>Ga0214469_1000316_pt1 | contig 16353 bp, 17 predicted proteins | sample RVTome_10_FD_187340 | JGI IMG/M metagenome (GOLD analysis project Ga0214469, IMG submission 187340) | Soil microbial communities from uranium-contaminated site in the Upper Colorado River Basin, Wyoming, United States - RVT153D57 HiSeq ... | reverse complement strand
CGGGGTGGGCGCCGCGAACGCGCGCTCGAACCACTCCCTGACCTGTGGTGTGAACGGGGAGAGCGGCACCTCGTACAAGGGTACGGAGCCGGTGTTGAGCCGCCGTCGTGCTAGCCCCCGTCTTGGCGAACCGCGGCGCCGTCCAACTGCGGTCGGGTGGGGGAGCCACAAGGCCGAGGGTTTCGTGCACCGCCGGCGAGTGACGGCCGCGGATTGTCACGTTCCACTCGTATACACGGGGAAGCGTGGAATTGGGCGCGTCAGACCGGGTCGCGATGCACGAAACCCTCGGCCTCGCCACCTCCCCACCCAGCCGAAGTTCGTCCTTCAGGCGGCGGCCGGCTGCACCACCGTCCCCCGCCGGGCGACCGCGATCAACGTCCCGACCGCGGCGATCGCGGCGGCGGCGACGAACGCGATCCGCCAGCTCGCCGACTCCACGATCACGCCGGCGGCCGCTGAGCCGATCGCGATGCCGCCCACGAAGGCGGTCACCGGCCAGGTGTAGGCCTCGGTGCGGGCACCCGCGGGCGCGACCCAGCCGACGAGCTCGTTGCGCGTGGCGAGCAGCGGCGCGACGAACATCCCGGCCGGGATGACGAGCAGTGCCATCACCGCGACCGACGGGGCGGCCGCCATCGGCAGCAGCCCGAGCGGCAGCAGCGCGGCGACGACCAGGTGCACGCGGTTGAGCGGCGGGCGGTTGGGGATCGCCCCGTAGACGAGGCCGCCGGCGGCGCTTCCGAGCGACCAGATCGCGAGCAGCACGCCGGCCGTCGCGGCGGCGCCGCTGGCGTCGCTGAACGCCGGCAGCGTGACCTCGCAGATGCCGATCCCGATGCCGGCCGGCAGCGAGGTGAGCACGAGCGTGCGCACGCCGGGCGAGCCCAGCGCCCCGAGCGCCCCCGCACGTGGCCGGTCCGGCTGCGGGCGGACGGCCCGCGACGGCGGCAGCGCGGTGAACGCGACGGTGCCGGCCACCACGCTGGCCGCCGAGACGGCGAGCGCGGCCGGCGGCGCGAGCGCGGTCGCCACCACCGCGGTGAGCAGCGGCCCGAGCACGAAGATCAGCTCGATCAGCACGGAGTCGAGCGCGTACGCGGCCTGGAGCAGCTGAGGCTGCTCGCGCAGGAGCTGCGGCCACATCGATCGCAGGACCGACGAGGTGGGCGGGATCGCGAAGCCGGCCACGAACCCGCAGACGACGATCCCGGCCGCCGGCGCGCCCGCCTCGGTCGACGCGACGAGCGCGCCCAGCGCGGCGGCGTGCACCATCCCGAGCGGCACGAGCACGCGCCGCTGGCCGAAGGCGTCGACCAGCCGCCCCTGGACCGGGGCGCCGACGCCGCTGCCGGCCGCCAGCGCGCCCGCGACCGCGCCGGCGACCACGAACGACCCGCGCTCGGCGCGCAGGTAGAGGATGATCGCGAGCGCGTTGATGCCGATCGGGAACCGCGCCAGCAGCGTCGCCGCGATCAGCGCCGCCACGTGCGGCGCCCGCAGCACCTCGCCGTAGGCCCTCACGGTCCCGTCCGGCGGCGGGCCGCGTCGGCGACCGGCTCGGCCGGATCGCCGGCCGGGTCCGCCGGCTCGTCCGCGATCTCGCGGGCGCGCACGAGCACGGCCTCGATCATCGGCGCCGTCAGGCGACCGGTGAAGGTGTTCTGCTGGCTCGGGTGGAAGCAGCCGAGCAGCGCGAAGCGGCCGTTGTGCGCCTCGGCCCCGTGGCCGAACGCCGGGCGCGGGCGGGGCGCCACGATGTTCCACGCGAACTGGCCCAGGCACACGATCACGCGCGCGCGCTCGAGCAGCGCGAGCTCGGCCTCGAGCCACGGCGCGCAGTTGTCGCGCTCGGCGGGCAGCGGCTTGTTCGCCGGCGGCGCGCAACGGACGCCGGCCGTGATGAAGCAGTCGGTCAGCCGCAGCCCGTCGTCGCGCGCGACCGCCGTCGGCTGGTTCGCGAAGCCGGTCGTGTGCAGGGCGGCGTACAGGAAGTCGCCCGAGCGGTCGCCGGTGAACATGCGGCCGGTGCGGTTCGCGCCGTGCGCGGCCGGCGCCAGCCCGAGCAGGACCACGCGCGCCTCCGGGTCGCCGAACCCGGGCACGGGGCGCCCCCAGTAGTCCCAGCCGCGGAACGCGGCCCGCTTCTCGGCGGCGACCTGCTCGCGCCAGGCCACCAGCCGCGGGCAGCGGCGGCACTCGACGATCTCACGCTCGAGCGCCGCGAGCGCGCTCACGGCGCCGCGCCGGCGCCCAGCAGCCCGAGGGTGAGGCGCTCGACGACCGGCTCGAGCTCGCGGATGTCGCTCGGCACGCCCGTGCGGATCTGCCGCGAGGCCAGCTCGACCACGGCGCCGACGATCGCGAACGCGTCGAACGGGTGCAGGCGCGGCGTGGCGCCGCGCTCGGCGTCGCGCGCGTTGAGCTCCTCGAGGTACTGGGCCACCGCCTCGAGCGCCCGGTCGCGGCGCTCCATCGCGCGCGGCCCGGCTCCGACGATCTCCACCAGCAGCGTCTGCGACTCGTCCGGGAAGTGGGCGAGCGTGCCGAGGAACGCGCCAAGCGTGGTGCGCACGCGCGACTGCGGGTCGTCTGCGGCGTCGCGCGCGGCCGCCTCGCGCATGGCGGCGAGCACCTGGTCGGTCGCGGCGTCGAACAGCGCGACGATGCAGTCCTCCTTGTTGCCGAAGTGCTCGTAGAACGTCGCCTTCGACATCCCGGCCTCGCGCGCGATCGCCTCGGCCGTCGCGTCCGCGTAGCCGACGCGCGCGAAGACGGCGGCGGCCGCCGCGAACAGCCGCCCGCGCTGGCGGCTCTGGCGGACCTCGAGCGGCGGGGCATGGCGACCCCTGGGTACCGTGGCACGCTCCTGCACCGCTGGGATCGTAACCGCCGACTAGGATCAATCCCGCAGATGAAGCGCGCGCTCGCCCTGATCGGAGTCCTCGCCCTCGCCGGCTGCGGCGCGCAGGCCGAGCAGACCTCGTCCGCGGAGAACTTCCAGGGCGAGGAGCGTGCGGTCGCCCAGAAGGTCGAGGACCTCCAGGAGGCGGGCGAGAGCCGCAACGCCGAGGACATCTGCTCGGAGATCCTCGCCCGCTCGCTGGTCACGCAGCTCGAGGCGGCGGGCGTCGAGTGCGCCGACGAGATGGAGAAGGCGATCGACGACGCCGACGACTACGACCTCGACGTCCAGGACGTGACGATCAGCGGCTCGACCGCGACGGTCGAGGTCCGGCGCGGCGAGGACGGCCCGACCGAGACCATGGAGTTCGCCAAGGAGGGCGACCAGTGGCGCGCGACGTCATTGAGCGGTAGCTAAGTACACGCGGCCAGAACTACGACGCATTCCGGTGGGCCCGGCCCGCGGCGGCCGGCACCCGGCATCCGGTCACGTGCCACCAGCATGCTCGCGGATGCCGTGCACCGGCCGCCACGACCCGGACTCACCGGGTTATGCGCCGTACTTCCGGCCACGTGTACTAGTAGCCGGACGGTTGAGTTCGCGGGCGCGGCGCCGGGGCAAGATCGCGCGTAGGACTACACATCCAGTCGTAGCTCCTCAGGACGTCGCTCCTCCGCCGGCCGGTTCGCCGAGCCCGCCTCCGACGGGCGTGCCCGGCCTGCGCGAACGCCACCGCCCGCGCGGGGACCTGCCGGTCAGGCCGGCAGGGTGAAGAAGAACCGGTTGCCGCCGGCGCTGCCCGGAGCGACGCCGATGTGGCCTCCGTGGCGCTCCACGATCCGGCGGCAGATCGCCAGCCCGAGGCCGGCGCCCTGCGCGCGGCGCTCGCCGCGACCGCGCTGGTAGGCGTCGAAGATCCGCTGGCGGTCCTCGGGCGGGATCGTGGGGCCCTCGCTCTGGACCGAGAAGTGCCAGACGCGACCCTCGCTCGTCGCGTCGATCGCGATCTCGGCGCCGCGGCGCGGGCTGTACTTGAGCGCGTTCATGAGGAGGTTCGCGAACAGCCCGTTGAGCAGCGATTCGTCCCCGGACACGACCGGGAGCTCCCCGACCTTGAGCCTGGCGCCACGCGCCTCGACCTCGGGCCGCAGAATGGTCAGGCAGTCGTCCACGACGGCGCCGATGTCCACGCGGCGGCGGGCGAGCTGCTGCTCGGTCGACCGCGCATCGTGCAGCAGCGCCTCGAGCAGCAGGCGGGTGCGTGAGGCGGTGCGGCTGAGCGCCGCGAGGTCGCGCCGGGACTCGGCGTGAAGCTCCTCGTCGAGGCGGTCCGAGACCATCGCGGCGTACGCCTCGGCGATCACGAGCGGCTCGACGAGCTCGTGTGCGGCGACCGCGGCGAAGGCCTCGATCGCCGCCTTCTCACGCTCGAGCTCCTCCACCCGGGCGGCGAGTCGCGCTGTCTCAAGCTCCAACACGGCCATCGACCTCCCACCGGAAGGTCGAGATCTCACGGTCCCTCGAAACGAGACATCGCGCAACTGAGCGGTCTGCGCGGTTCGGTCCCCTGGCGTCATGCCTGATTTCATCCTCCGAGCTGGGTTCGCCGAGCGTCCGGTCCGACGGCATTAGGATCGCAGCAGCCACGTGGGAGTGACATACGACGATGGTCCAATGCTCCATGCGTAGCGTCCTTGATCGGTACAACAGGCGTCAACCCCTGGGAAACGAATTTGTTACGCGAATCTGGCGGATAGAGTCGTCCGCTCTTGCCATCTATCGGCATCGACCTGCTCGAGATCGACCGGCTCGAGCGCGCGCTCGAGCGGCGCCCGCGGCTGGCGGAACGGCTGTTCACCGACGGCGAGCGCGCCTACGCGGCCACTCGTGCGCGCCCCGTCATGCATCTCGCCGCGCGCTTCTGCGCCAAGGAGGCGGTGGCGAAGGCGCTGCAGCTCCGTCAGTGGAGCTGGCGCGACGTCGAGGTCCTCGGGGGCGGCGACGAGCCGCCGTCCGTGCGGCTGAGCGGCGCCGCCGAGCGGCGGGCGGCTGAGCTGGGGACGACCGTCCAGGTGTCGCTCACCCACACGCGCGGCATGGCGGCGGCCGTGGCGGTCCTGGGATGAGCCTGCCGCGCTGGATGGAGCCGCTGCCGACGGCGGAGGAGATGCGCGCGACCGACCGCTGGGCGATCGAGGAGCGGGGCGTGCCGTCGCTCGACCTGATGGAGCGGGCGGGGGAGGGGCTGGCCGCGGTCGTCGCGCACCGAGTGCCCGCGGGCCGGATCGCCGTCGTCTGCGGCAAGGGCAACAACGGCGGCGACGGGCTCGTGGCGGCGCGCATCCTGCGGCAGGCCGGTCGCGACGTGCAGGTCCTGGCCGTGTGGCCGCCGGATTCGCTCCAGGGGGACGCCGCCGAGCAGCTCCGGCGGCTCCCGGGCGATTCGCCGGCCTCCTTCGAAGCGGCGCTGCTCGACCGCGCGCACGGGCTCGTCGACGCCCTGCTCGGCACCGGCTCCACGGGCGCGCCGCGCGACCCCGCAGGCTCGGTGATCGACGCGATGAACGCCACGGGCACGCCGATCGTCGCCGCGGACGTGCCGTCCGGCGTCGACGCCACGAGCGGGGAGGTTGCCGGTCCGGCGGTCCGGGCGGTCGCGACCGCGACGTTCCACCGCGCCAAGCCGGGTCTCTGGATCCACCCCGGCAAGGCGCATGCGGGCGACGTCGAGGTGATCCGGATCGGGATCCCGCCCGGCGAGCCGGTGGCGCCGGAGATCGGGCTGGTCTCGCCGGGCGTGCTGGACGAGATGCCCCGCCGGACGCCAGAGTCGACCAAGTTCAGCTCCGGGAACGTGTTCGTGATCGGCGGTTCGTCGGGACTGACGGGCGCGCCGACGATGGCCGCGCTCGCCGCCATGCGGGCGGGGGCCGGCTACGTGACCGTCGGCGCGCCGGCCTCGCACGAGGCCGCGTTCTCGATCCGGCTGCTGGAGGCGATGATGGTCGCCCTGCCGGAGGACGGCGGCGCGCTGGCCGAGGGGGCCGTCGAGCCGGCGCTGAAGGCGATCCGCCGGGCCGACGCGGTCGTGCTCGGGCCCGGCCTCGGCCGCTCGGAGGGCGCGCAGGCGTTCGCGCGCGCCATGTTCGAGCGCGTCGACGCGCCGCTGGTGGTCGACGCCGACGGCCTCAACGCGCTCGCGGGCGTCTTCCGCGACGACCTGCCCCAGCGCCGCGGGCCGACTATCCTCACGCCGCACGCGGGCGAGCTCGGCCGGCTTCTGGACGTCGAGTCTGCCGAGGTCGGCCGCGCGCGGCTCGCCCACGCGCGCGCGGCGGCGGGCCGCTCGGGGGCGATCGTCGTGCTCAAGGGCGACGACACGCTCGTCGTCGCGCCGACCGGCCGGGTGGCCATCTCGCGCGGCGGCGCGCCAGGTCTGGCGACGGCCGGAACCGGCGACGTGCTGTCCGGCGTGCTCGGCGCGATGCTCGCGAAGGGCCTCGCGCCAGACCACGCCGCGTGCGCGGCCGTCTACGTCCACGTCCACGCCGGCCGCCTCGCCGCCGAGCCGCACGGGCCCGACGCGGTCATCGCCTCCGACGTCGTCACGAGCCTGCCCGCCGCTTTGAACGCGTAGATTTCGCCCTCATGGCGCTGTTGGTGCGCGACATCATGGACACGGAGGTTCCCGTGGTCACCGTGGCGGACTCCGTCGAGACCGTGCTGCACGTGCTGCGCGACCACGAGCTGCCCGGGGTGCCGGTCGTCAACGAGGGCGGGCGCTGCGTCGGCATCATCACCGAGGAGGACCTGGTCCTCAGCGACGAGGACGACGACTTCCACATGCCCCACTACTTCCAGCTGTTCGGCGGGATCGTCTTCCTCGAGTCGATCTCCCACTGGGAGGACCGCGTCCGCAAGGCGTTCGCCGCCACGGCGGAGGACATGATGACCCCGAACCCGGTCACGATCGAGCCGGATGCCACGGTGCGCGAGGCCGCGCGGCTGATCGCGCGCAAGAAGCACAACCGCCTGCCCGTGATCGAGCACGGCCGGCTCGTCGGCGTCGTGACGAGGGTCGACGTGCTCGACGCCCTGACGTCGAACGACGAGGAGTAGATGCTTCGGGCGCTGGCCCGGGTCGACCTCGGGGCGATCGAGCGCAACTGCGCACGGCTCGCGGCGATCGCCGCCCCGGCGCGGCTGTGCGCCGTCGTCAAGGCCGACGGCTACGGCCACGGCGCCGTTCCCGCCGCGCGCGCCGCGCAGGCGGGCGGGGCCGCCTGGCTGGCGGTGGCGACGGCCACGGAGGCGGCCGAGCTGCGCGCCGCCGGGATCGTCGGGCCGCTGCTGGTCATGGGCGCGCTGTCGCCGCCCGAGCTCGACGTCGCGCTGGAGACGGGCGCCGACGTCGTCGCCTGGCGCGAGGCGTTCGTCGCGTCGCTGCCGGACGAGGTCGGCGTGCACGTCAAGCTCGACACCGGGATGGGCCGGCTGGGCACGCGCGACCCCGACGAGGCGTCGCGCGTGGTCGAGGCGGCCGGCGCTCGGGCGGCCGGCCTGATGACGCACTTCGCAACCGCCGACGAGGACGACCCCGCGTTCCTCGCGGAGCAGGTTCGCCGCTTCGAGCGCTGGATCGCCCGGCATCCCGGACTACCCGCGCACGCCGCCAACTCGGCCGCCACGCTGCGCGAGCCGGCCGCGCGTTTCGACATGGTGCGCTGCGGGATCGCGATCTACGGCATGGACCCGCTCCATCGCGACCCCGCCGACTACGGCCTCGAGCCCGCCCTCGAGCTGGTCAGCTACGTGGCCGAGGTCAAGCGCACCCTGCCGGGCCAGAGCGCCGGCTACGGCCGCCGCTTCGTCGCCGAGCGCGAGACGTGGCTCGGCACGGTGCCGATCGGCTACGGCGACGGTGTCCGCCGCGGGCTCACCAACAACGCCGAGCTGCTGGTGGGCGGCCGGCGCGTGCCGCTGGTGGGCACGGTCTCGATGGACAACATCACCGTCGACCTGGGCGACGAGCCGGTCGAGCGCGGGACCGAGGCGGTCCTGATCGGCGCTCGCGGTGGCGAGCGGATCCTCGCCGAGGACCTCGCCGCCCGTCTCGGGACGATCAACTACGAGATCACGTGCGGGGTCACGGCGCGCGTGCCGAGGGAGTACGCGTGACGGCCACGCCGCTCGAGGCCGCCCGCAGCGCCCTCGCCGGGCGCGAGGCCTGGCTGGTCGGCGGCGCCGTCCGCGACAAGCTGCTCGGCAGGGCGACGGACGACGTCGACATCGCGCTCGACGGGGACGCCCGCGAGGCGGCGCGTGCGATTGCCCGCGAGACCGGCGGCGTCCCCTTCGAGCTCTCGGGCGCCTTCGGCGCCTGGCGCGTGGTCGGGCCCCAGCAGGCGTGGCACGTCGACCTCGTCACGCTGCGCGACGGCGACATCGCGGCTGACCTCGCCGCGCGCGACTTCACGATCAACGCGATGGCCGAGCCGCTGGCAGGCGGCGCCGTGCTGGACCCGCACGGCGGCCGCGCCGATCTCGAGGCGGCCCGCGTCCGGATGGTCTCCGAGGCGGCGCTCGCCGACGACCCGCTGCGGACCCTGCGCGCCGTCCGCCTCGTCACCGAGCTCGACCTCGAGCTCGATCCGGCGACCGGCTCCGCCGTGACCGCGCACGCGCGCGAGATCGACCGCGTCGCTCCCGAGCGGGTCTTCGGCGAGCTCAAGCGGATCGTCACGGCGCCCGCCGCCCGCGCCGGCCTCGAGCTGATGGACGCGCACGGCCTGACCGCAGCGGTGCTGCCCGAGCTGGTCGCGCTGCGCGGGGTCGAGCAGAACGAGTTCCATCACGCGGACGTCCACGACCACACGCTCGAGGTCCTGGAGGCCGTTGCGGCGCTCGAGCGCAACCGCGAGTTCCTCGGCGACCGCGCCGCCGACCTGCTCGCCGAGCCGCTGGCCGACGAGCTCACGCGCGGCGGCGCGATGCGCTTCGCGGCGCTGCTGCACGACGCCGCCAAGCCCGCGACCCGCGGCGTCCGGCCGGACGGGCGGGTGACGTTCATCGGCCACGACCGGGCCGGCGCCGACCTGGCGCGCCGCGTGCTGCGTCGCCTCCGGGCCTCGCAGCGGACGGCCGACTACGTCGCGGCCCTCACGCTCCACCACCTGCGGCTGGGCTTTCTCGTCCACGAGCGGCCGCTCGAGCGCCGGTCGGTGTGGCGCTACCTGCGCGCCACCGCGCCGTGGAGCGACGACGTCACGATCTTCACGGTCGCCGACCGGCTCGCCACCCGAGGGCGCAACGCGGAGGAGGCGATCGCCGCTCACGTCGTCCTCGCGCGCGAGATGCTGGCCGCCGAACCGCCGGCCGGCGAGCCTCTGATCCGTGGCGACGACCTCGCGCGCGAGCTGGGGATCGTGCCCGGCCCGCGGCTCGGCGAGCTGCTCGCCCAGCTCGAGGAGGACCGCTACGCCGGCGAGATCTCGACGCGCGAGGAGGCGATCACGCGCGCGCGCGATCGCCTCGCGACCTCCGGCTGAGCAGACGAACGTACGAGTGGCCGCCACGGCAGCGCGCGGACCGTCCGTCCGTTGATCACATGAACACTGATCACGGAAAAGGGCGGTATCGACGTGCGACGAGGGCTGATGGCGACCATCCTGGCGGCGGGGATCGCCCTAGCGCCCGCCACCGCGGTCGCGGCACCCCTCGTCGATGACGACGCCGCCGAGTTCGCCGCGGGAGCGCCGCTCGACGGCACCTGGGTCACCGAGCCCGGGGCAGTGAGCCTCAGGCGGGCGGTCGTGAGCGAGGGGTTCGACGGACCCGGGCTGGGAAGCCTGGCATCGACGCCGTGGACGCCGGACGGCGTCGCGACCGTCGGCTCGGGCGCGGTCACACTCGACGGCACGCTCGTCCATACGGTCCCGGCGTTCGACGGGCCGCAGGCGCTGGAGTTCCGCGCCACGTTCGCCGACGCCCCGCTGCAGCACGTCGGCCTGGGCGACACGCTCGGCGGCCCGGCGTGGGCGATCTTCAGCACGGGCGGCGGCTCGCTGTCGACGGGGATCTACGCTCGCAGCTGGGAGGACGGCGGAACCGCCGTCAACGAGCCGCTGTCGATCGATCCGCTGGTCGCCCACGTCTATCGCATCGAGTGGTCGTCCACCGACGTGAAGTACTTCGTGGACGGAGAACTCGTCGCCGGCCACGCCGTTGCGATCGCGGGACCGATGCGCCCCGTCGCCAGCGACTTCCATCACGGGTCCGGCGCCCTGACGCTCGACTGGCTCGGCATGGGCGCGTACCCGACCTCGGGGGTCTTCGAGTCGCGCGTGCACGACGCCGGCGACACGCGCGCCGTCTGGGGCCGCTTGACCACCGAGACGTCGGGCGACGGCGCGATCGAGGTCGAGACCCGCGCCGGCGACACCGCGACGCAGGATGCGACGTGGTCGGAATGGCAGCCGGTCGGCGCCGCTGGGGAGATCGCGAGCCCGATCGGGCGATACGTCCAGTACCGCGCGTCGCTGAGCCACCCGAGCGGCGGGTCGCCGAGCCTCGAGCGCGTCGAGATCGAGTACGAGATCGACACCGTCCCACCCTCCGCGGAGATCGACGGGGTCGACGTGTCCGGTGCCGCGGCGACCGTGCGGTTCTCGAGCCCGGACGCCGACGTCGCCCGGTTCGAGTGCCGGCTCGGCGCCGCTGCGTTCGCGACGTGCGCGAGCCCGCGCGTGTTCACGGGGTTGACGAGCGGAGCTTCGTACACGGTCTCCCTGCGGGCGGTTGACACGACCGGCAACACGGGCGCCCCGGTCTCCAGGATGTTCACGGTCCCGAAGCCGCCCGGCGCGACGACCCCGTCGCCCGGCCCGACGACGCCGTCGCCCGGCCCGACGACGCCCCCGCCCGGCCCGACGACGCCGCCGCCCGGCAGCACGACGCCGCCGCCGCCGGGTCCCGAGCTGGACGACACCCCGCCCGCGGTCCAGGTCCTGACGCGGTCGGCGCGGGCGAACCGGAAGGGCGTCGTCGCGCTTCGTGTCGCCTGCCCGGACGACGAGGTCCGGTGCAGGGTGGCAGTGCGGCTCAAGGACGGCCGAAAGCTCGCCGGGCGGAAGACCGCCGGCGTCGCCGGCGGCAAGCGAGGGCAGCTCAAGGTGCGGCTCAAGAAGGCGACCCGCACGAGGCTCGCCGCCCTCGGGCGGCTGCGGCTGACCGTCGTGGTGACCGCGCGCGACGAGGCCGGCAACACGGAGACGAGGAAGCTGAAGCTGACCGTGCGTTCCCCGGCGCTCTAGCACCGCTGCTAGGGTCGCGCGCCATGCCGAATCTCGATCTGTCGGAGCCGATCCGCGGCGAGGTGGCCGACGACGCCACGCTCGGCCACTACTGCGTGATCGGCGATGGCGCCCGGATCGCCGCGGGCGCGCACCTGGGATCGCACGTGGTCGTTCATCCCGGAACCGTCGTCGGCCCCGGCTGCATCGTCCAGGACGGCGTGGTGCTCGGCAAGCCGCCGAAGCTCGCGAGCCACTCCTCCGCTCCGCGCGGCGCGAACGATCCGCTCGTGCTCGAGGAGGGCGCGGTCGTCTGCGCCGGAGCGACCGTCCTCGCCGGAGCCGTTCTCAAGGCCCGCGCCATCATCGGAGACCAGGCGTTCGTGCGCGAGCGGACCGTGATCGGCGCGGGCTCGGTCATCGGGCGCGGCAGCGCGGTCGACAACGACGTCCAGGTCGGCGCCGGCGTGCGGGTGCAGACCGACGTGTACCTGACGGCATACTCGATCGTCGAGGACGACGTGTTCGTCGGGCCCGGCGTGCTCACCACCAACGACTCCACGATGGCGCGCCACGACGACGACTATCCGGTGGTCGGCGCGACCCTCCGGCGCGCCTGCCGCGTCGGCGGCGCCGCGGTCATCACCCCCGGCGTCGAGATCGGCGAGGAGGCGTTCATCGCCGCCGGAGCCGTCGTGACCAAGGACGTGCCCGCGCGCAGCGTGGTCATGGGCGTGCCCGCGCGGGTGCTCCGGGACGTCCCCGAACGCGATCTGATCGAGCACTGGCGCTGAACGGCCATGCCAGCTGACCCGGACTGCCTGTTCTGCAAGATCGTCGCCGGCGAGATCCCGTCCACGCGGGTGGACGAGGACGAGCGCACGATCGCGTTCATGGACATCAACCCCGCCACGCGCGGGCACCTGCTCGTGGTCCCGCGCGAGCACAGCGCCGACCTGCTCGAGGTGCCCGAGGACGATCTCGCCGCCTGCGCCCGGATGGCGCGCAAGCTCGCAGCGCGCGCCGAGGAGCGCCTCGGGGCCGACGGCGTGAACCTGCTCAACTCCTGCGGGCGAGCCGCCTGGCAGACCGTCTTCCACTTCCACGTGCACGTGATCCCGCGCTACGCGAACGACCCGCTGCGGCTGCCGTGGGTGCCGGGGCCGGGCGATCGCGACGAGATCGCCGCCGCCGCTGCGGCGCTCACCCGATAGGGGGGTGCCCAACGGGACATCGCTCGAGACGGAATGGCCCGTTGGGCGGGGCCCCACCAAGAATCCCTTGCGCGCCGAGCGCGAACCCGGATACGTTCTTCCCGTCGGGACCGGCGCTGGCCGGTCGAGGTCCAATGCGGCGCGTGGCGAGGCCTGCGTCGTGGCAGCAAGCGGGGTCTATCTGTGGGTACCGGCACGGTCAAGTGGTTCAGCGACGACAAGGGGTTCGGCTTCATCACGCCCGACGAGGGCGGCCGCGACCTGTTCGTCCACTTCACGGGCATCACGGGCGACGGCTATCGGTCGCTCGCCGAGGGTGCCAAGGTCACCTACGAGGAGGAGCAGGGCGACAAGGGCCCGAAGGCCATAAACGTCGAGAAGCTGTGAGCGTCGCGGGCGATCGAGCCCGCAGACCACAACCCCGGCCGGTTCGTCGTGTTCAATGCCGGGATGCTCCATCGCCCCAGACTCATCGTCGCCGCCGGCGTACTTCTGGCTGCCCTCGCCTGCGCCGCGCCCGCGTCGGCCCGGATCATCGAGGTCGGCGCTGTCGCGACCGAGGTCACGCCGACCTGCCCGTCGAGCCCGTGCCTGGCGGTCTCCCGCACCACGGGCTACCAGGCCAAGGTGGTCGACAGCCGCGCCGCGTACCTCGTCCCGCGCAGGGGCAGGATCGTGGCGTGGACGATCTCGCTCGGCAACCCCGATGAGCGGCAGATCGAGTTCTTCGAGGACAACTACGGAGAGGCGTCGGCCCAGCTGACGATCCTGCGCCGCGGCAAGCGCCTCTTCCACCGCGTCATCGCCCAGACGCCGATCCAGGAGCTGCAGCCGTACTTCGGGCAGTCCGTGCAGTTCCCGCTCGACCGCTCGATCCGCGTCAAGAAGGGCCAGGTCGTGGCGCTCACGGTGCCGACGTGGGCGCCGGCGCTCACCCAGCTCCTCGACGAGGGCTCCTCGTGGCGGGCGAGCCGGGCCAAGGACACCTGCGATGACACCGACCGCCAGACCGCCCAGACGCGCATGCGCATGCGCACGCAGTACCGCTGCCTCTACCGCGCGCGGCTCACCTACAGCGCCACGCTGATCACAGACCCGCGGCCCAACAAGACGGAGAAGGCGGACACGACGGGCCGCAAGTAGGCCCGGATCAGCGCTGTCGGCGGTCCGGGGGCGGCGCGGCCGGCATCCGCACGCCGCTCGCGCGGTCGGGGACCTGCGGCGGGCTGTGGCCGAGCAGGTCCAGCAACGCCCCGACCACGTCCGGGTCGAACTGCGCGTTGGCGCCGCCGCGCAGCTCGGCGGCGGCTTCGTCGGGCGACATCGCCTCGCGGTACGGGCGGTCGGTGATCATGGCGTGGTACGCGTCGCAGGCCAGGATGATCCGCGAGCCGATCGGGATCATCCGCCCGCGCAGGCCGTCGGGGTAGCCGCTGCCGTCCCAGTGCTCGTGCTCGTGCCGCACCACCGGCGCGATCATCGCGAGGTCGGGGATCCGCAGCAGGATCCGCTCGCCCGCCACGGGGTGCTCGGCCATCACGCCCCACTCCTCGGGTGTCAGCGGCCCCGGCTTGTGCAGGATCTCGTTCGGGACGGCGAGCTTGCCGACGTCATGGAGCAGCGCGGCATGGCCGATGCGCTCGGCCTGGCCCGCCTGGAGCCCCAGGAGCATCGCCACGCCGCGCGCGAGGTGCACGACCTCCTCCGAGTGCTCGTGCGTGTAGTTGTCGCGCTCCTCGATCGCCGCGGCCAGTGCCTGCACGGCGGCGGGGGAGCCGCGCTGGGCCTGCAGCATGGCCAGCTCGCGCTCGACATCGGCGTTGGCGACGGCGACGCGGCCCTTGCCCGTCCGCTTGGCCAGCAGCAGCGCGCGGTCGGCCTGCTCGAGCAGCGCGTCGGCGGTCAGCGGCTCGTGCCACTCGGCGACGCCGAGCGAGCACGCCCCGACCAGCGAGCCGGCCATCGCGTCGCGGACGCGCTCGGCGACCGTGCGGGCCGTCGCTTCGTCGCTGCCCGGGAGCAGCAGGACGAACTCGTCGCCGCCGTAGCGGGCGACCTGGTCGTACGGGCGCAGCTCGTGCTGGAGCAGGGCGGCGACCTGCCGCAGCAGCTCGTCGCCCGCCTGGTGGCCGCGCACGTCGTTGACCCGCTTGAAGTCGTCGAGGTCGATGATCACGAAGCTCAGCGGCGCGCCGTCGCGGCGCGCGCGGGCGATCTCCTCGCGCACGCGCACCTGCATGGCGCCGTGGTTGAGCAGGCCGGTGAGCGCGTCGGTGCGGGCGGCCTGCTGGACCTGCTCGTAGGTCTCGGCGTTGTGGCACGCGACGGTCGCGAGGTCGGCGATCGCCTCCAGCGTGCGGCGGTCCTCGTCCTCGACGCGGCGCACCGTGGTCCAGCCGACCGACAGCGCCCCCTTGAGCTCGTCGTTCCAGGTCATCGGGACCGCGAGCGCGGTCCGGAACCCGCTCAGCGAGGAGTGCCCGGCCCCGGTCGCGGCGCGGTTGTAGTCGTTGGTCACGAACGTCCTGCCGGTCTCGAGCGCCTTGCCCGCCGCGCCCTCGCCGGGTGCCAGCACCAACCCGTGCCAGTCGTCGGGGACGTTGTGGCCGGCCGTGGCGACCCCGCCGTCGGTCGCGTTGCCGAGATAGACGCCGGTCAGTTCGGCGCCGACCGCCTGCGCGGCCTCGCGGGCGAGCGTGCGCAGCACCTCGCCGAGCTCGAGCGACATGTTCAGCGCCCGCGCCGCGCGCACGAGCGCGCGATCGTGGGCGGAGCGGGCGGCGCGGCGGTGCTCGGCCTCCTGGCGCGCGAGGCCGCTCGCGGCCACGGCGGCGAGCGTCTCGGCCTCCGCGACCTCGGCGTCGGTGAACTCGCGCCGCGCGCGCGACGTCAGCACCGCGACGCGCCTGACCTCGCCGCCATAGGCGAGCGGGACGAACAGGAGCGACGCGACGTCGAAGCGCTCGATCAGGTCGGCGCGCACGAGGTCGGACCCGCGCGCGTCGGGCACGTGCAGGCTCCTGCCGGAGGCGACGACGCGGGCGACTCCCGAAGGGCCGGCATCGAGCGCCATCGGGAAGGTGGCCGGCTCGTCGCCGGTGATCGTCGCCTCGCCGCCGGTCCGGTCCTGCGCGACCTCGAACAGGTGCACGTGATCGGTCGCGAGCGCCGCCCGAAGGGCGCCGGTGAGCTCGCCGGCGAGCTCCTCCGGCGTGCGGGCGTCCGCCGCCGCGCGCGCGACGCGGCTCAACGGGGTGGGGGCGAGGTCCTCGCCCTGGCGTGAGGTCGACTCGAGTACGGCTTGGCCTTCCCTACAGGAGGGGCTGCGGGATGTATCGGCCGGCCCGGGGAGGGGCTTGATCAGCAGGCGCCGGGGTTCTGGGCGCAGAAGTCCTCGAACTGCTCGGCGTCCGAGCCCTCCGGCGGCGGCGTGTCGTTCGTCGGCCCGTCGGCCGGCGCCTCGGGCGCCGCGGCGCCGCCCTCGGTGGTCTCCGGCACCGTCCCGGTGTCCGAGGGCGCCGGCGCGGTGTCCTCCGGCACGGCGGCCCCGGAGTCGTCGGTCGTGCCGTCGTCGGTGGACTCGTCGCCGGTGTCGTCCGTGGTCTGCTCGTCGTCGCTCGCCGCGGCGGGCGCGTCGTCGGACTCGGGGATCACGACGTCGGCCGGCGGGCCCGGGACCTCCGGCGCCAGCTCGTCGTCACCGCCGCAGCCGGCCGCGGCCAGCGCCAGCAGGCCGGCGGCCAGGAGCGCGGTGAAGCGCCGCCCTCGCATCCCGCTCACTCCTCCACGACGCGCGGCAGCGCCGACATCCGCCGGCCGCAGGTCGGGCAGTCGTTCAGGTCTCGCTGAGCGGGCTGGTCGCACCAGTTGCAGAAGCGCAGCGTCTCTACAGCCCATGGGAGCCGCGAGCGCGAGGGTGGCAGCGGCAGCAGCCTGCCGACCA
>Ga0214469_1000315_pt1 | contig 16359 bp, 13 predicted proteins | sample RVTome_10_FD_187340 | JGI IMG/M metagenome (GOLD analysis project Ga0214469, IMG submission 187340) | Soil microbial communities from uranium-contaminated site in the Upper Colorado River Basin, Wyoming, United States - RVT153D57 HiSeq ... | reverse complement strand
CGTCCTGTTCGTCGTCGGGTTCGTGGCGGGCTTCTGGTCCGGTGTGGTGACCGCCGTCGTGGTGGCGCTGGTTGCCGGCTCGTTGGTCCTGGCGCCGGCGATCGTGGTCGGTTATGCCGTCCGGGCAGCGGATCGCGACGACCGCGATCGCGGCATTCCCCTCTAGGTGCGCCTCCCCGCGGCTGGCGTGGGCGGCTGTTACCGTTAGGTAACCCCAGAGGAAGGAACCCGTCGTGGCCACCCGTCTCTCCGCCTCCCGCCGGCGCCACCAGCTCGTCGAGGTCGCGCTCCGGGTGTTCGCGGAACGGGGCTTTCACGACGCCTCGATGAACGACATCGCCGAGGCGGCGGGGGTCACCAAGCCGGTCCTCTATCAGCACTTCACCTCCAAGCGCGGGCTGTTCAGCGAGCTGCTCACCGACGTGGGCGCCGAGCTCCAGGAGACGATCACCAAGGCGGTGGCCGCCGCCCAGACCCCGCACGAGATGGTCGAGCTCGGCTTTGCCGCCTACTTTCGGTACGTCGACCAGCACCGTGACGCATTTCAGCTCTTCTACGGCGGTGGGCTCGGGCGCGATGCCAGCTTCTCGGAGGTGGTCAACCAGGTCGAGACGGCGCTGGCCAACCTCGTCGCCGACCTGATCGAGATCGAGGGGCTCACCCCCGGGCAGCGCCGGGTCCTGGGCCACGGCATCGTGGGGATGATCGAGGGCGCCAGCACCTACTGGCTGCGAACCAACAGCGGCGCGGACCCGGCGGCGCTCGCCCACCAGCTCGCCGAGTTGGCGTGGCGGGGGCTGCGCGGCGTGCGCGCCTGACCATGCCGGCCGCCTGACCGGCGTCCGCCGGGCCGGCCGCCTCCGGTCGCCACCATCTCCAGCCCGTACGCGACAACGCCGCCCGCGGGGGGTGCGAGCGGCGCCATCGCGGCTGCGGAGAGAAGCAAGGGAGGGGGTATCTCGCTCCTCTATCCGCAGATCTTTTCGACACACAGTTTACGGCCCTCGGCGGCCCCGCAAACGTCACCCCCGCGTGGCACTCGTCACTACGGCTCGATCGCTGACGAAGTGACGAGAAACACGTGCGAACGACGGCGCTGCCGGACCAAGATGTCGCCCGGACCCCCCACTTCGCGATGAGTTCTGCGCGGCCAGAGCGTCTAGCCGTTCGCGAACCAGACGATCGATCTCTCTTCAGGAGGCAAGCGCGTGTTCTCCCGACTCGGCACCTGGTGCCATGACCGCCGGAAGCTCGTACTGGGCGTTTGGTTGGGTGTGCTCGTTTTCGGGTTTGCCGTGTCGGGCGCCGTGGGCAACGCCTTCCGCGACGAGTTCAACCTCCCCGACGTCGAGTCGAAGACCGGCTTCGACATACTCGACGACAACTTCGGCGGCGAGGGGACCGGCATCGTGGGGACGATCGTCTTCCAGGCCGAACAGGGCGTGGAGAACCCCGAGGTCCAGGCCGCCATGCAGGGCCTGTTCGACGAGGCGGCCCAGATCGACGGCGTCACCAGCGTCGAGAACCCCTACAGCGGTGAGGGGGCGCAGCAGATCGCGTCGCAGGGACCGGAGGAAGGCCGGATCGCGTACGCCAACGTGGAGATGCCCGACGACATCGAGTTCGCCCGCGCCGGGGAGATCCGCGACGAGATCCTCGACGACGCGCCCGAGATCGACGGCCTGCGGATCGAGATGGGCGGGTTCATCTTCGGCGAGTTCGAGGAGCCGCAGTCCGAGGCCCTCGGGCTGGCGTTCGCCATCATCATCCTGATCGTGGCCTTCGGCTCGGTCCTGGCCATGGGCCTGCCGGTGGGCGTCGCCCTGTTCGGCATCGGCCTGGGCACCACGATCATCACGCTGTTGAGCCAGGTGCTGACGATCCCCGACTTCGCCACGTTCCTCGGGATCATGATCGGGCTCGGCGTCGGCATCGACTACGCGTTGCTGATCGTCACCCGCTACCGGGAGCAACTCCACGCCGGGCACACGGTGCGCGAGTCGATCGGCATCGCGCTCGACACGGCCGGCCGCTCCGTCCTGTTCGCCGGGACCACAGTCGTGATCTCGCTGCTCGGCATGCTGCTGATGGGCGTCACGTTCATCCAGGGCCTCGCCGTGGGGGCCGCCTCGGTGGTGGCGGTCACCGTGGCGGCGTCGCTGACGCTGCTCCCGGCGCTGATCGGCTTCGCCGGCAACCGGATCGAGCTGACCCGGTGGCGCGGCCTGATCGCCGCCGGTCTGGTCGCCGTGTTCCTCGCCGGCGTCGGCCTGGACCTCGCGCCCCTGCTGATCGGGGCGCCATTGGCGGTGGTCGTCCTGATCGCCGGCCTGTTCGTCGGCCGGCTCAAGCGGGAGGTCGCGCACCGGCCGCCCAAGCCCATCCGGGAGACCCTGGCGTATCGCTGGAGCCGGGTCATCCAGCATCGACCGTGGACGGCGGCGCTGGCCGGCACAGTGGTGCTGCTGGTGCTGGCGATCCCGGTGTTCTCCCTGCGCCTCGGGTTCTCCGACGAGTCCAACTTTGCCGACGACACCAGCACCAAGCAGGCCTACGACCTGCTGGTCGAGGGGTTCGGGCCTGGCTTCAACGGACCGCTGATCCTGGCGGCCGAGCTGCCCGACGGCACCGACGCCGACCTGTCGGCCATCACCGAGGCCGCCGGGTCCGACCCGGGCGTGGAGTTCGTGTCCGAGCCGCGCCCCAACGACCCCGACGACCCGACGGCCGTGATGTGGGAGCTGGTCCCCACCAGCGGCCCACAGGACGAGGAGACGACCGACCTGGTCAAGCGCCTCCGGGACGACGTGCTGCCGCCGGCCGAAGACGCCGCCGGTATCGACGTCGCCGTCACCGGCAACGTGGCCGTGAACGTCGACTTCGCTCACTTCCTGTCCGGACGGCTGCCCTACTTCTTCGCCGCCGTGCTGGCCCTGTCGTTCCTGCTGCTGATGGTGGTGTTCCGCTCGCTGCTGGTGCCGGTCAAGGCGGTGATCATGAACCTGCTGTCGATCGGGGCCGCATACGGCCTGGTGGTCGCCCTGTTCCAATGGGGCTGGTTGAGCGACCTCACCAACGTCCAGCCGGCGCCGATCGAGCCATGGGCACCGATGATGCTGTTCGCCATCGTCTTCGGCTTGTCGATGGACTACGAGGTGTTCCTGCTCTCGCGGGTGCGGGAGGAATGGCACCGCACCGGCGACAGCCGCACCTCGGTGGCCGACGGCCTCGCCGCCACCGCCAAGGTCATCACCGCGGCGGCGGCGATCATGGTGTTCGTCTTCGGCACCTTCATCCTCGAGAACGACCGCGTGGTCAAGCTCATGGGTACCGGCCTGGCGACCGCCATCCTGCTCGACGCCACCATCGTCCGGATGCTGCTGGTGCCGGCCACGATGGAGCTTCTCGGCGACCGCAACTGGTGGCTCCCGCGGTGGCTCGATCGGATCCTTCCCGACATCGACGTGGAGGGCCATGCCGAGCCGACGCCCGAGGAGGAGCCCGAGCGTGAGCGGACGCCGGCGGGTGTCCGGTGATCGTGGTCGGCGCGGAGGTGGCGGGCTCCAACATGCGGTAGAACGCCGGCGTGGCGTACTACGTGGTGCTCCGGCGCTCCGGCCCTCGGTGGGATCCGTCGCGGTCGATGGAGGAGCAATCTGGATGGCAGGCGCACGCGGCCTTCATGGACGGGCTCGTGGCCAATGGCTTCGTCGTACTGGGCGGGCCACTCGCCGACGAGCACCGCGTGGTGCTCGCGGTCGAGGCCGAGTCGGAGGACACCGTGCGCGCCACACTGGGGCGCGACCCGTGGAGCGGGACGCACCTGGTGGTCGACGCGATCGAGCCTTGGACGATTCGCCTCGATGGGCGGCGCCGCTAGCGGGCGCTCCGGTTACGACCAGCCGGCCGGCCCTCCGTCACCGCTATGACGAGACGAACTGCCGGATGATCGCGGCGACCATGGCGGGGTCGGTCTTGTGCGCAAAGTGGGCATGGCCCTCGAGCACCCGGATACGAGCTTGGGGGATCGCGGCCGCCGCCTGATGGGTCGCCCTCACCACTGCGGGAACGCTCTCGGAGCCCGTGAGCAAGAGCGTCGGAGCCGCGATCCCGTCGAACTGGTCGGGCTGGTACACCCAGTCGTCCTCGACCCGGCACTCTCGGGGCACGGTGGCGGCGGCGGCGAGGCGGACGGGCCACAACGGACTCGACCGCATGGAGTCGATCTCCTCGTCGGTCATCTCCAGTATCCCGGTCAGCACCGCGACGATCGCTGCCTCCCTGTCGCCCCCGGCCAGTGCGCCCTCGATGGCCTCGATCGAACCAGGCGGGTAGGGCAGGCCCAGGCTCGGCTCGTAGAGAACGAGATGGCGGACGTTGGTGGTGAGGGCGGCGCCGCCCATGGCGCAGTTGGCGCCGTAGGAATGGCCCCAGAGGATGATGGGCCCACCGGCGCTGGCGGCGACAGCGTCCACCACCGCCGCGACGTCTTCGAAGTCCCGCTCGATGGAATAGCGGTCCGTGTCGCCGCTGGCGCCGAAGCCCCGGCGATCCATCGCAAAGGTGGTCAACTCGTCTCGCAACACCTCCACGAAGGGTTCGAACGTGGTGTGATCGGCGATGGAGCCGTGGACCAACACGAGCGGCGGCCCTCCCCCGTCGACCCAAACGGCTAGAGATGTCCCGTCGGCCGATCGAACGTCGAAGCGGCTGACGGTGTCGTTGGCGGTGCTTGCTCGGCTCATTGCGAGGAGTGTCGACCGTCCGACGTCGGTCGGCATCGGGCGTTTGCCCCATCTCCTGCCGGTCAGGCCGACAGGAGACCGTGCTCCATCGCGAAGAGCGTGGCCCCGGCTCGGGTGGTGATCCCGGCCTTGGCGTAGATGTGCTCGATGTGGTGACCCACCGTCTTGGGCGAGATGTCGAGGGTGGCCGCCACCTCCTTGTTGGCGTGTCCACGGGCGATCAATCGCAACACGTCGACCTCACGTTCGGTCAGGCCCGCAGGGCGGACCACATTCGCCGGTCGGCTTCGCTGCCCTACGGCATCGAGGACGGCGTCGACCTCGACCCGAGCGAAGCGGCCGCCGTCGGCCTGGTCGAGGAGCTGCGATGCAGCGGCGGCCATGCTGAGCGCGGACCGGTGCGGCCGGTCCTCGGTCATGGCGTGGTAGGCATCGGCCGCAGCCAGCAGCCGCGCGGTGAGGGGCAGCTGCTCCCCGGACGCACCGCGGTGGTAACCGGAGCCGTCGGCGCGCTCGTGGTGGCGGGCGGCAAGATCGGCGAAGGGGGCGAAGAGCGCGCAGCGATGCAGAACCCGCTCGGTGAGGTAGGGGTGGAGGCGGACCCGCTCCCATTGCTCGGCGCTGAGCGGGCCCCGCCGATCCCAGATCCCGCTGGGGATCCCGACCCGGCCGACGTCGTGCAGCAGCGCCGCACGTCCGAGCGTGGTGGCGTCCGCGGTGGAAAGCCCCGCAGCCTCAGCCGCTCGGATAGCCAGCTCCGCGACACCGGGCGAGTGTCCCCTGAGGAACGGCGACTTCAGGTCGGCGAAGTCCGCGACCGCGGCCAGCGCATCGTCGAGCTGGCCCGCCTCGATCGTCCGGACAGGTGCCGGTTCGGCGTCGAGGACTCGGGCGCAGGGGTCGTCGCCGATCTGGCCCAGCCAACGCTCGCCGTCCCCGATCAGCACGTCGACCACGGCCGGGTCATAGCCGCGACCCCGTCGGTGAGCGAGCACATCGGTCGTTGCCGGCCACCCCGCCTGGCGAGCCCACAGCTCCGCGTCCCGGGCGGCGGCGACGACACGAATCGCGAGCGGCACCTCCTCACCTGCGAGGCCATCCGGGTAGCCCTTGCCGTCCCATCGCTCGTAAGCGTGGGCGAGCGCGTCGCACACGGCTTCGGCCATGCCCAGGCGGTTGGCCAGGCGGGCCGCCACCTCGCAGTGTCCCGACAGGCTGCGCCGCTCCATCCCCGGCTCAGCCATCGCCCGCGCGACCCGACCCACGCGGCGGTGCCAGGGAAGGTCTTCGGCCAGATGGCGCACGAAATGGCGCATGCCCTCGCCGGGGCCGGCCATCAACATCGGGGCCATGGCGGCGTTGAGCGCCACCTCGTCGCCGCCCGCCAGCACCGCCGTCTCGGAGGCGTCCGACGTGCAGCCCACGAACCGGAGCAGCGCCACGTAGTACACGCACGATCGCGTCGCCGCATCCAGGCCCAACGCCTCGGATGTGGCCAGTGACAGCCAGCACGTCCGCAACCCGTGCTCCAGCGGCTGACCCGTGCCCAGATCCGCCGCCAAGGACAGGGCGATCGTCAACTCCGCCAAACGTCCGGACCGCGCCTGGTCAGCCACAACACCACTCTTCCAGTCACCGCCGACGGGCGTCGCCGATGAGTTCGGCGGGGTCGTGACGTCTGATTCTTCATGAGCGGACTCGATCCCGGCCGGCTCGAGCGGCTGCACGAGCTCATGGCCGAGCACGTGGAACGTGACACCGTCGGCGGCGTCGCCTGGCTCGCCAGCCGTGACGACGATCTCGACGTGGGCGTCGCCGGCACGCTGACCCGTGGTGAACCCGCGCCGGTTCGCCGCGACTCGATCTTCCGGATCTCGTCGATGACGAAGCCGATCGTCGCAGGCGCTGCGCTCGTGCTCATCGAGGAGTGCCGGCTCCGGCTCGAGGACCCGGTCGACGACCTGCTACCAGAGCTCTCCGACCGGCGGGTGCTCGTCGACCCGAGGGGACCGGTGGATGGTGACGCCGTCCCGGCCCATCGACCGATCTCGGTGGAGGACGTGCTCACGTTCCGGCTCGGGCTCGGCTTGGACTTCGAGGCGCCGTGGCCACAGCCACTCCTGGAGGCCATGAGCGGGCTCAGCCTGGGCGCCGGTCCGCCGGAACCCCAGGTGCCGCCCGAGCCCGACGAGTGGATGCGCCGGCTGTCCACGTTGCCGCTGCTCTACCAGCCGGGTGAGCGGTGGCTGTACAACACCGGTTCCGACGTGCTCGGGGTGCTGATCGCCCGGGCGTCGGACCAGCCGCTCGAGGTGTTCCTCCAGGAGCGGCTGTTCGAACCTTTGGGAATGGTCGACACCGGGTTCACGACGCGCCACGTCGATCGCCTCGGCACCTGCTACACGAGGAACCCGGGGACGGGCGAACGGGTCGTCTTCGACACCCCCCAGGGCCAGTGGGCCAAGCCGCCCGCCTTCCCCTCGGGTGGGGGCGGCCTGGTGTCCACCCTCGACGACCTCCACGCCTTCGCTCGCCTGCTGCTGTCCGGCGGCCGGCTGCCCGACGGGTCGCGGCTGCTGTCGAGAGCTTCGGTGGAGGCGATGACCGCCGACCACCTCGGGGTCGACCGGGGCGGGGCCGGCCCCTCCCCCGACGGCTCACAGGGCTGGGGCTACGGGGTCGGCGTCCAGGTCCGCCGCGCCGGCCTGACCCGTCCCGCCGGCAGCTACGGCTGGGGTGGCGGCCTGGGCAGCTCGTGGGCCAACGATCCAAACCAGCGCCTGGCAGGCGTCCTGCTCACGACCGACACGTTCGCCGGCCCGTATCCGCCGCCCGCCGTGATCCAGGACTTCTGGACCTGCGTCTACACGGCCCTCGCCGACTGACCGACGCAAGCGCGCCGGAAACGGCTTGTCGCGACGTCGTCGGCCCGGGCACGCTGCCCGGATGGGCGACCTGGCGAACGACACCGCGATTCAACCCCGCGGCGACGGGTGCTACGCGGCCTCGCTCAGCGCCGACTGGGAGATCTGGGGACCGATGGGCGGGTACGTGGCGGCCTGCGCACTGCGAGCCGCCGGCGCGTCGACCGAGCAGGCTCGGCCGGCGGCGTTCTCGTGCCACTACCTCGGAGTCGCGCGATTCGGCCCCGTCGACCTGCGGGTAGAGACCCGGAAGAGTGGACGGACGGCCACCTCGCAGCGGGTCGAGGTCAGCCAGGAGGGCCGCCGGATCCTCGACGCCATGGTCTGGAGCGTCGGTGACGTCGAGGGACTGGAGCACGACGAGACGTCGTCTCCCGATGTCCCGGATCCGGACCAGCTTCCCGACATCCGCGCGCTCCTGCCGGATGACGCCGAGCCTCCGTTCCCCTTCTGGTACAACCTCGAGGCCAAGCCCATCGAGTTCGAGGGCGAATGGCCGCCGCCCGGACCCCGGCCCGCCCGGTGGCAGGAGTGGTTGCGGTTCACGCCGACCGCGACCTTCGAGGATCCCTGGGTCGACGCCGCCCGCTGCGTGATCCTCGTAGACCTGCCGAGCTGGCCGTCGGCCCACCGCCCGCACGCGTGGAAGCAGCCGCCGTTCATGGCGCCGACCCTCGACCTGAACGTCGCCTTCCACCGCCCCACCTCCGGCCGAGACTGGCTGTTGTGCGACGGCGCGGCGCCGCTCTCGACGGGCGGGCTCTTCGGCTGGACCGCGCGGGTCTGGTCCACCGGCGGCCAGCTCCACGCGTCGGGCGGCGGGCAATGCCTGTACCGCCGCCTGCCTGCGTCACCGACCTGACTCCGTGCCGGGGGCTGTCTCGTAATGTGAGGTGGTGCGCCATGCACGTGCGGAAGCGCTCGACGCGTTGGAGCCGTTCCTAGAGCGTCTGCGCGCCGTCCCCGGGCTCGTGGAGAAGACGCGCCAGGGCGGATTCGATGTCGGGTGGCCGGTGTGCTCGTTCCGGCCGGGCTTCACCAGGTCGTCGGCTTGGTCGGCGTCCGCAACCACACGTCGAAGAACGAGTCGAGGTCCTGGCCGGAGACCTCCTCGTAGACCGCCTGGAAGTCCTCTGTGGTGCCGGTCGAGTCGTCGTAGCGCACAATCCACTCCTGGGCTGCCGCGTAGAAGGCCTCGTCGCCGACCTTGCCCCGCAGCGCATGTAGCGTCGCCCCACCACGGTCATAGATAGGGTCGAGGAATAGACCGAACGGGCTCGGGTCGGCGATGGTCAGCTCCCAGAACTCGTCGTCGGCGGGGATGTCCATCACCCCGTCGAAGAACATCTGGGCCGAGTCGCCGCCCGAGTGCTCGCTCCACAGCCACTCGACGTACGTGGCCCATCCCTCGTTGAGCCAGATGTCCTGCCACCGCTCCGGGCTCACGGTGTTCCCGAACCACTGGTGGGCGAGCTCGTGGACGACGGTGGACTCGCGGGCTACGCGCGAGTACACGGGCCGGGTCTGCGTCTCGAGCGCATATCCGACCGAGTCGTCGTCCACGATCGAGCCGTAGGAGTTGAACGGGTACGGCACGAAGGCTCCCTCGAGGAAGGCGATCATGTCCGCCTGTAGGTCGAGGCTGGCATCCGTGGCGGCGGCGTTGGCCGGCGTGAGGTTGTCGTCGACGGCGTCGATGATCGGCAGCCCGTCGTCCGTCTCGGAGTGGCGCAGCTCGTAGTCACCGACCGAGGCCGTGGTCAGGTAGCTGGCCTGCGGGTCCGGGGCGTCCCAGAACCAGGTGGTCGAGCCGTTCGCCGTGATCGGGTCCCGCGCGGGTAGCCCGTTGGCGACCGCGACCTTTCCCTCCGGCACGGTGATCTCGAAGCTGTAGGTCGCCTTGTCCGTCGGGTGGTCGCTGACCGGGTACCAGGTCATCGAGCCCTCCGGCTCGCCCACCACCATGGAGCCGTCTCGCATGGTCACCCAGCCGTAGAGAACGCCTTCGATGTCGGTCGGCCGCGTGGTCTCACCGCCGTAGGCGACGACGACCTGCGCCCTCTGACCCTTCTTGATCTTTGGTCGGGGCTGGATCGTCAGCTCCCAGACGCGGGCCACGTCGTCCTGGATTTGCCAGTACGCGGCGCCCTCGACCTCGGCACCGGGAGCGGGTGGCGTCACCTCGCTTGCACGCTTCCCGTTGATCGTGATCGCTTGCACGTCCAAGCCGCGCAGGTCGAGGTTGAAGCGGTCAAGGTCCTGCGTGGCCACCAAATCGATCGTCGCGACACCGCTCAGCTGGCCGACCAGTGCCGCCGGCGCGGGCGCGGGCGGTGTGTAGGTGATGTCGAGGTCGTAGTGCCGGACGTCGTAGCCACCGTTGCCGGCAAACGGGAAGTACGCGTCGCCCGCCCCGACGGCCCCGGCGGTGTACCTCGGCCCGCCTGGAGCGCCCTGGGCGGCCGTCGCACCGCCCGAAAGGACGAGTGTCCCCACCCCCACCAGTACCGCTGTGATTGCGCCGAACACCTGCATGCGAACACGCACAACGATCTCCTCCGCGCTCAGTTGCCGCACTGTAGATGTCCGGCGTGGCGTGCGATACCTGACCTCCCCCTGGATCAGCGTCCGAACGGCCGTCCCGACAGGTCGACGTCGGCCTCGAGGACGGGTTCGGAGGCATTGCGGGCGAGGACGACGTGGTGGGTGCCTTCGGTGACGACAGATGAATTCCGCGTCGCCTGAGCGTCTACGTCCGCGAAGATCCGGCGAGCACGAGGAGACCGCGATGCGGAAGGTGATCGTGAACGAGTGGATGACCCTGGACGGGGTGATCCAGGCGCCTGGCGGCGACCGTGAGGACACAGATGGCGGTTTCGCCTTCAAGGCGATGTCCCCGAAGCCGTAGCTCGCCTCAAGCAGGAGGACGCACCCGACTTGCAGGTGATTGGCAGCAGTGAGTTGGTCCACGCTCTGACCGAGCACCAACTGGTGGACGAGTTCAGGCTGATGATCGACCCGGTCGTCGTGGGCGGCGGCAAGCGCCTGTTCCGCGATGACGGCGCGTTCCGCTCGCTGAGGCTCGCCGACAGCCAGCTGACGACGACCGGCGCGATCATCGCGACGTACGTGCCGACCGAGAGCTGATCCACCCCGAGGGGGCTGGGGGCGCAGGTGAGGGCGGTTGTCTACGACCGGTATGGATCCCCTGATGTGCTGCGGGTTGTCGACGTTCCCATGCCGTCTCCCGCCGCCGGGCAATTGCTCGTCAGGGTTGCCGCAACATCGGTCAACCTCAGTGATTGGGAGGGTCTGCGCGGCTCGCCGCTCTATGCGCGCCTCGGCGGGCTGCGCTCGCCGGAGCGCCAGACGCTCGGCTCGGACCTCGCAGGGTGGGTCGACGTCGTCGGCGAGGGCGTCACTCGGTTCCGGCCCGGTGATGAGGTGTACGGCGACAACCTCGCGCTGAAGGGCGGCTTCGCCGAGTACGCGGTCGCGGCCGAATCGGCGCTCGCCCACAAGCCTGCTGAACTGACGTTCGCAGAGGCGTCGACAATCCCCCAGGCGGGAGCGATCGCGCTGCAAGGGACCGCCGGCGCCGCGGCCGGGCGTCGGGTGCTGGTCAACGGGGGCGGTGGCGGCTCGGGCTCGTTCGCGATCCAACTCGCCAAGGGACTCGGTGCGCACGTGACTGGTGTCGACAACGCCGCCAAGCTGGACTTCATGCGGTCGCTCGGCGCGGACGAGGTGATCGACTACCGCAGCGAGGACTTCACCCGCCGCCACCAGCCGTACGACCTCATCCTCGACCTCGTCGCTCATCGGTCGGTGTTCGCCTACCGTCGAGCACTCGCCCGCGGCGGCCGTTACCGGTGCGTCGGCGGGCCCGTGCCGGCGCTGCTGCGCGTTGTGACGATCGGCTGGATCGCCGCTCGGGTTACCCATCGCCGGATGGGCTTGCTTGCCGTGAAGGAGGGGCCGGCCCACTTCGAGCCGCTGACCGACCACTGCATCGCCGGTGACGTCAGCATCCACGTCGACCGCACGTTCGGGCTCGACGACGTACCCGAGGCCCTTGCTCACGTCGGTGAGGGTCGCGCCCTCGGCAAAGTTGTGGTCACCATGAACTGAGATGCGCCTGGCTGTGCCAGGTCCTCAAGACACGGTGGAGTGGTCGCCCTCACCAGTCCTGCTGCTGAGCCGGCGTTCGGTGCTACCCGCACCGGCTCCCCTCGCCGCGCGTCCTGGGGCACCGTTCTCTGCCGGCACGGCTCGAACGGATCGCCGACTCTGGAGCGTTCGGCACAAGGACTGGACCCAACCACCGTCGCCGTTGGAAGCGGCCTCGCTGGCGGGCGCATGTCATTGGACCGGCGCCGCTGTTCGCCATCCCGTGGCGTCATGTATCTGTCCGCTTCCTGGCTGAGACGCAGACCGCAGTGCACGGAAGCCGGACGGCACCGTCAGTGCCTTGGAAGGGCGCCCATGCACGCGTGACGCGATCCCAGACGTCCTGCTGCACCGACGCCGGTTGGTCGGCCATGAGCTCGGCGATCGGCGGCGCGACGTCGCGGATCCACTCCGTGCACGCCTCGGCGCTGGCGGTCTCGTACACGGCGAGCGCGGTGCCGGCCACCACGTCGGTGAACCCGGCGTCGCGGACAACTATTTCGAGCGCTCCGTCTGCGCCGAGCGCGAAGGGACCTGGGCCGGCAGCCGGCGGCTCGATGCCGAGCGTCTCGATCATGACGACGACCGGTGTCGCAAACGCAACCTTGTCCGGCGTCGCCCACACCGCCACCGCGAGTCGGCCGCCCGGTCGCAATGCGGTGTGGAGGCGGCGCAGGGTCTCGAGCGGGTTGCTGGCGTACATGATCGTTGCGCGGCTCAACACCACGTCGAGGCTCACGGGTTCCAGCTCGAACGCCTCGATGTCGGCCTCGACGAAGGACACGTTGGAGAGGCCGGCGGCTCGGGAGCGGGTCTCGGCGAAGGCGAGCATGTCGCCCGAGATGTCGAGGCAGGTGACGTGGCCGTCCGGGCCGACGGCGGTGGCGGCGCTGAGGCCCGGCTCGCCGTATCCCGAGCCGACGTCGAGCACGACATCGCCGAGTTGCGGGTGGGCCTGTTCGAGCAGGACGCGGGTCACGGCCGGACCGGCGTCCTCGGCTTCCAGTGTCTGGAGCCACTTCTGCCACCCGGCCGCGGCTGCGGTCCACTCGCGGCGAACGCTCGCCTTGTAGTCGTGGTCGCCGTTGATCTCGGTGCTGCTCATTGGCGTCCCCCTTGCTCGTGGTCGTTGCTGGGACCGTACGAAGACGGTCAGGAGCCGACCATCGCCGAGATCAGGTACGTGATCCCGTACCTGATCCCGCAGGGGTGTCAGCCAGGGCATCGCGGGTCGCCCACGTGGCGATCTCGGAACGGCTGGCAGCGCCGAGCCGCTCGAGGATGTTCCGCACGTGCGTCTCGGCCGTGAACCGGCTGATCCCGAGGCGCTGGGCGATCTGCTTGTTGGTGAAACCCTGCGCGACGAGCTTCGCCACCTCGAGCTGTCGAGCCGTGAGGTCGGACGGATCGATATCGGACACGGCCGCGTCGTTGGACGAGAGGGCGGCCAGCGCCTCGATCCGCTCGAGTGCCTCCGCCACCGCAGCGCCGGCGTCTAGCGCGCTGCCGGCGTGCTCGTGGCGGGCGCGTGCCTCTCCATCGAGGCTCGCGTCGAGCTGTGTGCGCAACAGCGCGCGCAGCCGATCGCTCACGAAGGGGAGGTGACGGTCGCCGATCGCACCGGCGAGGCGGGCGGCGGTCTCGGCTTCCCCGAGGGCGACGAACCCGATCGCCATCGAGTGCAGCACCGACCAGACCCGCGAGTCGGCCCGCAACAGCCAGTCGCGGGCCGGGGAACGCAGAAGCAGCAGGCCGTCCAGCGGCGCGCCTGCTCGCGCCTGCGTCGTGCCGAGCTCCATCGCCGCGTGGTTCACCATCAGGTAGCTGTGACTCTGCTGCGCCGCCTCCCAGAACGACTCAACCAACTCATCGCTGGCTCGACGACCGACGATCGCCGTGAATCGAGCCGTGGCGATGAGCACCTTGTTACCGAGACGCACGGCGGCGTCGAGCGCTTCTTCGCTGCGGCCCGCGTAGTCGAGGACCCATACCTCCCGGTGGAGATCGCCGCCCTGCAGCGCGGCCTCCACGCTGCGGTCCAGGAACGCGTCGCTGACCGCGAGCTCGCCACCCGAAAGGACGTGATGCATCGCTGCCGCGGCGAGCAGCCCGTCGTCGGTCGAGCCAGCGTCGATCGCGCTGACCCCGCGACGAAGCCACGCCGCCGCGCCGACGAGGTCGTCCTGTAGAGCCGCGCCCCACGCCGCGACCGCACACACCGAGGCCGTCCACGGCCCGACGTGGTCCGGATCGAGCGAGCCGGCCCGTGGCCCCCAGTCGTACATCGGCAAGGAGTCGAAGTGCCAGCCGATCGGGCAGTAGCCCAACACCGCGAAGCGCTGGGCGTCGTCCACGCGGCCCGACTCGACGAGATGATCGAAAGCGACCCGGAGGTTCGGGAGCTCACGAGCGGCGATGGGCCACGTGCCTTGATCGTCACCGGCCCGCCATCGCTCACCGAGACGCACGATCAGGTCGAGGTACCACTGCGTGTGCGCGTGGCGAGCGCTGTCGGTCTCGCCGCGACTGGCCAGCTTCTCGGCGGCGAGGTTGCGGATGGGCTCGAGGAGCCTGAACCTAGTCTCGTCGACGTCGCCGACCGGGACGAGCAGTGACCGCGACACCAGGCGGTCGATGATGTCGACGACGTCGTCAGGCAGGACGGGCTCACCGGCCGCCACGGCCTCCACCGCATCCAACGCGAACGAGCCGGCGAAGATCGACAGCCGGTCGAGGAACGCGCGCTCCGGTTCGCGGAGCAGGTCATAGGACCACTCGAGCGTGGCGCGCAGCGTCCGGTGGCGCTCGGTGCGCACGCGCCGGCCGCCCGTCAACAGCCGGAACATGTCGTCGAGACGCTCGGCGATCTCGGTCGGGCGCAGCGATCGTGCCCGCGCGGCGGCGAGCTCGATGGCGAGCGGGATGCCGTCGAGACGTCGACAGATGCGAACGATGGCACCCACGTCGCGGTCGGCGTCGAGCGACGCGCCGGCCTCCTCCGCTCGTACCCGGAACAGAGCGACAGACGCACCGTCTCGGTCTGTAGCCAATGAGCCGACCCGCCGGACCCGTTCACCCTCGACATCGAGCGGCTCCCGGGACGTCGCCAGCACACGAACGCCCGGGCACGACGACACGATGGCGTTGGTCGCCTCCGCCACCGCGTCGAGCAGGTGCTCGCAGTTGTCGAGGATGAGCAGCGACTCCCGAAAGCGGAGGCCCTCGATGAGCGATTCGAGATCCGGTTGCGACCGAGGCTCGATGCCGAGCAGACCGAGCAGCGCCCGGAGCATCGCGTCGGGCGTGCCGACGGTGTCGAGCGCAGCGAACCACACACCGTCGCGCCACTCCGTTTGGGAACCTCGGCCCACCTCCACCGCCAAGCGCGTCTTGCCGATGCCACCCACGCCGGTGAGCGTGACGACCCTGGCGGCGGCGAGGTCCTCGACGACCGCCTTCAGGTCCGCGTCGCGTCCGAGCAGAACCCCCGACCCCGTGGGGAGGTTGCCGGAGCGGACACCGCCCGTGCGCGGCGGCCGCGGGTCGCTCGCGAAGGCCCCATCGTCCACGCGGTACAGCCGGACCGGCTCGATCACGTCCCGCAGCTCGTGGACACCAAGATCGAGCAACGTCGTCGAGCCGCTCAGCTCGCCGCCGACGACCTCCCGTGTGGCCAAACTCACCATGATCTGCCTGCCATTCGCCGCGTCCATCACACGAGCGGCGCGGTTGACCGATGGACCGAAGTAGTTGCCATCGCGCTCGTGACTCTCCCCGGTGTGAAGCCCCATTCGCACCATCAGCGCCAGACCCTCAGGCCACCTGGCGGCCGCCAGCAAGGCTTGCACCTCGATCGCCGCGCGCAGCGCCGCGTCGGCTCTCGAGAACGCAGCGCCGAAGCCGTCTCCCCCCGTGGCAAATACCACGCCACCATGCGAACCGATCGCCGATCGCAGGATCGCGTCGTGGGTTGCGAGCGCAGAACGCATTGATTCGGGGTGACGTTCCCACCTCGCCGTCGACCCCTCGACATCCGTGAAGAGGAAGGTCACCGTCCCGGACGGCCGCTCACCCACCTCGGCAGTATCCCCGATGGCGCTGATTGTGCGCTCGGCCAGCCGCCCGGTTGACCAGAGTCTTACCGCCGACGCAGTAGCTCGAGTCGTCGGTCGGGGACAGTCGGTAGCGGCTGCGGTTACCGCTCAAGTTGGAAGTGCCAGACGGTGCCTGTCGGCAGAGGCCTCGGTGGTGGGCTCCTCTTGCTCGGTAGGAAGACCACACGGTCCACCACCACCCCCACCACCTGGTGCATGTGCAACCTCAGCTCCGGACAGGAGGCCCTAGTCGGGCACACCAACCAGTGCCTGTCCGCTGCGCACCGCGTTGCCGCAGGTCAGATCGACCACCGCTCCCGTGGTCGCTGCCGCGTGGTCCGATGCCAGGAAGACCGCCGCGTCGGCGACCTGGGCCAGCGTCGGTAGCCGCCCCAGCAGCGTCACGTCCTGTGCCCACTGCCCGAG
>Ga0214469_1000314_pt1 | contig 16361 bp, 15 predicted proteins | sample RVTome_10_FD_187340 | JGI IMG/M metagenome (GOLD analysis project Ga0214469, IMG submission 187340) | Soil microbial communities from uranium-contaminated site in the Upper Colorado River Basin, Wyoming, United States - RVT153D57 HiSeq ... | reverse complement strand
TGGCCTGGGTCGCGTTCGACGAGGTGCCGCCCGCGTCGGCCATCCCGGCGGCGATCCTCATCGGCGTGGGTGTCGTGCTGGTGGTGCGATCGGGCGCCGAGGAACCGTCCGTGGCCGGGGCACCGGCGCTGGAATGACGCTCGCCGCCGATCGGAGGGGGGCGTCCCGTTGGGTCAGAGGGCCGGCCCGGCCGAGCAGACGAGGGCCACCCGGCGATCGACCCCCGCACCGCCGGCCACGGCCACGCCACCACCGGTCACGATGCCACGGCCCAGGGTTGCCGGGTCGACCCGCACCCCGTGATGGCTCAATTCCTCGCGGTCTAGCTCGAGGACGACAGCATCGCCGACAGCGATCTCGACGACCTCGACCCAGGGCGCGAGCTGGTTGTCGGCCGCCAGCGCCGCCGTGACCAGCGCCGCCGGTCCCGGCTCGTCCCCGCTCCTGAGGGAAAGGCGAGCGACGTCGGGGGCATCGATGGGGTTGTCGGCGGTGTAGCCGACCGACCACGCCATTTCCTGATGCTCGTTCAGGCACGATCGCAAGGCTCGTAGCTCGGCGTCGACCACGTCGTCGCGGACACCATCGACCGCAGGTCGGAAGCGCGCCGGCACCCACGCCAGTCCGTCGTCGCCGCTGAGGATGCCCCCCGGCACCCGCGGACCCGCCGCCACCACCGCCACCGCCAGCGCCAGTGCGCCGGCGGCGAAGGCCACCAGACCGGCGTCCGGCCACGACGCGGTCGCCCGACGCAGCCGCGCCGCTCGCCGGGCCCGGGTCTCACCGACGCCCGCCAGCATCATGAGGCACAGCACGGCGGCAAGCACCCGGAAGCCCGACTGCCACGCCGCCAGGCGGGCCGCCGCCACCACGCCGTCGGAGCCGTGATCGACGACCCAGACGGCGGCCGCCACCGCCGCCGGGAGCACCATTGCGGCGAGGATCGTCCGGACGGTGATCAGCGGGAGCCGCGCCAGCGAGCGTGGTCGCAGCAGCCGGGCGACGCGGCGAGCCGCCCGCCCGGGAAGGGCGAGGATCCCGAGGGCGACGGGCCGGCGTCTGGCCGCCACGGAGCGGACGGCCCCGATGACGAGGCACGACGCGGCGACGGCGAGGAGCCACAGCCACGGGACGATCAGAGCGCCGCTGGCGCCTGCGAGCGCCAGCACGTCCGACAGGCGGCGCTCCGCCCGCCCCGCCCAGCCTCGCCGCTGAACGTCGCTGGCGCCGTCGGGTGCGCGGGGCTGAGGGGCCACGTCGTGAGGGGGCTGGCTGGGCGGCCGAGCCGCTGGGCGGTGGGGTAGGAGGTTCGGACGAGGCGGGCGTGGCGTTTCGTCCGGGGCGCCGGCGACGCCGTCGGGGGCGTCGACCAGGGGGTCTGAGATGGTGGCAGCCTCGACCGGTTGCGCCTCGATCGTCTGGGCCTCGATGACGTCGCCGGCAGGGCGACGCCGGCTTCGCATGGGTGCTAGGGGCCTGGCGGCTGGAGTGAACTGGTCCTGGCGGTGGAGGTCGGTGAACGCGCGCACGAGCTCGCGTTCGTCGCCGTAGCCCGGTGCGGAGGGCTCGCGGCCCTCGTCTACCTCCCCCGGGGATCCCACCACACGGCCTCCTCGCCTTCGACGTCCCCGCGCCGTCCCATCCGCTTGGCGAACGACGACGAGCATCGCATCGCCGCCGCGGGGCAGATTGTGCCCTACCCCGGGTACCGCCGCTGGTAGACGCGCGAGAAGGGTCCTGTCAGGGCGTGAGCCGCTGCCCCTTGCGCCGGATGCGCAGCCACCGGTAGCCGTAACGTTCGAGGGTCAGGCGCAGCACCGGTTCGTCAAGAGGCTGCTCGGGAGACCCGTCCAGCAGGTCATCGGCGCTGATCGCATCCTCGAGGTCGTGGAGGGGCAGGTCGACGCGGCACGGGTCGGCAGCGAAGTTGTGCACCGCCACGACCACGGACCCGTCCCAGTCGCACCGGTGGGCCAGCACCGTGGGTTGGTCGTGGGCGATGACCGACCACGTGCCGAGGCCGAACTCGGGCGTCTCCCGCCGGCGGCGGATCAATCGCTCGAACCAGTTGAGCAACGAGCCAGGGTCCCGGCGCTGCGCGGCGACGTTGAGCGCCAGGGGCCGGTACTCGCCCTCGGTGACCGGCCGGGTGAGCAGCGTGGCATTGGCAGTCGAGAACCCCGCGCCGGGCTCGTCGGACCACTGCATGGGAGTGCGCACGGCCAGACGGTCTGCCAGGTCGAGGTTCTCGCCCATCCCGATCTCCTCGCCGTAGAACAGCACGGGCGTGCCAGGCAGCGAGAACAGCAGGCTGTAGGCCATGCGAATGCGTTGTTGGTCGCCGCCGAGCATGGGGGGCAACCGGCGGCGGAGCCCGCGGCCGTAGATCTGCATCTTCGGATCGGGGCCGAATGCGTCGAACACCTCCTGACGCTCGTCGTCGCTGAGCTGGTCGAGGGTCAGCTCGTCGTGGTTGCGCATGAACGTCGCCCACTGCGAGTCGAACGGCACCCCGGGCAGGTCAGCCAGTGCCCGCTCGACCGGGGTGGCGTCCTGCCGCGCCAGCGCCAGGTAGGTCCGTTGCATCACGGAGAAGTTGAAGACGAGGTTGAGCTCGTCGCCGTCCTCGTCCCCGAAGAACGCACGCTGATCCTTGGGTGGCAGGTTGACCTCGCCGAGCAGGATGGCCTCGCCGTGGCGCCGTTTGACGAAGGAGCGGAGGTCCTTCAGGTAGCGGTGCGGGTCGATCGAGGGCGCGCCATCGATGCCGTCGAGCTCGATCAGGAAGGGCACGGCGTCGACACGGAACCCGCTCACGCCGAGCTGGAGCCAGAACCCGACGATACGGGCGATCTCCTCGCGTACGGCCGGATTGGCGATGTTGAGGTCGGGCTGGTGCTTGTAGAAGCGGTGCAGGTAGTACTTCCGAGCCTTGCGGTCATAGGCCCAGACGCCGCCCTGGTCGCCGGGAAAGGTCTCGGTGAGGTCGGGGTCCTCGGGTCGCTCGTCCGCCCACACGTACCAGTCCCGGTAGGGCGAATCCGGGTCGGACCGCGCGGCTCGAAACCACGGGTGCTGGTCGGACGTGTGGTTCACCACCAGGTCGACGATGACCCTCATGCCCCGGTCGCGGGCGGTGCGCACGACCTCGACGAACTCCCCCAGGGTGCCCAGCCGCGGATCGACGCCGTAGAAGTCGCTGACGTCGTAGCCGTCGTCCTGGTCAGGCGTCGGGTAGAAGGGCATGAGCCACAGCGTCGAGACGCCGATCCCCGCCAGGTAGTCGATCCGATCTACCAGCCCCGCCAGGTCGCCCATCCCATCGCCATCCCTGTCGAGGAACGTCTGTACGTCGAGGCAGTAGATGACGCCGTTCTTCCACCACTGGTCGCTGGTGAAGGCGATGCTCAACGCCGCAACACCTCCGGCAGGACCTCGGCGCCGAACGTGTCGATGAATCTGTGCTGCTCTCGAGGCACCTGGTGGACGAACAGCTCGTCGACCCCGCAGTCGAGGGTCTCGTGCAGCCATGCCGCCTGCTGCTTGACGTCGGATGAGACGAGGACGCTTCCACGCACGTCCTCGGGCCGAACGTGGGCCGCGGCCGCCTCGAACTGCTCGACGGTCTCGAGGTCAGCCATCAGTACGGGGTCGAACACGTTCGTGCGCCATTGTTCATGGGCCCCGGCCAGCGCCTCGTCGTCGGTGGGCGCCCACGCCACCTTGACCTGGACCCGGACCGGCTTGCCCTCGCCGCCTCCGGTGCGGAACGCCTCGACCACGCGCTGCAACCGGTCCGGGCTGGCGTGCACGGTTATGAGGCCGTCCGCCCACCCCCCGCACCAGGCCGCCGTCTCCTCGCTGAGCGCCGCTCCGACGAGCGGCGGCGGCCGTTCCGGTAGGGTCCAGAGCCGGGCCCGGTCGACGCGTACATAGCCGTCGGTGCTCACCTCGTCGCCGCGCAGCAGGCTCCGGATCACGTCGACGCACTCGGCGAGGCGAGCGTTCCGCTCGGGCTTGGATGGCCACGGCTCGCCCGTGACGTGCTCGTTCGAGGCCTCGCCGGACCCGAGCGCTACCCACAGGCGGTCAGGGTGCATCTCGGCCAGCGTGGCGATGGCCTGGGCGATGATCGCAGGGTGGTAGCGCTGGCCAGGGGCGTTGACGACGCCGAACGGTAGCGGCACGGCCTCCATGGCGGCCCCGAGCCACGACCACGCGAACCCCGACTCACCCTGCACCCGGCTCCACGGCGTCAGGTGGTCCGATGACGACACTGCCCGGAAGCCGGCCTCGGCGGCCGCCCGCGTGGCGGCCAGCAAAGCGCTCGGCCGATGCTGCTCGTGCGAGGCGTGGTAGCCGACCACGGTCATGTCCGAAGGCATGCCCGCAGCGCGGCACGATTACACGCACGTCCTCCAGGGGCGCACCCCGCGATCACGTTGTCCGGCGCCCCGTGGGTTGAACGGCGTTGCCGAGGAGCAGCCACGAACCCTGAGGTTGGCAGGCTGATTGACGACAGCTGGCGGGGGTAGGCAAACACCACGCACGGCCAACGACCGTCCGACCCGGTGAGGCACGCATGACTTCCTACGGTTACACGCTTTCCAGCGAGGAGCACGCGCCCGGTGATCTGGTGCGCTATGCCCGCCAAGCGGAAGGGGCAGGGTTCGAGTTCGTGTCGATTTCGGATCACTTCCATCCGTGGGTGAGCGCGCAGGGGCACAGTCCGTTCGTGTGGTCGGTGCTCGGTGCCATCGCCGCGTCGACCGATGAATTGCGTGTTGGCGTGGGGGTGACGTGTCCGATCGTCCGCATCCACCCGGCGATCCTGGCCCATGCGACGGCGACCACCTCGCTGTTGTTCGATGGCCGTTTCTTTTTCGGCGTTGGCACGGGCGAGGCGCTCAACGAGCACATCCTGGGTCATCGGTGGCCACCCCCCGACCTGCGACTGGCGATGCTCGAGGAAGCGGTGGAGCTCATTCGCACGCTGTGGGAGGGGGGAACCGTCGATCATCGCGGTGACTTCTACACGGTCGAAAACGCCAGGCTGTTCGACCCACCAGCGGATCCCCCACCGGTGATCGTGTCGGGCTTTGGACCGAAGGCGGTCGAACTGGCCGCCCGGATCGGCGACGGCTACTGGGGTGTCGCACCCGAAGGCGACGCGGCCGGTCGGTACCGCGACGCCGGCGGTACCGGACCCCGGTACGCACAATTGCACGTCTGCTGGTCCGAGGACGCGGCGGCAGCCCGCAAGACCGTGCACGAGGTATGGCCCAACTCCGGCATACCCGGCCAGCTCGCCCAAGACCTGCCCACCTGGGCCCACTTCGAAGAAGCCGCAACCATGGTCACCGAGCAGGACGCCACCCGGTCGATACCGTGCGGGCCCGATGTCGATCCGGTCATCGAATCGGTCCGGCAGTACCTCACTGCCGGCTACGACCACCTCTACTTCCACCAGATCGGGCCAGACCAGGACGGCTTCTTCCGCTTCTGGTCCGAGGACCTCGCGCCGGCACTGGCCGGGCTCGACAACAACTGACAACGCGGAACCACATTCCCCGGACAAGCGCCCAAGCGTGAGAAAATCGGCGAGCTTCTCCGGCTGGGTGGCGCTGTACCCACCTATGCTCATCGAGCCGGTTTGTCAGACGTGGAGCTGGGGGGAATCGAACCCCCGTCCGCCGAGCGGTTGCCGACCGCGTTACGACCGTTCCCGAGATCTACGGCTCTGCGGCTGCCGCACCGCCGGGTCAGTGGGCCTCGCGGAGGAGGCCGCCGCCGGGTCTTTCCCCGATGTCAGCGGTCTTTCCCGCCGCCAGCGGTCTTTCCCGCCGTCAACCACCGCTTCTGTTGCCGGGCTGCGGTGATCAGGCCCCGCGTGCCATCACTGGTCGCTGGTGCTCTCGTTCGCCTGGACTATCAGGCGGCGAGGGCGTACTGCTCATCGGCAGTTGTGGTTGTGCCCCGTTTTAGGAGTCTGAGCAACTCCGGTCGCACGATTCGACTTCCGGTCTCGACGTCGAAACCGATCAGCCCCTTGTCAAGCAGCCCGACAAGTGTACCGGCGCCCCGGTGACCTGCGCCGACACCCGCCGCTCTCGGATTCGCACGGCCCCTCCGACCGCTGGCACGCTGCCAGCCCATGGGCGATGTCCCTGGTCATGGTGGAGCCGGGCGGTGACCATCCGGCCTGAGCGCCTCGTCCTGGTGACAGGTACCGGCACCGAGGTCGGCACGACGTGGGTGGCCCTGGCGCTGAGGGGGCGGGGGCTCGTCGTGGCCGCCCGGGGTCCGCTCACCCCTGGCCACCGACGGGGACGCTCCGGCGTTGGCTGAGGCGCTCCATCCCGAGCGGGTGGTGCTGGTGGCCGAGGCGGGTCTGGGGACGATCAACGCCGTGCGCCTGGCGACGGCCGCGCTCGCGGAGTGGCCCGTCAGCGTGGTGCTCAACCGCTTCGAACCCGCCCTCGACCTGCACCGGCGCAATCGCGCCTGGCTGGCCGAGCGCGACGGTTTCCACGTCGTGGTCGACGGCGCCGACCTGGTAGCGGTGATCGTCGGCTGGCCGTCTGCGTAGGTGCCTGGCTGGCGCGAGGGTCCGCTATATGCGGCCCTCGCCCCGCTGGTTCGCTCCTCGGTCGAGCATCTCGCGATAGGCGATGCGGGTGCGCTCCGAGATCACGGCGGCCCGCTCGGCCGCCGCCTCCTCCTTGGCCGTCGGGCCGCGGCCGGCGCCCGGGAACACCTGCTCGTCCTCCTCCTCGAACCTGCGGGTCTGGTCCGTGACCTTCTCGTAGCCAGGATCGTCCTCGCGGCCCATCGGTCACCCCCTCGGTTGTGGAGATACCGCCCCGAGCATCCCGCTCGGCGCCGGCGAGCGGAAGTGGACGCCTAGTCCTGGCAGCGCTGGCACAGCCCCGGCCCCAGCGGCGGACGGAGTCGCGGCGGGCTGACCGTCCACTAGCGGCGGTCGGCACGGGCCATCGCACGGGCGGCCTCTCGCTCGGCGTCCCGCTTGGCCAGCACCTCGCGCTTGTCGTACGTCTTGCGCCCCCGGGCCAGCGCCAGCTCGACCTTGGCGCGGCCGTCCTTGAAGTAGAGCGACAGCGGGATCAGCGCCAGCCGTTGCTCGTCGACGATGGAGCGCAGCCGGTCGATCTCCCCCCGATGTAGCAGCAACTTGCGGCGGCGCTCGGGCTCGTGTCCGGAGTGCTCCTGCGCACGGTCGTACGGGGCGATGTGCAGCGACACCAGCCAGGCCTCGCCGCCCTCGATCCGGGCATAGGCGTCGCCCAGTTGCACGTGCGCGTCTCGCAGCGACTTCACCTCGCTGCCGCGCAGCACCAGCCCGGCCTCGACGGTCTCGAGGATCTCGTAGTTGCGCCGCGCCCTGCGGTTGGCGGCGATGAGCTTGGTGCCGGTCGGACGTGCCATGGGGAGAGGGAAGGGTACCCTCGCCGGTCGTGCTCCCGACCCGGTTGACGGTCACCGAGGCCGTGTGGCGGCAGATGGTGGGCCACGCCTACGACGGTCTGCCCGAGGAGGCCTGCGGGCTGCTGGGCGGCGATCTCGAGACTGGCCGGGTCGGTGTCTTCTACCCCTGCCGCAACGCCGCCGCGTCGAGCCGGGTGTACACGGTCGACCCCGGCGACCACCTGCGCGCCGACCGCGACGCCGAGGGGCGGGGGCTCGAGATCGTGGGGGTGATGCACAGCCACACCCACACCGAGGCCTACCCGTCGCCCACGGACGTGGCGCAGACCCCGGACCCGTCCTGGCACTACGTGATCGTCTCGCTCAAGCGGGACGCTGCGGTCCTGCGGTCGTACCGCATCGTCGACGGCGCGATATCCGAGGAGGAGGTGAGCCTGGACGGGCGGTAGGATTGTTGACTGAACCACTCGGGAATAGAATGAGCTACGTGGCGGCCCACGACTCGGTCCTCGAACTCATCGGCAACACCCCGATCGTCGACATCAGCGCGCTGAGCCCCAACCCCGGGGTGCGCATCCTGGCCAAGCTCGAAGGCCAGAACCCGGGCGGCTCGATCAAGGACCGCATCGCCTGGAAGATGGTGCAGGAGGCCGAGGCCGACGGCACGCTCACTGCCGGGCGCACGATCATCGAGCCGTCGTCCGGCAACACCGGCATCGCCCTGGCCATGATCGCCCGCACCCGGGGCTATCCCGTCAAGGTCGTGATGCCCGAGAACGTGTCGATCGAGCGCCGCCAGGCGCTCGAGGTGTGGGGCGCGGAGATCATCGTCACCCCGGGCGAGGAAGGCTCGAACGGTGCCGTGCGTCGGGCGGAGGCGCTCGCCGACGAGCACCCCGCGTGGGTCTTCCTCTACCAGTACGCCAACGAGGCCAACCCGCGGGCCCACTACGAGACCACCGGCCCCGAGATCTGGCGTGACGTCCCCGACGTCACCCACTTCGTGGCCGGACTGGGCACCACCGGCACGCTCATGGGGGTGGGGCGGTTCCTCAAAGAGCAAGACCCCGAGGTCAAGGTGGTGGCCATCGAGCCGCCCCTGGGGGAGCGGGTCGAGGGGCTGCGCAACCTGGACGAGGGCTACATACCGCCGGTCTACGAGAAGTGGGGCGGTCCCGACCTGCTCGACCGCAAGCGCATCGTCCGGCCGCGCGAGTCGATCGAATGGACCCGCCGGCTGACCGACGTCGGGATCTTCTCCGGTATCTCCGGCGGCGCCGCGCTGGCGGGGGCGGCCAAGGTGGCCTCCGAGATCGAGGTGGGCACGATCGTGGTGATCCTGGCCGACGGCGGCTGGAAGTACCTGTCCACGGGGGCCTGGACCGGCGACCTCGACACCGTCGCGGAGCTCGCCGAGCGGCTGATCGTCTTCTGAGCGGCGGGGTGGACGGTACGGCGATGAAGGTACGCATCGGGTTCGGCCTCGGCACGCAGACCCTGACCGGTGACAGCCGGCGTTTCGGACCGTTCGTCGACGCCCTCGAGCGGCGGGGCTTCGACTCGTTGTGGCTGTCGGAGCGCCTGACCACGCCGGCGCCCGACCCGCTGATCGCCTTGGCGGTGGCGGCCGGGCGGACGGAGCGGCTCAAGCTCGGCACCAGCGTGCTGGTCGTGCCCGGGCGCAACCCTGTGGTGCTGGCCAAGGAGCTGGCCAGCCTGGACCGGTTGTCGGGCGGGCGGTTGTTGCCCGCCGTGGGGCTGGGCGCGCCGGTGCCGGCCGAGCACCGGGCGTTCGGCGTCGACCGACGCGAGCGGGCCGGCCTGTTCGACGAGGCGGTGGGCCTCATCCGCCGGCTGTGGACCGAGGACGACGTGCACCATGACGGTGAGCACTTCCACGTCGACGGTGTGACGCTGCGGCCCCGCCCGGTGCAGCGACCCATCGACGTGTGGCTCGGTGGAGGCTCGCCGTCGGAGCTGCGCCGGACCGGGCGGTTGGGCGACGGCTGGCTGCCGTCGTTCGTCGTTCCGGCCGAGGTCGAGGCCGGGTGGGCCACTATCAACCGGGTCGCCGCCGAGCACGGGCGGTCGCTCGACCCCGAGCACATGGGGGTGCTCGTCTTCTACCTCCGCTCGGGGCTGTCGGAGGCGATCGCCCAGGTGGTGACCAGCCGGCGACCGCACCTCAACCCGGCCGACGTGGTGCCGGTGGGGATCGACGCGCTCAGGCGCCACGTCCAGCGGTTCATCGACGTGGGGGCATCGAAGTTCGTGGTGGTGCCAGGTGAGGAGCCCGGCGACTGGGATGCCGAGCTGGGCGAGCTCGCCGACGTCCTGAAGCCGCTGGAGACCTGACCAGCGGCGTGGCTCCGCTAGATATTCGCCACCAGCAGCGCGGCGCCGAACGTCGCGAACAGCGCCGCCGAGCCGAACCGGGCAACGCGCTCGGGCAGGTGGGCGCCGAACACCCGTCCCAGCAGGACGCCGAGCATGCCGCTGAGGATGATGCCCACGGTGGCGCCGACCCAGGTATGGATCGGGCTGCCCTGTGCCGCCAGGGTGGCGGTGGCCAGCATCGTCTTGTCGCCCAGCTCGGCCAGGACCATGGCGCTGGCGACCGACAGCACGATCGAGCGCTGGTCGATGGCCACCCGACCGGCGCCGTCACCAGGGGCCTCGTCACTCGCGCCGTCATCCGGACCTCGCAGCGTCCACACCGCGAACCCGAGGAACAGCAGGCCCCCCGCCAGGCCGATGCCCCGCAGCGGGAGCGCCACTCCCAGCAGCCCACCCACGAGGACCGACAGCAGGTTGCTGACGGCGTAGGCGATCGCCATCCCGACGAGCACCGGGCCGAGGCGATGCCGCGCCCCGAAGCTCAGGGCCACGAGTTGCGTCTTGTCGCCCAGCTCGGCGACGAACACCAGCCCCAGGGAGGCAAGTAGCGATTGCACGATGCGTCTCCTCGGTCTGGCGGACCGGGAGCGGGGACCTGTGCGACCTCGACCCCGGACAGCGTTGCGTCCGGCGGTCGAAGGTCTCGCTCACCCCGGGGGGGACCCGGGGACCGGGGCTCATCGCCCAGCGTGTCGATCACCCGGCGAGGAACTACTCCCCTTCGCCGCTAAGCAAGGTATCGCCGCATGCGGGGTAAACGGCAACGCGCGGCCGGAGGGCCGTACTCTGCCCGGGATGGACGATCGGCCGATCGGGATGTTCGACTCCGGGTTCGGCGGGCTGACGGTGGCCCGGGCGGTGATCGATCTGCTGGCTGCCGAACGCCTCGTGTACGTCGGCGACACCGGCCGCTATCCCTACGGTCCCCGCCCGCTGGGCGAGGTCCGCGGCTTCGCCCTGGAGATCGCCAGCCACCTGGTCGACGACCACGCTGTGAAGCTCTTGGTGGTCGCCTGCAACACGGCCGCGGCGGCCGCCCCGCTGACCGAGCTGGAACGCACGTTCGGGGTGCCCGTGGTGGGCGTGATCGAGCCCGGTGTCCGGTCGGTCGCCATGGTCACCCAGAGCGGCCGCATCGGGGTGATCGGCACCGTTGGCGCCATCGCGTCCGGCGCCTACCAGCGCACGGTCGCCCGGCTGGCACCCGGCCTGGAGCTCACGTGCGCGGCGTGCCCCGGCTTCGTCGAGTTCGTGGAGCGGGGGGAGCTCGCCAGCGACCAGGTCCACGTGCTGGCCCAGCGGCTGTTGGCGCCGTTGCGGGAGGCCAAGGTGGACGCGCTGTTGCTCGGGTGCACGCACTATCCCTTCCTGGCCCGCACGATCTCCGACGTGATGGGACGGGACGTCGTGCTGGTGTCGTCGGCCGACGAGACCGCGTTCGAGGTCCGAGCCCGGCTCGCGGTCGAGGGGCTCGGGGCCGTACCGATGACCGACGCGGTCGCGGCCGGCGACGATGCGGGCACCGTGGCGGAGGCGCTGGGCGACGCCGGACTGCTCCCCCTGCTCCCCGCCGACGAACCGGTCGTGGCTACGCCCATGACCGCACAGCCACGAACAGAGCGCCATCGTTGGCTGTCGTCCGGCGACGTCCGGCTGTTCCGGGAGTTGGGCCGGCGCCTACTTGGCCCCGAGCTCGATCACGCCGAGGCGGTCCCCTGGGCGTGAGCGACGTGACCGGCCTCACTTTGACCGTGCTCGGGTGTTCCGGGACGTACCCCGGAGCTGGCGGCGCCTGCAGCGGCTACCTGGTGCGGAGCCCCGGCGCGTCACTGGTCGTCGATCTCGGCGGCGGCACGCTCGCCAACCTCCAGCGACACCAGGCGATCGGGGACATCGACGCGCTCGTGCTGAGCCACGTCCACCCCGACCATTGGCTGGACCTGCCGGTATTGCGCAACGCGATGCGCTACGTGCTGGGCATCGAGGGGCTCCCCGTCTACGGGACAGCCGAGACGTGGCTGATGGCGGAGGTGATCGTCGGCCAGCTGCCACCGACGTTGCTGTGGCACAACGTCGACGAGTCCTCGGTCGTCGAGGTCGGCGACCAGGTCGTGCGCTTCAGCCGCACCGACCATCCGGTCGAGACCCTGGCGGTGCGGGTCGATGCCGGCGGTCGGTCGCTGCTCTACAGCGCCGACACCGGATCGGGCTGGGACCCGGGCGCAACCGGGGCCGGCGTCGACCTGATGATCTGCGAGGCCTCGCTGGAACCGGAGCACGAGGGGGAGGTCCAGCACCTGTCCGCCCGTCAGGCGGGCAAGCTCGCCCGCACGCTCGGCGCCGGACGCCTGGTGGTGACTCATGTTGTGCCCGGCGTCGACCCGGACATGCAGCGCGACGAGGCCGAGCAGGCCTTCGGTGGTCCGGTGGAGCTGGCGCAGGCCAACCGGTCCTTCCAAGTGTGACTGGTCGGTCGTCAGACCGACGCCATCAGGGGCGGCGGCCGGGGTCGGGCTGGAGTGTGACTGGCCGGTCGTCGGACCGAGACCATCAGGGCGGCCGGGGTCGGGGGGCGACTGTTACCGTGCCGGTGATGCGAGCCGACGGACGGGCCCCCGACGAGCTGCGGCCGGTCACCTTCGAGCGCGACTTCACCGAGATGGCCGCCGGCTCGTGCCTGGTCAGCTTCGGGAACACGCGGGTGCTGTGCACGGCGTCGATCGACGACGACGTGCCCCGGTGGATGCGGGGCCGGGGCCGCGGCTGGGTGACCGCGGAGTACTCGATGTTGCCGGGGTCGTCGCCGGAGCGGATCCGGCGGGAGGTCAAGGATGGCCGGCCGTCGGGGCGGACCCAGGAGATCCAGCGGCTCATCGGCCGGGCGCTGCGCTCGGTCTGCGACGTGACGCTGCTGGGCGAGCGCCAGGTCATCGTCGACTGCGACGTCCTCCAGGCCGACGGCGGCACCCGCACAGCGTCGATCTGCGGGGGCTACCTGGCCTTGCACGACGCCCTCGCCCGGCTGGTGGGCCAAGGCGTGATCGGCGCCCACCCGCTGATGGCATTTTGCGCCGCCGTGTCCGTGGGCGTGGTCGACGGCACGCCGGTGCTCGACCTTCCCTACGTCGAGGACAGCCGCGCCGAGGTCGACATGAACCTGGTGATGACCTCGGAGGGCCGCTTCGTCGAGGTGCAGGGCACCGCCGAGGGCATGGCTTTCACCCGAGCCGAGCTCGACGAGATGGTGGCGCTGGGCGAGAAGGGCATCGCCGAGATCATCGAGCTGCAGCAGGAGATGGTCGCCGAGTCGCCGCCGCTGCGGCGGGTCGTTCCCGACCGCAAGTGAGCGACGCGGGCCGGGGATCGGGTGGCCGCCGCCGGCTGCTCCTGGCCACCGGCAATGCGCACAAGGTCGCAGAGGTCCAGTCGATCCTGGGCGATCCCTGGCTGGTGGTGCGCCGAGACCCCGCGGTCGCGGAGACCGGCTCGACGTTCGAGGAGAACGCCCTGCTGAAGGCCCGGGCGGTGGCCGCGTCGGCCGGTGAGGTGGCGATCGCAGACGACTCGGGGATCGAGGTCGAGGCGTTGGGCGGTGCTCCGGGGGTGCGGTCGGCGCGCTGGGCCGACGAGGGCGACTGGATCCCCCGGGTCCTGCGCGAGCTGGCCAGGCTGCCCGAGGCGGGGCGGGGCTGCCGCTATGTCTGCGCCGCCGCCGCCGTGTGGCCCGGCCCTCACGCCCGCGAGTTCGTGGTATGGGGCGTCGTGGAGGGCCGCGTGGCCGAGGCGCCTCGGGGAACCGGCGGCTTCGGCTACGACCCGATCATGGTCCCGGTGGAAGGCGACGGGCGTACCTTCGCCGAGATGTCCGAAGCCGAGAAGCACGCGCTCAGCCACCGTGGCCGGGCGTTCCGCCGATTGGCCCCCCACCTCGTCGACTGAATCAGCCTCGGGCCAGCTGCTGGCGCAGCACGTACTGGAGGATCCCGCCGTGGTGGTAGTAGGCGGTCTCCATCGGGGTGTCGAGGCGGGCGACGACGGGGATGCGGGTGCCGTCGGCATCCACGGCGAGCTCGGCGCCGATGAGCGTGGCCGGGTCGATGCCGGCCAACCCGCGGATGGTGAACGTCTCGGTCCCGGCGACGCCGAGCGAGTCCCACGTCGCCCCGTCCGCGAGCTGGAGGGGCAACACGCCCATGCCGATGAGGTTGGATCGGTGGATCCGCTCGAAGCTCTCGGCGATCACCGCCTGCACTCCCAGTAGCGCCGTGCCCTTGGCGGCCCAGTCGCGCGACGAACCCGAGCCGTACTCCTTGCCGGCCAGCACCACCAATGGGACGCCCTCCGCCCGGTAGCGCTCGGCGGCCTCGTAGATCGTCATCTCGTCGCCCGAAGGCTGGTGCCGGGTGACGCCACCCTCGGTTCCGAGAGCGAGCCGGTTGCGGATGCGGCGGTTGGCGAACGTGCCCCGGATCATCACCTCGTGGTTGCCACGGCGGGATCCGTAGGAGTTGAAGTCGGCGGGGTCGACGCCCTGGTCGATCAGCCAGCGGCCGGCGGGGCTGTCGGGGTGGATCGCCCCCGCAGGGGAGATGTGGTCCGTGGTGACGCTGTCGCCCAGCACGGCCAGCGCCCGGGCGCCCTCGACGTCCGCCAGCGGCGTCGGCTCATCGGGCAGGCCGTCGAAGTACGGCGGTCGCCGGACGTAGGTCGAGGTGTCCGACCACTCGTAGTCCCCACCCGCCGGCACCGGCAGGGAGCGCCACATGTCGTCGCCGTCGAAGACGTGGCCGTACGCGGTGCGGAACATGTCCGACTCCAGCGCGCCTTCGATCACGGCGTTCACCTCGGCCGCGCTGGGCCACAGGTCGGCGAGCATGACCGGTCGGCCCGCCGGGTCGGTGCCGAGCGGCTCGGAGGTGAGGTCGATGTCCATGGTGCCGGCCAGCCCGTATGCGACCACGAGCGGGGGCGAGGCCAGGTAGTTCATGCGGACGTCCGGGTTGATGCGCCCCTCGAAGTTGCGGTTACCCGACAGCACCGACACCAGCGCCAGCCCGTGGTCGTTGGCGGCGGCGGCGACGGGCGGGGGCAGGGGTCCCGAGTTGCCGATGCACGTGGTGCAGCCGAACCCCACCAGCCCGAAGCCGAGCTTCTCCAGCTCGGAGAGCAACCCGGCCCGCTCGAGGTAGTCGACCACGACCTTCGACCCCGGGGCCAGTGAGGTCTTGACCCACGGCTTGCGGTTCAGGCCCCGCTCCACCGCCTTCCGCGCGAGCAGGCCGGCGCCCACCATGACCTGGGGGTTGGACGTGTTGGTGCAACTGGTGATGGCGGCGATGGCGACGTGGCCATGGTCGAGCTCGACGTCGACCTCCTCGTCGAGGCCGGCGGAGGCGTCGAGGTGGACCGGGACGTGCTGGTGGGGGCGGCCCGTGGCCTCGTCGCCGATGTCCGCGGCGGCGTCATCCAGGCCGCCGTTGGGATGGCGCCCGTCCCGCGTGGCCGAGGGAGGATCACTGGCCGGGAACGAGTCGGCGTCGGCGTCGTCGTAGGCGTTCCCGATCGCCACGGGCGTGCCGGCGGTCGGGGCGCCCGGTGTCGGGGTCTGGGCCGAGCCCGGGAGCGAGTCGAGGAGCGCCACGGCGAAGCGCTGCTTCGCCTCCCGCAACGGCACCCGATCCTGCGGGCGGGCGGGCCCGGCGATGCAGGGCTCGACGGTGGACAGGTCGAGGTCGAGGGTCTCGGTGAATGTCGGCTCGGCGGCGGGGTCGTGCCACAGGCCCTGTTCCTTGGTGTACGCCTCGACCAGGGCGACGAGCTCGTCGGGCCGGCCGGTGAAGCGCAGGTAGCGCAGCGTCTCACCGTCGACCGGGAAGATCGTGACCGTGGAGCCGTACTCGGGCGACATGTTGCCGATCGTGGCCCGGTTCTCGACCGGCACGTTGGCCACCCCCGGGCCGTAGAACTCCACGAAGCGGCCCACCACCCCATGCGCGCGCAGCATGTTGGTGACGGTGAGGACGAGATCGGTGGCGGTGGTGCCCTCCGGCAGCTCGCCCGACAACTTGAAGCCCACCACCTCGGGGATGAGCATCGAGATCGGCTGTCCCAGCAGCGCCGCCTCGGCCTCGATGCCGCCGACACCCCAGCCGACCACGCCCAGGCCGTTGACCATCGGCGTGTGCGAGTCGGTGCCGACCAGCGTGTCGGGGAAGGCGGCGCCGTCGCGGCTGGCGACCACGGTGGCCAGGTGCTCGAGGTTGACCTGGTGGCAGATCCCGGTGGCGGGCGGCACCACCCGGAATCGGCCGAACGCCTGCTGCCCCCAGCGCAGGAACTGGTAGCGCTCGAGGTTCCGCTGGTACTCCAGCTCGGCGTTGCGGGCCAGGGCGTCGGGGCGGCCGAAGACATCGACCTGCACCGAGTGGTCGATCACCAGGTCGGCGGGAATCAGCGGGTCCAGCGAATGGGGGTCGCCACCCTTCTGGCCCACGGCGTGGCGCATGGCCGCCAGGTCG
>Ga0214469_1000313_pt1 | contig 16366 bp, 13 predicted proteins | sample RVTome_10_FD_187340 | JGI IMG/M metagenome (GOLD analysis project Ga0214469, IMG submission 187340) | Soil microbial communities from uranium-contaminated site in the Upper Colorado River Basin, Wyoming, United States - RVT153D57 HiSeq ... | reverse complement strand
CGGCGGCGTCGTCCAACGCAGCGGTAGACGGTCTAACGTCCGTCGTCCATGGACCCGGTCTTCCGCGCGCCGATGCGCGCCCGCGCGCACGACGCGCCGCCCGGCGCGGGCGCCGAGCACGGCCTAGCGCATGGGATCGTGGGCATCGGGGACACCGCCGAGGCACGCATGACCCGTTTCGCCGCCGTGCCCGACGGCGCGTTCGTGTGGACACGCGACAGGGACGGCACGTATTGGCTCGGCCGGATCGCCGGTCCGCTGCGCCCCGCCGACCCCGGGGCACGCGATGCAGCGGGCTTGACCCACGTGCGCGCCGCCGACTGGCTCGAGCGACCGTTCGGCGAGCACGACGTCCCCGCCGGCGTCGCAACGACCTTCGCGCGCGGGGGCCGCAACTTCCAGCGCACGCACGGCGACGCCGTCGAGCGCCGCACCACCGAGCTCTGGATCGCCGTCAGGTCGTGACGAGCCGGCGGCGCCGCGTCGCTACTGCACGCGCACTCGCCGCACGAGCGCCCGCGGCGCTTGCTCCGGGTTACCAGGTTGTGGGCCTGGTCCGGGATAACCGGGTGGAGGTCGAGTCCTCTTCGGCGCATGTAAGCGAAGGCCCCGCATGGCGGGGCTTTGTCGTTCTGGGGCCGCTCGCCATTGCTGGGAGATTTCTCGCGTCCGATGTTTATGTGGACACATCAGTGAGCTAACATGTCCACATGGCCGACGTGGGCGTCCGCGAGCTCAAGCAGCGACTGTCCGAGTACCTTGACCGCGCCGAGCGGGGCGAGTTGGTGCGCGTGACGGACCGAGGACGTCCAAAGGCGTTGCTCGGGCCGCTCCCGGGCCGAGCTCGCGTCGAGGAAGGCGTCGCCGAGGGATGGATCGATCGCGGCTCGGGCGCAAGCCTGGGTGAGACACGACGCTGGACCGCCCGGCGACAAGTCCTCGATGCGCTCGCCGAGGACCGTGCCGAATGAGCCTCTACGTCGACTCAAGCGCCCTGCTCAAGCGATACATCGATGAGCCCGACTCCGACGAGGCCGAGGCGCTTCTCCAAAGCGATCCGACCCTGCTCACGGCGCGGCATGCGATCGTCGAGGTTCGCCGCAACCTCGCCCGCCTGCTCGAAGAGCGTGACGCCGCGGCCGCGCGCGCAGTGTTCCTCGAGGACATCACCGTCTTCTCGATCGTCGAACTGGACCGCGTCACCTGCGACGCGGCCGCCGACATCGCCGAGATCACCGGTGTTCGCACCCTCGACGCCCTTCACCTCGCTGCGGCCCGGCGGGCCGGCGGTTCCGCCGTGCCGTTCCTCACCTACGACGTGCGACAAGCCCAGGCAGCTCGCGGGCTCGGCTTTACCGTCGTAGGCGCCTGACGCCCCGGTCACGCACGAACCGAACGTGCGCGTCCTGGGCACTCCGACGCCCCGTGGCAACATCCGCCTCGTCCGATGCGTCCGTAACGTCCGGAGTCCCGGACAGAACGGACGATCTGGCACGCCGCCGACGGATCTGACACCAGGTCACCAGGTTGAGGTCCGGGATAACCGGGGTGGAGGTTCGAGTCCTCTTCGGCGCATCGAAAGGCCCTGCATTTTCTTGCGTCCTGCGCGAAGGCGGCGCGGACGTTGCGTTCTGGCGTGGCAACACGCTCGGCAACATCCAGCGGCGGTGATCCGCCCTCGCGGCAACGGGACATATCAACGGCCTTGAGCGGGAAGGTCCGAGCCATCCCTCGGATGATCACCGGCCGCCGCGCGAAGTATCTCGTCGTACTCGTCGTGCTGCTCGTCGCGGGCGGGCTGGCGTCGCTGGCCGGCAAGGTCGTATTGACCAGCGACCCGGCCGTCCTCCTGCCGGACGGCGCCGAGTCGGTGCGCGCGCTGCGGGCGATCGAGCGCTTCCCATCCGGCGATGTCACGCCCGCCGTGATCGTCGCCACGCGCTCCGGCGGGCTCACCGAGGGCGACGGCGAGGCGCTCCGCCGGCTCGACACCGACGTGCCGGGCGCCGGCGAGCCGTCGCCGCCCCAGATGTTGGATGACGGTGCGGCAGCCGTGGTCGTGGTTCCGTTCTCCGGCGTCGGCGAGGATCAGCTCGTCGCGGCCGTCGAGAGATTGCGCGAGCGCCTGTCGGCGCTCGAGGAGGACGGGCTGGAGACGTACGTGACCGGCGGGGCGGGCTTCGCCGCCGACGTCTCGGACGTCTTCGGCGGCATCAACGGCACACTGCTGATCGGGGCGGCGACGATCGTGCTGATCCTGCTCGTGCTCATCTACCGCTCGCCCGTCTTCTGGCTGATCCCGTTCTTCACCGTGCTGCTGACCGAGGGTGCCTCGCGCGGGACGCAGTACCTGCTCGGCGAGGCCGGGTTCTCCATCACCGGCCAGGCGGCGGGCACGGCCTCCGTGCTCGTGTTCGGCGCCGCAACCGACTACGCGCTCCTGCTCGTCGCCCGCTACCGCGAGGAGCTCGGGCGTCACGAGGACACGCACGAGGCGATGCACGTCGCCCTGCGCGGCGCCGCCCCCGCGATCGTGGCCAGCGCCATGACGGTGGTGCTCGCGCTGCTCACGCTGCTGCTCGCGCGGGTCGGCAGCAGCGAGGCGCTCGGACCGCTCGCCGCCGCCGGCGTGTTCCTGGCGATGGTCTTCAGCCTCACCCTGCTGCCGGCGACGCTGCTCATCGCCGGTCGCGGGGCGTTCTGGCCGCGCGTCCCGCGTGCCGGCGCCGAGGCGCCCGACCTGCTCACGAGCCGCTGGGGCATGCTGGGCGCGCGTGTGCGACGCCGTCCGCGTCCAGTGTGGCTGGGCGGCACGGCGGCGTTGGTGGTCCTCGCGCTCGGGCTCACGCAGCTCGACCTCGGGCTCGCCGAGGGCGAGCAGTTCGCCGGCGAGGTCGAGGCGGTCAAGGGCGCGGAGGTGCTGGGCCGCGCGGGCTTCGCGGGTGGCGGCGGCGGACCGCTGCAGGTCGTGATCCCGGACGCCGGCCAGGCCGGCGCGGCCGCCGACGCCGTCGGCGCCGTCGATGGCGTCGCACGGGTCGGCGAGCCCGAGCGCGGCGAGCCCGGCGCGCGGCTCGACGTCGGCCTGTCCGTCGATCCGTACGGCGCTGCCGCCCTCGCGCTCGTGCCGGAGGTCCGGCGGGTGGCGCGCGAGGCCGACCCCGGCGCCCTGGTCGGCGGCTCGCTGGCGGAGGACTACGACATGCGCGAGGCCGCCGAGCGCGACAACCTGGTGGTCATGCCCGCGGCGCTCGCCGTGGTGCTGCTGATCCTGCTGGTCCTGCTCCGCGCCGTGGTGCTGCCGCTCCTGCTAATCGCCACGGTGATCGTGTCCTTCGCCGCCGCGTTCGGCGTCGGCGTGGTGGCGTCGGACCTCGTCTTCGGCTTCGCCGGGATCGAGACCACGCTGCCGCTGATTGCCTTCGTCTTCCTCGTCGCGCTCGGGGTGGACTACAACATCTTCCTCGTCGCGCGGGCGCGCGAGGAGGCCTCCGAGCATGGGACGGCGGACGGCATGCACCGAGCGCTCGCTTCCACGGGCGCCGTGATCACGAGCGCCGGCATCGTCCTCGCCGGCACCTTCAGCATCCTCGCCCTCATCCCCTTCGTCGCGCTCGTGCAGCTCGGCCTGATCATCGCCTTCGGGGTCCTGCTCGACGCCCTCGTCGTGCGGTCGGTGATCGTCCCCGCGATGGTGTGGGACACCGGCTCCCGCGTCTGGTGGCCCGGCGGCCCCCACCGCTAGAGCCGGCTGCTGGCGGCTCGGCTCATGCATCCGTGAAAGAACGGCGACACGCTCATCGCGCTCCTTCTTGACGCTCCAGCGAGCCTGCGATGTCGCCGATCTCTGAGGCGACGGTGTAGGCGTTGATCCAACCGAAGCCAGGCGCGGGGACCAGCAGCGGGATGTAGCGGTGATCGGCGCCCTGGCGTCGTAGCCGCCCGTCAGCGGCGCGATCTGAGGGTCGAGGTCGTCGATGAGCTCAAGACTCGCATCGACGTTGCGGCGCCAAGGATTCGCAGTCCAATGCCTACGTATCGTCCGCGGATCGGCACGATACGGACGATCTGGCGCGATCCGGACGGATGACACGCGCGTTACCAGGTTGAGGCCTGGTCCGGGATAACCGGGTGGAGCTTCGAGTCCTCCTTCGGCGCATGACGCGAAGGCCCCGCATGCGGGGATCTTGTCGTTCTCGGGAGCAGGGGCGCCGCGAACGTAGCGAAGCTCCCTGGCAACGTCTCGCCTGCCGAAGTCCCGGCCACGAGCCGTGTCGAGCGAAGCCGCTCGTCCGATGCTCACAGGGTGGGCAGGACCTCGGACCCGAACCAATCGAGCTGCTCGAGGACCTGCGAGGCGGATGCGCCCGAGAAGTTGATCGCGAGCTCGGTGAAGCCGGCCTCCTCGAAGCGCACGATCTCGGCCGCGGTCGCCTCGGGCGATCCCTGCCTGCCGACCGCCGCGGGCTGGTCGACCGCGATGCTCCTGCTGAGACTCTGCAGCGCCGGATTGGCCTCGCCGATCCCGATCGTGTAGCGGAACGTCAGCGCCTCGGGATCGCGGCCTCGCGCCGCCACCTGCTCCTTGATGCGCAGGACGGTCTCGCGCAGGTCGCCGTCGAGCTCGCCGCCCATCGGCATCCAGCCGTCGCCGAGCTCCAGCACCCTCCGGATCGGCGCGGGGGCACTGCCGCCGGCGACCCAGATCGGCACGTGCGGCGACTGGGCGCACTTCGGTTCAAACACGATGTCGGAGAAGCTCACATGGCGACCGGCGAAGCGCGGCACATCCTCCGTCCACAGCACCTTCATCGCGCGCAGGTACTCGTCGGTCAGCGAGCCTCGGTTCTCGAAGCGCACGCCGAGCATCTCGAACTCGGGCCGGAGCCAGCCGACGGCGGCGGCGAACGTGAGACGACCGCCCGAAACCTGGTCGACGGTGGCGATCTGCTTGGCTTGCGGGAAGACGGGCCGGTAGGGGACGACCAGGCATGTGACGATGCGCAGGCTCGTCGTGTGCAGCGCCAGGAAAGTGCTGAGCACGCTCCAGTCGGGCCAGACGGGCCCCACGCCCGAGGACTCCGGGCCCGTGGTGCAGATCGTGTGGTCGGACACGCTGACGCTGGCGAAGCCGAGCTCCTCGGCGCGCTGTGCCGCCTGCGCCATGGCGTCGAGGCCGCCCCAGCGGCCGTACGGCCAGAGCCAGAGCGAGAATCTCATCCTGCCTCCTCCACTACGGGGGACTGGGCGGCCTGCTGCGATCGATCGGCGCGCGTCTCGAGCTGCAGCTCGAAGGCCGACAGCAGGCCCTCGGGCCGCCAGCGCAGCATCAGGATCAGCGCGATCCCGAGCACGGCCGCCGACATGCCGGTGGCCGTCTTGAGGTGGAGGCCGAAGACGTCCACGCCGTTCTCGACCCGCCGCAGCAGCTCGTTCACGACGGTGACCACAGCCGCCCCGGCCAGCGCGCCCGTGATGCTATTGATGCCGCCGACGATCGCCATTGTGAGGACGATCACGACGAGCGGGATGGCGAACGAGGCCGGCGAGAAGGCGGTCAGCAGCATCGCGTACAGGCCGCCGCCGATGCCCGTCAGGAAGGCCGACAGCACGAACGGCAGCAGCCGCGCAGCCAGCGACGGGATGCCCGCGGACTCGGCCGCGATCGAGTCGTCGCGGTTGGCGCGCGCCCGCAGCCCGGCGCGCGACCACTTGAACGTGGCGCTGATCAGCACCGCGACGGCCAGCCACGTGAACACCCAGAAGAAGTTGGCATGATCGGGCACGCCGAACAGCGACCGCGGCCCCTTGGTGATCGAGCTCGCCTGCGAGAGCACGTTGACCGTGATCACGAGCAGTCCGAGGGTCGCAATCGAGGCGGCGGCGCCGTTGAGGCGCATCAGCGCCACGCCTGTCACGAGCGCCAGCAGCGCGGCCGCCGTGCCACCCACCAGTAGCGCGGGAACGACGCCGAGCTCGACGTCCGCGAGGAAGCCCGGCAGATCGGGCAGGAACAGCTCCTTGTCGATCAGCGGGATCGAAGCGATGCCCGCCGCGTACGCGCCGATCGCCATGAACGCGACGTGCCCGAACGAGACGAGGCCCGTGTTGCCGACGAACACCTGAAAGCCGACGACCATGATCGCGTTGATGCCGAACAGCAGCACGACCTCGGTCATCGTCTCGTCGGCGTAGACGACGGCCGCCAGCGCGGTGACGATGCCGACGGCGAGCAGCGGGCCGGCCACGGCGCCGGCGAAGCCGCGAACGCCGGGCACGTGGTCGCGCCGCAGGGCCAGGCGGATCATCGCGCCGGCTCCGCCACGCTGCCGCCCAGGCCGCCAGGCCGCAGGATCAGGATCGCGATCACCGCCGCGAAGACGATCGCCGGCTGGTAGCCGAGCGCGCCGTCCGGCAAGGTCGCCGCCATGCCGACCTCGAGCGCTCCGAGCGCGAGCCCGCCGATCAGCGCGCCGCGTGTGGAGCCCAGCCCGCCCAGTACGAGCGCGATGAAGGCGCTAATCGTCGGGTCCAGGTCCGAGCGCGGGGTGATGGCGCCGACCTTGGCGAACCACAGCAGACCCACCACGCCGGCGATCGCGCCGCTGATGGCGAACACCACCATCAGCACGCGGTCGGGCTTGACGCCCATCAGGCGGGTCACGTCGGGCTGCTCGGCGGCGGCGCGGATCTGCGCCCCGAACGCCGTCCGATTCAGGATCGCGTAGAAGATCGCCACCATGACCGCCGCGGTGCCGATGGTGATCAGCTCGAGCACCGGCACCCGGATGCCGGCGATCTCGACCACGTCGGCGAAGACGGACGGTAGGCGAAGGATCCGCGGCCGCTCGCCGAACACGACGATCGCGACGTACTGGATCACCAGCAGGACGGCGAACGAGGTGATCAGCAGCGTGATGGCGGGCGCGCCGATGAACGGCCGGAACGCGAGCCGCCCGATGACCATCGAGAGCACCGTCGCGAACGCCACGCAGAGCGGCACCATGAGCAGGAACGGCACCCCCGCGTCGAGCAGCACGATCGCCGCGTAGCCCGCCCACACCAGCATCATCCCGTAGGCGAAGTTGATCAGCCGCATGACGCTGAACACGAGCGTCAGGCCGAGCGCCAGCAGGGCGTACGTGGAGCCGACGCTGAGCGCGTCGACCACGTGCTGGACGACGTCCGTCACGGCGCCGTGCCCGCGGCGTCGATCCCGAAGTACGCCTCGAGCAGCCGCGAGTCCTCCCGCATCGTTCGGGCCGCGCCCTCGAGCGCCTTGACCCCGAGCTTGAGGACACAGGCACGGTCGGCGAAGTCGAGCGCGCGTCGCGAGGACTCCTCCACGACGATCAGGCTCTGGCCCTCATCACGCAGCACGCGCAGGGCCGCGTAGACCTCGTTGCTGACCTTCGGCGCCAGCCCGAGGCACGGCTCGTCCATCAGCAGCACGCGCGGCTCGGCGGCGAGCGCGCGGCCGATGGCGAGCATCTGCTGCTGCCCGCCGGAGAGGTTCGCGCCGCCCTCGTGGCGCCGGTCGCCGAGGACGGGGAACATCGCGTACACGCGCTCCAGCGCCGCCGCCGCCCGCCGGCGCGCCTCGACGGCGCCGAACCGCCGCCGCAGGGCCGTCGCGCCCATCAGCAGGTTCTCCTCGATCGACAGCGCAGAGAAGATGCGCCGGCCCTCCGGCGCCAGCACGATCCCCAGCGCGGGGCGGTCCTCGGCGGGGACGGCCGTGATGTCGTCGCCGTCGAGCCGGATCGAGCCCTCCCATGGCCGCAGCAGGCCCGCGAGCGTCATCATCAGCGTCGTCTTGCCGGCGCCGTTGGCGCCGAGGACGGCCAGCGACTCGCCCGCCTCGACCTCGAGCGAGAGACCCTTGAGGACCTTCGTGATCCCATAGCCGGCCACGACGTTGTCGACCTCGAGCAGCATCACGCAGTGCCGAGGTAGGCCTCGACGACATGCTTCTGCTTGAAGGCCTCCTCGGGAGCGCCGGTGAAGATCACGCGGCCCTCGTCAAGCACCTCGATCCGGTCGCTGACGCCCATGATCAGGCTCATGTCGTGGTCGATGACGATGATCGAGCAGCCGTCGCCGCGGATCTCGCGCAGCAGCTCGCGCAGTTCTGCCGTCTCGGCGTCGTTGAGCCCCGCCGCCGGCTCGTCGAGCAGCAGCACGGACGGCTCGCCGGCCAGGGCGCGGGCGATCTCGACGCGGCGCTGATGGCCGTAGGGCAGGCTCGCGACTACGTGGCGGCCGAGGTCCTCGAGCCCGAGCCGCCGCAGCAGCGGCTGCACGCGGTCCCCGCGCCGCCCGCGCCGGCCGAGCGCGCTCAGCCCTGCCGCCACGTTCTCGCGCACGGTCAGCTCGGAGAACAGCCGCGGCGTCTGGAACGTGCGGGCAACGCCCGCCCGCGCGCGTCGCGGTCGCGACGCGCGCGTGACCCGGCGGCCCCGGAGGGCGATCTCCCCTCCGTCGATCTCCAGCACTCCCGAGATGCAGTTGACGAGCGTCGTCTTGCCTGACCCGTTGGGTCCGATCAGGCCGAGGACCTCGCGCTCGCCGACCTCGAGGTCCACGCCGGCCAGGGCAGTGACGCCGCCGAAGCGCTTGACGACGTTCGTGGCTGTCAGCTCACTCGGCGTCGATCACCTCGAACTGTCGGAACTCGCCGTCGTCGTTGAGCCCGTCGATCGTGATGTTCCAGATCGCGTGACCGTCCTCCCAGCGCACGAGCGTGCCGCCTGGCACCTCGACGTTCGTCTGTGCCTTGATCGCCTCGGCCGCCGTCACGGCGTCGGTCACGTTCTCCTGCTGGAGCGCCTCGTTGATCGCCATCAGCGCCTGGTAGGAGCCCGGGCCGTTCGCCTGCTCGGGGAAGTTGCCGAACTCCGCCTCATAGGCGGTGGCGAACTCGTCCATCGCCGGATCGCTGTCGGGATCCTCGTTCGCGCCCTCGAAGTACACCTGTGCGGAGTAGAACACGTCGTGCGAGCCGGCAGAGCCTACGAGCTTGGGAAGCTCGCGGGTCTGGAGCGTCACGTTGCCCAGCACGGGCGTGTCGAGGCCGGCGGCGCGGAGCTGCTTCACGAACGTGCCGACGTTCGGGAAGATCATCTGAACGTTGATCACGTCCGGCGGCGGGTCGAGCCGCTCGATCTTGGAGATCGTGGACGCGAAGTCGGACTGGCCGCCGAGCGAGTCGACCTTGTCGGTGCCGACCATCTCGCCGCCGTCCGCCTCGTAGACCTCGCGGTACGTGGCGTCCTGCTCGGTGAAGTAGGCGAGCCCCTCGTCGATCACCATGTACGTCCGCATCCACTCCTGGCCGAGCGCGTAGCGGGCCTGTGCCTCGCCGAGCTGCGTGGTGGTTGGACCGGAGTTGAAGAACGTGTCGCCGACCGCCCCGGCGAACTCGGTCGAGGAGGCCGCTGTCGAGAGCGTCAGCACGCCCTCCTCCTGACCGACGCGCGCCGCCGCGATGCCGAGGTCGAAGTCGTCGGGCACGAGCAGGATCTGTGCGCCCTGCTCGATCATCTCGCGCGCGACCTGCGCACCGACCGCCGGGTCGCTCTTGGTATCGCCCTCGATCGTCTTGATCTGGCAGCCCTTGATGCCGCCGTCGGCGTTGATCTGGTCGAAGGCGATCTTCGCGCCGCGCGTGCCGGCGATGTCGAAGAACGACGCCGGCCCGCTCTGCGCCTTCGCGATGCCGACGGTGATCGCCCCGTCGGTGCAGGCGAGCGACTTGCCGCCGCCTCCTGATTGCGCGGCCTGGTTGCCGTCGCCCTCGTCGGCCTCGTCGTCGCCGCCGCATGCTGCCACGCCCAGCGCGAGTCCGACGCAAACGGTGCCCGTGAGAAGCCGCAGTGAGGTACCGACCCGGTGCTTTGCCACGTTCCCTCCGTCCACGATGCGCACACTTGTTCACTACGCGCACAGCGAACGTAGCGAATCACGGGGTGGCGGTCAAGCGCAGGGCGGTGGTCTCGGCCGCATCGACGGAGAGGTCGTCGGCCAGCGCCACCCGGTACACCTCGCGCGCACGCTCGCGGCTGACCCACCCCTCGACGACGTCGCGCCTGACGCGCTCGGGGTCGCGCTCGGCCGGCGGACCGTAGCCCCCGCCGCCGGCGGTGACGGAGACGATCCGCTCACCGTCGAGCAGCTCTACGAAGGCCTGCGGCGGCAGCTCGCTCAGCGTGCCCGAGCGGTCGCGCCTGTAGTGCCTGGACGGCCCGCCGGCCAGGCCGCCGCGAGCGCCGAGCGCGGGGTTCTCCACTCCGTCCGCCCCGTACGCCACGGTAAGCGACGTGCCGACCGGTCCGTACTCCACGTACGCGCCGGGGGCGCCGCGATAGCGGCCCGCGCCCTCGCTGTCCGGCTCCAGCCGCTGAGCCCCAACCAGGATCGGATGGCGCAGCTCGGCGATCTCGACGCTGTCGCGCCGCAGCATCCCCGCGCCGCCGGCGTGGAAGATCGTCAGCCACCCGTCCGTCCACGGCGTCCCCGCGCCACCCGTGATGACCATGAAGATCTGGTTGACGAACGGCTCGCCGCCGTGGCGCGGATCGCGCCCGGAGACGACCCCAGCGGCAGCCGGGATGACACCGCCGCACTCCGCGAGCCCGATGCCCTCGCCGAGCTCGGCCAGCCCGCGCTGCACCGCGTTGGCCAGCCGGTCCGCCAGGTTCGTGGTCGCGGTCGAGCAGCTCGCGGGATGGCGCGGGACGCCGACGGCGCAGTTCTCGCGCAGCTCGACGTGGATGCGACGGAAGCTGCCGGCGTTGGGCGGCACGCCCGCGCCGATGCTGTTGAAGATCCCCACCATCGCGGCGGTGCGAGCCGTCGCCTCCGTCAGGTTGAGGCCGTTCGGCATGCAGTCGACGTTGTCGCGCAGGTCGACGTCGATCCGCCGCTCGGCGCTGCGCACCTCGATCACGGCCTTCACCTCGACGCCGTCGGGCGCGCCGGGGAAGCGGTCGTGCCGGCTGACCGACTCGACGCGCCCCGGCGGCAGGCCGGCGATCACGTCGCCCATCACCGTCTCGCTGTAGTCGAACCAGTCCGCCACGAATGTCTCGAGCTCCTGCCACCCGACCTCCTCGCCCAGCTCGAGCATGCGCCGCTCGCCGACGCGGACCGCCCCGAGCAGGGCCAGGTAGTCGCCCCACCACTGGTCGGGCACGCGCAGCCGCAGCCGCATCATCCGCAGGATGTCGTCGTTGTCGGCGTAATCGGCCTGGACGCGGCAGGCGTCGAACAGCAACGCCCCCTCCTCGTATACGTCGACCGCCGCGGCCATGTAGGTGGTGGGCAGCGAGTTGCCGCAGTCCGCCTGGTGAGCCTTGGCGAGCACGGAGAAGCGATGGACGCCCGCGTCGTCGACGACGGGCACCAGCATCGCGTGATCGGCGGCGTGCGAGTTGCCGCTGTAGGGCGAGTTGTGGAGGAAGGCGTCGCCGCGGCGCAGCGCCGGATGGAGATCGACGATCCGGCGCGCGATCAGGTCGGGCCCGCTCATCATGTGGATCGGCAGGCTCTCGGCGCCCATGATCAGCTCGTGGCCGGCGCTCAGCACGCAGCACGAGAAGTCGTGCGCGCTGTTGAGCACGCCGGAGCGGCCCGACCGGAAGATCGTGTTCATCATCCCGCCGACCACCGCGTTGAAGCGGTTGCTCAGGACCGCCATGCGGACGCCGTCCAAGCCTCACCTCCCTCGGTCCCGGCCCCGACCCCGGGCACGATGTGCAGCGTGCCGGTCGGCCGCCGGCGGAAGCGCGCCTCGGCGTCGATGACGACCGTGGTCGTCGCGGTCTCCACCACGGCGGGGCCGGGCAGGGGCTCCTCGATCGGGATCGCCTCGAGCCGCCAGACCGGGACGGCGGTCAGGCCGCGCCCGGCGACGTACACATCGCGCCGGCGGGACTCGCCGGGCACGAATTCGGCACGCGGCCGGACCGGCTCGCGCAACCGGCAGATGGCGCGGGCATGCCAGCTCTCGAACTCGATTCCCGAGCGCTCGTCGGCGATCGAGAACACGTCGCGGTGGACGGCGTGGAAGTCGTCGCACAGCTGCTTGAGCTGCTCGGCCGTCTCGATCCGCGAGCGGCGCACCGGCGACTCGAGCTCCCACACCTGGTGCGGGTAGCGGGCCTCGACGGAGAGCTCGATCGAGCTCGAGATCGCCCCCTCCCCCGGGCCGTCGATGAACGCGCGCGCCTTCTCCTCGAGCTGCGCGAGCACCGCGTCGACGCCGGCGAAGTCGAACTCCCGGTCGGTCGTGCGAAACGTGATCTCGAAGCTGCGCGCGAGCTCGGAGATCAGCGCGCCGGCGGCGCTCAGGGCGGGCCCGATCGGTGGGATGATCACCTCCGGGCACCCAAGCGCCCGCGCGATCGCGACGGCGTTGAAGCCCGCCGCGCCGCCGCCGCCCACGAGCACGGCGTCACGCGGGTCGATGCCCTGGTGGATCGTGATCTCCTCGATCGCGCTGACCATCCGCTCCGTCGCCACGCGGACCACAGCCGCCGCCGCGTCGTGGACGGAGAGCCCGAGCGGCTCGCCCAGCTGCGTGGCGATCGCCACGCGCGCGGCGTCGAGGTCGAGTCGCGCGCGGCCGCCGAGGAAGTAGCCCGGGTCCACGTAGCCGAGCACGAGGCAGGCGTCGGTCATGGTCGGACGCGTGCCGCCAGCGCCGTAGCAGACCGGGCCGGGGTCGGCCCCCGCGCTCTCGGGCCCGACGTGCAGCAGCCCGCCCCCGTCGACGCGAGCGATGCTGCCGCCGCCGGCGCCGACGCTGCGCACGTCGACCGACGGCAGCCCGGTCATGTGGCCGAAATGCGGGCGCCCGAGCCACGTCTCGCGCGTCCACGGGATGCGGCCGCGGCGGACGACGCTGACGTCGTAGCTCGTTCCTCCGGTGTCGGCCACCACGGCCATGTCGGCATCCGCGTCGGCGGCGGCGAAGTGGCGGCCGGCGACGGGGGCCATCGAGGGCCCGGAGTTGAGCGAGTGGATCGGCGCGGCGGCGACGTCACGCGCATCGAGCGCGCCGCCCGACGACGTGACGATCAGCACCCGCCCATCGAAGCCCGCCTCGCGCAGCCGCCGTTCGACCGTGTCGATGTAGTCCGTCATCACCGGCTTGAGCGAGGCGTCGAGGCACGTCGAGGAGGCGCGGCGGTACTCGCGGACGCACGGGTTGAGCTGGTGCGACACGGTGACGGGCACGCCGGGCAGATGCTCGGACACCAGCTCGGCCACCCTCAGCTCGTGCGCGGGATTGACGATCGACCACAGTAGGCACACGGCGACCGCCTCCACGCCGCGCTTGCGCAGGGTCGCCAGGATCGCGACGAGCGCCGGCTCGTCGAGCGGCGTCAGGACCTGGCCGGAGGGCCCGATCCGCTCCGGAACCTCGAAGGTCAGCGAGCGCGGGACGTAGGGCTCGGGGTAAGGCTTGCTGAGGTCGAAGATCTCGGTCCGGCCGCCCTCGCGGAAGAGCAGGATGTCGGGATGCCCCTCGGTGGTGAGCAGCGCCGTCCGCGCGGTGGCGCCGGTGAGTGCGGCGTTGAGCCCGCGCGTCGTTCCGTGGATGAGCACCTGGCCGGTCCCGAGCAGTTCGGCGCGCGCGACGCCGCGCTCGTGGGCGGCCACCTCGAAGACGTCGAGGATCCCCTGCACCGGGTCCGACGGGACGGTCGCGCTCTTGTACAGGGACAGCCGGCCGTCGTCGTCCTCCAGTACGAGATCGGTGAACGTTCCACCGGTGTCGACGGCGAACCTCACGGGGTCAGGTTGACAGCCCCGGGCACGCTGCTCAGTATACGCACGGCTGCACGTATCGCGAACAGGTATGCGCCTCGGAATTGTCATCGCCAACCAGATGGCCTGGGCCGGCCCCGACGCGATCCTCCGCCTCGCGCTGGCGACGGAGGACGCGGGCTTGGACTCGGTATGGGTTGCCGACCACATCGTCATGCCGGCGTCGTTCGAATCGCCGTATCCGATGCAGGAGCTGCAGCCCTTCAGCCCGGCCGAGAACGAGACCTTCTTCGAGCCGCTGCTCACGCTCGCGTTCGTCGCTTCGCGGACGAGCCGCGTCCGCCTCGGCACGAGCATCGTCCTCCCGACCCTTCGCCACCCCGCCTATACGGCCAAGCTGGTGGCTACGCTCGACAACCTGTCGCGCGGCCGCGTCGTGCTCGGCGTCGGCGCCGGCTGGCTGCGCGAGGAGTTCGACGCGCTCGGCGTCCCATTCGAGCAGCGCGGGCCGCTGCTCGACGAGCACATCGCGGTGGTGCGCGAGCTCTGGTCGGCCGAGGTGGCGACCTTCGACGGCGCGCACTACCGCCTGCCGCCGGTGCGCAGCGCGCCGAAGCCGGCCCGCGCGTCCGGGCCTCCGATCTGGATCGGAGGGGCGAGCCCGGCGGCGCTGCGCCGCGTGGCCGCGATCGGCGACGGATGGCAGCCGATGGCAGTCGGCCCGCCGGAGCTCGCGGTCCTCGTCCCCCGCCTGCACGGGCTGGTGCGCGACGCGGGCCGCGACCCGGCCGCGATCGACATCTGCCCCCGCTGCGACGTCGCCTTCGGCTCGCCCGATGTCCGCAAGCCGAACGGGCTCTACGGGGAGCCGGAAAAGGTCGTCGCGGGGTTGGCCGCGTACCGCGAGGCGGGCTGCACCGAGCTGATCCTCGACCTGCAGCCCGACGACTCGCTCGACGGCCGGCTCGCCACCTTGGAGCAGCTGGCGCCGCTGGTACGGTGAGGGGCCTCCAGTGCCCGCAACGAGACAGGTCAAGGGCGATCGCAACGGGTTCCACGGGATCCAGTCCGTGTCGCGGGCACTCTCGATCCTCGAGCTGTTCAGCGACAAGCGGCCGTCCCTGAGCGTCAGCCAGGTCGCCGAGCTGACGAACCTCAACCGCGCGACGTGCTACCGCTTCTGCCAGACGCTGCGCCAGCTCGGCTACCTCGAGGAGCTCGACGACCGGCGCTTCCGCCCCGGGCTGAAGGCGGTCAGCCTCGCCCACTCCGCGCTCAGCAGCCGCGAACTGCCCGAGCTCGCGCTCCCCTACCTGCGCCAGCTGCGACAGGACACCGACGAGACGGTGAACATGGGGCTGCTCGACGACACGGAGGTCGTCTATGTCGCGCGCGTGCTCAGCGACCACCTGATCTCGCTGCGGCTGTACGTCGGTAGCCGGCTGCCGGCCTTCGCGTCGTCGCTCGGCCGGGCACAGCTCGCGTACCTGCCCGAGGACGAGGCCGAGGACATCATCGAGCGAAGCCGCCTCGTCAAGCTGACCGGGCACACGATCGTCAACCGGCGGCGCCTGACCGCGGAGCTGAAGCGGATCCGCGAGCGGGGCTTCGCGCTCAACGACCAGGAGATCGCGGACGGCCTGCGCGGCGTCGCGGCGCCCGTGCTCGCGTCCTCGGGGCGGCCGATCGCGGCGATCAACATCTCGATCCCGCACCCGCTGCGCGGGTCCGGCGAGATCGAGGACGTCCTGGCCCCGCAGGTGATCCGGACCGCAAGCGCGATCGGCGACCTGGCCGCCAAGCTCTCGATCGAGCGGGCTTAGAGATGCTCGGTGAACCAGGCGGCGGCGACCTGCGCGACGGCTGACACCGCCTGCTCGTCCTCGTAGAGCGTGAGGTGCCCGGAGCGCGGCACGACGTGCAGGCGCTTGCGGTCGCCGGGGATGGCGTCGTACGCCTTCGCCGCCAGATCCCAGTGGGTGTGGTCGTCGCCCTCGGCCACCACGAGCAAGGTCGGCGTGCCGTGCAGCCGCTCGACGTACGACATGACGCTGTAGGCGAGCAGCATCTCGGTCGAGGCGGCGGTCGAGCGGCCCTCGTAGGCCGGCGCCTGGGTCTCCTTGAGGCGGGCGAACGTGACGCGGCTCTTGGGGAACGGCCAGCTCGCGAGCTCGCTCTCGTCCTTCGGCTGGTGCGGCAGGTAGCTGTGCTCGCCGGTCTCGTACAGCCGGCGGCGCGCCTCGAGCAGCGCGGCCTGGAGGCGGCGGAAGCCGAGCGTCCCGTGCGCGAGGCGCATGTTCTGGTAGCCGTCGACGGTCGGCACGACGCCGCAGACCGCGCGCACGCGCGCGTCGAGCGCCCCGAGGATCAGCACGTGCCCGCCGCTGTAGGAGATGCCCCACGCGCCGATGCGGTCGGCGTCGACGTCATCGCGCGCCTCCATGTAGGAGATCGCGTTGCGGTAGTCCTCGATCTGCTGCCACGGGTCGATGTGCTGGCGCGGCTCACCCGTGCTGGCACCCATGTAGCGGTAGTCGAAGACCAGCGCGGCGAGGCCGCGCTCGGCGAACACGCGCGCGTAGCTGGGCTGGAC
>Ga0214469_1000312_pt1 | contig 16372 bp, 16 predicted proteins | sample RVTome_10_FD_187340 | JGI IMG/M metagenome (GOLD analysis project Ga0214469, IMG submission 187340) | Soil microbial communities from uranium-contaminated site in the Upper Colorado River Basin, Wyoming, United States - RVT153D57 HiSeq ... | reverse complement strand
CCGAGGCCGAAGAAGCGGTTGCGCGCGATCGCGATCGCCACCGCCGCCCGCTCGTCGTCGGTCGACGCCGTCGGCTCGAGCGCGGTCAGCTCCGCCTCCGCCTCGAGGGCGCGATCGGCGGCCAGCGCCCGGCCGAGCGCGAGCCGCGCCTGGAACCCGCCGCCCGCCTGCACCGACGCTCGGGCGAACCGCTCCGCGGCAGCCGGCTCGCGGCCCGCCCACGCCTGCTCGGACGCCCGCCGGAAGAGCTCGTGGTCCCCGCCACCCGACTCCAGCCGCCATGCCGCCAGGCGGAGCAGATCCGTGTGGCGGCGCGCGCCGTGCGCCTCGACGGCGTCGGCCAGCCGGCGCGCGATCGTCTCCTGGCGCGTGCGGGTGAGCCGCGCGCGGATGACCTCGCCGTGCAGCGGATGGGCGACGTCGGTGACCCGCCGCCGGCCGTCGGGCCGTGCCTCGACGACCTCCTGACGCTCGAGCCGCTCGAGCACGGCCTGCTCGTCGCCGGCGAGAACGGCGAGCTCCAGCGGCGCGCCGGCCGCGATCACCTCGAGCAGCCCGTGCTCGTCCTCCGCGAGCCCGCCGAGGCGGGCGTCGAGCAGCTCGGCGAGCCGGGTGTCCGCCGCCACCTCGCCGCTCCAGCGCCAGAACCCGCCGTCCTCCGTCAGCACGCCCCGCTGACGCCCGAACAGCACGAGCTCGCGCAGGTACAGCGCGTTGCCGTGCGTGAGGTCCCACAGCGCGGCAGCGCTGCGGCCGTCGAGCGGCGCGCCGAGCACCTGCTCGAGCAGCCGCTCGGCCTCCTCGCGCGGGAGCGGGCCGAGCTCGACGTACTCGCACAGGTCGTCCTTCCACAGCGCGCGCACGGCGTCCGGCACCGGATCGTCGGCGCGGACGGTGACGATCGCGAACGCTTCGCCGGTGCCGACGAGCTGGTGCACGAGTGCGGCCGAGCCGTGGTCGAGCAGCTGGGCGTCGTCGACGCACAGCGCCAGGCGGCGGCTGCCGGCGCGCTCGATCAGCGCCTGGCGCACGACCGCGAGCAGCTCGGCGCCGCCCGGCGCGCCCGGCGAGAGCACGCCGGCAAAGGCGCCGAGCGGGATCGAGGCCGCCGAGCGGGTCGCCCGCACCCACTCGACCGCGCACCCGCCCGCCTCGGCGAGCCGCGCCGCCTCCGTCGCGAGCCGCGTCTTGCCGACGCCCGGCGGGCCGGCCACGACGACGCCGCCGGCGGAGCCGCCCGTGAGCAGCCCGCTCACGTAGCCGAGCTCTCCGTCGCGCCCCACCAGCGGCCAGGTCACCGGCAGAGTCTGATCAAGCGCGCGCCGCCCCGCCACTCATTCGGCCGGCGCCCACCACCACGCCGCGCAGCGGCGTCACTCGAACCAGCCGCGCGGGCTCTCCGGCGCGTCAGGCACCGGATGCCGTCCGCAGGCCGGCGCCGCCCAGCGCACGGCGTTGGCGATCACGCGCCGCACGTCGGGGTGGTGGTAGACGGGATAGTCCTGGTCGCCCGGGCTGAAGTAGAAGATCCGGCCGCGGCCGCGGCGGAAGCAGCAGCCGCCGCGGAAGACCTCGCCGCCCGCGAACGAGCTCACGAAGACCAGCTCGTCGGGGGCCGGGATGTCGAAGTGCTCTCCGTACATCTCCTGCGCCTCGATCACGATCGGCTGCGGCACGCCCGCCGCGATCGGATGCCCCGGGTCGACCGTCCAGACCAGCTCGCGCTCGCCTTCGTTGCGCCAGCGCAGGCTGCAGGAGGTTCCGAGCAGGCGCTTGAACACCTTGGCGTAGTGGCCGGAGTGCAGGACGAGGAGGCCCATCCCGCCGAGGACGGCGTCGTGCACACGGCCGACCACCGCGTCGTCGACGTCGTCGTGGGCGACGTGGCCCCACCAGGTCAGCACGTCGGTGGCGCCGATCACGTCGGCGGGCAGGCCGTGCTCGGGCTGCTCGAGCGTCGCCGTCCGCACGGTCCCGACGTCGGCCAGCGCGCCGGCCAGCGCGCCGTGGATGCCCTCTGGGTAGATCGCCCGCACGTGCTCCTCCGTGCGCTCGTGCACGTTCTCGTTCCAGATCGTCACGTTCATGCGTGCAGCATGTCGACCGCCACGGCGGCCGTCCACGAGAAGTCGTCGCTGCCCAGCCCGTCGCCGGTGATCGGGTCGAAGTACTCCCGCATCCCGGCGCGCTCGACCAGCGACAGCGTCGTCCGCTCCAGCGCGGCGGCCTGCGCGGTCAGGCCGTGGCCGCGCAGCCCGCGCGCCAGCAGCCAGTTGAGGTTGGCCCACACCGGCCCGCGCCAGTAGCGCCGGCGGTCGAACCCGGGCGCCCGCAGGTCCGCCGACGCGACGCCGATCCCGCGCTCGCTGCGGAAGTGCGGCGACTCGAGCTCCGCCGCCACGGCCCGCAGCACCTCCGGAGGCAGGTCGGGGTCGAGCAGCGGGCCGAGCGACAGGATCGTCCGGCTCTCGACCAGCCGCCCGGCGCGCAGGTCGCGCGGCAGGAAGCGCTCGCCGTCCCACAGGCGGTCGAGCAGCGCCACGTGGATGCGCGCCGCCGCCTCGCGGAACCGGGCGGCGTCGGCCCCGATGCGGCGGGCGATCTCGGCCAGCGCGTGCGTCGACCACAGCCAGATCGCGTTGAACAGCGGATCCTCGATGAGGAACGCCGCGCTGCCGTCGTCCTGGTAGCCGCCGTCGCGGTAGGCGCGCGCGAGCTGCACGAAGCGGTCGTACGCGGCATCGCTCGGCCGTTCGCTGGGGTCGACGTGCCGGCGGTCCCGCCGCTCGTACGGCGCCACGCCCTCCGGGGGCAGCTCGACCGCCGCCAGCGGGCCGTCCCACGCCGGGCTGTCGTCGAGCCCCGACTCCCAGGGATGGACGATCGCGGCCAGGCCGCCGCCCCCGGCGTCGCGCCGCGCGGCCAGGTAGTCGTGCTGGGCGACCAGGCGCGGGAACACGCGGCGCAGGAACGAGCCGCCGTCGGCGCTGCGCCGCGCCACCTCGAGCGCGGCGCGCGCGTGCAGCGGCGGCTGCGTGAGACCGGAGGTCGGCCGGCCCCAGAACGCCGGGCCGGGGAAGTAGGCCTCCTCCGGCACGTCCGGGTGGAAGACGATGTGCGGCACGCGCCCGTCCTGCCACTGGCCGGCCAGCAGCGACTCGAGCTCGGTCGCGGCGCGCCCGGGGTCGATCCACGACCAGCCGATCGCGATGTAGGCCGCGTCCCAGCCCCACTGGTGCGGGTACTGGCGGCGGGACGGGACGGTGGAGGCGCCCGTCCAGTTGGCCGCCAGCACCGCCTCGGCGGCGCGCGCGAGCGTCATCCCTTCTCGGCGCCCCGCGTGAGGCCCTCGGTCATCAGCCGCTCGGCGAACAGGAACAGCACGATGATCGGCAAGGTGAGGATCACCGAGCCGGCCATCAGCGTCGTCGCCGGGGTCTCGATGTTCGTGAGCTGGGCCACGCCGAGCGAGACCGTCCAGTTCTGCCGCTCCTCGACGAGGAACAGCAGCGCGAACAGGAACTCGTTCCAGGCGATCATGAACACGAACAGGCCGGTGGCGGCGATCGCGGGCACGGCCAGCGGCAACGTCACCTTGCGGATGACCTGCAGCCGCGTGGCGCCGTCGACCTCCGCCGCCTCCTCGAGCGACACCGGCACGGTCTCGAAGTAGTTGCGCAGCATGTAGACGCAGAGCGGCAGCGTCTGCGCCACGTAGACGATGACCAGCACCGGCAGCTCGCCGCGCAAGCCCAGCTTCGAGAAGGCCACGAACAGCGGGATCGCGAGCAGGATCGCCGGGAACAGGTAGACCGACAGGAAGAGGAAGTGCACGGTGCGGCGGCCGAAGAACTCGAGCCGCGACACGGCGTAGGCGCCGAGGATCGAGACCGCGAGCGTGACGAACACGGTGGCGAGGCCCAGGAACGCCGAGTTGAGCAGGAAGCGCACGAACCCCTCGCCGCCCTGGCTGGTGGGCTTGAGCACACGCTCGTACGCGTCCGTCGTGATCTCGTCGAGCCCGATCAGCAGCGATCCCGGCGCGTCGATGACCGCCGAGATCTCGCGCATCGACAGCATCACCATGTAGTAGAACGGGAACACCGTGATCAGCACGAAGAACGCGATCCCCAGCGGCCGAAGGACCCTCAGGGCCGCGACCTCGATCGCGTAGCGGTCCCAGCGCCGGCGTCTCATTGCTGCCGGTCCCGGTCGCCGAAGAACCGCAGGTAGACCAGCAGCACCACCGCCAGGACGGCGGCCATGAACATCGCGACGGCGGCGGAGGCGCCGACGTCGCTGCGGGCGGTCAGGAACGAGTACACCTGCGTGGCCAGCACCTGGGTACCGGCGCCGCCGCCCGTCAGCAGGTAGATCTCGTCGAAGGCGTTGAAGGTCCAGATGAAGCGCAGGACCGCGATCAGCGCGATCACGCCCATGAGCTGCGGAAGGATGATGTGGCGGAAGATCTGGGTCGGTGTGGCGCCGTCCACCTTCGCCGCCTCCTCGAGCTCCGCCGGCGCGGCCTGCAATCGCGCGAGGATGAACAGGAAGGCGAACGGGAACGACTTCCAGGCCTCGAAGCAGATCACCATCAGCAGCGCGGTCGGCACGCCGATGCTCAGCCCGAACAGCGTGATCGTTCCCCTCTCCTGGCTCAGGAACGGGATCGGCGAGTCCCAGCCGAGCACGTCCGTGCCGACCGCGTTGACGAAGCCGAGCTGCGGCGAGAGCAGGACCTGCCAGATGAACGCGACCGCGACCACCGGCGCCACGTACGGCAGCAGCAACACTCCGCGGACCACGGCGCGGCCGCGGAACGCGCGTCGCACGAGCAGCGCGGCGGCGAGGCCGAGGAGGATCGCCCCGAGCGTGCCGAACACCGAGTAGTACAGCGTCGTCCGCACCGTCACGAAGAAGTCGGACGACGACAGCAGCAGGTCGTAGTTGCGCAGCGTGTACTCGCCGCCGATGAGGTCGAGGCGGCGGATCTGCAGCAGCCGGATGCGCTGGAAGGAGAGCAGCAGCGCCCACAGGACCGGCAGCACGACCATGACCACCACGACGATCACGGTCGGCGAGACCAGCGCGACGCCGGCGCGCGAGTCGCGCCGCGCGCGGGTGTCCCGCGCGCGGCGCTTCCTGGTGGAGGAGGCCTGGATCTCGACCTGGGCGGCCACGCGGCCCTACTGCAGTCCGGACTGGAGCTCCTCGGCGGTGGCCTGGACGTCCTTGGCGGCCTCCGCCGGGTCCTTGCCGCCGATCACGTCGGCGACGGCGTTGGCCACGGGCTGCTCACCGGCAAGCGCGCCCATCAGCGGCCCCTGGCCCTGAGCGAAGCCCCAGCGCTGGAAGCTCTCGACGCCCTCGCCGAGCGAGGCGATCGACTCCTCGGAGTAGAACTCGCCCAGCGGCGCCTTGGTGTCGACCCCGCTCTCGAGCTCGGCCCAGGCGGTGCTGAACTTCTCCGGGTCCTCGTCGTCGCCGGCGCGCACGGGGTACTTGCCCTGCGGCGAGAGGCCGAGCCAGCGCACGTAGCCGTCGCTCATCATGAACTCGACGAGCGCCTGCGCGTCCTCGGTCGGCGCGTCGACGCCGATGTTGAACGTCGAGACCGAGCCGAACTGGCTGGGCTCGCCGGCCGACCCGGTCAGCGGGCCGATGAGGCCGCTGTTCTCGGCCAGGAACGCCGGGTTGTTCTTGCACTCCTTGCACGACGGCTTGGTGTCGTCGCGCAGGCCCGCCATGCCGTCGAGCAGGAACGGCGACCAGAACATCATCGCGGCGCGGCCGGCGAAGTAGGTGCCGCGGGTGGAGTCGACGTCCTGCGCGCCCTCGACCGAGTAGTTGGAGGCGATGTCGCCGTACCAGCGCAGCGCCTCGACGCACTCGGGCGAGTCGAACGTGACGTTGCCGGCGTCGTCGACCATCTGGCAGCCCTCGGCCAGCGCGATGTGCTCGAAGGTCTCGGCCGTGAAGCCGTCGCCCGCGGCGGTGGCGAGCGTGATGCCGGCCACGCCGTCGCCGTCGAGCTGCTCGGCGGCGGCGCGCACGTCGTCGAGCGACTGCGGCGCGTCCAGCCCGGCCTCCTCGAACAGGTCGCGACGGTAGATCAGGAGCTGACCCCAGCCGTCGCTCGGCACGCCGGTGGCGACGCCGTCCCTGCTGACGAGGTCGAGCGCCTTCTGCGAGAACGTGTCGGCGCCCAGGTTCTCGACGACCGCCTGGGCGGCCTCGGCGTCGAAGATCTCCTCCGCCGCGTACTGGTGCGACTGCGCGACCGGCGTGGCGAGCACGACGTCGGGCAGCTCGCCAGCCGCCGCGGCGTTGGTGATCAGCGTCGCGAGCTGGTCCTCCGGCACCGCGACCTGCTTGGTCTTGATCCCGGTCTCCTGGGTGAACTCGTCGAGGATCTCCTGCGTGGCCGCCATGCGGTCGGGCTGGAACTCGTTGTTCCAGACGGTCAGCGTCTCGCCGCTGCCGCCGCCGGCGGCGTCGCCGCCCTCGTCGTCGTCGCCCCCGCAGCCGACCGCCACCGCGGCGAGGACGGCCAGGGAGGCCAAAGCTGCACGTCGCATGTTCACTGCTCTCCTCCTGCTGCTGGGTTGGAACCGTCGTAGGTGAGCGCCACCTTGACCGCCTCGTTGGGGTTGGCATCGAGCCAGCGGTAGGCCTCGGCGGCCTGCTCGAACGGGAAGCGCCGGACCGGAAGATCGTCGACGCGGACCGCGCCCGCGGCCAGCAGATCGACCACGGTCTGCATCACGCGCGCGCGGTCCCAGGCGGGGTGCGCGCGATGCGGCGCGCCCCAGGCGCCCATGCTCGAGACCATGTCGAGCCGGTTGTGGTGCCACTCCTCGCCGAGCCGCACCGCCTCGGCACCGCCCTGGTAGAAGCCGACGGTCACGACGCGCCCGCCGAGACCCGTGGCGGCGATCGCGTCGTGCAGGCCGGCGGCCGCGCCGGAGGTCTCGATCGCCACGTCGAGCCCGCGGCTGCCCGCGCGCTTGATGGCGGCGCCTGCGCCGGCGCCGGACTCCGCGGGGTCGACCGCCGCGTGGGCGCCGAGCTCGAGCGCGAGCTCGCGCCGCGCGGCGACCGGGTCGACCGCCGTCACGCGCCCCGCGCCGGCCAGCCGCGCCATCTGGACGAGCAGCAGCCCGATCGCCCCGAGCCCGAACACGGCGACGTGGTCGCCGAGCTTGAGCGCGGCGTCGTGCGCCGCGACGAGGGCGACCGCGCCGAGGCTCACGAACAGCGCCCACGCGGGCGGCTCGCCGGCCGGCAGGCGGATCAACGGGTAGGTCGCACGCGCGGAGGCGTCGAGGTCGACGACCGCCTCCTCGCGGTGCGGGACGCCGGCGTGCACCAGGTCTCCGGGCGAGAGCTCGGTGACCGCGTCGCCCGCCTGCTCGACGACGCCGACCAGCGAGTAGCCGAGCAGGGCCGGGTACGTTGCGCGCGGCGGGTCGGGCGTGACGAAGGCGCGCAGCTCGCGGTCGAACTCGCGATCGGCGAAGGCGGAGCTCCCGCGGTAGAGGTTGAGCTCGGTCCCGTGGCTGATGCCGCTGACGAGTGCCCGCACCCGGACCTCGCGGGGCGCGAGTCCCGGCGCGTCCTCATCCCGCAGTCGCAGTGTGCGTGGCCCCTCGAGCACAAGCACGCGGCCCACTCGACCCTCCTCCGGCTCTTGCGCGAACGGAGCGGCGAGCGTACAGCAACTTCGCTGTTGCATGCAAGCACAAGATTGCCTGAAGGTTCGCTTCTTACTTGACTTCTGCGTTCCAACTACGCAGAAACCCTGGACATGGCCGGGTCGGCGCCGATAAAGTCCGGGTGGTGTCGACCGCGCCCGTGACCGGCTCACCCGGCAGCGTTCTGCGCCTCATCCGCGAAGGTCACGCGCTGACGCGGACCGACGTGATGGACGTCACCGGCCTCTCGCGCTCGACCGTGATGCAGCGGCTCGGAGTCCTGCTCTCGGCCGGCCTCGTTCTCGAGGAGCCGGACGGCGGCCCCTCCAGCGGCGGCCGCCGCCCCGCCACGCTGGCCTTCAACGAGCGTGTCGGCGTCGTGCTGGCGGCGGACCTCGGCGCGCGCCACGGCCGCCTGGCGGTGTGCGACCTCGGCGGCGCCGCGCTGGCCGAGCGCGAGGAGCCGATCCGGATCGCCGACGGGCCTGAGCCGGTTCTCGACTGGGTGGGCCGGACCTTCGACGCGCTGCTGGCCGAGACCGGGCGCGACGGCGCCGACGTCCTGGCGACGGCGATCGGCGTCCCCGGGCCGGTCGAGGTCGAGACCGGCCGGCCGGTCAGCCCGCCGATCATGCCCGGCTGGGACGGCTACCCGGTGGCCGACCACCTGCGCGAGCGCTTCGGCGCCCCTGCCCTGCTCGAGCGCGACGTGCACGCGATGGCCCTCGGCGAGCACCGCCGCCACCACCCCGAGCTCGCGCACATGGTGTTCGTCAAGGTGGCGACGGGGATCGGCGCCGGCATCATCTCCGACGGCGAGCTCCTGCGCGGCAACCACGGCCGCGCGGGCGACATCGGGCACATCCGCGCGATCCGGCAGTCGGACGTGATGTGCACGTGCGGCAACCGCGGCTGCGTCGCCGTCCTCGCCACCGCCTCGGCGGTGATCCGCCAGCTCGGCGAGGCGGGCATCGAGGTGGAGTCGGCGGCCGACGTGGTCGAGCTCGTCCGTGGCGGCGACGCGGTCGCCATGCACCACGTGCGCGAGGCGGGCCGCGTGCTCGGTGCCGCGCTGGCCGCCGTGGTGAGCGTGGTGGCGCCGACGGCGATCGTCGTCGGCGGCGAGATGGCCGACGCGTCGGAGCCGCTGCTGGCCGGCATCCGCGAGAGCGTCTACCAGCGCGCCTCGGCTCGGGCCACGCGCGAGCTCCGGATCCTCACCAGCCGGCTCGGCCCGCGGGCGGGCGTGGTCGGCGCCACCACGCTGGCGCTCGAGCACGTGCTCGAGCCGGCGAACGTGGACGCCCTGCTCGCCGCGCGCGGGCTCGGCGGATGAACGAGGTCCACGACCCACGGCGCCCGGGTTCGTGATCCTCGCCATCCAGGAGAACCTGGTGCCGGGCGAAACGGTCGCCGACAAGCTGGCGTTCGCGCTCGACGCCGGCTTCGACGCCCTCGAGCTGCGCGACGCCGCGCGTGGCGGGCTCGAGGCCGTGCGCGGGCAGGCGCCGACCGCCTGCCCGGAACTCGACGGCCGGCTCGGCGACTTCGACCGCGCCGCACGGCGGCGCGCGATCGAGGGCCTGCGGCGCCAGCTCGACGGGATCGCCGCGCTCGGCGGCCGGGGCGTGATCACGCCGGCCGCCTGGGGCATGTTCACCCGCCGGCTGCCGCCGTTCGACGAGCCGCCGCGCACGCCGGAGCAGGACCGCGAGGTGCTGGTCGAGGGCCTCTCGGAGCTCGGCGCGCACGCCGAGGCGGCCGGCGTCGCGCTGCTCTTCGAGCCGCTCAACCGCTACGAGGACCACATGGTCAACACCGTCGCGGCCGCCGCCGAGCTGGCCGAGGCGAGCGGCTCGCCCGGCGTCCGCGTGCTCGCCGACACGTACCACATGAACATCGAGGAGGACGACCCGTGCGCCGCGCTGCGCGCCGCCGCGGGCCGGCTCGGCGCGGTCCACCTGTCCGACTCGAACCGCCACCAGCCCGGCACCGGCCACGTCCCGTTCGCGGCGATCGTCGCCACGCTGCGCGGGGTCGGCTTCGACGGCGTCGTCTCCGTCGAGTGCCGGCTGCGGGGCGAGCCCGCCGAGGCCGTCCGCGAGTGCGGCGCGTACCTACGCAGACTGCTCGATGGCGCTCCCGCCTGACTACGCCGAGCGCGTCTACGCGGGCGTGCTCGGCAAGCTCGTCGGCGTCTACCTCGGCCGGCCGTTCGAGCAGTGGACGCACGAGCGGATCGAGCAGGAGCTGGGCGAGATTCGCGGCTACGTGACCGGCCATCCGGCGATCGAGCCGGCCAAGCGCGCGAACCCGCTCGTCGTCACGGACGACGACGTGTCGGGGACGTTCACCTTCCTGCGGGCGCTGGCCGACTACGGCCCGGGCGTCACGCCCGCGCAGATCGGGCAGACGTGGCTGAACTACGTCGTGGAGGGCCGCTCGACGCACTGGTGGGGCGGCGTCGGCGTATCGGTCGAGCACACCGTCTACCTGCACCTGAAGGACGGGATGCGCGCGCCGGAGACCGGCTCGGCGGCGGTCAACGGCAGGGTGCTGTCGGAGCAGATCGGCGCGCAGATCTTCGTCGACGGTTGGGCGATGGCCTGCCCGGGCGACCCCGAGAAGGCCGCCGACCTCGCGCGCCGGGCGGCGAGCGTGAGCCATGACGGCGAGGCGATCCACGCCGCGCGGGTCGTCGCCGCGATGGAGGCGCAGGCGTTCGTGGAGGCCGACGTCGGGCGGCTGCTGGACGCCGGCGCGGCGCAGATCCCGAGCGACAGCGTGATCGCCCGCGTGATCGGCGATGTGCGTGACTGGCACGCGGCCGACGGCGACTGGCGCGCGACCCGCCGCCGGATCGAGCAGCGCTACGGCTACGACCGCTACCGCGGGATCTGTCACGTGGTCCCGAACCATGCGCTGATCGTGCTGGCGCTGCTCTATGGGGCGGGCGACTTCTCGGAGTCGCTGATGATCGTCAACACGAGCGGCTGGGACTCGGACTGCAACTCGGGCAACGTCGGCTGCCTGCTCGGCATCCGCGGCGGCCTGGCCGCCATCGGGGGCGAGTGGCGGGAGCCCGTGGCCGACCGCATGTACCTGTCGTCGGCGGACGGCGGCCGTGCGGTCACCGACGCCGCGACCGAGGCCGTGGCGGTGGTCAACGCGGGCCGGGCGCTCGCCGGCGAGCCCGCGTGGGCACCGAAGGGCGGCGCGCGCCTGCACTTCACCTTCCCGGGGTCGGTGCAGGGGTTCGAGGGCCCGGTCGAGCACGCGGACGGGGCGCTCGCCATCGGCCCCGGCGCGGCGCTGACGCCGACCTTCATCCCGCGCGAGGCGCTGGGCATGAGCGGCTACGAGCTGCAGGCCTCGCCGTCGCTGTACCCGGGCCAGACCGTGCGGGCGGGCGTCGAGGGCGGCCCGTTCCGGCTCGTCGTGCGTGCGTACGACGGCGCCGGCGAGCTCGTGACGCTGCGCGGACCCGAGGGCGCCGCAGAGTGGCGCGTGCCGGACACCGGCGGGCAGCCGGTCGCACAGGTGGGGATCGAGGCGTCCGGACACGTGCGGCTCGACCGGCTCGGCTGGGACGGCGCCCCCGACGTGACGCTCACGCGCCCGGCGGACGGCGGCGCGCTGTGGCGGCGGGCGTGGGTGCACGGCGTCGACCACTGGGACGACCACTGGCCCGAGCCGTTCCGGCTGATCCATGACCGCGGGCGCGGGCTGCTGATCCAGGGGGCGCGCGAGTGGCGCGACTACGAGGTGTCGGCCGCCGTGGTCCCGGAGACCGTGGCGGTCGCGGGCATCGCGGCGCGGGTCCAGGGGCTGCGGCGCTACTACGCGCTGCTCCTGTGGCCCGGCGCGGTCCGGCTCGTCCGCGAGCTCGACGGCCCGGCCGTCCTCGCCGAGGCGCCGCTCGAGCGGCGGGACTACGGCGAGCCGCACGCGTTGGCGCTGCGCGTGACCGGCGCGCGGCTCGTCGCGACCGTCGACGGCGAGACCGTGCTCGAAGCCGAGGACGGCGCGCTGGCGGGCGGCGCCGTCGCGCTCGCGTGCGAACAGGGGTGCCTCACCTGCGACGCGGTGCGCGTGCGGCCCTGATGGGCGCGGCGAACGTCAACTGCGGCCGGGTGCACGGCCTCCTCGTCCGCGCCGCGCGCCTCCATCATCAGCGCGCGCACGAGCGGCTCCGGGGCGACCTCCTCCATGAGCACGTCGAACAGCCCGACCCAGAGCGGCGCCTTGGCGCTCCGGTCCGGGCCCTCGACGCCCGCCGTGGTCTCGGTCATCCGAAGGCGAGGCCCCAGGCGCGCTCGGGCTCGACGAGGAACACGACCCGGTCCTCGCCGCGCGGATACGGCTGGCCCGTGTACTTGTGCGAGATCCGGTCGATGACCTCCCACGCGGCGTCGCCCGCCAGGCGCTCGGCGACGATGCCCCGCACCTGCGCCATCCGGTACGGACGTACCACGCGCGGGCGGCCGGCGCGCGGCTCGCGGTCCGGCGCGGGCGCGCCGAGCGGCCGGATGCGACGATCGGCGCCGCCCCCGGCGTACTGGCCGCCGCGCTGTGGCACGGCGGGCCGCGCGAGGCGATTCAGGTCGACGGCGACGCGGCACTGGCCGAGCGCTTCCTCGACGCGTTCCCGGCCCCCGCCTGAAGCCGCTCGGCGAGCGCCCGGACGCTGGCCCGCAGCCCGTCCGGCGCGCGGACCTCGAAGCCGCAGCCGGCGCCCGCGAGCAGCCCGGCGACCCAGTCGAGCGACTCGGCGCGCATGTGCAGGACCGTGTGCTCCCCCGCCGGCTCGAGCTCGGCGAGCGTCGGCGGGAACCGCTCGCGCGCGCGCTCGGCCGGCTCGTGCAGGACGACCTCGACGGCGTGCGCCCACGGCACGCGCGCGAGCGTCCGGCTCACGAACGCCACGGGGTCGAAGCCCGCCGGCGGGGGCCGGCCAGGGCCGCCGAGCCGCACCGCGCCGAAGCGGTCGGCACGCAGCGCGCGCTCGGTCTCGCGGGCGTGGTCGTGCGCGGGCACGTACCAGCGGCCCGCGTGGGCGACGAGGCCGTAGGGGCTGAGCTCGCGCTCGGACTCCGCGCCGTCGGACGCCGTGTAGCGCGCCCGCACCCGGCGGCCGCGGCGGGCGGCGTCGGCCAGCGCGAGCACGCTCTCGCCGCCCGGCGGCGCCGCGGCGCGCCCGGGGCGCGTGAAGGCGAGCGTCTGCTCGAGCGCCTCGACCTGCGCCCGCACGCCGCCGGGGAGGACGCGCCGGATCTTGGCCAGCGCGCTGCCGGCGTCGAGCCCGTCGTGCCGCGCCCCGATCAGCCCGAGCGCGACGGTTGTCGCCTCGGCCGTGGTGAGCATCAAGGGCGGCATCCGGTAGCCCGGACGCAGCCGGTAGCCGCCTCCGCGACCGCGCTCGGCCTCGACGGGGATGCCGAGGTCGCGCAGCGAGACGACGTCGCGCCGCAGGGTCCGCACGTCGACCCGGAGCCGCGCGGCCAGCTCCGGGCCGCTCGCCGACGGCCGGTCCTGAAGCGCCTCGAGCAGCTCGAGGACGCGGTCGGTCTTGGCCATATGAGGACAGATCCTGCCCTGTTTTGCCCGTACCGTCCAGGCATGACCTACGAACCCCGCCGCGTCCGCTTCCTCGAGCGCGACGGCCGGCTCAAGCACTACGGGATCGCCGCCCGCGGCGACGCGCCGCGGCCGGAGCTGGCGGCCGCCACCCGCCGCGCCGCCGAGGCGGTCGTCCCGGACGGCGCGTACGGCTTCACGATCGCGCACGACGCCAGTGCCGCCGGCCTCGGCCTCGTCTACTGGTGGGCCGAGGAGAACGAGGTGCACGTCCGCCACTTCGCCGCCCCGCTCGGCGACCCGGGGGCGCTGGAGCCGTACGAGCACACCGGCATGGCGTGCGTGTGGGAGCTCGAGGTGATCGACTTCGAGCGGCGCGCGTGGCTCGACGACGTGCTCAAGCGCGGCGACGAGGCGGCGTACCTCGAGCGTGCGCTCGAACCGGCGGAGCTGTGATGCCGGCCACCGACTTCGACTTCCTGCCCGGGAGCTGGCGCATCGCCAACCGCAAGCTGGCCGACACGCTCGACCCCGAGTGCGACGAGTGGGTGACGTTCGAGGCGACGTCGCACGCGCGCGCGATCCTCGGCGGCCTCGGCAACGTCGACCACTTCCTGACCGACGGCTACGAGGGCTTCTCGCTGCGCCTCTACGACCCCGGCGCGGACGCGTGGCGGATCTGGTGGGCCTCCACCCAGCGGCCCGGCCGGCTGGACCCGCCCGTCGAGGGCCGGTTCAGCGACCCCGGCCGGGCGCGGTTCGAGTGCGACGACGTGCTCGACGGCGTCGCTCTTCGCATGCGCTTCGACTGGTCGGACATCACCGACGACTCGGCCCGCTGGGAGCAGGCGTTCTCCTTCGACGGCGGCACGAGCTGGAAGCCGAACTGGGTGATGGAGCTGTCGCGGATCAAAGGATGAGCTTGCGCTCCATGTAGTGGATCGCCACGCGCCACGACACGAGCGCGAAGGCCACCAGGAAGCCGACATGCCAGACGTCGATCCAGCCCTCGAAGCCGAAGACGGCGTGGCGCACCAGCTCCACGCAGTGGTAGAGCGGGTTCAGGTGGCCGGCGATCTGCGCCCACTCCGGCAGCCCGTCGAGCGGGAAGAACGTGCCGGCGACGAGGAACATCGGCGTCAGGAGCCCGCTCTGCCAGTAGGAGAAGCTCTCGATCGCCTTGGCCTTGGCGGCGATGAAGATCCCGAACACGGCCCAGCCGAAGCCCGCCAGCGCGGCGATGAAGGGGACGAGCAACATCCCCCAGCTCGGGTCGAGCCCGAACACGATCGCCACCAGCATGGGCACGCATCCGTAGACCCCGGTACGCGCCGAGATCCACAATGCCTCGGCGGTCACCAGCTCCTCGGTGTCGACCGGCGCGGCGAGGATCGCGTCGTACGTCCGCTGGAACGCGTACTTGACGTAGGTCGAGTACATCGCCGGGAACGCACCCGAGAACAACACGGTGGTCGCGACGATGCCGGTACCGACGAACTCGATGTAGTCATAGCCCGCGACCTCGCTCACCAGCGACCCGAAGCCGAACCCGAATGCGAGCAGGTAGATCGTCGGGTCGACGGTCGAGGAGAAGGTCGACGAGCGCCAGAACGACGAGTAGTTGACGACCTCGCGCACCATCACGCCCATCAGCGCTGGGCGCTCGAGGCGGTGCAGGCGGCGGCGCGGAGCGGAGGCGACGGCGGCCATCAGGTGATCTCCTCTCCGGTCAGCAGCACGAAGACGTCCTCGAGGTTGGTCACGCGCGTCTCGCCGTCGAGGTGGGCCGCGGCGCCGTTGGCCTGCAGGATCGACACCGACGTGCCGGTGCGGCGCGTGCGCCAGCCGCGGTCGCGGGCGAGGCCCTCGACCTCCGTGAGGTGCGTCGGCGACCCGTAGACCTCGACCGCCTCGGGCCCGGCGTGCTCGGCGATCAGCTGCCGCGGCGGACCGACCGCGACGGCCTTGCCGTGCGACATGATCGTCACCTGGTCGCAGAGGCGCTCGGCCTCCTCGATGTAGTGCGTGCTCATGAGGATCGAGACGCCCTCGGAGCGGAGCCGGTCGATCAGCGCCCACAGCTCCTGGCGGACCTGCGGGTCGAGCCCGACGGTCGGCTCGTCGAGCAGCAGCAGCCGCGGCCGGTGCAGCAGCGAGCGGGCGATCAGCAGCCGCCGCCGCATGCCGCCGCTGAGCTCGTCGACCTTCGAGTCGCGCCGGTCGGTGAGGTTGGCGATCCCGAGCGTGCGCTCGATCGCCTCCTTCCGGTGGCCGCCGGGCACGCGGTACAGGTGCGCGAAGACCAGCAGGTTCTGCTCGACGGTCAGCGACACGTCGAGGTTGTCGAGCTGCGGGACGACGCCCATCAGGGCGCGCGCCTGCTTGGAGTCGTCCGGCAGCCGGTAGCCGAGTACCTCCAGCTCGCCCTCGTCGGCGATCACCTGCGCGGTGAGCGCCTTCATCGTGGTCGACTTCCCGGCGCCGTTCGGGCCGAGCAGCCCGACGCAGGTGCCGAACGGGACGTCGAGATCGAGGCCGTCGACCGCCGTCAGCGAGCCGAACCGCTTGACCACCCCGCGCAGCCTGATCGCGGATTCTTGTTCCTTCATCGCCCATAAGACCGTACGCGAGCGCCCGACTCATCGGACTACGGCTGGCTCGACTATGGAGCTGCCTGCTGGGCGTCGGTGCGCGCGGGTGCCGTGAGGGCGAGCACGGCGCGCACGAACGCCGCGGGCTGCTCGATGTGGGGGACGTGCCCGGCATCGTCGATCACGCGCAGCGGCCATCCCAGCCCGGCGGCGGCCGCCGTCGCGAGCCCGAGGTCGACGAAACGGTCGTGGCGGCCCCATAGGAGCGCGGTCGGCGTCTCGATGCGCCGGAGGTCGCTGTCCGGGACCCGCCGGGTGCAGTCTCGGATCAGCTGCCGCATCGCCTGCTTGGTGTGCGCGACCGTGGCGCGCGACCGGGTGTACTCGCTGAACGCGGCGAACCACTCCGGGTCAGTGCGGCGTGCGCGGTCGAGGTCGGCGAAGGCCCAGCGCTCGAACCGCTCCGCGTTGTGCGGCGTCGGGCGGAGCCCGAAGCGCACCGCCACCACG
>Ga0214469_1000303_pt1 | contig 16560 bp, 18 predicted proteins | sample RVTome_10_FD_187340 | JGI IMG/M metagenome (GOLD analysis project Ga0214469, IMG submission 187340) | Soil microbial communities from uranium-contaminated site in the Upper Colorado River Basin, Wyoming, United States - RVT153D57 HiSeq ... | reverse complement strand
GCCGCGAGGGGCGATCCTGACCGGCGTGGTGGGCGCAAACGTTTGTGGTCACGGCACTAGGGGGCCTGGACCGGCGGCAGCACCCGGTGGGTCGTCAGGAAGTCGGCGAGGCCGTCGACCAGCGGCCACGTTGGCACCTCGTCGAGCGGGACCCAGGCCACATCGTCGGCGTCGTCGCCGGCGGTGGCGCGCTCGGGCGAGTCGAGCACCGCCACCCGGAAATCGAGGATCACGTAGTGATACCCGTCGCCGATCCTCTCGACCCAGCCCACGAAGTCGCCACACGTCGCTCGCAGCCCAGTCTCCTCGCATAGCTCACGGACCACCGCACCGCTCACCGTCTCGCCGGGCTCGACCCGTCCGCCCGGCACCGCCCACCGGCCCGACTCGGGGCCCGCCGCCCGCCGCACCAGGAGCAGCCGGTCATCCACGACCGCGACCGCACCCGCGCACACCTCGGGTCGCGGGCAGGTCCCGCCCATCACGAAAGCGGTCGATGCACCACGATCGCCCGGGCAACCAGACCGAACGATTCGAAGAAGTTCTTGGTGTCGCGGTCGCCCGGCAGCGCCAGGCTGTCGACCCCGAAGCAGCCGCGGGCGCGACACCAGTCGATGAGGTGGTTCATGAGGGTCTCGCCCACGCCCACCGCTCGCGCGCCGGGATCGACGTAGATGTCGTCGATCATGCCCAACAGCCCGCCATCGAGCAACGTTTCGACCCGCACCACGCCGTAGCCCACCACCACGCCGTCGAGGGTCCCGACCGCGACCTCGTGGTCGGGCGCCGCCAGGGCCGAGCTCAACGCGGCCTGGTGGGGCGCCGGCGCTCCCTCCCGGCGCGCCCACAGAGCGCCGCCCTTCTGGCCGAGCTTCTCCTCGGTGGCGGCACCGGCCAGCGCCACTACGTGGGGGATGTCCGCCTCGACGGCCGTGCGCGCTGCCTCCTCAGGCGCGGTGCGCGGGGGACGCTCCGGCGCGGCCGTCACTGCAGTTGCGCGATCTTGTTGAGGATCGTCTTGCGGCCCCGGTGTGCCACCTCGTACGCGCGGACGGCGTCGAGCTCGTCGAGGGTCAGGCCGGGCAGGCGGGTGACGACCTGCGAGGCCGACAGGCTGTCGTAGTCGGTGATGGCGAGGTCGGCGACGTCGGGTCCGGGCTCGGCCGGTTGGGGAACGACGTCAGGTGCCCGGTCTGACCGGGCCGCGGTGCGTTCGGAAGCGCTCGTGTCGGCGCCGTCGGTGCTGCGGCCCTGGTCGTCGTCGGGCAGCAAGCCGAGCGCTCGGAGCAGCCCGGTGGTCTGTTCCTCGAACCCCGCCAGGCGGCGGCGCACCTCGGCCTCGCCCTGACGGACCGCGAACTGGCCGAAGAGCCGAGCGTTGCGCGTGTGGACGCGACCCTGCTCCGCCAGCTTGGGCAGCAGCGTAGGGGCCTCGAAGAACAGCCCGATGGGTGCGTAGACAAGCAGGTCGGCGAGCTGGTCGGCCGGCGTCCTGTCATCGTTCTCGGTCACAAGGCGATCCTCTCAGGCCAGACGGGGACCGGCCAGCCAGGTCGAGTCACACGCAGTCCGTGCAGAGCATCAGGTCGGGATCGGCGAGCTGGCTCGGGTGCTTGACCAGGAAGCAGGACTGGCAGACGAACTCGCCGGGGCGCTTGGGCTGGATGCGCCCCGTCCCGTCGCCCCGCTCGTCGGTCTCCGGTTGCTCCTCGTCGTCTTCCTCCTCGCCGTCGTCTGGTTGCGCGGCGATCCGGTCCTTGAGGATCGTGTCGAGGTCGGCCTCGACGTCGTCGGGGTCGACGTCGTCGTCGTCTTCCTCCTGCTCCTCCTCGTCGTCGGAGCGGCGCGTCTTGGTGGTGGCCGCCTTCGCTTTGGGCGCGGGCTCCAGCTCGACGTCCTCGTCCTCGCCGTCGACCTCCTCGAACTCCTCGTCGTCCTCGACATCGTCCTCGGCGGTGATCAGCGCCTCGTCGAGGTCTTCGGGCTCGGCCGCGAACTCTTCTTCTTCCTCTTCGTCGACGTCTTCGGCGTCCAATTCTTCGTCTTGCGTGTCTTCGTCAGCCATCGAGTCCCTTCACAATGCGGCCCAGCGCGGCCGGATCATAGGCACGCCGCTCAACACAGCGAGCGTCGGCGATATGCCCGGCTGCTGGGGGATGCCGCCCCGAGCCAGTCGGCCTGTTCTCAGGGTCCGCGCGGCGGGTCAGGGTATCGACCGGCGGCACCACCCGTTAGTGACAGTCGTCACACCGACGGGTGGCGGCGGACGCGCCAATCGGGCGGCTGGGTGGCTACGAGCTCGCTAGCGGGAGGCGCGGCGCTGCTCGGCCCGGCGCTCGGCGGCGAGGCGTTCCAAGTCGGGCTCCGGGGAGTGGTCGGCGAACCTCATCGACTCGGCCACGGCCCGATGGCCGGCCTGCTCGGCGATCAGCCTGTGCATCTGCTGGGCGACCACCCGGTAGGCAGGGTGTCCCTGGGGCGTGGTGCGGAGCTCGATCAGGTGCATGGCCTCGCGGGCGTTCATCTGCATGACGAAGCGGATCCGGTACGCCAGCGACACGGCGTACGGCGCCTGTGTGGGGAACCGGTCGGCGAGCGCGTCGTGCAGGGCCGCCGAGCGCTCCATCGCCTCGTCGAACGGGGGGGCCAGGCCGGCGAGGTCGACGGCCTCGGGCCTGGTGTAGCCGTGACGGGGCGACAGCGGTTGCCATTCGATCGTGAGCAGGCGGTGCCGTTGGAGGTCGCGAAAGGCGCCGTAGTCCGCGAGGACGTCGAACCGGTAGCTGGGCCGCTCGAACGCCCGGCCGGGCCGATGGCGCCGGTTGTTGCGCTCGCCCACGTACGCCCGCACCACGCCCAGGCGTTCGTCGACCGACATGGCGCGCACCCGCGCCTCGATGTCGGCCTCGGCGAGTTGGGTGTAGGGGTAGAGCATCGAGGCGACGAGCTTGACCTCGGCATCAGGGTCGAAGTCGACCAGCCGCACGCTTGGTGCCTCGCCGCCGGCGGCCTCGTCGGGGAATAGCCGCGCCGCGAGCTCCTCCATGTTCATGCGCGCGCCGGCGAGGTACGTGCTGGCCGCCACGCCCCGGTCGGTGAGGTCCACGCGCTTGAGGAAGCTGGGAATGACCTTGCGCAGCTCGGTGAGCATGAGGTCGGCGTAGCTACGGGCCTCGGGAAGGGGGTGGGCACGCATGCGCAGCAGTAGGGCCTCGAACGCCTGGCCGGTCCCGTAGATGCCGACGTTGGACAGTGAGGCAGCCGGTAGCACGCCACGCACGGCGTCGAGCGCCTTTGCCTTGAGCGCCTGCCGGTAGATGAAGTCGCTGTCCGCAGCATCCTTGGGAAAGCGGTCGCGGAAGAAGTCGGTCATCGTCGGGGCCAGCTCGCCGTAGGTGTCGAACAGGCGGTCGAGGTCGCCGACATAGCGCAGACCGAGGTGACTACCGAGCACCGCCGGATCGCGGTAGAAGCGGTAGCGGCCGCCGATGCGGGCGTCGTAGGCGATGTAGCGGGTGGACTGCTCCAGGTACGACATCAGGCGGCCATGCTCGAGGACCTTGGTCAGCAGGTTGGAGGCCTGTTCGCACGCCAGGTGCACGCCCCCCAACTGGGCCACGGAGTCGTCCCCGTACTCGAGGAACACCCGGTCGTACAGCTCCTCGGCTCGTTGCAGGCCCACGGTGGCGTCGACCGACGCGTCGCCGGCGATGTCGAGGTCGCCGACGAACTCGTCGAGGAACAGCCGGCGCAGGCTCTTTGGTGACCTCGAGTAGCGCGCAAACAAGGCCCCCTTCACGACCTCCGGCAGGTTGACCAGGGCAAACACCGGCCCGTCGAGGTTGGTGAAGTACCGCCTCAGGACGTCGGCCTCGGCGGGGGTGAAGTCCTCGCTGACGTAGACAGTCATAAGGGAGGCCGATCGTACGGCCGGCAATCTTCGGCGCCGCGGATGCTGGCGCCCACCCACGTCGCCGACGGGAGTGGGGGGCGATCGGCGCAGATCACCCGGCCTGGCCCGCGGCGCGACGGGTGCCGACCGCCGCCTCCCACTCGGACCGGGCCAGGCCGACGAGACCGTCGTCGAACCACAGATCGGCCACCGTGAACGCCAGGGCCTTGGCGCCGTCGATCACCGCCCGGTCGCCCTCGGGACCTCCGGCGAAGCCGGCGAACGCCGGGGTGTGGATGGCCACGCCCGGCGGCGCCACCTGGATCATCGGGTGGATGGCCGGCACCTCGTAACTGACGTTCCCCATGTCGGTGCTGCCCACCACCCGGCCCTTTGGCGACGGCGGCCGGACGATGCGGCCCAGGGCCTCGGCGTTGGCGCGGTACCGCTCGCCGATGGCGTGGTTGTCGAGCATGTCGGCGTAGACGACATCGCTCCATTCGACGTCCATCTCGCAGCCGGCGGCGTCGGCACCGGCCTGTAGGCAGGCGAGGAAACGAGCCTTCAGTCGGTCCAAACCCGCCAGCTTCGGTGACCGCACCATCCATTGGCTGCGAGCGAAGGCGGGCACGATGTTCGGCTTGTCGCCGCCATGGCTGATGATGCCGTGGATCCGCTCGCCCGGCGCGATGTGCTGGCGTAGCGCCGCCACGTTGAGGTAACCGAGTACGGCAGCGTCGAGCGCGTTGCGGCCCCGGTGCGGGTACGCCGCGGCGTGCGCGGCCTCGCCCGTGTAGCTGACCACCACCTCGTGGACGGCGATCACGTCCATCGCCAGCAGGTCGGCGTCGGCGGGATGGACCATGAGCGCGGCGTCGACGCCGGCGAAGGCGCCGGCGTCGATCAACCGCAGCTTGCCGCCGCCGCCCTCCTCCGCCGGCGTGCCGATCACCACGACCCGACCCCCCAGCTCGTCGGCCATTGCCGCCGCCGCCAAGGCGGCGCCGAGGCCGGCAGCGGCGATGACGTTGTGTCCGCAGGCGTGGCCGATCGCGGGCAGCGCGTCGTACTCGCACAGGACGGCGACGGTCGGGCCGTCGGAGCCGGCGTGGGCCTCGAACGCGGTTTCGATGCCGCGGGCGGAACGCGTGACGCTGAGTCCCTCGTCCTCGAGCACCTGGGTCAGCAGATCGTGGGCGAAGCGCTCCTCGTAGCCCAGCTCGGGCCGGGCGTGGATCTGGCGCGACAGGTCGACCAGGACGTCGCGGCGTCGATCGACCTCGGCGGCGAGGCGGGCCTTCGCGTCGGACAGGTCGGTGGCGGGGCCGTCCATCTCGTCAAGTTAGAGGCCCAGCAGATAGGACGCTCCGGAGCGCACCCCGCGTGGGAATTTGTTGCTGGGTCGCAGCTCAACAGCTGGGCCTCCCGGCAGCACTGACCACCGCAGGCCCGCAGGACGTGTTATCCGCTCAGGTCCTTAGTGAGTGGCACGAGGCGACGGCTCACACCACGCAGATCAGCGCGTCGGGCTCGATGCGAATCGACAGGCTGCTGGCCACGCCGATCCGTTCGCCGTCGAGCCAGACCCGGGTGGGATGGTCGAACTCGATCTGGAACGCCGGGCGGCGGGACTGCTCGATGGCCGGATGCGGGATGTGGCCACCCACGGGCAGCCGGCGTCGCGCCTTGATGCGGTCCGCGAGGCTCATCCCCGCCACCACGACCACCATGTCGAGCAGACCGTCGTTGGGATGTGCCCGCGGCGCCACGTCCCAGTCGCCCAGGAACTCGGCGTTCATGGCCGCCACGAGGGGTCCCCGCCACCACGACCGCCGGGCCACCAGATGGGCCAGGAACCAGTGGAGCCGTCCGTCCACTAGCACCGCCCCGAGGTCGACCGGCAGCTGTACGGCGTCGCGCGAACGGAGCCGGGCCACGTCGCCGCGGCCGCCGAGCGTGCGGCACAGGTCGCCCCCGGCCAGTCCCAGCGGCGGGGGCCGCTCCCCCGAACGCCGGGCCCGCTCGACGATCCGGCGCGCCTCGGCGTCGCTGTGCACCACCAACCCGCCCGCGGCCAGCGTCCCCGGCTCCCCCCAGCCCTCCCCCTTCCGGACCGTCATGGGGCATCGACCGGGTGTGCTGCCGGCGCCCCGACCACCTCGTCGAGCGTCGACGAGATCGACACCACGCCCCGATGCAGCGCCTCGGCGGCCTGGCGGGCGGCGCGGGCCGTGTCGGGGTCTGGGGCGACCTCGCCGATCTGACGCACGAGGTCGATGAGCGTCTTGATGTTGCGGACGAAGTCGCCGCCGGACACGTCCTCGTCGCCCAGCACCTCGCCCAGGGGCTCGCCGGCGGCCCAGGCGTGGGCCAGCGCCAGGAAGCCGGGGTCCGGTGGACGGGTGGCCGGGAGGCCGGCCGCCGCCTCGTCGGCGCGGAGCTCGTCGGCCAGCCGCTCGAGCTCGTCCCAGCGGTCCCGCACCAGGCGGGACGGGAACCACGGGGGCGGGGAAGGTCCGGGTCCCCGGTGCTCGTACGTGAAGCACGACACCAATCCCGCCAGGGCCGCCGGGTCCAGGCCGTCGAGCAGGCCGCTGGCCATGGCCTCGGCAACCAGCAGGTCGCTCTCGTGGTAGGCGCGGGCCAGCACCTCACCGCGTGGGGTGAGCGCCCAGCCGTCGAGGTAGCCCCACGCCTCGAGCAGCCGGAGCACCCGGTCGAAGCGGCGGGCCAGCGATTCGCTGCGCGACCGGACCTCGCGCCGCATGTCCGACAGCTCGCGCCGCGCCCGGTCCAGCTGGCCGAGCGCCCGCAGGTGCCGATCGCGGTCCGGGCAGTCGTGCACCGGGTGGTCGGCCAGCGGTGCGGGCGCCGGGGCGCGCTCGGACGACGTGACGGGCGGAGCATCCGACCGGGTGGGCTTCGGGGTCAACCGCGCCCGGCGCACCTCGTCCGCCAGCTTGTGCTGGAAGGCCCGGTTGTTGGGGGCGTAGGGCACGGGCATCTCCACCCGCCCGAGGCGCACGGGGGGCTCGGCGAGATCGTCAGCCCCCAGGGTCAGGCGATCGCCGTCGGCGTCGATGCCGCGCACCTTCACCGCACCGCCCTTGCGGTAGGCCACCGACAGCACCGCGAGCCGCCGGCCCGCCACCTCGACGACATCGCCCGGCATGAGCCGCGACAGGGCGTATTCGACCGCGCCGAGCGCGGCCGGGCGCGCCGCCGCCGGGGCTTCGCCGTGTGCCTGACGCAGCTCCCGGTACTCCTCGACGTCGCCCCGGTCGCAGCCGGCCTCGCGCTCGAGGCGCGCGATCCGCTCCTGCTGGCGCTCGATCCGCGTCTCGAAGCGCACCACGGCCCGATCGGCCTGGAACTGTGCGAACGACAGGTTCAGCAGGTGATGGGCGTCGGCGGGCTCGTAGCGCCGCACTAGGTTGGCGGCCATGTTGTACGTCGGCCGGAAGGCGGAGCGCAGGCCGTAGGTCCGGCTCGACGCCAGCGAGGCCACCTGGTCGAAGGGCACGAACGGCGACCACAGCACGATGGCGTAGCCGAGGTCGTCGATCCCCCGCCGACCGGCCCGGCCGGTGAGCTGCGTGTACTCGCCGGGGGTGAGGAACGCCCGGGACTCGCCGGTGAACTTGGTCAGCCGCTCGATCACCACGGTGCGGGCCGGCATGTTGACGCCGAGCGCCAGCGTCTCGGTGGCGAACACGGCCTTGACCAGCCCCTCCACAAAGCAGGCCTCAACCGCCTCCTTGAACGGTGGAACCATGCCGGCGTGGTGGGCCGCCAGCCCCATCTCCAGCGCCGCCTCCCAGCGGTCGTAACCCAGGACATCGAGGTCGTCGTCGGTGAGCGCCGCCGTCCGCTCCTCGACGATGGACCGGATGCGGGCACGCTCGTCGGGTGTGGTGAGCCGCAGCCCGGCGTCGAGACACGCGGCGACGGCGTCTTCGCAGCCCATGCGGCTGAAGATGAAGTAGAGCGCGGGCAGCATGTCGCGCTCGGCGAGCATCTCGATCACCTCGGGGCGCCGGGGCGTGAAGAAGCGCCGTCGGGGACGTCGCGCTGGTCCCCGGCGGGATCCGCGCCCGTGCAGGGTGTCGTTGTCCAGCCGTTCGGCCTCGGTGTTGGGCCGGCCGTCGATCAGGGTCGGCAGCAGATGTGGACGCTCGCTCTGGCGGTCACCGACCAGGTACAGGTTCCGCAGCTCGACGGGCCGCTGCTCCTCGAGCACCAATGTGGTCGGGCCTCGCACCGTCTCCAGCCACTCGGCGACCTCCTCGGCGTTGGAGACGGTGGCCGACAGGCAGACCAGCCGGACCTCGGCCGGCAGGTGGATGATGACCTCCTCCCAGACCGGGCCCCGGTAGGCGTCCTGCAGGTAGTGGACCTCGTCGAGCACCACGAACTGCAGGCCCTTCAGCGCCGGGGAACCGGCGTAGATCATGTTGCGCAGCACCTCGGTGGTCATGACCACCACGGGAGCGTCGCCGTTGATGCTGTTGTCGCCGGTAAGCAGGCCGACGTTGTCGGCGCCGTGCCGCCGGGCCAGGTCGGCGAACTTCTGGTTGGACAGCGCCTTGATCGGCGTCGTGTAGAACGCCTTGCGTCCCTCGGCGAGGGCCCGGGCCACCGCGTGTTCGGCCACGACCGTCTTGCCGGAGCCAGTGGGCGCGGCGACCAGCACCGACCGGTCCTCGTCGAGCGCCGCGATGGCCCGGAGCTGGAACGGATCGAGCTCGAAGGGGTACGTGACGGCGCCCGCACCGTCGGCCCCGACGTTCGACGCGGGGGGCACGACGGTCACGCCGCTTCCCGCAACGCCTGCCGTTTGCCGATGAAGCTGCCGACCAGGATCGCGATCTCGTAGAAGATCACCATCGGTACCGACAGCATGAGCATGCTGATGGGGTCCCCGGAGGGCGTGATCACCGCCACCAGGACGCAGATGCCCACGATCGCGAACCGCCGGCCCCGCCGTAGCGTGTCGGTCGCCACGATGCCGGCCATCTGGAAGAAGATGAGCACGATCGGGAACTCGAAGCCGATGCCGAACGCAAGCATCATGTACGTGATCAGCCGGAAGTACTTGCCCGCGGTGTAGCCGGTGACGAAGCCCTCACCGCCGATCTCGATCAGGAAGTCGAAGGCGCGGGGCAACGTGAAGTAGGCGAGCGTGGCGCCGAGGACGAACAGCAGGAGTGCGCAGACCACGAACGGCACCGCGTACCGCTTCTCGTTGGAGTAGAGGCCGGGGCTGACGAATCGCCAGATCTGCCAGAGCAGGACCGGCATGGCGAAGGCGATGCCCGCGTAGACAGAGGTGCGCATGCGAATGCTGAACCCCTCGAGGGGGTCGGTCTGCAGCAGCCGGCCGCCCCCGATCGTCTCGTGGTTGTCGGCGATGTCCTCGTAGGGCTTGATGAGTACGTCGAAGATCTGCTCGTAGAGGATGAAGCCCGCCAGCATCCCGAGGGCCACTGCGACGACGCAGATGATGAGGCGGGTACGCAGCTCCGTGAGGTGCTCGACGAGCGTCATGCCCTGCTCGGCCGACGCCCTCTCCGCGGTGCTCATCGCTGATGGTTCGCCCGCACTACGTGCTTGCTCACGACGGTCTCCTAGGAGGCGGCGCGCTCGTCACCGAGCTCCGGCCCTGATTCGGCCGTCGGCGCCCCTGCGGATGTCGGCTGGTCGCCGGGACCCTCGATGGCGTCGAGCGCGTCGGCGATCACGGGTGCCACGCTGGTGCCGGTAGCGGGGGCCTCGTCGGGCTCCGGCTCGAATGCGTCCTCCGGCGACGCAGGCTGTTCGTCGTCGGCACCCTCGTCCTCGGTGTCGTCGTCGATGTCCGGGTTCGCCTCGGCCACCGCCGCGGCCAGGGGAACCGCCTCCCGGCGGCGGGGCTGGCTGGCTTCATCGGCGACATCGCTGTCCTCGAAGGCGTCGCGGAGTTCCTGCTGGAACCCCGACGAGACGCGGCGTACCTCCCCCACCACACGTCCCAACGTGCGCAAGGCGTCCGGTAGGCGTTGGGGCCCGAGCACGATCAACGCGATGAGCACGATGACCAGCAGCTCGCCGCCGCCGATGTTGAACATGGTGCGAGTGTATGGGGGTTGATTCCGCGGATCACGGCGCCGTGGCCGATGAAGGAGCAGCAGCAGTACGCCGGCGGGAATCGACCCCCGCCGGGGTCGGCCCGGCGTCACCTGGTGTCGTCAACCGGCGCCAACGGGTGCCGCCGGGTCAGCTCCCCAGCCCGCGCGCGGGTCTCCTGGAGGCCCGTTCGTACCGCCGCCAACGGCGCTTGCAGCTCGCGGAGCCTCCGAATCTCGATCGCCAGGTCGACCGTCGCGTCCTCCAGCGCTCGGGCCCGTGCCGCCACCAACCCGGTCGCGAGAGCCGCAGCCACGACGGGGACGGTCCAGAGCAGGCTCACCGTGGCAAAGCTAGTAGAGGTCGTGCAGCACGAACGCGTCGACCGGCTGCTCCCGGCCCTTCACCGGGACCGCCCCGAGGGCGGTGATGCTGGCTGCGTCCCCGATCTGGTCGCGGGTGAGGGCGCCGATCACGACCTGGCCGGGTTCCGCGAGCGTCTCGAGCCGAGCGGCGACGTTGGTGGTGTCGCCGACCGCCGTGAAGTTGCGCATCTCGGCGCTGCCGACGTTCCCGATGAGCGCCGGCCCAGTGTTGATGCCCACCCGGAAGCGGGGCCAGCCGGCGCGCCCGGCGGTGACCTCGTCGATTGCGCGGTGCAGCCGCAGACCGGCCGCACCGGCCCGGCGCGCGTGATCGGCTTGGCGGACCGGCGCGTTGAAGATTGCCATCACCGCGTCGCCGACGAACTGCGTGACCGTGCCACCACGGTCGAGGATGACGGGAACGACCGCGCCGTAGTAGGCGTTGAGCATCGCCACCACCTCGGAAGGTTGGGTCCGTTCGGAGAACGGCGTGAAGCCGCGTAGGTCGGCCATGAGCACCGACACCTCGGCGATCGTCCCGCCAAGGCCTGCCTGGTCGGGATCCGCGATCAGCGCGGTGGCCACCGACGGCGACATGTACGAGCGGAACAGGCCCTCCATCTGGTGGTAGAGGCGGGCGTTCTCGAGCGCGATCGAGAGCTGGCTGGCGAACGACTGCAGCAGGGCCGTGTCGGCATCGCCGAAGGCGACGCCCCGGCGGTTCCGGACCTCGAGAAAGCCCGCCGCCCGCCCCTTCACCTGCAGCGGCAACACGAGGACTCGGCCGTCCGGTGATGACGACGGGGCCAGCGACGCCACCGCCGCACCCCGCTGACGCTCGTCGGCGGTGCCGTGCCCGTCGACGACGGTCAACTTCCCGTCACGCAGCAGGCCCAGCGCCAGGTCCTGCCCTCGGAACGCGGCGCGGCCCAGTGCGAGCGCCCGGGCCACGAGTGCACCCTCGGACTGGATGACGCTCGCCTCCCGGCCGACGGCGACCAGGCCATCGAGCCGGCGGGCCTGTTCCCGCTCGGCGCCGAGCGCCTCGGCGGCGCGCTCGAGCACGGCCACCTGCTGTTCCGTGAGGTCGAATCGATCGGCCAACAGCGCCGCGACGCGCCGCAGGTTCGCCGACGCGCCGGTTTCTCGTTCGGTCTCCATCGCCGCGACGAGCTCTTCCAATGCCGCCCGGTGGTCCCGGCGGATGCTGTCCACCGTCTGCTCCAGGGTGATGCTGTCGAACAGGCCGCGTGCCGACCCCTCGCGCTGGAACTGCACGTAGGCGCTGTAGGCCACGAAGCCGAACGCGGCGCCCATGAGCAGGTGCCACTCCCACCAGGAGGCCTGCCAGTTGCGCCCGTACGCGATGGCGAACATCGCCAGGGCCAGCAGCGCGAAGGCGGTCACCAGGCTCAACAGCACGACGGCCGGCCGGCGGCGGTGCACCCCGAGATACCGGTAGGCGGCCAGGCCGTACAGCGCCGTTCCACCGAACGCCAGCCCGACCAAGGGACCGCGCGCCTCCTCGGGCGGCAACGGCTCGTCCAGGGGCCGCCATCCGGCCACGGAAGCGACGGCCCAGACCGCCATCGCCGCGAGGAGCGTCGCGGTGAGCGCCCAGCGCAGCCGGATCAGGCGGGCGGCCGCCGTCGGGGACCAGCCGACCCCGGACGCGAGAGCCAGAAGGCCACCCACGAACAGGCCCACGGGGGTGGCGAGCACGAAGCCGGCGTTCGGCTGCTCGACGAGCACGTCGGGCGTCGCCAGGGCGTGCAGCCCCAGGAACCCAGCGGCCACCAGGAAGGCCCACGCCACCAGCAGCAGCCGGGGATCCGACCGCCGGCCCGCGGCCGCCGCCATCAGCACCCCGAGTGCGACGTTCAGGAGCGCCGTGCCCAGCACGAGCCCGAAGTGGGCGACATGGTTCTCCCAGCGCAGGTCGAGCTCCGGCCGAGCGATCAGGAGCCACAGGACCAGCGCCGGCAGCACGATGTGGAACGTCCACGCCGCCACCCGCGCCCACGCACCCGTGCGAGTCCGGCCACTCAGGGCCTGTACCACACCCGACCTCCTTTCCGGTGAAGACTCGGCCAGGAGTATGTACTCACCCGGCGCCCGGCGACGCTGGAAAATCGCGTCGCCAGCAGGACCTCGCCCCCGGGTTCGCCTAGAGGCGGCGGCGGTGCGCGGCGAGAAGCTCGTCGAACCAGCCCTTCGACGCCAACATCTCGTGGAAGTCGATGAGGTCGTCGTGGGTGAACGACGGTCCGATCGGGCGGGGCTCGACCAGCTCGGACGGGATGGTCCACAGCTCGAGGCGAACGCCCGAGGAGATCAGGAGATCGATGGTGGGTCGGTCAGCCGGGCGCACAACCGGGTGGAGGCAGTTGGGGCACCTGAACACGTACGTGCCTGCCTCGTTGGTCTCGCACAACCTCACCACGAGGTCGCGCGTGCCCAATTCGACGTCGCCGCATTCGCTGCACGTGGCTCGGATCAAGGTCGCCATCTGTACATGTCTCCCTGTTCGCTCCCCCCAAGGGAGGGGGCGAACCAGACATCATGACGCCGTTCCGCCCATGATGTCCGATCGCCGCCGAGAGGATGCCCATGCCTACCCGGTTGCCCGCACTCAAAACACCCCCCATAGCGTTCGCCCATCGCGGTGCGCGCGCCCAGGCACCCGAAAATACACTGGAGGCGTTCACGCTGGCGCAGCGTCTCGGAGCCACCGGCCTGGAGAGCGACGTGTGGATGACCGCCGACGGGGAAGCGGTCCTCGACCACGACGGCCTGGTCGGCGGCCCGGTTGGCCGCCTGGTGCGCCGCCGTCCGATCGCCTCGGTCACGCGGGCCCGACTGCCGGACCACATCCCGACGCTCGAGGACTTGTACGCAACGTGCGGTACCGAAATCGATGTGTCGCTGGACGTCAAGGATCCGGCCGCGTTCGACCGGGTACTGGCGGTGGCCAACGCCGCCGGCGGGGACGCGCTGGCGCGCCTGTGGTTGTGTCATCCGCGCTGGGAGCAGGTGGTCGAGTGGCGGGGCCGCAGCGACGAGGTGCGGTTGGTGGACTCCACACGGCTCGACCGGATCAAGGAGGGCCCGGAGCGACGGGCGGCCACCCTCGCCGCCAAGGGGATCGACGCCGTCAACCTCCACCACCTCGACTGGACCGGCGGCCTGACGACGTTGTTCCACCGCTTCGGCGTGCTGGCGTTCGCCTGGGACGCCCAGACACCGCGGGTGCTGACCGAGTTGCTCGACGCCGGCGTCGACGCCGTGTACAGCGATCACGTCGACCGCATGGTCCACGCTCTCAAAGCCTTCTACTAATAGTTAGCCGGTTCATAGCCAGCCGATGTCCGTGATCGGCAGGACGCGGATGAAGGCGCGGCCGACGATCACGTCCTCGTCGATCGGACCGAAGATCCGGCTGTCTTCGCTGTTGGTTCGGTTGTCCCCCATGACGAACACGTGACCCTCGAGGATCGTCATGAGCGGCAGGTTGTCGGTCGGCGTACCGGGCTCGAGGTAGTCCTCGTCGATGACCTCACCGTTGACGTAGACGTCGCCTTGCCGGCCCTCGATCGTGTCGCCCCCGATGGCGACGACGCGCTTGATGAGGTCCTTGATCTCGCCGTCCTCCCCCGTGGAGGTGCCCGGTGGCCGCTCGAACACCACCACGTCACCGCGGTGGACGTCGTGGAGCTTGTAGGACAGCTTGTTGACCAGCACGCGGTCGCCCACGTTGAGCGTGGGCTCCATCGAAGGCGATGGGATCCAGAAGGCCTGGATGAGGAAGGCCTCGACCAGGAGCGCGATGGCGATGCCGCCACCGATGACACCGAGCCATTCGAGGACCGTCCTGCGCCAGCGGCGCCGAGGGGTGCTTTCGGCCCCCTCGTCGTTGCCGTCTCGGTCGTCGACATCGTCGTCGGGTCCCTCCCTCCGACCCTCGTCGCCGCGGTTGCCGTTGGAGCGCAGGTGGCGGGGCTGGTGTGCCAGCTCCCGGGCGGCGGCTATCCGCCGTACGCGGCGGCCCGCGGCACCCGGGGCGCCGGAACCATCACCCTGATCGTCGCCAGAGAGACCAGAGGGGGGAGACACGTCACGCACGGCACGCTGAGGCTAGCGCGCACCCGTTACGCTGCCGTCGGCGGCTTGTTCGCCATAGCGACCGAGAATGCGTCGTGCCGCATTCCGGCCCGCGTCGGCCAATCCGGGAACGTCGGCATCGACCACCCGCACATCGGGGCCGAGCCGCACGAGTAGGCGCTCGAGCCAGGGCGTGGCCGACACCCACAGCCGCACCCGCAGCCGGCCGCTGCGACCGGGCGCCGGCCCCACGTCGTCCACCGGGTAGGTCTCCACCACCCAGCGTGCCGCTGGCGCCAGGTCGAGCGTCACCCGGGGTGTGTCGGGTCCCGGCTCGAACACGCCTCCGGTGTCGGGGTCGTCCGGGGGTGTGAACGCCTCGTCCAGCACCTCGACGCCGTAGATGCGGTCGACCCGGAACAGGCGCTGGTCTTCCGCCTGGTGGCAGTAGCCCCGCACGTACCACGCACCCTCGTGGGCGAACACGGCGTGCGGATCGACGTCGCGCGTCGTGCGCTGGTCGCGGCTGTAGGCGTAGTAGTCGAGGCGCACCCGGCGCCCGGCTGCGGTGGCCCGGCGGAGCCTGTCGAGCACGCCGGGGCGGGTCTCCCCCAGCGCCACCGACACCGCGTCGTCGGGGTCGATGCCGAGCACGGCCGCCACCTTGACCAGGGCGGTGGCCAACGGCCCTCCGGCATCGGTGCCGGGGAGCGCCTGCGAGGCCCGACCGGCGACCACCAGCGCCAAACCCTGTTCGGGGGTGAGGTGCAACGGGCGCGCGAACATCTCGGCGAACCGCAGCCACACCCGGTCGCCTTCGATGGTCACCTCGATCAACGTGTCCGGTGTGTAGGGCGGCACGCCGACGAGCGACAGCACCTCGAGGTCCTCGAGGAGCTTTCGGCGGCTGACCTGGAAGCGCTCGCAGATCTCGTCGACCGTGGGACCGTCATGCGACGCGATCCACGGGACCATCGCCAGCATCCGCGCCACCCGGTCGGATGCCTTGGTGCGGGCCGGCGCCTGCGGCGCACCAGTGCTCACGCTGCCAGCGCCTCGAGCCACTCGACGACGTCGGCGCGGAGCTCCGGGGGCCCGAGCACCTCGGCGTGATCGAGGAAGGTGAGCACGAACGAGCGGAAGCTGTCCCGGTTGGTGACCGTCATCGTCACCACCACCGACCCGTCGGCGCGCTCCTCGGCCAGCGAGCCCGGGCCGAGGTGCTGGACGATCCAGGGCGCCTGGGCCGCGTCGACCAGCACCTGGGCGTCGACGGCCTCCTCCTCCCCGATCTGCCAAGGCTCCAGCGCTCCCCCGGGCATGGCCGTGGCCGGCCGCTCGAAACGGGGCCGGCCGAGCCGTTCCACCCCGCTCTCGAACCGGTCGAGCCGGTACACGCGCTCGTCGTCACGCGTGTGGTCGAAGCCGCTGAGATACCAGCGGCCACGGAGGAAGTCGAGCCGGTAGGGGTCGACCGTGCGCTCAGTGCCCCGGTAGGTGAATCGCACCGGGGTCTGGGCGGCGATCGCGCCGAACAGCGGGCCTACGTTGCCGGCCGGCAGCGCCGCCACCGCCAACCCCATGGCCCCGTCGGACTCCCCCACCATGCCGCCGAGCTTGAGCAGGCCCTCGCGGGCCGACAGCCCGTCGATCTGCACCACCGACGCCGCCAGGTGCAGGGCGGCGAGCTCGTCGGCGCTGAGGCCCGGATCACGCAGGTAGTAGCGGTCCTTGGGTATGCGGTAGCCCTCGACCGCCGGCAGGACACCGGGAACGGCCTGCACCTCGAGCGGCACGCCCATCCCCCGTAGGTCGTCCTTGTCGCGCTCGAAAGCCCGCCGGAACGCATCGGTCTCGTCTGCGTACATCCCCAGCCGATCCCGGATCTCGACGGCCGACAGCGGGCGCGGCGTCTCGAGCAGCAGCGCCGTGAGGTTGAGCAGCCGTTCGAGCTTTGCCGCCGACATCGAATGAAGAGTACGCCGTCGGTCGCAGACCGACGTCGACACGGGGCGGCGGGTGGGGGAGGGGTGGCGGGTGGGGGTCGGGCTGGAGAGTACGTCGGCCGGAGGCTACCGACCCGGCGTGCGCCGCCGG
>Ga0214469_1000302_pt1 | contig 16569 bp, 14 predicted proteins | sample RVTome_10_FD_187340 | JGI IMG/M metagenome (GOLD analysis project Ga0214469, IMG submission 187340) | Soil microbial communities from uranium-contaminated site in the Upper Colorado River Basin, Wyoming, United States - RVT153D57 HiSeq ... | reverse complement strand
CCTGCCTCCACACTTGCCATTGGCGCAGTGCTCGCTCGAGGGCGAAGCGCGTGAGTGACCGAATAAGACCGGTCTGCTCGGCGGCCACGATGAACTCGTCGGGAGCAACCTTGCCGAGCCGGGGATGATCCCACCTCAGTAGCGCCTCCACCCCCGCGATCTCGCCGGTCCTCAGATTGACCTTCGGCTGGTAGAAGAGTTCGAGCTCGTCGCGATCCACCGCCCGGCGCAGCTCGCCGAGCAGACTGAGTCGCCGAGCGCTGCTCTGGTCACGATTGTCCGCGTAGATTTCGTGACCGGTGTGCGTTTCCTTGGCTACGTACATGGCGATATCGGCGCGCTGCAGGAGCGTGTCGACGTCTGCCCCGTGCTCCGGGAACAAAGCGATGCCGACACTGGCTTCGACGTCGATCGTCAACCCGGACGAGACCTCGTCCAGAACGAACGGAATCTCGATGGCGGTGAGGATTCGATCGGCCACCTCGACGGCCTCTGCCTCGCTTCCGATGCTTGGGAGCAGAGCGATGAACTCGTCCCCGCCCAATCGAGCAAAGGTGTCGACCTCTCGCAGGACCTGCTTTACTCGCGGCCCGATCTGACGAAGTAACGCATCTCCGATGTGGTGCCCCAGGCTGTCGTTGATCTCCTTGAAGCGATCGAGATCGATAAGCATGATTCCGACCTTCGAGCCTTTACGCTTGGCCTCGAGCAACGCTTGATCCAGCCGGTCGTAGAAAAGGGCCCTGTTGGGAAGGCCCGTCAGATCGTCGTGAAGTGCCTGATAGGCCTTGTAGTCCTTCTCGGCATAGACCGTAGCGATGCTCCAGATGATCGCCATGGGAATGGCGAGCAGAGGCACGAGTAGGAGGCTCCTGTCGGCAGCAACGATGACCACCGGCGACAGGGCAAGCAACACACAGTTCGTCCACGCGTGATAACCGAGGTCGGCGAGAAGGAACTTGAGCACCTCCGCCCCCTCGTAGAGAGCGATGGCGACTCGGCACACGACGTTGTTGGTGAGGAAGAGCGCGCCGGCAGCGAGCAAGATGCCGGGAACATCCGCGCTGGTGAATGCCGGTACACCGAATGAATAGCTTCCCGAGGTCGCCAATCCGAGGACCACGCCACCTACTCCTAGCGCAAGGGCGATCTGGCCCGAATTGAACAACGCCTTCCATGGGGGTTTGTTGGCCCTCAGGTCTGCCATTAGGCAGGCAACCGCCTGAGCGAGCATCGCCGGTCCCGTCCCGAAGTGGATCATCATCGCGAAGGTGAAGATGGTCGAGACCGTGATTTCGCCCTCTTCGCCGTCGATACGGCTCGTCTTGATGGGAAAGAACTCGCCAAGGACGATGAAGGCGGCAAGAATCCAGAACGCGCCGAAGTCATCGGCCACCCTGTTTCCGGCTTCAGGTACAGCGAAAACGATGAGACCGAACCCCGCGAGGGTGATCGTCGCTACGTAAAGCCAAACCGGCCTTATCTTCGCCAGCAAAATTCTCTCCGTTCGAGGGTTCGGTGCCCGGCATCAGCTGCGCACGGAGTGGATCCGGACGTGGTCGACCGGATCCACCCACGGGCGCGTCGAGGGACTACCGCCACTTGTTGGCGGCGCCCGACGCAGCCACGAGACACGCGAGTGTGGCTAGCGCGGAACCGACGCGAAAAAGTCGAGCCTTCATAAGAACCTCCCTCTTCGCTGGCATCCAATTGTTTCCATACCGCCACTTCGACCCTCGCCCACGGCCGCTTGAGCCCTCGGGGGGCGAATGACCGCGAAATGACCGGACTGAGAGGGGCGCGACCTGCGGAGGGACTAAGAACCACATAGCCTGAAGGGACCACGCGCCGTTGGTTCGGTAGCAAGGTCAAGGCGGGCGCTCGCCTGTCGATATCTCCGAATAGACAACCAACCCCTTGGAGAGAGCTTGCTACTGGTCGCATGCTTCGCACTTTGCGTCATCTCGGTTCCACTGGCCGGAGGCCGGCTGGGAGCCCTGGCGACGTTTGCCCCCCGACATGTGTGGGCGGTTTTCGCCGCCGTCGCGATGCAGGTGGGCATCATCTCGATCTGGCCGGGACGCGGCTTGCTCTACGTGGCGCTTCATCTGGTCTCTTACGGGCTACTGATCGTCTTTCTGGGAAGCAATCGCAACCTCCCGGGCCTGTGGATCATCGGCACGGGCACGCTAATGAACTTCATCGCAATCGCCTCGAACGGGGGAGTGATGCCTGCCACTGCGGGGGCCCTGGCGAAGGCCGGTTTGATCATCGATCCGCAACACTTTGCCAACTCGGCCGTGATTACCGACCCGAACTACGCCTTTCTCGGAGACGTCTTCGCCGTTCCGGCAGGATTTCCGTTCGCGAACGTCTTTAGCGCCGGCGACGTGAGCATCGTTCTCGGAGTGCTACTTACCCTCCACCAGGTGTGCGCTTCGCGCTTCTTCCCCCGGACACCAACGCTGACCCCCGTGCAGTCACTGGACCAAACCGCTTAAGGGCTGCAATTGCCGGTCCTACGGCGCGATCGCGTCGAACAGGGCGTCCACATCCGCCTCGGTGTTGTAGATGTGAAAGGACACGCGCAGATTGCCCGCGCGCGACGCGGCCTGGATTCCAAGGCGCTCCAGGTCGGTCGATGCGTCTGGCATTTCGACCGAAACGATCGCAGAGTTGCCCGGTCCGAGGTTCATCTTCTCTCTGAAGAGATTGGCGAGGCGTACATTGTGCTCGTTGATGACCTCCACCCCGACGCTTCCTATCAATTCGAGTGACGGCTGTGTTCCCACCCAGGAGAACCACGCCGGCGAACGATCGAATCGACGAGCGGACTCGGCCAGTCTCAAAGGTGGACCGTAGTAGGAGGAGTGAACGTCCTCGCCCGCGTACCATCCCGCGCTCACCGGCCTGATTCGGTCGCGCAACTGCGGACTCACGTAGAGAAACGCGGTTCCCCGAGGAGACATGAGCCACTTGTATCCATGAACAACCAGGAAATCGAAACGGGTGGCATCCATGGGAAGCCATCCACATCCCTGTGTCGCGTCGACGATGGTGAGTACATCGTGCTCGGCGGCGGCTTTTTCTATTGCATCCAAATCGGCAACTTCACCGGACGACGACTGGACCGCACTGAACGCGACCGCCGTCGTGGAGGGGCCGATCGCCTCGGCAACGTCCGATGTCGGTACCGTTTTGACCGTGACACCTCGATCCGTGTGAGTGAAATAAGGGAACAGGTTGGATGTGAACTCCATGTCGGGCACCACGACCTCAGCCCCAGCCGGCAGCGAGTTCGCGATCATTCCGGTGAACTCCGAAACGGTTGTCCCGATGGCGATGTCGTCGACGTTTGTACCCATGAGGTCGGCGAAGAGCGCTCTCGACGACTCGGTGGAGTGACCCCAGATCTCCCAACTGGTCCGCCCGTGGCGCCAATCGTCGAGCGCCGTGCTGAGAGCCTCGAAGGCAGGGCGCGGAGGCAGCCCATAGCTAGCCGTATTGAGATAAACGGTGGACGGCTCCCACAGAGCTTGCGCGGCTGAGAGTTCCATCGCCGGATGGTACTCGCCGGGCGCAGCCGCGCTCTAACGGGAACAATGCGTACCCCCCCTCTCGTCCTAATGCCGTCCGGCCAGTTCAACAAGAGAGGTGCGCAAGATGCGGTCCATCAAGGTCCTTGTGCTTTCCGTCGTAGCAGCCCTGCTAACGGCCGGGCCGGCCCTCGCCTGCGGGGGGCTCGTGGCCCCCAACGGTTCGGTGAACCTCGTGCGCACCACGACTCTCGCCGCCTACGTCGAGGGCGTCGAGCACTACATCACGTCGTTCGAGTTCGCGGGGGCCGGAGGCGGCAAGTTCGGCTCGATCGTGCCCCTTCCCGACGTACCCACGGACGTGACCAAGGCGGGCCGGTGGACCCTGCAGCGACTGGTCGAGGAGGTTCAACCTCCCACACCTGAATTCGCGAGATCTGCGGCCTTCGCGCTGGAGAGTGCTGACGTCGAGGTCATCATGGAGAAACGGGTAAGCGCACTCGACATCGTTGTTCTGAAGGGCGGCGGCGACGAGGTCGGCGCCTGGGCCAAGGACAACGGCTTCTTCCTTCCTCCCGATACGCCCGAGGTGCTCGACTTCTATGCCGAACGCAGCCCGGTCTTCATGGCGGTCCGTTTCAACCTCGCGCGAGCCGAGGGCAAAGGGTTGCAGACCGGAGACGGCATCCCTGTGCACGTGACGATTCCCACCGACCGCCCCTGGGTTCCGCTCCGAATCCTGGCACTTGGCCGGGGACCAGATGAGGTCGTCGAGGCCGACATATTCCTCCTCAACGAGACCAAGCCGCTGCTGATGCCGGGCCTGGATCCCGCCGGCTCTCGCTCCGGACTGGTCCACGAGCGAAGCGAGGAGGCCTCCGAAGCGCTGCTGACCGACTTGGCAAGCGATCGGAACATGGACTGGTTGCCCACCGAGAACATGTGGCTCGACTACATCCGAATAAACACCAGCTCCGGCGAGCTCGACCACGATCTGGCGATCAGCATCGACGGCGAAACCCCGTCACCCATCGACGCCGGCTACGCACTCGCCGGCACGACTCTTCCCGGCGAGGCATCGACGCCACCCTGGGCCTGGGGGGTAGGGCTCGTCGCCCTCGGACTGATTCTCGCGGGCAGCAACCGCCTGGTCTCGGATAGGCGATGAACCGAGCAGTATGGGTCGGCCCCCTGATATCGGCGCTCGCTCTCGGAGGTTGTGGCCTAACGGCGGAAGCACAGGAATCGGAGGTCGTCGTCAACATCAACCACTCGCGCTTCGACCCGGCGGCCTTCGAGTTCGAGACGGGGACCACGGTTCGCTTTGTCATTCACAACGCCGACCCGATCGATCACGAGTTCTTGCTCGGCGACGAAGCCGCTCAGAGACGCCATGAAGAGGGCGCCCACGCCGAGCACGGCGACCTTCCAGGCGAGGTCTCCGTACCGGCGGGCCTCACCCGTTCGACTACGTACACGTTCACCAAGCCCGGCAAACTGATAGTCGGGTGTCATCTTCCCGCTCACTACGCATACGGAATGAGAGCGAACGTCTCTGTTACGCCTTGAGGCCCGAATATCCCAGATGATCGCGGGCCTGATGTTCTCTGTGTGTGAGATTCAAGCCGGCTTCGGCCGCCCACACCCACCCGCGTCATCTGTCTGCTCCCAGGGCTGACCAGGGAACCTTCGGGCTAAAGAGCCTTGCGGCGCGCCCGCGTGTCCCCCAATATCAAGTGGCCTGGGCCGCTCTATCGACGAAAGGTTTGCTCTGGAACAAACACCCAAACCTCTGTCGCGCGGGCCTTCGAAAGGTCGGATAGTTCAATCGATCATCGCCGGCGTCGTGGTCCTTGTGATCTTCGTTTTCTTTCTTCCCCGCGTCGTCGACTACGAAGACGTGTGGTCCGCCATTCGGGCTATGACCTGGCTCGAGGTCCTGACTCTCGCGGTTCTGTCCGTTGCAAATCAGGCGACCTACTGGCTCGTGGAGGTTTCAGCCCGGCCCGGCCTCGGATACCGCCAGGCCATGAAGATCACTCAGACCTCGACCGCGGTAGCAAACACCCTTCCCGGCGGCGCCGCCTTGGGAGCCGGGCTCCAGACCGCGATGTACCTGTCGTATGGGTTCGTTCCGAAGGACATAGCCATCTCGTTGGCCTTGACCGGCGCCTGGAACACGTTCGTCAAGCTCGCGATGCCGGTCGTGGCGCTGCTTCTTCTCGCCCTCAGTGGTGGGGTTGGCGGAGCGCTGTTCGCGTCTGCAATGGTGGGTCTCGTAGTGCTCATCGGGTCCATCCTCGTCCTCGGTATCGTCCTTCGCAGCGAGCATGGGGCGGTCGCTGTGGGGCGAGCGTTCGGAGCTGTCCTTTCGTCTCTGTCGCCGCTCACGCGCAGACCGCCGAAGGGAGACTGGGGTGCAAGCGTCTCCGATTTCCGACGCAGGACGATCGAAGTGCTGAGGACACGCTGGGCTCCACTCACCGGAGCGACGATCCTGAGCCATGTGACGCTGTATCTCGTTCTGCTCTTGACTCTGCGCCATGTAGGCGTTGGCAACGAGGCGGTCAGTTGGCAGGAGGTGCTTGCCGCCTTCTCATTCGTCCGGCTTCTCTCAGCCATCCCCATCACTCCGGGTGGCGTGGGTGTCGTCGAGCTCGGGTTAACGGCAACGCTGGTTGCGGCCGGCGGCGGCGAAGCTCGAGTGGTTGCTGCCGTACTCGTCTACCGCCTACTCACATTCGTGCTCCCCATCCCCATCGGAGCGGTCTCCTACTTCCTCTGGCAGCATGAAGTGGCTCGCCGGAAACCGGCGGAAGTCAACTAAAGCCACGTTGCCTGGCCAAGCGCGTCACTTACACTCACGCCATGAAACGTGTAGGACGCCGCACGGATGACGGCAGAGGGCACGCAACGCCACTGGAGCTTTTCTACGACCTTGTTTTTGTATTCGCCATAACGCAGGTAACACATCTACTGCTCGAGAATCTGAATTGGGCGGGAGCCGGTCAGGCTTCGCTCGCGCTTCTCGTGGTCTGGTGGTCGTGGAACTACACGACCTGGGTCACCAACGAGCTCGATCCCGAGTCGGTCGTCACACGGCTTCTGCTGATCACCCTCATGCTGGGAAGCCTACTGATGGCAATCGCTATCCCGGAAGCCTTCGGAGACAAGTCATTGTTGTTTGCGGGCTCCTACGTGGCGATGCAGATAGGAAGGCATTCCTTCCTCACATTCGTGGCGGCAGGTTCGGGAACGATCGAACGCGAAAGGGCCGGTCGCATTCTCACGTGGTTCTTTGCGGCCGGAGCCTTCTGGATAGCCGGCGCGCTCGTGGATGGTTCCGCCCAGATCACGTTGTGGATCGGGGCGCTCCTGCTTGACTACAGCGCTCCTAGAGTCCTCTATTGGGTGCCCGGCAGGTCGCGTTTGAGTGGGGAGACATGGCAGGTGGGGACCGAGCACTTCGCCGAACGCTTCCAGCTGTTCATCATCGTTGCTCTTGGTGAAAGCATCGTTATCACCGGGTCCACCACTGCCGAGCTCGATCTCACCCGGTCAACGATCCTCGCCTTTGGGGTTGCCTTTCTACTAAGCGCCGCGCTGTGGTGGCTGTACTTCAACATCGTCGCGAGGATCGTCCAGCAACATCTCGAGGTTGCCCCAGACCGTACGACGCTCGCGCGCGACGCATACACCTACCTTCATGTACTCATCGTGGCGGGAATCATCGCTTCGGCGGTCGGGGACGAGTTGGTGATTGCCCACCCCAACGAGGTGCTGCACGGATCGGAACTCGTCGCCGTCGTAGCGGGCCCGGCCCTCTACCTAATGGCTCACGTAGTACTTCGCCTGAGGGTGACCGGGACCATCGCCCGCAAGCGTCTTACGGGAGCGATGGCCTGCGTAGCTGTCGGATTCCTTGGGCCCCACGTCCCCGCCCTTGTGTTGAGCTCGTTGTTACTTGGAGTCTTGATAGCTGTTATTGCCGCCGAGCAACTGGCGGCTGCGCGTCGCGCGAAGCGCGGCCGGCCAACGTTGCTCGCGGGTCCTTAGACCTCATCAGGGCGAGTGACGCCCGCCCTGATGACTCGCGGGCCTAGAGTCTCTCGGCCCCCGCCTTTTCGTCCGGCCGGTCGAGATCCACTGGTAGGTCGACATCGACTTCGCTATGCGGCTCGAGGCTGATCTTGGGCACGATCCGGTCGAGCCACTTGGGGAACCACCAGTTGGCATCCCCGATCAACTCCATCGTGGCAGGCACCAGCACGAGCCGAACCAGGGTCGCGTCGACGAAGATCGCCACGGCGAGGCCCATTCCGAAGACCTTGATCGCACGTTCGTCAAAACCGAACACGAAAGACAAAAACACCGTAATCATGATGGCCGCGGCCGCGGTAATCACGCGCGCCGTCGTCGCAACTCCATTGGCAACCGAAAGCGCGTTGTCACCCGTCTTCACGTACTCCTCCCGGATGCGAGAAAGCAGAAATATCTCGTAGTCCATCGAGAGCCCGAACAGAATCGTGAACAACATCATCGGAGCCCAAGCTTCGATGGGAGCGGTGCTCTCTACTCCGACCAGGTCCTTGCCCCAGCCCCACTGGAAGACGGCGACGATCACCCCGTAGGCAGCGCCGATGGAGAGCAGGTTCATGATCGCAGCCTTAAGTGGCACCAGGATCGATCTGAAAACGACTACCAGGAGTAGGAACGACACGGCGATGACGACCGCGATGAGAATCGGCAACCGTTCGCTGTTGACATCCGAGAAGTCGATGACCGAGGCGGTAAGACCACCGACCAGCACCGGCGTACCGGTCCCCTCCATGGCCTCGGGGACGACGTCCTCGCGCAACACCTGGACAAGATCGGTCGTCGCCTCGTCCTGTGGTGACGTCTCGGGAAAGACGGTGATGACGGCCGCGTTCCCATCCTCGTTGACGATCGGAGGCGACGCCGCCGCGACACCGTCGGTGGCGCCTATCTGCTGGGTCAAACCCTCGAGCGATTCAGCCTCGGCAGGGTCGGAGAGCTCGGCCGCCAGCAACAAGGGGCCGTTGAACCCCGGTCCGAATCCCTCGGTCAAGAGGTCGTAGGCACGCCGGCTGCTGCGCGAGGTGTCGCCGGAACCCGCGTCGGCGAAGCCGAGCCGCATATCGAGTACAGGGATCGCAAGCACTATCAGCACGATCAGACCGGCCAGCGCCGGCAGAAGCGGGCGGCGCTGGAGCAACCGGCTCCATCGAAACCAAACGGAGACGCGCGGGTTGTCCTCGCCGCGATGGAACCACGGCAGCCTCCAGCGATCGATGTTGCGGCCGGAAAACCCAATCACGGCCGGCAGCAACGTAACGGAGGTGAGCATCGTGATCAGGACGGTGACCGCGCTCCCCACCGCAAGTCCCTCGACGAACGCAAAACCCATGAGCAGCATTCCGAGAAGTGAAATGACGACTACCGTGCCGGCGAACACCACTGCCCTTCCGGCCGTCACCAATGCCGCAAGGTTGGCACGCTCGGGATCCTCACCGGCATGAAGATGCTGGCGATATCGAGTCACGATGAACAGCGCGTAGTCGATGCCGACACCGATGCCGATCATCGAGGCGAGCTGGGGAGCGAACTCCGGTACGTTGAGGAAGTTCGCGAACAGGAACATGAGCGAGAGTCCAATGCCGATGCCGAAGAGGGCCATCATGATCGGAAGCAACATCGCCAGGACTGACCCGAAGGTCACAAGGAGAATGATCATCGCTGCCAGGAATCCGATCGACTCGGCTCCGCCCGGCTCTTCGAACTCCGAGAACGCGACCGCGCTGCCTCCGGGCTCGATCGTCAGCCCGGGCACCTCCGCGTCCTGCGACAGCGACTTCAGTTCGTCTATCACCGGAAGCGGAATCGGCTCCTGATTGAGATTCTCGAATCGGACCGTCGCGTAGCCGATTTGCCCATCGGGCGCGATCTGACGCGCTCCCTCATCCGTGAACGGGCTCTCGACCGCAATGACATGATCCAGCTCCGACAACTCCGCGAACAGCCCCTCGAGAGCGGACTGGACTTCCGGATCGGTTAGACCGTCCTCGGATTTGAAGACGATGTCCGCGGTGTCACCTGCGAACGCGGGAAAACGGTCGAGCAGGAGGTCGTACGCATCCTGGGACTCGGCTCCGGGGAGCGAGAAGTCAGTCGTGTACTCGCCTCCGATGGTGGACGCGAGAGCGCCCGTTCCGATGAGCGCGACCACCCAGATTCCGAGCATCGTCCATCTGCGCCGGTAACTCCAACGCGCGACACGTTCCACCATCGACGTACCCTCCCAATCCCGATTTCAGCTGAAGCTGATCAAGCCGCAAACCCGTAATGGCTAACACGCATCGCTCCGTGGTGCTTCCGAAAATTCGAGAATCGCGACGCTAGATGGGGCCAAGCTGCGCGTTCTCTACAAACCATAGGAAAACCTCGCGGAAAGGGTGGGAATTCAAATGTGCGCGATCAGCGCATCAACTTCCCTGGCCAATAGCCTTCAAAGAACGACCGGCTCGTCCTCCACCGTCCACCGGCCTGCGTCCTCCACGAACCGCACGAGTAGGCCGCCCTCCGTGGTCAACGGGCGACCCCGCCGAGCCAACACGATTCGAAGTCGCAAGGAGATCACCGCTCCGCGAACTTCGGGCTCATCAAAAGAAAGGCCGGCCGCCTCAACGCCAATCGTGTGCAGCTCCTCCCTACTGACGATGCGCGCGATTCCCAGCAGCTCCTCGTCTGCATTCCCCCGTAGGTTGTCGTCCAGTACGAGCACGACGTCCCGCACGACAACTGACGAAAGGTCGGGGACCGGGAAGGGTTGGTCGTAGCCGGGGAGCTCGTTCATTCCGAGCAAAGCCTTGACGAGATCGGCCTGCAAACCGCCGATAACGTCATCGATCTCCAGTTTGTTGCCGTTGCTCATACATCCGCCTCGATTTCAGAGCGACCGAGACACATCGAGAACCCTCGGACCACGCCCGAAGCTAAGACTCGCGAATCGTCGTCACGGGTCCGTCACGATTCCGTCAAAAGATAAAGGCGGGGCTCAGCCGACTCGTGGATCCCCCGAGCCGAAAAGGCGAGGATCAGGTGGCGAGCGGGGCGAACAGGTCGATCGCGTTTCCGTCCGGATCCTGAATCTGCGCGTACCGCTGACCCCAGGACGCGTCCCACGGGGCCTTTAGGGCACCGGCGCCCGCCTCGATCATCTCCGAAAAGACCCGGTCGACATCGCTCGGCGAACCGCAGAGGAAGGCAAGCCCCACCCGTTGACCGCCCGATGGTGGGGTCCAGTCGGGAGCAAAGGATTTGATCGATTCCTCGGTATCGATGAGGAAGCGAAGGCCTCCGGGCAGTCTTGCCTCGGCGTGCCCGTGCCCCTCCGGGTCAGGATTGGGAGGAAACTCGAGGCCGAGCGTCCGATAGAAATCGACCGACACGTCCAAGTCCGATACGACCACTCCGATGGCATCAAGCTGCGGCATCCCTCGACCGTAGCACCGTCGGTCGTTACAGGCCGCTAGACCACTTTCCTAGGAGGAACCAGCGATCGAGGTGGCCATCCCTCCGGATGCCGGATCGGGCGGCGAAATGTGATCTCGTAGTCTGCCTAGCGTCCTCAATAGGCGACGAGAAACCTGCATCTGGGACACTCCCAAAATCTCGGCGATGGCAGACTGAGTCATACCGTCGACAAAGCGAAGCTGAAGCAGCTCTTGTTCATCGGCCGACAGCTTCGCCAGCCCGGGGGCAAGCGCAGTCAACTTCTCGACCCTGTCGATGTCAGGGTCTTCATCTCCCAGCGTGGCACTGATGGCCTCGGGTCGGTCATCGCTCCGCCAAACCGGAAGATCCAGCGAAACCGCCTTGTAGGAGAATCCCGCAGTCAAGGCCTCGATGACATCGTGTTCATCGCGCTGCGCAAGATCGGCAATCTCCTTGACAGTGGGCGAGCGGCCGAGCTTCTGGCAAAGTTCACCCTCGAGTATGCGCACCTCGAGGCTGAGCTCCTGAATCTGACGAGGCACCCGCAAGGCCCAGGTTTTGTCTCGAAAGTAACGCTTCAGTTCGCCTCGAACACACGCGTAGGCAAAGGGCTCGAAGCTGCCGACCGACGGATCGAAGCGATCCAGTGCCGACAGAAGACCAATTACCGCGACCTGAAAAAGATCCTGGGCCTCGGTTCCCTTGGGCGCGAGTCGCCGCACCGAACCTCTAACAAGTTCCATATGACCTTCGACGATCCACTCGCGCAATTGACTTTTACGAACCGCGACCGCCGAGGGGTACTCGCGAAGCGCTTCATCCATCGTAGGTACGCTTCGCAGCGGAGGCCGACGACGATCTGGCCGGCTGTGGGTGCCTCGAAGAGTCTGAACGCTCATCTCGTATCCCTCCCGAATGAATCGCGGGGACGAGAACCTGAGAGCGAGCGGAATGAGCCGCCACCCCCGGCCGGTGGGGTCGAAGGGGGGGCCACATTCCTCGCCGAAGTTAGCCGGGGTGACCGATCCGCTGGGTGCTCCATGGGGCGTCCTCGATTGCTGGAGCCACCCGAAGAGCCGTTGGGACTGCGGAGGAGGGCAACCCAGCCGCAGGGGAACCGCGGGCGGCTAGGTTGTAAGCCGTTTTCAGCCTACACCCAAGCCCGCCGGAAACACAGGCCCATCGCTAGGGGGTCTCGCCCCTCAAGCCACCGGCATCCGGGGAAATAGCCCGGATGAGCTGATTTGCCTTCTCCTCCAGGGCCAACCCGTCCTCTTGGGCCATTCGCAGAAGAAGGGCCTCCGCGTTCATCTCGTCGAGGTGTTCTCGTTCCATGAGGATCCCGGTCGCCTGCGCGATCGGGCTTGCAAGCCTCTTCGCCAGCGCGGAGGCGCGCTTTTGGAGAGCAGCTAACATGCGCATCGCGGTGAGAGGCCTAGCACCTCCGGCCGCGAGGAGAATTCCAGACTCCGCGGATTCCTGTCCGAAGGCGTTCGAGCTGAACGCGTACAGATTGAGTGAACCCAACACTCCCCCCGGCTCGTCCAGCGGAAATGCAAGGCACGAGAGCACGCCGTGACGGGCAGCGGCCCGGGAGAAGTCCGGCCACAGATCGTCCATCGACGTGGATTCGATTGAACACACGCGATCCTCTTTGACCGCTTGAAGACACGGACCCTCACCCTTCTCGGTCTGTAGATCGTCGATTACGTTGACGATGGGATCCGTAGCCGCTCGGGTAGTCACACCACGGTCGTCGTGGATGGAGATACCCGCAGCGGCGCATCCAGGGACGCTCGAAACGGCGAGCTCGGCGATACGACGCATCGTCGAGTCGATGGTCTCCTTCGACAACAGGAGGGATGCAAGCTCATCTAGAGCGTCAAAGAGGCGGCCGCTCTCGTTCATGGGACCAACTTTCCATCTCGGCGGGTGGGACTGCCAAGGAAAGGGGAGAACGAGATAGGCGTAATTCACGTTGTCGTAACGAGCGCCCGGTTCCGAGGTGACTGTTTTCGTTAGTCTCTGGGCTAGTACCCAATAACAGGGACTAAACCACGTGCTTCAGGGAGTTTCCTCCGACTCTCGCTTGTCGCTCAAGGATTCGACGACATCGCCCGCCACATCCCGCAGTTTCCGGTGCAGGTGCTGGGAAACGTGTACGAGAACCTGAAACGCCTCTTCGTCCGTGCAATGGTCCCGCTCCATAAGAATCCCCTTTGCCCGTCCAATGAGGTCCCGTGACTCGAGCCCCACCTCGAGGTCTCCGGCGCGCTTCTCCGCGCGGGCGAGGCTCTGAGCGTTGGCTAGGGCGACGGCCGCATGGGCGGCAAAGATGGTTCCCACGCGTTCGTCCTCTTGGTCGAACGCACCGGCTCGGCGGGCGTACAGATTGAGAGATCCAAGCACATCTTGTTCGGGGACACCCAAGGTGTACGCGAGAAGGCTCATCACGCCCGTCTCGACGGCGCGGGATGAGAACTCAGGCCAGAGTGTGTCTTCCTCCATCGAGGCGATTTCGAACATGACGGCCCGTTCCGATTCTTTGATAGCACTCAAACACGGACCTTCACCGGTTTCGTACTGAAGATCGTCGATTTGGTTAACCAGGTCATCGGTCGCGCCGACGGTTCTGATCGTTCCCGACTCCACCAGCGAGATACCCGCCCAATCACAGCCGGGAATCGTTCGAACCGAAAGTTCGGCGATCCGGGCAAGGGTGGTTTCGACGTTCTCGTTTGCCAACAGCAAACTTGAAAGTGTCCGGAACGACTCGATCAGTTCCGGTGGATGCTCTAGTGCCACGATCCCCCTCGAGGCTTCGACTGGACCAGGAAACTACATTTTAGAAGCCCTGCCTGACCTCGGCAATGTGGAAAGGTTCCCCAGATCGGAGTCTCGGGGCTCGGTTGACTCCGGGAGTTTCCCACTCAAACGACCACAAGCTTCGACGATTGCAGGAGCACGAAACCGCGAAACTGACTTGGAGCCGGGGAGGGGAGTCGAACCCCTGACCTATTCATTACGAGTGAATCGCTCTGCCGACTGAGCTACCCCGGCGACAATTTGGGAGTCGAGAGCCTAACCGACCTCTCCCGCCGAGTCGTTCTGAATCCTCCTTGGGACTAGGAGGGAAGCCCGTGCTACCAACCAACGCCCGAACTCTGACGTCGCTCCGGTTAACCCTCCGTTACGGCGACGGAAGATTTGAGCTTCCCGCTGTTGTTGTCGTACCAACTCGGACTGCCTTGCCATTAACCTCCCGTCAACGAAACCCAGGAAGAGTCGCGTTGCCGTGGGCGGGACGTTGTACCGATAGTCCGTGCCATCACCGATGAGGAAGACCTGATCGATCTCGGGAGCGATCACATCACTCGGCACTGGCTTTGTGTAGTTGAGTCGCGGGGCGCGGGATTCAGCGGCGACTCTCCTTGGTAAGAAAGACGCCGACCAGAAAACTCCCGTTCCGATGGTGGGCGAGCCCGGAGATCCCTTGATACGACTCCACATCCGTATCGCGGACCTTGTCCCCGGAAGGTCCGTTCCAATCGGCGGTCCCGGTCCAGGAAGTTGATGCGGCCGGTAACGCTGGGGAACGTCACGATCCGCTTTGAGCCCGGGCGTATGCGCCATCCCGGAGGCAGGGTTCCGGCACCTCCGCCACCTGGAGCGGCTGCCATTAGCTGGTTCGAGTTGCGGCCGGCAGCGAAGATGTTGGCGGTGGCCGGGACCACGAGACTCTCGTCCGAAGAAGCGAGCTCGGGGAGCGGGTCTGGTTTCATGACCGACCGGGGAGTGGCTTCGTTCGTAGCTTTCGAGACCGGCTCTGGAGCTAATCGGTTGCTCGGGTCCGATTCCGGATCCGAGCAGGCGAAGGAGTTGAGCCCAAGTATCACGATCGCCGCCGCTGTGACGATCCGATTCATCTCTTACCCCCTCGTCGAGTTTTGGAGTATCTGATGCTGTTTGGGTCCGTCGCCCCGAGGCTGTGCTTCATGCGCTTGCCCGTGGTCCATCTCGCGGGCGACACGTTGGATGAGATCGAACACGAGCTCGATATCGGCGAGAGTCGTGCGGTGGGAGCAGATGGAAAACCTCATCACTGTGCGGTTCCTGACGGAACTCGTCATCACGAAGGCGACCCCACTCGCCTGGATCTCATCTGCTATCCGCTGGTTGATCAGGTCGAGGTATTCCTCGATCTCTTCTGCGAGGACAGGGTTGCTCTCGACTCGTTGTCGGTACGAAGCCGGCGCGTAGCGAAACGAGTACACGAACAGGGTCGGATTGTGGAGGACCTCGAAGTCCGAAGACGCACTTACCAGGTCGTGTAGGTGTTGAGCACAGGAGACATTCTGGCCCAAGAGTTTGCGGTAGCCATCGACTCCGTAGTGCTTCATGGTCATCCACACCTTTAGAGCGAGGAAGCCTCGAGACATCTGCGGTCCGTACTCGAGATAATCAAGACCCTTGTCCCTGGTAGGGAGGGTGCCCCGCAGATAGGGGGCAGTCATCGAGAAGGTCCGCCGGAGTTTCTCCGCGTCACGCACCAGAACACATCCGCACTCATAGGGAATGTAGAGCCACTTGTGGGGATCCAGCGTGACTGAGTCCGCTAGCTCCATCCCGCGGTAAAGGTGCCGCTTCTCCGGCAACATCGCCCCCACTGCTCCTGACGCGCCATCAACGTGAAACCAGATTCCTCGCTCTCTGCAGATCGCACCGATTGCATCGAGGGGATCGATAGCACCGACATTGATCGATCCGGCTTGGCCAATCACACAGAAGGGAACATCTCCTCGGCGTGTGTCTTCATCGACCATGTCGGCGAGAGCTTGAACGTCCATGGTGAAGTCCTCGCGACTTGGAACTAACCGAACAGCATCACGCCCCAGGTTGAGAAGGTCTGCGCATCGTTTGATCGAGACGTGGCCCTCGTGGTCACTCATGTAAAGGCGGAAACGATTCCCTTGGGTCTGGCCGTAGAGCCCCTCGGCGGTCATGTCGTAAGGAGCTGTATTCCTGAGTGCAGCGAGGAGCGCGGTAAAGTTCGCCATCGTGCCACCGCTTGCGAACAGTCCTCCGCACGACGGCTCGTAGCCAATGAGCTCTGCGAGCCAGGAGATGGTGCGCCGTTCGATCTCTGTTGCTGCCGGGCCTGGTTTCCAGGCGCCAACGTTTTGGTTGATCGATGCGGAAAGTGCCTCCGCGAGGATGGCCATTATGGACCCGGAGCCGTTGACAAACCCGAAGTACCGTGGGGATCCAAGGTGGGTGACATTAGGAAGTACGCGCGCTTCCCAGTCATCAAGTATGGCGTCGGGGTCTTGGCCCTCCTGTGGCAAAGGTTCCCTGATCAACTCTTCGATCTGCGACGAGTTCTGCAGCGGGAACACGGGCGCTTGCGGGAGAGCTTCGTAGTACTCCGCGATCATGTTGATTACCCGATAGCCGAGTTTGCGGAATTCATCCGGCGAAATGTCTGCGTGGTACCAAGGCAATTAACTACGGGGCTTTC
>Ga0214469_1000300_pt1 | contig 16610 bp, 11 predicted proteins | sample RVTome_10_FD_187340 | JGI IMG/M metagenome (GOLD analysis project Ga0214469, IMG submission 187340) | Soil microbial communities from uranium-contaminated site in the Upper Colorado River Basin, Wyoming, United States - RVT153D57 HiSeq ... | reverse complement strand
TCGAGGTCGCTGTTCATCCCATCGCGTTCGCCGTCGACGATGCGACGTTCGAGCCGCTCGGCCAACGGCAGCTCGGCGAGATCCTGTGCGGAACCGCGCGCCTCGGTCACGCCCTCGAACCGGCCCATCAACGCGTGCAGCGGATCGTAGTCATCGGTGCGGCGGTCGAAGATGAGGTCCTCGCAGATCTGCCGCGCCTCGTCGTCGATCTTGTGCAGTGGAAGGATCTTCGCCGCGTTGACGATCGCCGCGTCGAGTCCGCGCTGCACCGCGTGGTGCAGGAACACCGAGTTGAGCGTCTGACGTGCCGCCGGCGACAGGCCGAAGCTGATGTTGGAAACCCCGAGCACGGTGTGGCAACCGGGGATCTCGGCTTTGACCCGTTCGATCGCGTCGAGGGTTTCGATGCCGTCGCGCCGCAGTTCCTCCTGACCCGATCCCAGCGGGAAGGTGAGCGTGTCGAAGATCAGGTCCGACGTCGACAAGCCGAACTCGTCGACCGCGATGCCGGCGATGCGCTTGCAGACGGCGACCTTCCAATCGGCCGTCCGGGCCTGACCCTGCTCGTCGATGGCCAGCGCGATGAGCGCGGCGCCGAACTGCCGCGCGAGCGGGAACAGCACGTCGGCCTTGCGGCGCCCGTCCTCCAGGTTGACCGAGTTGATGATCGCCCTGCCCCCGATCCTGCGCAGGCCGGCCGACACGACGTCGATCTCTGTGGAGTCGAGCACCAGCGGCAGCGTGGACTGGGTGGCCAGCCGGTTGACGACCTCGACCATGTCGGCCGCGCCGTCGCGTCCGACGTAGTCCACGCACACGTCGAGGGTGTGGGCTCCTTCGCGGACCTGATCCTTGGCCATCTGCGTGACGCCGTCCCAGTCCGCGGCGAGCAGCAGTTCGCGGAACTTCCTGGAGCCGTTGGCGTTGAGGCGCTCACCGACGATGTGGAACGAGGTGTCCTGGTGCAATGGGACCGCGCTGTACAGCGACGCGACGCTCGCGGGTGCCGATGGTTCGCGGGGTGCGGACGTCAGGTCACGACAGCGTTCGACGACCGCGGCCAAGTGCTCCGGCGTCGTGCCGCAGCAGCCACCGATCAGCTGGATGCCGAAGTCGGTGATGAACTCGGCGTGGGCGTCGGCCAGTTCGGCCGGCGTCAGCGCGTAGTGCGGTTTGCCGTCCACCATCTGCGGCAGTCCGGCGTTGGGGATCACGCTGACCGGCAGGGGGCTGTGGCGCGCCAGGTGGCGCAACGGTTCCCGCATGTCGGCCGGGCCCGTCGCGCAGTTGAGTCCCAGGACGTCGATGCCCAGCGGCACCAGCGCGGTCATGGCGGCGGAAATGTCACTGCCGAGCAGCATCGTCCCGAGGCCCTGTTCGATGGTGACCGAGCACAGCAGCGGGACGACGACGCCTTCGGCGGTCATCGCCTCGTGGCAACCCCACAGGGCGGCCTTCGCCTGGAGCAGGTCGAAGCAGGTCTCGACCAGCAACGCGTCGGCCCCACCGGCGAGCAGACCCCGTGCCTGCCGCGAGTAGCCGTCGACCGCCATGTCGTAGGTCAGGTAGTCCGCGGCACCGGGGTCCCTGGCCAGTGACAGGGTGGGCGAGCGCGTGCCCGGGCCGATCGAGCCGATGACCCACGGTCCCGCGTCGCGCAGGTGGCGGAACTCACCGCACGCCTGTCCGGCGAGCTCGGCGGCGGTCCGGTTCAACTCCTCGGTGTCGCCACCGAGTCCGTACTCGTCGAGCACCCACGGCGCGCCACCGAACGTGTCCGTCTCGACGCCGTCACAGCCGACCTTGAGGAACTCCCGGTGCACGTCGAGCACGACATCGGGGCGCGACCGCACCAGCACCTCGTTGCAGCCCTCCAGCCCCGCGAAGTCGGCGTCCGACAGCTCCCGGTTCTGCAGTGACGTTCCCATCGCGCCATCGAAGATGACGACGCGACGGTGCAGTGTTTCCAGCAGAGTGCTCATGTGGTGGGACCTTCATCACGGATGTAGGGCGCAACGGTGCACGGGCATGCCGGACCGGTTCCAGCCCACAATCGTACGCAAGACATCCCGCGCGCTCCGCGCCCCGGGATGCAACAACCCAAATAACGTCCGGCCGTGAGGTCCGCAGCGTGCCGGCGTCAGTGCCCAAGCGGCTGAGGGCGGTTGGAGAGCCGGATGCGCGCGTCGACCGCGGCGACGCCGGACGTGCGGACGAACACCGGGTTGAGGTCGAGCTCGGCGATCTCGGGCACTGCCTCGACCAGCGCGCTCAAACGGAACAGCACGTTCTTGAGCGCGAGCACGTCGACAGGTTGGGAGCCGCGGTAGCCGATCAGCAGCGGGTAGCCACGCAGGCTGACGAGCATGTCGTCGACGTCGCTGTCGGTCAGCGGGTGGATGCGGACGCTGACGTCCGCGAGCAACTCGGCGACCGCGCCGCCCAACCCGACCAGCAGCACGGGCCCGAACGTCGGATCGTGACTGACACCGACCATCATCTCGCGGCCGTCGGTCACCATCTCCTGGACCATGAACCCGTCGGCCAGGAGACCCTCACGGCGGTACTCGCGGAGCGCGAGGGTGATCTCGCGCACGGCGTCGGCGGCCTCGTCGGGCGTCTCGATACCCAGCCGGACCCCTTCGATCTCGGTCTTGTGCACGGGAGCCGCCAGCTTCACCGCGACGGTCGTGTCGAGCTCGCGCTGCGCGTCGGCCGCCTGCTCGGGTGTCGTCACCGTGCGGACCCGTGCGGTGGGGATGCCGAACGAACGCAGCAGCTCCTGGGTCTGGCCGGCACTCAGCCACAACTCGTCTGTGCCGGCCAGCGCCTCATCGACCACGGCGCGCGCCGCGACCTCGTCGACGTCGGTGACCTCGACCACGTGCCCCAGCGGCCGCCGCCGCCACTGCGCGTACTGGGCGACCTGACCGAGTGCACGCGCCGCGTCCTCGGGGTACCCGAAGGCGGGGATGCCCGCCTCCGCAAGCTGCGGCGGTGCGCCCGCGTCGGACAGAAAGACGCTGACCAGGGGTACGTCCGGCGCGATGTCGCTCCGGGATGCGGTGATCTCGTCGGCCACATCATCGGAACTGGTCACGACCGGGGGAGTGAAGATGACGAGGATCATGTCGATGTTGGGATCCGCCGCCAGCGTCCGCAACGCGCGGCCATAGGTCTGCGCTGATGCCCACGCGACCATGTCGACCGGGTTGCCGATGCCGGACTCCGGCGGGAGGAACGACCGCAGCGCCTCGGCGGTCCCCGGCGTGAGCTGGGCGACCTCGAGGCCGGTGGCCTCGCACGCGTCGGCCGCGAGGGTCCCGGGCCCACCTCCGTTGGTGAGGATCCCGATGCGCCGTCCCGCAGGAAGCGGCTGGTTGGCGAGCACCGACGAGACCGAGAACAGCTCGGACAGCGTCTCGGTCCGCACGACGCCGGCCTGCTGGAACAGGGCGTCGACGGCGACATCACCGGCGGCCAGCGCGCCGGTGTGACTGCTCGCGGCCCGCACGCCCGCGCCGGTCCGGCCGGACTTGACCGCCACGATGGGCTTGGTGCGCCCGACCCGCCGGGCGATGCGCCCGAACTTGCGGGGGTTCCCGAACGACTCCAGGTACAGCAGGATGACCTCGGTCGCGGCGTCGGACTCCCAGTACTGGATGAGGTCGTTACCCGAGATGTCGAGCTTGTTGCCGACGCTGGCGAAGGTGGACATCCCGAGCCCGAGACGCTTGGCGCTCGCGAGGATCGCGCGTCCGAGTGCGCCTGACTGGCTCGAGAACGCCACGCTGCCCGGATTCGGGAAGGTCTGCGATGAGGTCGCGTTCATCCGGACATCGTCGCCGGCGTTCATCACGCCCATGCAGTTGGGTCCCACGATGCGGATGCCGTGGCGGCGGGCCACATCGAGCAGCTGCCCCTCGCGCTCGGCGCCCTCGGGACCCACTTCGCGGAAGCCCGCCGAGATGACCACGGCGGCGCCGGTGCCCGCTGCGGCCGCCTCGGTGACGACATCGATGACACGCTCGGCCGGCACGCACACGATGGCCAGGTCGGGCACGGTCGGGCAATCGGCGATCGTGGCGTAGGCGGCGACGCTCTGCACGACCTCGGCCGCCGGGTTCACGGGATAGACCGCACCCTGATAGCGGCCCTGGCGCAGGTTGTCGAAGACCAGCCCTCCGACGCTGTGCACGTCGCGCGACGCGCCGACCACCGCGATGGACTGCGGGGTGAAGACCGCGCGCAGCGCCGCCACCGCGGCTTCGCGGTCCTGATCGTCGACCGACAGAAGGAACTTCTCTGATGGCACGGCGTGGAAGCTGGTCTCGAGCGCGCCCTCGACGCTCGTGAACGCCGGTTCGAGGCCCGCATCCTTCAGCACGTTCTGCATGCGCCGGTTCTCGCGGAGGATGTCACCGCGGAAGTTCGTGATGCCGAGGTCCTGCGCCGGCGTGAGCAGTGCGCGCATCAGTGCGGTACCGATGCCCTGGCCCTGCGCGGCGTCCTCCACCATCACCGCGAACTCCGCCGCCTGCGGCTCCTCGTCGAGACGGTCGAACCTTGCCACGCCGAGGATCTTGTCGCTGCGCTCGGCTACCAGCGCGAACCGGTCCTGGTAGTCCACCTCTGTGAAGTGGCGCATCTGCTCGCGGTCCATCCGGCGCGGCGCGAAGAAGCGCAACCGGATGGTCTCCATCGACAGCCGGGACCACATGTCCATCATGGCGTCGAGGTCGTCCGGGGTGATCGGGCGGATGCGGACGGTACGCCCGTCACGCGTCACGGCGTCCTGCGTGTACCGATCCAGGTCCGTCAGTGTCATCGACCGCCTCCCGGCGCCGTGTGCGTCGCTGATGACGGTAGCGACTTTTCGCGTGCCCGGCGATGGCTCGACCCCACTCGGGCGCATCGCGTACCCTGCCGTGCGTGTTCCGTCGCAGACAGCTTCCCGACCACCTGATGGAGCCGTGGGCCACGTTCGTGTCCCAGGCCGAGCGCGTGGAGACCGCGCGGCAGGCGCTGCTCGGTTGCCTTCCGGTCGGGCGCGTCGACCCCGCACCGATCCCGGTCGGCCTCGATCTGCTCCGCGATGAGTTGCTGGCCGTGCGCAACGACATCGGCCAGTGGCGGACCCCATCGATCGAGGAGCACTGGCGGGCCTGCGACGCCGCGATCGCCGAGGCGCTCGAACACATCGAACCCACCCGGAAGACCGCCGCGGAGACCGACGAGTTGGAGGTCCTGCTCGAGGCGGTCACCGACGTGGTCGAACCGCTGGACGTGTGGCAGGACGCCGAACGCGCGTGGCGCGCGCTGCGCACCCGCCGCTGACCTCCACTTCGCGCACCACCCGACAACCCAGGTACCACGACCACTCGGGGACCGGTGCGCGGGAAGGTCAGGCGTTGGGCGGTGGCGGGCGGCGCAACTGCTTGCGCTCGGACCGGCGGCGCTTGGACTCCAGGCGCCGGCGGCGCGATGCGTTGGGGATGCGGGTGCGCCGGCGCGGTCGCGGTGGGCGCACGGCAGAGCTCAGCAGGTTGCGCAGCCGGGCCTGGACCGCCTCGCGGTTGCGCGTCTGGGAGCGGTACTCGCTGGCATGCAGTATCAGCACGCCGTCGTCGGTCATGCGGTTGCCAAGCGCGGCGGTGATCCTGGCTTTCTGCGCGTCGTCGAGTGACGGGCTGCCGGCGACGTCGAAACGCAGCTCGACCTTGGTCGCACTGGTGTTGACGTGCTGGCCGCCGGGCCCGCCGGAGCGCGCGAAACCGAACACGAGCTCCGCGGATGGGATGGTCGTGCCGTCGGTCAGACGCACATCCTCGGCCACGGGACTCCTCGGTTGAACCCGATGGCCAACCATAGGGTGGCGCGATGGCACTCGCGTCGCGTGATCGGGAGATCGTCGGCCTCGCGCTGCCCGCCATGGTGGCGCTGGCGGCCGACCCGCTGCTGAGCCTGGTCGACACCGCGTTGGTCGGCCGCCTCGGTGCGGTGCCGCTCGCGGCGCTGGGGGTGACCGTTGCGCTGTTCACGCTGGCGTTCTTCGGGTTCAACTTTCTCACGTACGGCACGACCGCCGAGGTCGCCAGGCTGCGCGGCGCCGGCCGGCCGCAGGAGGCCGCGACCTACGCGCTGCAGGCGTTGTGGCTCGCCGTCGCGCTCGGTGTTGCGGCGGTGATCGTGCTCGAGGCGTTCGCGCCGCTGCTGCTGGCGTTGATGGGTGCGCGCGGGGAGGTGGCGGAGGCCGGGCTGGTCTACCTGCGGATCCGTGCGCTGGCGTCGTTGCCGGTGCTGGTGGTGCTGGTCGGTCATGGTGCGTTCCGCGGCTGCAAGGACATGCGCACGCCGCTGTGGATCACCGTCGCGATCAATGCCGTGAACGCCGTCGTCAGCTGGGTGCTCATCTACCCGCTCGGGCTCGGCATCGCCGGCGCGGCATGGGGCACGCTGCTGGCGCAGACCGCCGGTGCCGTAACGTTCCTCGTTCTGGGGCATCGCCGGCTCGCGCCCCCTGACCTGCGGATCGAGCTCGCGGCCATGCGGCGGATCGCCGGCATCTCGCGCGACCTGTTCCTGCGGACGGCGGCGTTGCTCACCGGTCTGCTGATCTCGACCGCGGTGGCCGCGCGCATGGGCACCATCACCGTCGCCGCGCACCAGATCGCCCGTGAGCTGTGGACCATGCTGGCGCTCGTGCAGGACGGCTTCGCGATCGCCGGGCAGGCGATGATCGGGACGGCGCTCGGTGCGGGACGCATCGCCGAGGCCCGCGACGCCGCCTGGCGACTGCTCGGTTGGGGGGTGGCGTTCGGCTTCGTGGTCGGGCTGGCCTACCTCGCGCTGGCCGGCGTGCTGCCCGGGGTGTTCACCACCGACGCCCAGGTCATCGCGACGGTCGGCACGGTGTGGACCATCGTCGCGGTGCTCCAGCCGGTCGGCGGGGTCGTGTTCGTCCTCGACGGCATCCTCATGGGCGCCGGCGACTTCCGCTTCCTGTGGTGGTCGACCGCGCTGGCGTCGCTGGGCGCCCTGGTCCCGATCTGCCTGCTCGCGTTGCGCATGGGTTGGGGTCTGCAGGGCATCTGGGCGGGCATGGCCGCGCTGATGATCGTGCGCGCGGCGCTGACCATGTGGCGGCTGCGGTCCGGGGACTGGACGATGTCGCGCTCGGCGACCTGACGCTGCACCACGCCGTTCGCATCTGATCCCGGAGGCCGTGTCACCGCGGGCGACGGAGCGCCACGGCGGCGTACGAGCCTCCCGCTCAGCGGGTCCGGCGTGCGCGCGTGTGCGAGGTGGCGGCGCAGCGCCATCAGCGGGAGCGTGCCCGCCGCAATGACCGCGGCGTCCGCGAGCCAGCGGTCACGAAACCGTCGGCAATGGCTTCGGCGACCGCTCCCGTGGCGCCGCCGGCGCCATCGCCGAGCAGGTCACGGACGCGCTCGAGGTCACCGGTGCGGCGGCCGACCACCAGCAGGATGGTCGCACCGCCAAGGGCTGCGCCGACCGCCATGCCCTGGTTGCGCAGGAACTGGTGGGCCCGCGCCCTCGCAGACGCGCCACGATCAGCAGCGGCATCGACCCGACCAGGCCGGCCCGTGGCGCGATCGCCGGTGGCCAGCCACAATGCCAGCAGCAGACGTCGCGACAGGAAGCCGTTCCATGCGTGGTGGCGAGCGCCACGATCATCCAGCCAGCCAGCCGCCGCGGGACACCGGGTCCGTCGGCGGACACGGCCACGGCGATGGCGACCACCACGACAAGGCTGGGTCCGGGCATCGGCACGGCGCGGGCCACGGCCACGATCACGGTGCCGTCGACGCCGAGGTCGTCACGAACCGGCGCGCGCTGCGAGCGGTCAAGATCTCGGCGGCCGGACTGGGCGCGACCGCGGTGCTCCAGCTCGTCATCGTCGCGGTGTCGGGTTCGGTGGCGCTGCTGTCGGACGCCCTGCACAACATCGGCGATGTCGCCGGGACGCTGACGCTGCTGGTGGCGTTCACGGTCGCGCAGCGGCCGTCGAGCGCGGCCTATCCCTTCGGCTGGCGACGCGCGGAGGACCTCGGTGGGCTCGTCATCGTGCTGGCCATCGCGGTCAGCGCCGGGTTGGCGGGGTGGGAGTCGTTCCGGGCACTCGTCGGCGAGCACGCGGTCACCAACACCGGGTGGGCCTTCGCGGCCGCGGTCGCGGGCATCATCGGCAACGAGGCGGTCGCCCGCTACAAGATCCGCGTGGGGACCGACATCGACTCGCCCGCGCTCATCGCCGACGGACAGCACGCGCGCACCGACGGGTTGGCGTCGGCCGCGGCGGCGGTCGGGGTCGCGGGGACCTGGATCGGGTTGCCGGTGCTCGACCCACTCGCCGGACTCGCCATCACCGTGGCCATCGTGTGGATCCTGTTCGACGTGGGCCGCCCCGTGTTCCGCCGCCTCCTCGACGCGGTCGAACCCGGCCTGGTCGACACCATCCGGGAGGTCGCCGCGGCCGTCGACGGTGTGGCCGGGGTGCACGACGTCAAGGCACGCCGGGCCGGTCGCGTCCTGCTCGTGCAACTCCACATCGACCTGCCGCCCGATCAGCCGTTGCGCGACGCGCATGCCGTCGCCGAACGTGTCCGTCATGCGCTGATGCATCACGACCGGCAGGTGGCCGCCGTGGAGGTGCATCTGGACCCGGCCGGCGAGCACGACGAGGCGCATCGTGACACGGCGCACCACCGGCGCGAGCGGTGACGCCGGCGCGGTCTTGTCGTCCGCGATGCCGCCGGATACCGTAACTGACCTGCCGGTCAATTGGCTCGTGTCGAGCGAGGGAGAGACGCTATGACCAGTGTCACCGGCAAGGCGCCACTGCGTGAGATCGCATTGATCGAGCCGAGGGTCGAGGTCGAGGATCTCCCCGGTGGGGGGCGCATCCTGCGGTCGGGGATCCCGCTGGAGCCGTTCGAGGACAACCTCGGCGAGATGTTGCGGCGCTGGGCCCGCGACGCGCCGCAACGGACCGCGGTCGCCGAACGAGCCGGTGACGGCTGGCGCGAGCTGACCTACGGCGAGGCGGCGGCCACGGCACGGGTGATCGGGCAGGCACTGCTCGATCGCGGCCTCGGGCCGGAGCGTCCCGTGATGATCCTGTCCGGCAACAGCGTCAACCACGCGCTGCTGATGCTGGGCGCCGTGCTCGTCGGTGTGCCGGTCGCGCCGGTGTCGGTGCCCTACTCGACCATGAGCCGTGACTACGGCAAGCTGCATCGCATCGCGGGGCTGCTGCAGCCGGGCCTGGTGTTCTGCGAGGAGGCGGAGCCGTTCGCCGGTGCCATCGCCAGCCTGACCGGATCGACGGCCCGGGACGCCGAGATCGTGTGTGGTGACGCGTCAGCCGAACGTCTCGGTGCCACGCCGTTCAGCGAGCTGACCGCACCTCCACCGACCGGCGCCGTCGACGCCGCCGCGCGGCAGGTGGGCCCGGACACGATCGCCAAGGTGCTGTTCACGTCGGGGTCGACCGGCGTACCCAAGGGTGTGCCCACCACACACCGCATGCTGTGCGCCAGCCAGCAGCAACTCGCGCAGGTCTGGCCGTTCACGGCGCAGACACCTCCGGTGCTGGTCGACTGGCTGCCATGGAGCCACACGTTCGGCGGGAGCAACAACTTCAACCTGGTGCTCAAACGTGGCGGCTCCCTCTACATCGACCCTGGGCGCCCCCTGCCCGGTGGCATCGAGGAGACGGTCCGCAGCCTGCGATCGGTGTCGCCGACGATCTTCTACAACGTCCCGGCCGGCTACGGCGCGCTGCTGCCCCACCTCGAGGACGACCGCGATCTGGCGGAGGCCTTCTTCCGGCGCCTGCAGGTGATCTTCTACGCGGCCGCCTCGCTGCCGCAGGAGCTGTGGGAGCGCCTCGAGGCGGTCTCGACCAGTGTGCTCGGTGAGCGCGTCGTCATGCAGTCGGCGTGGGGTGCGACCGAGACCGCGCCGATGGCGACGATCGCGCACTGGCCGCTGGAGCGCGCCGGCAACATCGGCGTCCCCGTCCCCGGCACCGAGATCAAGATGGTGCCGTCGGGCGCGAAGGAGGAACTGCGCGTCCGCGGCCCGAACGTGATGTCGGGCTACCTGCACGAGCCCGAGCTCACCGCTGCGGTGTTCGACGAGGACGGCTTCTACCGCATCGGTGACGCCGGCAAGCTCGCCGATCCGACCGACCCCACGAAGGGGATCGTGTTCGACGGCCGGATCGCCGAGGACTTCAAGCTCAGCAGCGGCACCTGGGTCCACGTGGGAGGTCTGCGTGTCGCCGTCGTCGGGGCGGCCTCGCCGTTGATCCGCGACGCCGTGGTCACCGGACACGACCAGGACTGGATCGGGCTGCTGGTGTGGCTCGACGAACCCGCCGCCCAGCGCGTCGCGGGCCTGCCGGAGGCAACCTCGGAGGAACTGGCGCGCGCTGACGCGGTACGCACCCGTCTGGCGGACGCGCTGCGCTCCTACAACACCACGGCGGAGGGTTCGTCCGGACGGATCGCGCGGGCGCTCATACTGACGGAACCACCGTCGATCGACGGCGGCGAGATCACCGACAAGGGCTACATCAACCAACGCGCGACGCTGGAGCGGCGTGTCGATCAGGTGGCTCGGCTGCACCGTGCCGAACCCGACGGCGACGTCATCGTGCTCGCGTGAACCGGCCGGGGAAGGTGGCGCACGCCGGAGCCGGTCGTCACCGGGCGGACATGTTTCATGTTCGCAGCTGATGCCGTGCCGGGGCGTGTCGCCGCGGCGCTGGCCTCCGCCGACCGGCCCATCTGCGCCTACGTGTACGACACCGCGGCCCTGCGCAACCGTGCCGCCGCGACCCGGGCCGCGCTGCCGGCTGGCGCCGACCTTTTCTATGCCGTGAAGGCCAACGGGCATCCGGCGGTGGTGGACACGCTGGCCGGGGCCGTCGATGGGCTGGAGGTCGCCTCGGGAGGCGAGCTGGACCTTGCGCTGGGCGCAGGCGCACGCCGCATCACCTTCAGCGGTCCCGGCAAGACCGATGCCGACCTGCGCGCCGCCATCGACGCTGGTGCGCTGATGCACGTCGAGAGCACGCACGAGTTGCGTCGCCTGGCGCTGGCGGCCGGCGACACCACGGTCAGCGTCGCGTTGCGGGTCAACCGCTCCACCGCCGAGCTGCCCGGCACCCATCAGATGACCGGTGCGACCACGCAGTTCGGCATCGCCGAGGACGAACTGCCCGTCGCAGTCGCGCTGGCGGCCGGCCTGTCCGCGGTCGACCTGGTCGGCTTCCACCTGCACGCGGTGTCCAACAACCTCGACGCTGCCGCGCACGGCGCGTTCGCGATCGAGGCGGCGCGCTGGGCGGCGACGTGTGCCGACCATCACGGTGTGGCGCTGCGCTACCTCAACATCGGTGGCGGCTTCGGCGTCGACTACCTCGACATGGCGTCGTTCGACTTGCCGGCGTTGGGGGCCGCACTGGCGACCGCGATCGACGCACTGCCCGCCGGCGCACGGCTGGTCGTCGAGCCCGGTCGCTTTCTCGCGGCCGACGCCGGCTGGTACGCGGCGGAGGTGCTCGACCTCAAGCAGACCTCCGGACGCTGGTTCGCGGTGCTGCGCGGCGGTACCCACCACTTCCGCCTGCCCGCGGCCTGGGGATACAGCCATCCGTTCGCCGTGCTACCGGTCGACCGGTGGGACTACCCCTTCGCGCGGCCGGAGGTCAGCGACGTGCCGGTCGACGCCGTCGGCGAGCTGTGCACCCCGCGCGACGTGCTGGCGCGCGGTCAACGGGTGGGACGCCTCCGGGTCGGTGACGTGCTGGTCTTCTCCCGTGCGGGTGCCTACGGCTGGGACATCTCGCACCACCAGTTCCTGCGTCACCCGCCGCCGGAGCTCGTGGTGCTCTGACGCGGTCTACGATGACCCGGTTGATGTCGACCGATGCCGGCCCCGCGATCGCCGTCGAGAACCTTGCTCGGCGGTTCGGTGACCTCGTCGCCGTGGACCACGTGAGCTTCTCGGTCGCGCGGGGCGAGGTTTTCGGCTTCCTCGGGCCCAACGGTGCCGGCAAGACCACCACGATCGCCATGCTCACGACCCTGCTGCGGCCCACCGAGGGCAGCGCCCGGGTCGCCGGGCACGACGTCGAGCGGGCCGCGGCCGGCGTCCGCCGAGCGATCGGCATCGTGTTCCAGGAGCCCAGCCTCGACGAGCGGCTCACCGCCCGGGAGAACCTGGAGTTCCACGCGGTGCTGTACGGCATGCCGCGAGCCGAACGCCCGGCGCGGATCACGGAGGCACTGCGGCTGGTCGACCTCGAGGAGCGCGCGGGCAGCCTGGTCGAGCAGTACTCCGGCGGGATGCGCCGCCGCCTGGAGATCGCCCGCGGCCTGCTGCACGTTCCCGCCGTGCTGTTCCTCGACGAGCCGACGCTCGGCCTCGATCCGCAGTCACGGCGCGCGGTCTGGGAGCACATCCGCACCCTCCGCGACCAGACGGGCGTGACGATCTTCATGACCACGCACTACATGGAGGAGGCCGAGTTCTGCGACCGCATCGCGGTCATCGACCACGGCCGCATCGTCGCGCTGGACACCCCCGAGGGCCTCAAGGACATGGTCGGCGGCGACGTGGTCGTGGTCACCGCCCCGGACGCCCCGGCACTGGTCGACCACCTCGCGGGGCAGTCGCTCGACGCGACGCGACGGGACTCCGAGGTGCGGGTCGAGGTCGACGACGGGGCGCGGTTCATCCCGCGTCTCATCCGTGGGTTCCCCGGCGAGATCGACGGTGCCAGCGTGCGCCGGCCGACGCTGGATGACGTGTTCCTCAAGCTGACCGGGCGCACCATCCGCGAGAGCGAACTGGACGCCGGTGACGTTGCCCGTGGCAGGATGCGCCGCGCCATGGAAAGCCGGCGACGGCGATGAGCGCCGCAGCGGGACCGGGGCGCCCGGACCCTGGCATCACCAGAACCCGGGTCGGTGCACCGGCGGGCCGGGCGGCGATGACCGTGGGCGCGGTCGGCATCATCTGGAAGCGGGAGATGCTGCGGTGGTGGCGGGACAAGTCCCGCATCATCGGCTCGACGGGCTTTCCGCTCGTCTTCCTGCTGGTGTTCGGCAGTGGCCTGTCGGGCGCGATGGGCAACATGATCGGCGGCGGTGCGCAGGCGATCGAGTTCGAGCAGTTCATCTTCCCCGGCATCATCGCGATGTCAGTCTTCTTCACCGCGCTGTTCAACGGCGTGTCGCTGGTCTACGACCGCGAGTTCGGCATCCTCAAGGAGATGCTCGTCGCACCGGTGAGCCGGGCAGCGGTCGCCTTCGGCAAGACGCTCGGCGGTGCGACGGTCGCGACCCTCCAGGGCACCTTGGTCTTCCTGTTCGCGCCGCTCGTGGGCATCCGCCTGAGCGTGCTCCTCGTGCTGCAGCTGTGGCCGATCATGTTCCTGGGTGCCTTCGCGCTCGCATCGATGGGGGTGGCGGTGGCGGCGCGGATCCGCTCGATCGAGTCGTTCCAGATGATCAACCAGTTCGTCATGTTCCCGCTGATCTTCCTGTCAGGCATCTTCTTCCCCCTGCAGGGGCTGCCCGCGTGGATGAACGTCCTGGTCCGCATCAACCCCGTGAGCTACGCGGTCGATCCGCTGCGACGGCTGATCCTCGAGGCCCAGGGCCTGCCCGAAGCGGTGATGGGCCGCCTTTCAGAGTCCGGTCTGGCATTGTCGATCGGCGGTCATGAGGTCAGCATCGCCCTGGGCGTCGCCATCGTCACGGGCTTCGGGATCGTGATGAACGTCCTGGCCATGTGGCTCATCAGCATCCGCGACTGAGCTCACCGGCGGGCCTCGCCGTGTCGTTGCGCGCCTTGCCTCAGCCCGGCCCGGTGAGGTCGACGCCGTGGGCGGTCCAACCACCGGCGGCGAAGGCGCCGAACAGGTCGCGCACCTGCGTGGCGGACATGGGACCGTCGGCCCGGTACCAACGTGAGACCGAGTTGCACAACCCGATGATCGCCATCGTAAGGATCTTCGGGTCAAGATCGCCGCGCACCGCCCCGTCGGCGATGCCCTGCTCGACCATGTCCTGGAACCGGCGCGCGTACCGGCGGTGGCTGGCGATGGTGTCCGGCGACATGTCGAGGTCGGTGAGGATGGCGCCGATGATCGCCTGATCCTGCGTCACCGTCTCGACGTGGTTGGCGATCGCGGCCTCCAGACGTTCACGGGGGGAGGCGTCGCTGTCGACGACACTGCTCAGGCGGTCGTGCAGGATCTGCAGCGCGCGGTTGTGGATCTCCTCGACGATCTCGCGCTTGGTGCTCCAGTAGTAGTAATAGACGCCCTTCGTGAACCCGAGCTCGGCGGCGATGTCGCCGACCGACGTGTTGGCGTAGCCGTTGCGCCCGAACAGCCGTGCCGCGGTCTCGAGGAACAGCGTCCGCCGCTCCTCGTGCGTGAGGTCGTGCAGGGGGTTGTTGTCCGCCTCCGGACCAGACAGGGGAGGGCGGCCGATGCGTCGGCGTTGGGGCTTCGTCATGCAGTTCTCCGACCGGGTCTCGCGACGACATGCCGCTGCGGCACCTGCCCGGAACGGCGCTCGGCGCTGGCGGACGCCGGCCTTCCGCCGGCGCCCGCTGCGTGACGGTCCTCAGCCGCCGAGGTCGACCGCCTCGAAGCACGGCGCGTCGAACTGGTACTCGGCCGCCGTCGGACCGCCGTAGAAGTCCTCGGTCACCTCCAGGGCCGACACCGAGTCGGGGTTCGGGGCGTGCACCACGGACTCCCGGAAGATCTGGTCGTTGGGGTCGCCGGTGAACGTGCCGGCGCCCTCGGGCAGCAGGCCCTCGTAGTCGACCTCCTCGACCTGCCCGACAGCGGTGACCATGCCCGCCCGGGTCAGGTCGCCGTTGCTATAGGCCCGCTCGAGCACGGCACGCAGCGGGTAGGACAGGCCCCACCCGTAGACGTAGGCGGTGTTGCCCTCGACGTCGCCCAGCGCCTCGCGCATCGCCTCGTGGCTCGGCGTGTCGGCGTCGTGCTGCGCCCACGGCGCCATCTGGTGGTAGCGCTCGGTCAGCACGTCGGCCACGGGGCTGTCGAGCAGCGACACGTCCCAGGTGGGCGCGTTGCCCATGAACTGGCCCTCGTAGCCGCGCGACGTCGTGCCACCGGCCACCTCCGCCAGTTGCGCAGGCGTACCCGCGATGAACACCAGGTCGGGGTCGTCGCTGACGATCGTGTCGATCGCCCCCGCCAGCGAGGCGCCCGGTGCGTTCTCGATGAACTGGAACGTCGCACCGTTGGCCTCGGCGGCGATCTTGGCCCCCGCGGCGCCGTCCTCGCCGAAGTCTCCCGGCGGTCCGATCGCGACGACCGACTCGACCCCGTCGTTGTTCTCGGCGTACCAGTCGACGGCGTTCATTGCGTCGACGCAGTACGGCGCCCCGCTCTCGGCGACGATCTCCTCGAAGTCCCAGGCCGACGTCCACGTGCCGGGCGCCGCAACGATGTCATTGGCCTTCAGGTCGTCGAGGATCGCCGCGGTGGTCGGCGAGCCGAGCGTCTGCGCGAGCGCCAGGATCTCGCCCTTGATCTCCTGGTAGACCTGGTTCTGGACCTCGGGGTTGTACTGGTTGTCACGCACGTAGGTCTCGACGTCGACGTCATAGGCGCCGCCGATCCCGCCGTCCTCGTTGACCCGGTTCCAGAAGGCCTTCTGCGCGTCGACGATCGCCGGACCCTGCGACGCGAACGGCCCCACCGTCAGGTCCGACAGCGATCCCAGGTAGATGCAGCCGTTGTCCTCGTTGACCGCGTTGGGGCACGGCTCCTCCGTGACGCCGACGTCGGTCGCGACCTGTCCGCCACCCGCCGGTTCGCTGCCACCCTCGGATGCGGCGGCGGTCGCGGCCTCGCCGCCACCCTCGTCGCTGTCCGCGGCACCGCCGCCGTCATCGGCGCCGCGGCATCCAGCCGCGAGCAGCGTGATCACCATCGCAAGCAGCAGCAAGCGCCGCCGGCCCGTCGGTGTTCGCAGAGACCGTCCGCTCGCCGTCGATGTCGTCATGTCGTGCGCTCCTTTCGTGCCTGTGCGTCGCCCTCGCGGCGCAGCTAGTAGGTGAACGGCCAGCTCGTCCAGTAGGTGCGGGCGCGCAGCCAGATGCCGTACAGGCCGCGGGGTTCGAAGATGAGGAAGCCGATGATCAGCAGGCCATAGAGGATCCCCTCGAGCTGGAACACGTTGAGTGCTCCGCCGCCGGTCACGGCGCCGATGAACGGCAGCCCGGCCGCCAGTTCCCGGCTGGCGGTGTTGAGGCTCGACACGAACAGCGCGCCCATGATCGACCCCGAGATCGTCGCGACGCCGCCGATCAGGATCATCGCCACGTACTGCACGCTCAGCAGCAGGCTGAACGAACCCGGCTCGACGAAGCCGGTCACGGTGTAGACCAGCGCGCCCGCGCAGCCGGCGTAGAACGACGACACGGTGAACGCGATGGCCTTGTGGCGCGTCAGGTTGACCCCGACGACCGCCGCGGCCACGTCACGATCGCGGATCGCGGCGAAGGCGCGGCCGACATCGGAG
>Ga0214469_1000299_pt1 | contig 16647 bp, 14 predicted proteins | sample RVTome_10_FD_187340 | JGI IMG/M metagenome (GOLD analysis project Ga0214469, IMG submission 187340) | Soil microbial communities from uranium-contaminated site in the Upper Colorado River Basin, Wyoming, United States - RVT153D57 HiSeq ... | reverse complement strand
AAGCTGTAGGTCCCCGGCTGCAGATCGAGCTCGAGCCCCGCAGTCTCACCCGGCTGGATCAGGGTCGTGGCCGCCACCACGCTTCCATCGGTGTCGGTCACCACGAGGGTGTGCGGGAACTGGCCGGAGTTGATCACACCGACCGAGGTGGTGGAGGTGGACAGAGTGGCCGGACCGTCGACTGCGAACTCGACCAGTTCGAACGAGCGTGCGTCGGCGACGGGCGTGCACCCGCTCACCGCGAGGAGAGTGGCCGCCGCGAAGGCCTTGACCCTGGCCATCACACCGTCTCCATGACCCGGTCCCTGGTGTGGGCCGGCAGGGCGATTTGAAAGATCGTCCCCTCCTGAGATGTCGAGACGCCGATCGACCCGCCGAGAGCATCGACCATGAGCCTGACCATGTACAGGCCGAGCCCTGTGCCGGAGCTGGAACTGTTCTTCTCGAACTTCTCGAAGGCGCGGGGGAGGAAATCGGGGTCGATGCCTGGACCGTCGTCGGCCACGATGAAGTAGACCGCCGGCTGCGGGCGCTCTCCATGCTCGAGCATGGGCTCGATCTCGGGCTCGGTGGTGGCGCGCACCTCGACGTTGACCGCCCCGTGGGTTCGGGCATTGTCGGACAGCGAGCCCAACGTCAATGAGAGTGTGCGCACGTCGAGGAGAACAGAGGTGCGGTCCGCGATCTCCTTCTCGTCGGTGAGCTGCACTGAGGTCGCTGTGGACAGGCTCGAGAGCGGGATGCTCTCCGGCTCGTAGGTGATGCCCTGGTTCTCGATCCTGGCGACGGCGAGGATCTGGTCGATGATCTCGTTGAGCCTGTTTCCGTAGGCGACCATCGAGGCGATCACCTCCTGTTGATCCTCCTCACCGAGATTGCCGTCCCGCAACAGCTCCGCACCGGTCACCACCGATGTCAGCGGGGTGCGCAGCTCGTGATTGATCATCAGAACGAACTCCGAGCGAATCCTCATCTTCTCTTCGGCCAGGGTGAGGGCGCGTTCAGCGCGCCGCCTCGCCTCGGCCAACTTCACGTTGGCCTCCTCCAGCTCCTCGGAATGGACCCGGAGCATCTCGGATTCGGTGAGCATCTCACGATGGCGGCGAGCCACCCGTGAGTGGCCGACGAACACCATGGCCCCGAGCACCGCGAACACCCCGCCGAGACCGAGGAGTTGGATCGTGAGCGCCTGAATCGCGCCCGATTGGGCGCGGCGCCCCAGCAACTCGGAGACGTCGTAGTGGAGCATGATGAAGTCGTCGCCGCCCGTCATCGGTGACACGACCTGGTAGAGGATGCTGTCGCGAGGCCATTCGACGACCCCGTCGACGAGGAGCCCCCGTTCAATGGATCCGGCCACGGCGGCGAGTCGATCCGACTCCACAGCGAACTCCAGCATCGGATTTCTCAGTGGCTGGCCCACGAATGAGCCCGACGTCGAGAAGACGATGATGCCCTCTCGCGAGACCACGGACACGGCCTCGATCTCCAGATGGTTGCGGGCACGTCGCACCCCCTCCTCCAGCTCCGGCGCCGAGGCCACGATGCGGGAGGAGCCTTCGACATCTTCGAGGAAGACTTCGCCTTCTCCGATGGGCCTGCTGGCTGAGTCCTGGTAGGCGACGGCGGCGATGAGGCATGCCGCGGCCAGCACCCAGATGAGGGTGCTGACGACCAGCCACCAAGCTGAGGGCGGTCGAGTCTTCGCTGCCCTTGGAGCCACGAGGTTCTATCGGGACACCCGGCGGATTCCTGAACATGGGCTTCATGCCGGAAGCACGGGGAGCTCGGGGCTGAGGCACATCAGCGGAGGTCTCGGCGTCGTATGATCCGACCGGCAAGGAGAGAAGATGATTCTGTCAATGGCCCATGCCCGGTGCGATCAGGCCACGAGCAACCACGTGTTCGGGATCTGGTCAGACCTCGTCGTGGACGAGCGGCCGGCCGGCCTGGTCGACTGCTATCTCCTCGAGGCGGACGGCGGTGTGCAGATTGCCTCCATCTGGGCCAGCGCAGACGATCACGAGCGAGCTATCGCCGACGAGATGAGCCATCCGGCGTACGTCGTTTTCAACGCGGCAGGGCTCGATCCCGCCCATACCGTCTTCAAGGTGGTGGGCCGGCTCGGCTGAGGTCGTCTCACGTATGCGGGATCTCGACGCGAACAACCGCTGGTCCGAGCTCACGGCCGACTTCAGCCCGCGTCGCCTCCCGCTGACCGTCGGTGCAGGTCTTGTCCTCGCCATGGTCAACACACTTCTCACCGTCGCGTTGGTCTCGCTCATCTTCGGGGGTGAGCTCAGAGATGCCTTGCCCCTGGGAATCGGGATCGGGCTGGTGGGCTCGGCGGCTGTAGGGCTGGTGGTGGCTGTGGGGAGCAGCCTCCCCGGCATGTATGCGGGGATCCAGGACGCCAGCACCGCCATCCTCGCCCTGAGCGCCGCATCGATCGCCGGTGCTCTCGTGGCTCCCGATGCACTGGACTCGGTCCTGGCAATGATCGCCGTCACCTCGTTGGCCACAGGCCTGACGTTCCTGGCCATGGGCTACTTCCGTCTCGGCGAGATCGCCAGATTCGTGCCGTTCCCTGTCATCGGAGGCCTCCTGGCTGGGACGGGATATCTCATCGTTGCCGGCTCTGCCGCCGTTCTCGGGCTCAACGGCGTCCCCGACCTGACCTCGATCGAGTCTCTGGGGCTGGCCTGGCCCGGTGTGGCCCTGGCAGCCCTACTGCTCACGGCCGCCCACCGCGGGTGGCCTTCGTGGATGTATCTGGCGTTGCTGGTCTCCGGCGGTGCCAGCTTCCATCTCGTCACTCAGATCTTGGGCATCGAGCGGGCGCAGTCACTGGATCGTGGGTGGCTGCTCGGCCCGTTGCCGAGCGAAGGGCTCTGGCCGGGGCCGGTCACGGAAGCGATCATGGGCGCTGACTGGGCCGCAATCGCAGCCGAGTCTGTCAGCCTGGCCAGCATCCTCTTGATAGTCCCGATATCGGTTCTGCTCTATATCAGTGCCCTCGAGGTCGAGACGAAGCACGATCTCGACATCCGAGCCGAACTGCAGGCCACGGGCTGGGCCAATGTGGCCTCGGCGCTCCTCGGAGGCGCACCCGGCTACATGTACGTCGCCGACACCGTGATGACCAACCGGATGGTTGGGCCCAGACGAGGAGCGGCGGTCGTCGCGGCCCTGGGGACGCTCGGTGTGGCGGCCATCGGAGGCCGGGTTCTCGAGCTCTTGCCCCAATTCGTGGTGGGCGGGATCTTGCTCTTCTTCGGAGTCGAGTTCCTGATCGAGTGGCTGTGGACGTCCCGGCGGAGGATGGGTCGTCTCGATTACGCCCTCATGTGCGGGATCGTGGTCATCATCGCCACCGTGGGGTTTCTCGAAGGGGTCATGGCGGGGTTGGTCGCCGCCATCGCCCTCTTCGTGGTCCGCTACAGCAGGATCGACGTCGTGAAACACGCTCTGACCGCGAGGGACCACCAGAGCAACATCGAGCGTCCGATTCCCGACGCCGACCTGCTGCGTGAGTGGGGCGCGTCGGTGTTGATCCTCGAGCTGCAGGGATACATCTTCTTCGGGACGGCAGGCAAGATCATCAGTCGAGTGAAGGATCACCTCGAGGTGAACGGCTCGTTGCGATTCGTCGTATGCGACTTCCGTCTCGTCACGGGGGTGGACTCCTCAGCAGTGGTCCTTTTCGAGAGGATCGGCCTGCTGGCACGCGACAACGGATTCTCGGTGCTCCTCTCTGCATTGGGGGTTTCCCTGCGTGGCCAGCTCGAAGAGCTGGTCGCCGAGTACCGGGAGGTCATACGGGAAGAGGCCGACCTCGATCGGGCCATGGCATCGGCTGAGGAGAGCATCCTGGATCTGGCAAGGACCGGGCCGTCGGAGCCGAGGGCCCTGCCTTCGGGTTTGGGAGAGTCGCTCGCGCCCTATCTGGTCGCCCGCACGATCCCCGCCGGAGAGGCGTTGATGACCCAGGGTGACCCCGCCCCAGGCATCTTCCTCATCCGCAGTGGGCAGGCCACGGTTCTCCTGGATTCAACCGACGGCTCGCCGGTCCGACTCCGGACGCTGCTGGAAGGCACGGTTCTTGGCGAGATCAGTCTGTACCGGCGTGAGCCGGTGACCGCCACGGTGGTGGCCGAGTCGGATTGTGACGTTCTCCATCTCACGCCCGGCGCATTCGACGATCTCTGCCGGACCGATCCGGCTGCGGCCGCCGACTTCCACGTCTTCGTGGCCCGAATCCTCGCCGGCCGGGTGACGCATGCCAATCGAACTATTCGGGCCCTTCAGCGCTGAGCCCTCCGTTGCGGCCCTGTGGACCGACACGTGCGGCCAACAGGTCGGCACGACGGTGGAACTGCGATCGCTGGACATCGTGGCGGATCATCGACTCGTATCTGATCGCGACATGTCCGCAGTCCTCGCAGATCACTTCCTCGAGACCGTCGGCAATGACGCTCACGGTCGTCTGGTGGGAGCAGTCTCTTGAGTTGGGATGTGTGACCGGCATCGGTTGCCCTCCCATGGTTGTCCCGGCCTGGCGATCAGGCTGCCCGGAACATGGGGATGTACAAGAGACTATCTCGAAATTCGCCCTACATCACTAGACACCCGTTGGCCCACCGGAGTGGGCCGATTCGGGGATCCTGTCCAGTCGATAGGCGACGATCGGCCGGGACTTTCCCTTGAGCTCCAGTGCCCCCAGTTCGGTCACTTCGACCCGGTCGGAGATGGCTGCGTACGTGGAGTCGCCGATGACCACCGTCCCCACCTCGGCGGAGGACTCGAGTCGCGAGGCCGTGTTCACGGCGTCGCCGACCACCGTGAAGCTGCGCAGCTCGGCGCTCCCCAGGTTGCCGAGCAGCGCGATCCCGGTGTTGATGCCGATCCGGAACCGCGGGATCTCCGGATCGGTCCCGGCGGCCTCCTCGGCTATGGCCTCCTGCATCTCCATTGCGGCTCGGGCCGCCCGGAAGGCATGATCTGGACGGGGCTCGGGAGCGTCGAAGACCGCGAGCAGGGCGTCGCCGACGAACTGGACGATGGTGCCCCCATGGTGGAGGATCACGGGGACGGCCCTGCCGAAGTACCGGTTGAGCATCTCGGTCACGGTGGTGGGGTCTGCGGACTCCGAGAATGATGTGAAGCCGCGCAAGTCGGCGAAGAGTGCGGTCAGCTCGACCACGGACCCGCCGAGATCGGCGCGTGACGGGTCGGCCCGCAAAGTGTCGGCAACGTCGGGAGAGAGGTAGGAGCGGAAGAGCCTGTCGACCTGGTTGTACAGGCGGACGTTCTCCAGGGCGATTCCCATCTCCACGACGAGCGTCTCCATGATGGCGACGTCCTGGGAGTGGAACTCGCCGCGGGGTCTGGAGAACTCGACGACACCGATCGTCTCCGCGCCAATCATGAGCTTCTCTGCATGCAGGGCGCCTTCGAGCGGCCAGGGCGCCGTGGCCAGTCCTTGGGGATAGACCAAGATGTCATCGGTGCTCAGGCCGATTCGGACGACATCGGGCGGGAAGTGCTCGGCCAGCACGGAGACGATCGCCTCGAGGGTCTCTCGCTCTCCCTTCTCCACCCTTGCCTCGGTGCCGATCAAGGCAAGGGCGCCGAGACGGCGCGCTTGGTCTCGCTCGGTGGCCAGGGCCCGGGCGGCACGGGCCAGGATCCCGCTTTGGATCTCGGTTAGAGCGAAGCGAGTTCCCAGACCTGCCACTACCAGGTCGATCTCGTCGTCGGTCATCCCGGATGCCAACGACTTTTGCAGGGCGTCCGTGAGCGTCTCCAGCGCGCCGCCGTACTCCTCCCGGATCTGCTCGGCTGTCGCCTGCGACACGATGCCGTCGAAGATGCCGGCGGTGCCTCCCTCACGCTGATATTGGCTGTATGCGGAATAGGCGACGAAGCCGAAGGCCGCCGCCATCAGGACGTGCCAGAGCCACCAGGACAGTTGCCAACTCCTCGCCCACACGATGGTGGCCATGGACTCCGCCAGCAGTACGGCGGCCGTGATCAGGGCGATCAGCATCACGGAGGGCCGCACCCGGTGTGAGATGAAGAACTTGGCGGCAGAAAGGACATAGAGGGCGATGGCGGCGACCGCGACCCAACGCATGTCTCCGACGGCTTGCTCCGGTAGCGGGCTGGCCAGGGGAGGGAGACCGGCGAGAGACACGACGCCCCAAACCACCATCAGGCCGATGAGAAGCAATCGGACCTGGCTGTCGCGGGCGACGATGGCTTCCGACCGCTGCGCGCTGAACTCGATCGAGGCCACGGCGAAGAGCACCGAGGCGAGAGCCAGGCCGACCGGGGTGGCGATCTCGAATCCACCGTTGGCGTCGGCAACGATCACCCCCGGTGTCGCAAGGGCATGTAGAGCCAGGAAGCCGGCAGCGACCATGAATGCGTACCCGACCAGGAGGACACGTGCGTCGCCACGCCTCCTCGCCGCGCTCAGCACCCTGGTGGCCAGGACCACATTGACCGCGGCCACACCTGCTACCAGCCAGAAATGACTCGGTCTGTGCTGCCAGCGAATGTCCAGGTCGGGTCTTGCCAGCAAGAGCCACAACGCGAGCAGCGGCAGGGCCATGTGGCCGGCCCAAACCGCGAATCGCACAGTTCCCCCTCTACCCGGAGGCGATGTCGCCGTGTGGGATGACATGCAACGATCATATGTGTCTTCACCTCGGCGCCGCTCCCGGTCATCGGCGCCACGCGCCCGTGGCGCCCCCCGCCCGGGCCGTTGAAGAGGTCACTCGTCGTGACAGAGCCCCCGCATGTAGGGCGACCAGGCTCGCCAGCCCTGTTTTTCCCATATCCCGTGGGCGATGCGCGTGTTGGTGAGCGGGTCGTAGAGAGCGGCCTGGCTCACCCCGTAGTGGGGAGCCCACAGTGAGCCGAGGACTTGGAACAGCCCGCGCGCCGACGATCGTGGATTGTCAGCATTGGGATCGCCGCCCGATTCATGGCGAATCAGGCACAGCGCCGTCTCCACCTCGGACTCCGGGAACTGGGTTGCCACCAGGGGCCGCCAGCGTTCCACCGGATCGGAGCTCTCTTCGGTTGCCATCGCCTCGAGCTGGTCTAGATGCGCGGTCTGACAGACTCCGGGGAAGCTGAGGCATATCGAGAGGACGAAGCTCAACGGCTCGTCTTCGGTTGGGCGCAGGGCGCGAGCGAGCGATTGTCCATGGTTGATGCCTCCCGTGCATGCAGGTGTGGGGGTGTCATACCCCGAGATGGCCGGAGCCAAGCTGTTGGCGTTCCGACCTGGAGAGGGAAAGGCTATGCCCGGGCCCGAATACATGTGACATTCGAGCCGCTCACACTGTCCGGAAGGCCACGCGTCTCGGATGCCAATTTGGCGGCAGGCGCTCGGAGAAGCTGGTACAAATCCGGGCGAGCGGCCGAGTTCATCTATCCGTAGGAGGCAATCGTGGGTGAGTCCGAGTCGAGCGCGCGGCTGTTGTTCCGCGCTGCTCTGCTGATCTTCCTGGTGACCATCGTCATCGGGATCCTGAACGGGGCCGGGATTTGGGAGCCTTCCCACGAGATGTTGCTGACCCATGTCCACGCCGGGACCTTGGGCTGGATCACGCTGGCCGTATTCGGCGCCGCCATGCTCATGTTCGGGGGAGAGGGCTCACGGAACATAGCCCTCTTCGCCGTCGCCGCGACCGTCCTCTACGTGATCGCCTTCGCCACCGGCACCGGCGTCTTCCGCCCGATCGCCGGCACCCTGGAGCTGGTGGCAATCATCTGGATGCTGACCTGGGTGTCGAGGCAGTACGGCTCGTCGTCCAAGACCACCACTCAGCTCGGTGTCCTGCTGGCAATGGTGTCGCTGACGCTGGGCGGGATCCTCGGGGTCTTGCTCGGCTTGTTCATCGCCAATGGGTCGATCCCGGGGTTGAGCGACGACATGGCGTCGTCGCTGGCCGGCGCACACCCTCCGGCGATGTTGATCGGCTATCTCGTGCTCGCCGGCGCCGCAATCGTCCATTGGCTGCTCGACGGGACCCAGAACCGCCCGGGTCGGATCGTGATGTGGGCGCTCTTCGCCGGCGGCGTAGCCGCCAATCTCGCCTTCATCCTCGATGTCGACGCTCTCATCCAGGTCGCCACACTGCTCGAGGTGGCCGCCATCGTCACTTTCACAGTGCACATGTGGCCCCGGATCAAGCCGGCGGCCTGGGCGCGACAGGGTGCGAGCAACTTCGCCCGTCTCGCCGCCGTCTTCCTCGTCGTGGGTGTGGCCCTGCTCGTCTACGTCGTGCAGCTCTTCATGTCCGGTGAGCTGGACCCCGAGACGGGGACGGGGCCCATCAGGGTGCTCCTCGCCTTCGACCACGCCATGTTCGTCGGGGTGATGACCAACGCCCTCTTCGCCCTCGTTGCCCGGTCGGCGACGAGAGCGCCACATCCGGCGTTGCCGTGGGCGATCAATCTCGGGGTGGGCATCTTCCTGATCGGACTGGTGGCCGACAGCGATCTGCTCGTACAGGTGGGTGCTCCCGTGATGGGTTTGGCGCTGCTCTATGGCGTCTACGTCTTTCTGACCAGCATGGGGAAGGCTCCGGTCGAGCACGCGGCATGACGTCGGTCACGCCGCCCAAGGGTGGCGCGCCGACGTGACGGGCCATCTCGCCGTGGTGGAGGACGTCACCGTCGACGATGGACCTGAGATGTACCTGGTGCGGCCTGAGCCCGGAGTCGAGGGCCCGGCGGGAATCCTCTACCTCCATTGGTTCGACGAGTCCCCCAACGCCAATCGCACTCAATTCCTCGAGGAGGCGAAGACGATGGCGCAGATGGGGGTCGTCTCGCTGCTGCCACAGCTCGTCTTCCCGTGGTCGTCGCCTCCGCGAGACATCGAAGCCGACTTGAGGCGGATCGACGACGAGGCGGCTTCCCTGCGAGCAGCGACGTCGGTGCTGTCGTCAGCAGGGGTCGATCTGCGGCGGGTCGCATTGGTCGGCCACGATTTCGGTGCGATGCACGGCATGTCCCTGTTCGGTGAGATCCGACTCGCTGGCGCCGTCCTGATCGCACCGACGCCTCGGTGGTCTGATTGGTTCCTCACCTTCTGGGCGATCGAATCCGATCGGTACGACTACATGAGGGCGCTGGGCGCGGTCGATCCGATCACCAACGTGGCCCGTGCCGACTGCCCGCTCCTCTTCCAGTTCGGAGCGCGCGACTTCTACATCGCCCCAATGACCGGGCTCGAGCTGGCGCGAGCGGCTCCTGAGCCGAAGCAGGTTCTCAGCTATGACTCCGATCACGTCATGGACCTCGATGAGATCCAACGTGACCGGCTTGCCTTCCTGGATGATGTGTTGGGTCTGGAAGCGACCAGCTAGTCGCTCCACACATCTGCCTGAACAGCGGGCTCTCTTGCAATAGTCGCTCTGCGGTCCCCTTGCCGACTATCCGCCCCGCATCCGTCCGGCGAGCGGACCAGCATCCTGGTTGCGGCCGACCGTTGAAACTGACCCCCGGAGAGCCGGATTCCGCGCGGCCCGACCAGGGTGTCGAAACCGTCGGGCATCGCCTCGAGGTCGCAGGTCGTCGTGTGCCTTTTCGGGTCCCGTGCGATTCCGGCCGGGGTCGGGAGCCGCCGTCTCGTGTAGCCTGGCGGAGTCGAAAATGCAACCCCTGGTCCGCGGTGACGAACCGGTGGTACGAGGGCACGGCCGCAGAATGAGGAATGTCCTGGCATCCACCCGAGCCGTTGGACGCCGTCATCTGTCGAAGTGGTTGTACATGCTGGCATTCTTTGGCGTGCCTGTCGGAGTGATCGCCGGGTCGGGTGGTGTCCATACCATCGCCTTCTGGATCATGACCCTCGTATGGGTGGCGGCGGTTGTCTACGGCACCGTGCTGGTCTTGTTCATCCTCTTCATCGTCATCTCCCCGATCGTGCTGGTGCTCGAGCGGGTCGTCCCCGAGCAGGGCAACACCGTCGTGGCTGTCGCGTCGAAGGTGCTGGTGGTGGTCATCGCTGCGGTTGCATTCGTCGAGTTCGCACAATTGGGTGAGGCGACCGGGGTGCGTCTTCCCACCGCGTCGCCGAATCTCGGGGCCCTCGTGGTCATGTCCGTGGCCGCGGTCTCGGGATGGGGCCTGGTTGCCCTCGGCGCCAGGTACAAGCTCCCGAAGCGGCACCCGGGATACCAGCGACGTCACTCCGTGCCCGAGCCGGATGAGGAGTTCTGGTCCGACCAAGCCGCGGTCGGCTGGCGGGCGTGGAACTGGGATGGGTCGTCGCTGCGCGGTGTTTACGCACAATGGCCGACGCAGTTGCTCGAAGCGTCCTGCCCTCACTGCGACGTGGTTCCTTCCTGGGATCATGTCTGCGGGATCTATGCAGCGAAGCGACCCGCGGACGTCCATGTCTTCCACGGCGGCTCTTCGATCGTCGGCCGCGTCGAGTTGTGGGGTGACGTCATCGAGCACGAATACGGGTACCGGGCATCACACGCCCGAATCACCAGTCTCTGGGTTGGCGATCACTGGCGGGCCGAGCGGATCCGCGCCGCATATCCGGGTGTCGAGGTCGCCGTTGGCGTCCCGCACATCGGTCAGGAGGTGGCCTGAGTGGCCGACATTGGCAAGCCGACACGCAAGATCAAGATCGACCCGGAGCCAACGCCGGTCCCCGGCGATCCGGAGCGATCGGATCCGCGACAGCCCGAGAAGGGGCCTTCTCCCTCGTCGCCCTCACGATGACTCTTCGGTAGGTGGACTCGGGTCAGGCGGTCCAATCGAAGACGTTCTCCCCGATGGTGAGAAAGAGCCACCAGAAGACCGCCGCCCCCACCGCCACCAGGGGGGTCCAGACTCGGCGACTGCGGAACACAATCACGAGCAGGTAGAGACCGGCGACCCAGATCGCCCAGAGAAGCAGCAGCCAGGGCGCGGGGACCACCAGACCGCCGGCCAGATAGAGGAAGCCCGTGGCCAGATAGAGGACGATCCCGAGGATCCCGCTGATCATCGCGGCCGTACCGGTTCCTGTCGACGAATGTTCCTGCATCTCGGCCGAAAGGTAGCTCCTGCCAGGGCGGTTCGCCGCGCCATCGGGTCGACTATCGATCGCGGCTTCGGCCTATGATTCTGACGTCCTGAATCTGGGTACCGAAGAGGTCCGTGGACCTGATTGACGACCGGTACGAGCTGCTCGACGTCATCGCCTCCGGGGGAATGGCCACCGTATGGCGGTCCCGGGACACGCGTCTCGAGCGTCTCGTGGCGCTGAAGCGGCCCCACCCTGGCCCGCCAGGCGACGAGTCGATGCAGCGTCTGGGTCGTGAGGCGCGTGCGGCGGCCGCGCTGAGCCACCCCAATCTGGTCACCGTCTACGACTTTGGGACCGACGACACCGGCCCCTACCTGGTCATGGAGTTGGTCGACGGGCCGACCCTCGAGGAGCTGGCAGGTGATATCCCACCAGCCGGGATACGTGATCTGGGAGTGAGCCTCGCCGGGGGATTGGCTGCGATCCACGACGCCGGGATCGTTCACCGGGACGTCAAGCCCGCCAACGTGATCATGTCCGAGCGCGGCCCACTTCTCACCGATTTCGGTATCGCGCGAGATACGAGTGCCACCGCCGAGATCACCGCTCCCGGCAGCGTGGTGGCCACGCCGTCCTACGCGGCGCCCGAAGTGCTGAGAGGCGAGCCACCTACCCCGGCGTCCGACGTCTATTCCCTCGGTGTGATGCTCGACGAGCTCCTGGACAAGACCCGAGATGAGCCCGATCCGGGCCTCAAGGCGGCCGTGGGCTCCGCGATGGCCGCCGCTCCCGCCGATCGACCGACGGCAGATGGGCTCGTTGCTGCGTTGGGTATCAGCTCCCCTACGGTGACTGCAGCCCCCGCCGCGGGCTCGACGATGGTCCTCGAGGCAACCGCGCCTGCTCACACCGCCGGGGAACCAGAGCCGGATCGCCGCCGGGCCCCGGGCTGGCCAATGGTTGCCGGTGTCCTCGCCGTCCTCGCACTGGGGCTCATGGCGATCGGTCTGGCGCTATCCGGTGAGGACCCACCCGCCGATGCGGCTACCAGCCCGACCGTTGGCCCGGCCGCCACCACCAGCTCACCCGTTCCGACAACGACCACCCTCCCGTCGACTACCACGACTTCACCCGCCACCCCCACATTGGAGACGAGGGTGAGCCAGGCTCGTGACCGGTTGGAAGCGGTCCTTCTCCGGCCACCGCGCTCCGACATCAACCGGCGCGACGCGGAGGACATCGTGAAGAAAGTCGACGAGGGGATCGATGCCGCCGACCAAGGTGATCTCGACAAGGCGGAGAAGAAGCTGGTGGAGACCCAGAAGCGGCTCGAGGACCTCGATGGGGAGAAACGTGCCGATGCATTGGCCGCCCTGAGCGAGCTGGCCGACCTGTTGGGGGTCGATCTCGAGCGGGACGATAACGGTGAACGCGACGACGACTGAAGGGTCCCCGCCGCCGCAACCTGTCCGACCTAGCATGAACGTTGGCTGCGATGTCGAACTATCCGCTGCTCTTCGTGGAACGGCTCACCGAACACGATTTCGAGGCGCTCGCATCCCTCGAGGATCCGCCGGTGTCCGCCGAAGAGTTGCGCGGCCTCCTGATACGGGATCCTGAGGCCATCGAAGATCGCCTGGCGGACCGTCGTCTCTACGAATTGATCTACGAGACGAGGGAGCCCGGGATGATCGCCGGCATCACCCCGCTCTTGGCTTTCTCTGTTCTGGTCCACAGGACCATGCGCGACTTGGGCTCGGCTTCCTATGTCCCGGAATGGGTGGGCGCGGGGGAACGGCTCCCCGTCTTCGACGTCGCGACGCTGCGTGAGTTCATAGACGACATCACCCGGCGCTACTTGATCACGGAGTTCCTCAGCTCATTCACCAGGGTGGCAAGCGGATCGGTGTGGGTGCGCACCGATCGTGGCTACCGACGCAGACGCTTCAGCGAGCTCGACCCGGTCGGCCTCGCCGAGATGGTTGAGAGCCTGCCCTCCTCCCGGCGAGCAGCCGGCTATCGCCGTCTCGGAGACGTGGCCCTGTTCCACACCGGGATCTTCCCCGACCACACCGTCCTCCACCCGCTGAGTGCCATGCGCCAGGCACGACTGGCCGACCTGGCCGGCGTCGACATCGCGGATCTGGCCGGCATCGACTATCTCCAATTTCTCGAAAAGGTCGGGAGTCTTAGCTACGACCGTGCCGCCAGCGGTGCTGCGGTGCCATCCTCGGTCCACGACTCACTGCACGACATGTCCGCAAACTTCACCCGGGCTCGCCGCTTCCTCAACTATCTCGCCGATCGCTACCTGCACCGGCTCGAGACCGGGTTGATGAATCCGGTGGGTTGAGCTAACCGGGGGGTTTGCCCCCGGCGAGGATCTCCTCGAGATTGAAGGTCAGGGCCCGACTCACACGGGCATGAGTCTCATCTGGCAACGATCCCACCGGCAGCGACGCCATCTCGCGTGAGACCACGTCGACGAGCTTCTCGGTAAGGGCGCCGAGCGGGCCCCCGCCCGGTGAGGTCGAGAGCCGGGCGAAAGCGATAAGAGCCTCGACAACGAGGATCTCGGCCACCATCGCCACGATTTCCTCCGTGACCCAGAGCGCCTCGGCCGCATTGGTGGCGTGATCCTCGACCGACAGGTCCAGGGGCGGGACGTCGAGGGTCACCGGTTGGGCGAGTTGCCGGAGCCGGGTGTACCGGGCCGCAGCCGGATAGCGCAGGGCCAGACCGGCGAGGAACGGCGGTGACGCTTCGCCTGGAGGAGGGCCCGATCCGCTATCTCCGCCCATGGTCTCGCCCAGCGATGCGACCGCGGCGTCCCATAGTTGGCCGCAGCGCCGCTCGGACAACAGTCCCAGGTGAGCCAGGGAGAGGTTCAGGGCCTCGGTGGAGAGGGCCACGTTCATGGCGTGGAAGTTGCCGTTGGACAGCACCCTCTCCGACTCGATGTCGACCAGAGGATTGTCCGACTTGGCATTGAGCTCCTCCTCCAGGTCGGTCGTCACCCTGGCCAGGACATCGCGACATGCTCCGTGGACCTGGGGCACCACCCGGAAGCTGATCGGATCCTGCACGGAGGCCACGGCCGGGTCGACCCGCGAGCTTCCCGCAAGCGCCTCACGGAGAATCCGGGAAGTCTCTTCTTGACCGGCGCTGTGGCGCACTCGGGACACCGCCGGGTCGAAGAAGGAGGGGTTCGCTGCGATGGCCTCCATCGACGTGGCGGCCACGAGGTCCGCCAGGCTGAGGAGCCTGCCCACCGATCGGCACAATGCGATGCCGTGTCCGATGGTGAGCGCATTCGACGAGATCACGGCCAGGGCGTCCTTGGGCCGGAACGACACCGGGGCGAGCCCGGATTGGCGAAGGGCGACCTGCGCTGAGACCTGGTCTCCCCTCCACTCCACCTCACCCCTGCCCAGCAGAGTCCGTCCCAGGTAGGCCAGCTGACCCAGGTCTCCGGAGCCGACCGAGCCGGAGCGCGGAATGACCGGATGGATGTGATTGTTGATCAGCGCCTCGAGTGCCTGCGCCACTTCGATAGAGACCCCGGCACCTCCTCGGGCGAAGCCGTTGAGACGAACGACCATCCCCGCCCGCACCAGCTCGACCGCCAAGGGCTCTCCCATCGCTCCCAGATGCATCTCGACGAGAATCGGCTGCATCTCCGACAATGCCTCCATGGGCAACCGCTCGTTGCGGGCGTGCCCGACACCGGTGGTCACGCCGTAGACCGCATCGCCCCGGTCGATGGCTGCATCGACGACGGCGCGACTGCGGCCTATGAGGTCGAGTGCCTCCTTGGTCAGCTCGACAGATCCTCCGTTGGCCACTGTCATGACCTCGTCGAGGGTCATTGGCTCTCCCGAGAGCCTGATCTGGCGTTCTCCCATCCTGTCGGGAAGCTAGCAACAAGCGATCTCGGACACTCGAGAGTGAGGGTCAGAAGATGTCGAGCAACTCCCCGAGGGCGCGAGCGGACCGGATCCCGTAGTCGGAATAGCAGTTGTTCATCAGGGCGTGGACCGCATCCGCGCTCTCCGCCATCGTCTCGATCCTGGGCACCCACTCCTTCAGCTCGTCGGTGGTGTAGTCGTAGCGGAATCGCTCGGCGGCCGTGATGCCCTTCTTCTCCCAGTTCTCGGCGTTGCGGCCGTGGAAGCGGACCTCGGCGACGGGTGCCGTGACGGCGACGACCGGTGGGACCGAGCTCTTGAACCCTTGCGGCTCGTCTACGCAGACGTAGGCCAATGAGTGACGCTCCAGGAAGTCGAGGGTCTCGGTCATGTGCTCCTCGTCCAACCAGCGCCCGTTGCGGAACTCGACGGCGAGCTGGAAGTCCTCGAGCTGTGCTGACACCCATCTGAGGTATCCGAAGGCACCCTTGGTGGGATAGACGTACGGCGGAAACTGGAAGAGGATCACGCCCAGCTTGCCCGCCGAGTGGAGTGGCATGAGGGCGCCGCGGAACGCATCCGTGGCTTCGGCCTGGAGCTCTCTCGGCAGATCGCGCATGTAGACGTTTCGCTTCTCCTTCATCTCTCCCGGCAGCCTCTCCCGGAACTCCTTCCACAGCGCCTTGGGTGGAGTGGGATGTTGGGTGAGGAGACGGAATGCCTTCACGTCGAAGGTGAATTCCGGAGGCGTCCGCTCCACCCACAGGCCAGCAACTCGCTCCGACGGTGGGGCGTAGTAAGTGGAGTCGACCTCGACGATGGGGAAGTGGTCGGCATAGAAGCCGAGGCGCTCCTCGGCGCTCATGCCGGTGTCGGGATAGAACCTCGTGTTGTCGGTGAGGGTGGGATCGGTCCACGAACAGGTCCCGATCTCGATCTTGGCAGCCACGTCCCTCGAGCCTACGTCCTCGCCATTCCCGGGACTGCACAATGCATCCGTGCGGGACGGTCTTAAGCTGACGGACGATGGCAAACCTCGAGTTGGCCTCGCCCGATAGAGGGCTCAGCACCGCCGAGGTTCGGGAGCGGATCCAGGCAGGGCAGGTCAACACAGTCACCGAGCGGCCCAGCCGCACCACCGGGGAGATCGTCCGGGCCAATGTGGTCACCCGGTTCAACCTCTTGCTCGGTGCTCTGCTGATCATCGTCCTGGTCGTCCTGCGTGAGCCGCGCGATGCTCTGTTCGGGATCGTCCTGGTCACCAACTCTGCGATTGGGATCGTCCAAGAGCTCAGGGCCAAGCGGACTCTGGATCGACTCGAAGTCGTGGCCGCACCAAAGGTGAGAGTGGTGCGCGCCGGTCAACTGAGCGAACAAGCCGTCGATCGCGTGGTGGTCGACGACCTGATCGACCTGCGTTCCGGCGACCAGCTGGTGGTCGACGGTGAGGTGGTGTCGTCCTCGGGTCTCGAGATCGACGAGTCCTTGCTCACGGGTGAGTCCGACCCGGTGCTCAAGGAGGTAGGCGACGACTGTCTCTCCGGCAGCTTCGTGGCGGCAGGATCCGGGCGTTACCGGGTCACAAGGGTCGGGGACGATGCCTACGCAGCGCGACTGGCCCGGGCGGCCAAGCGCTTCACCCTGGTCCGCTCCGAATTGCGTCAAGGCATCGACTCGATCCTCGGAATCGTC
>Ga0214469_1000296_pt1 | contig 16675 bp, 13 predicted proteins | sample RVTome_10_FD_187340 | JGI IMG/M metagenome (GOLD analysis project Ga0214469, IMG submission 187340) | Soil microbial communities from uranium-contaminated site in the Upper Colorado River Basin, Wyoming, United States - RVT153D57 HiSeq ... | reverse complement strand
TGGCTGTACCCGAGTGTCCCCTGATCGCCGGTACAGGGTGCTTCAGCTGCAGCCGCTGGTGCTGCCGCATGAGGGGCAGGCGTGGCACGAGCCCGCCCGCTGCATCTGCACGCCGCACTGCATGCAGTAGGGGGCATCGACGTTGGAGGCCGCCACCGGGCGGATGGCCGGGTTGGGCGTCCCCGCCGGCTTGCCGGCATCGGTGACGCCCGCCCGCTCCAACAGCGACGGCTCCTTGGGCGCACCGTCGCGGTCGAACAGCGTCGGCGACGACGAGTCGATCGACGGCGGGTCGGCCGGCACGTCCTGGCCCTGGCGGGTTTCCACGACCGTCTCCTCCACACCCGGCAGTGTCGGCTGGGTCCGCTCCCCGGTGGTGAGGATGCCGAGCTCGGCGCGTTCCTCGAAGCTGAGGTAGTCGACCGCCAGGCGGCGGAAGATGTAGTCGAGGATCGACGTGGCGATGCGCAGCTCGGGGTCGTCGGTGATCCCGGCCGGCTCGAAGCGGGTGTTGGTGAACGCCTCGACGAAGCTGCGCAGCGGAACCCCGTACTGCAGGCCGTAGCTGACCGAGATCGAGAACGCGTCCATGATGCCGGCCAGTGTCGAACCCTGCTTCGACACCTTGAGGAAGATCTCGCCGGGCCGCCCGTCGGTGTACTGCCCCACGGTGACGAAGCCCTTGCAGTCGGCCACCCGGAACTCGAACGTCTTCGACGTGCGGTTGCGGGGCAGCTTCTCGCGCACCGGTTGCTTGATGATCTTCTCGATCACCTGGGTCGCGGTGCCCGCATCGGGCGACACCGCAGCCTCGTTCTTGGTGGTCGAGAGGGGCTGGCCCACCTTGCAGTTGTCGCGGTAGATGGCGACGGCCTTGACCCCCATCCGCCAGGCGTCGATGTGCAGCTGCTCGACGTCCTCGACCGACACGTCCTCGGGCATGTTGACGGTCTTGGAGATGGCGCCGGAGATGAACGGCTGGACCGCCGCCATCATCCGCACGTGGCCCGTGTAGTAGATGGTGTTGTCGCCCATGGAGCAGGCGAACACCGGCAGGTGCTCGGTCATCAGGTGGGGAGCGCCCACGATCGACTTGTGCTCGTCGACGTACGCGACGATGTCGTCGATCTCTCCGGGGCCGTAACCGAGCTGCTCCAGCGCCCGGGGCACGGTCTGGTTGACGATCGACATCGTGCCGCCGCCCACCAGCTTCTTGGTCTTCACGAGGCCGAGGTCGGGCTCGATCCCGGTGGTGTCACAGTCCATCATCAGCCCGATGGTGCCCGTGGGCGCCAGGACCGAGGCCTGGCTATTGCGCACGCCGTAGCGCTCGCCGAGCTCGCAGGCCATGTCCCAGCTCTCCTGGGCGGCCGACAGCAGGTTGGGCTCGACCAGCTCCTCGTCGATCTTCGAAGCCGCCTCCTGGTGCTGGCGCAGTATCCGCAGCATGTGCTCGCGGTTCTCGGCAAACCCGGCGAACGGGCCCATGCGCGAGGCGGTGCGGGCCGACACCTCGTAGGCGTGCCCCGTCATGAGCGACGTGACCGCAGCGCCGTACGCCCGGCCGGCGTCGCTGTCATAGGGCAGGCCCAGGGCCATGAGCAGCGCGCCGAGGTTGGCGTAGCCGAGGCCGAGCTGGCGGAACCGCCGGGACGTGTCGGCGATCGCCTCGGTCGGGTAGTCGGCCCGGCCCACCAGGATCTCCTGGCCCGTGAACATGATCTCCACGGCGTGGCGGAAGCCCTCGACGTCGAAGCTCTCGTCGTCGGCGAGGAACTTCAGCAGGTTGAGGCTGGCCAGATTGCAGGCCGAGTCGTCGAGGTGCATGTACTCGCTGCACGGGTTGCTCCCGTTGATCCGCCCGGTGTTGGCGGCGGTGTGCCAGTGGTTGATGGTCGTGTCGAACTGCATACCGGGATCGGCGCACTCCCACGCCGCCTGGGCGATCTGACGGAACAGCTCCCGGGCCTCCACGGTCCGGTACACCGCGCCGGTGGTGACCTCGCGCAGGCTCCAGTCGCCGTTGTCGACCACCGCCTGCATGAACTCGTCGGTCACCCGCACCGAGTTGTTGGCGTTCTGGTACTGGATGGAGTGGCTGTCGCGGCCGTCGAGATCCATGTCGAAGCCGGCCTGTTCGAGAACCCGCGCCTTGCGCTCCTCGAGCGCCTTGCACCAGATGAACTCCTCGACATCGGGATGGTCGATGTCGAGGATGACCATCTTGGCGGCGCGCCGGGTCTTGCCTCCCGACTTGATGGTGCCCGCCGAGGCGTCGGCCCCCCGCATGAAGCTCACGGGGCCGGAGGCCGTGCCGCCGCCCCGCAGCAACTCGACCGACGAACGGATACGGGACAGGTTGACGCCTGCGCCCGAGCCACCCTTGAAGATGATGCCTTCCTCTCGGTACCAGTTGAGGATCGAGTCCATCGAGTCGTCTACCGAGAGGATGAAGCAGTTGTGGACCCGTAGGTTGCCGGAGAGATACTCGCCGCTCTCGGTCTGGATGTCGTAGACCTCCATCTCGCCGAGAGGCTCGACGCGAGCGATCTCGAGGCGCTTGGCGCCCCGCATCGGCCGGCCCGCGAGCTCGAGGCTGGCGTCGAGCTTGGTGGACTTGGCCGGGTCGACGAACCCGATCTCGTCGGCGAACGCACGACGGTCGCCCAGCGACCGGATGGACAGCGACCAGCAACCGGCGCGGTTGTCCCGCCGGTCGGCCTTGAAGCGCACGCGCGAAAAGATGCCGAACCGGGCGAGCAGCGTCTGCACGCCCCGCACGATCCCCTCGGCGATCATGTCGAGCCCGACAGCGGCGGAGCGCTCGCGGATCGACACGTAGCCCTCGGCCTGGAACAGGCTGCGGAGGTAGGCCGCCACCACGGGCAGCGGCGCGGTGAACAGGCTCTCGGGGACGGTCATGTCGCGCCCGCGGGTGCACAGATCCCACCGGTCGATGAAGTCCGTCAAGACCTGGCCGTACAGCCGGGTGCGCCGACAGTCGAGCGACGTGTCGACGGTGCGCACGGTCCGCTGGTGCCTGTGCACCCCGGGGAACACCGCGTCGAGCGCGTCGGTGACCCACTCCAGCTCGGCGTCGGTGACGGTCATCGCCTCGATCGTCAGCGACCGGTTGGTGCCGTCGTACTGGCCGACGAAGCCGTCGCCCTGCAGCCACCCGGCGAGCGCTGCCTCTTTGACCGCCGACGTCGTGATGTCGCCGCTGCCGTGGGCGTAGGTGCGACACCACTCGAGCTGGTCGCCGGGCCGCAGGTCGCCGGCGGGCACGAACCCCCCGGTCTCGTGGCCGGTCGCCCGCCAGATCAGGTGGTCGGTCGTCACGTCGAGACTGTGGCCAGCCTTGGTGTGGAGCCGGAGGACGGGCTTGGTGCCGTTGTGCTTGGTCGCGACGATGCGCGTGACCCCGGCGGCGTCGTAGACCTTGGTGCCCACGGCATCGCGCTCGACCAGAGCACCGATCGGGACCTGACCGGTCGGTGAGCTCACGAGCGCGTCGTATGGCTGGCACGCGCTCGCCTGCTGGGGCACGCCGTTGACGCCGATGTTGAACCACACGGGACTGTTGAACGCCGCCTTCTGGGTGACCAGTAGGTGCTTGAGCTCGGCGTTGAAGGTGTCGGCCTCGCGGTCATCGACGAAGTACCCGCCCTCGACCCCCCACCGGGTGATGGTGTCGGCCACCCGGTCGACCACCTGCCGTAGCGACCACTCGCGCTCGGGCGTGCCGAGCGTGCCCCGGAAGTACTTCTGGGCGACGATGTTGGTGGCGTTCAGCGACCAGGACACGGGGAACTCGACGTCGCGTTGCTCGAAGGCCACCACACCGTCGCGGAAGTTGGTGATCCGGGCGTCGCGCCGGTCCCACTCGATCTCGTCGTAGGGGTGTACGCCCTCGGTCGTGAAGTGCCGACCGAGACCGATGCCCGCCTGCTCGGGAGCGAGAGCCATGAGTTCCTCCAGGTCAGTGGGTCGAGCTGGTTGGGGAGACGAGACCGAGGGCCTGAACCACTAGTTGTTGGGGGCTGAAGCCGCCTGGCGACCCTCGAACCCCAAGATGTGGGACGTAATTACAGCATGTGTAATTACACCCGTCAATGGCTTGTCGACACTCGATGGCCGACGACCGACCTACTGGCCACGATCTTTCAACGCCTGGAACCGGCTCATGCTTCCCGGCCGCCCGCGGGCGGGCCGTCGCTCTCTCCCCCGGTCGCTCGACCCCCCGATCCACGTGCCGCGGTTCCGGCGAACCGTGCCCGGCGCGGACTCGCAGGTCGAGACGTGGGCGACGGTCGCCGCCGGTTGGCGACGAACCGCATCCCACCTCTCAAGGAGTCGCTCAGCCCACCACAGACACGGAAGCGACAACCACCATTCCGCTCGTCCGCGCCGGGGCACGTTGCACCCTCGCCAAGCTATGGGGCAGAGGTTGTGGACGGCTAGAGGAGGAGCCTGTGAATTACGGGTGGATTTCTTCATTTCTCGTCCACAGATCTGTGCCGGTCGACGCGGCGGACTCGGGGTGGCGACCCCGATAGCGTCCCGGCGTGCGCATCTTGTGGCCCACCGAGCGCAGCAGGGCGACCGAGCGCGCCGGGAATGCTGTCGACACCGGCGAGGTCGATGACCCCGACGAGGTCGATCCGGCCGAGATCTACGCTGCCGACAGCCGTCCGCCGCTGGGTGATCGCCCCTGGGTCCTCGTCAACATGATCGCCAGCGTCGACGGCGCCGCCACCGATCCCAGCGGTCGCACGGCGGGCCTGGGCGGACCGGCCGACTTGCGAGTCTTCTCGGCGATCCGCGCGGTGGCCGACATCGTGCTGGCGGGCGCCGGAACCGTCCGGACGGAGCGCTACGGCCCGGCCCGCATGCCCCCGGCTCAGGAGGCGGCCCGGCGGGCCCGCGGCCAGTCGCCCCGCCCGCGCATCGCGGTCGTCACGCGTTCGCTGGCCCTCGACCTCGAGCTTCCGCTGTTCCGCGAGGCGACCGACGAGTATCGGCCCATCGTGATCACCACCACCGCCGGCCTGGACCGCGTTCGCGGCACCGGCGGGGCCACCGCGACGCGGGACCTAGCCATGGTGGCCGAGATCGTCGTCGCCGGAGACGAGTCCGTCGACTGGGGCGTGGCATTGCGGGCGTTGCGCACCACCGCCCGCGCCGGCGTCGTGCTCGTCGAAGGTGGCCCCAACACCAACGCCCAACTGGTGGCAGCCGACCTCGTCGACGAGCTCTGCCTCACCGTGGCGCCCCAACTCGCAGGGGCGGACGGGCTCCGGATCGTCGCGGGCATCGGGTCGGAGGCGCCGCGGCGCGTGGCGCTCGACCGGGTGCTCACCGAGGACGACTACCTCTTCCTGCGCTATCTGCGGGTGCGCGATGACGCCTGATCGTTCGTCACGGTCAGCGCCCCGTCGGCCGTGGGTCGAGGGAACCCCCCAGAACGTCCCACCGTCGACCGTGGCGGCGAAGCGACCCGCACCGACACGCCGAACGGAGGCGGAACGATGCGGCCCGACGGCGCGAGCCACTTCTCCCGATGCGAGGCCCGCCGGAGCCTCGTATGACGCATCGTGCCGATGTCACGCCGTGTGCTCGACGGCGTGGCGAGGCGCCCCGTTCTCCGCCGCGGCGATCTGCCGGATGCGGCGGCCGGTTTGCCACACCGCCCAGGCGGGGATGCTGCCGCGCCGGTGCGCCCGGCGGCCAGGTCAGTGGGCCTTGGGTGCCGTGCGCTTGGTAAGCAGCGTGAGCTCGCGCTCGAAGTCCGACAGGTCGTCGAAGCCCTTGTACACCGAGGCGAAGCGCACGGCGGCGACGGGGTCGAGCTCGCGTAGGTGCTCGAGCACGGCCCTGCCGACCCGCTCGCTCGTGACCTCCGCACCGGGCTGTTGCCGCACCTCGTCCTCCACGGCGGCGGCCAGCGCCTCCACCTCGCCCTCGGCAACCGGCCGTGCCTTCACCGCGGCGTTGAGGCCCGCCACGACCTTCCCACGGTCGAACGGCTCGCGGTCTCCAGAGCGCTTGATCACGGTGAGCACAACCGCCTCGGGCCGCTCGAAGGTGGTGAAGCGGTGGCCACAGGCGAGGCACTGCCGCCGTCTGCGGATCGTGCCGCCGTCGTCGGACTGGCGCGAGTCGATCACCTTCGAGTCGAGGTGACCGCAGGCCGAGCACCGCACGCTCGGAAACCTACCGGGTGCCCGGGGCACCGATTCCGCACGCCGTACCACCTGTCCCGAAGGCACGGGCCCGTCAGCGTCGACCGCACGCCGAGCGCTGGCTACGTTCTGGCTTGTCGGTTCCGAGCGCCGTCAGCCCGTGCCGATCGTGAGGTGCTGTCCCACCTGGAGGTCGGGCCCGCCATTGGCGGCGCGAAGTGCGTCCACCACGGGCCGGGGATCGGCGTCGGGGGCGATCGCCGCGGCTATGGACCACAGGGTGTCACCGGGTTTCACAACGTAGGTCTGCCCCACCACGGGCGCCAGGGGCTGCAGGGAGGATGCCTCGACCGGTTGAGGCGTGGACGGCTCGACGGAGCTGGCCGCGGTGAGTAGGGCGCGCCCGGCGGGGGCAATCGCCCCGATCAGCGCGACGGTCATGAGCAATGCGGCCAACCTCCGCCGCCGGACACGCGTCGCCCGATCGGGCAACGCCCTCGGCACCAACCGGGGACGGAGGGGCTCGACGCCGGCGAGGTCGACTGGCCGAGGACGGGTGACGACCGCACGCCGGCTCAGCGGGACCGGCCGGCCGGGTGCCGCGGCTGGCTCACGGGTCGTGTCGTCGGGTTGGGGGACGAGGATCGCAACCATCGACCTGATTCTCCTGAGCCGGTGTGACATTTAGGGCGTTCGGTGCGAGAACCCGTGGTGGACCGGCCCACAAGCCGCAGCCGAACGCCCGTTCGTCATGAGGTAATCACGAACCCCCGTTCGGGTCAACACTTTTTGCGAACGGGTGTTTGCCCTCCACTGGCGGCGGTGGTACCGTCCCGCCGGAACACATGTTCGGCCCTCGCCCGGGTCGGTCCGGGCCTCACGAAGCAAACCGATGCCGCCGTGCGAGACGTGGGCGGCATCCTCCACCAAGGAGCTTGCGATGCCCCCCACGACACTGACAGCCCGGCAGCGAGAAGTCCTCGAGATCATCGAGCAACACATGCGCGAGCACGGCTACCCACCGTCCGTGCGCGAGATCGGCGAAGCCGTCGGCCTCACCTCACCGTCGACCGTCCATGCCCATCTGGCCGCCCTGCAACGTCGCGGCTACCTGCGGCGTGACCCCACGAAGCCACGAGCGATCGAGGTCCGGTGGGACCCCAACTCCGATGCCGCCATCGACCGCCGCCCCGTCCGCCACGTGCCGCTCGTGGGCGACGTGGCCGCAGGCACCGACGTTCTGGCCCAGGAGAACGTCGAGGAGGTGCTGCCGCTGCCGGCCGACTTCACCGGTGAGGGCGACCTGTTCATGCTGCGGGTGCGCGGTGATTCCATGATCGACGCCGGCATCCTCGACGGCGACTTCGTGGTGTGCCGGGCGCAATCGAAGGCCGAGAACGGCGACATCGTCGTCGCCGGCATCCCGGGCGACGAGGGAACGGTCAAGACGTTCACCACGCGGGGCGAGTCGGTGGTGCTGCTGCCGGCCAATGACCGGCTCGAGCCGATGGAGTTCGCGCCCGAAGACGTCAACGTGTTCGGTCGGGTCGTAACCGTGCTGCGGCGACTCTGATCACACGCCCTTTCGCAGCAGATCGCCGAGCGCGCCGAACACAGCGTCCAGCGAGGCGCGGTCCACGCGCTCGCCCCTCGTGTGGGCCAGGGCCGAATCGCCGGGCCCGAAGTTGGTGGCCGGGATGCCGGCCGCGGCGAAACGGCTGACGTCGGTCCAGCCGAGCTTTGCCCGGACCTCCAAGGCGTTGCGCTCGCGCAATGCTGCCAACAGCGGGTGCGTCAGCCCGGGCGGCGCCGCATCAGCGACGTCCTCCACGGTCACCGAGTCGCCCTCGACTAGATGAGGCGCGAGCACGCCTTCGACATGTGCCTGCGCATCGTGCCTGGTTCGGTCGGGTGCGAACCTGTGGTTGAGCGTGACGACCGCCCTATCCGGCACGACGTTGCCCGCCACACCCCCCTCGACGAAGACCGCCTGCAGCGCCTCGTGATAGGTGCATCCGTCGATCACCGGGCGCCGCGCCTCGTAGTCGTCGAGAGCCGCCAGCACCCGACCCGCACGGTGCAGGGCGTTGCGTCCCATCCATGGGCGGGCCGTGTGGGCGCGCGCGCCGCACAGTTCCACACGGAGCCGCATGGCCCCCTGGCACCCGACCTCCAGGGCGGCGCCGGTGGGCTCGCCCAGCACCGCGGCGTCGCCCGCCACGAGGTCGGGCCCCTGGGCGAACAGGTGGCCGAGGCCGTTGTGATCGGCGGCCACCTCCTCGCCGGCATAGAAGATCCAGGTGACATCGATGGCCGGGTCGGGCACCGTTGCCGCCAGCTCGAGCATGACCGCCAGCCCGCCTTTCATGTCTGCAGCGCCCAGTCCCCACAGCACGTCGTCCCGGATCTCGGGCGTGCCGTTGCCATTGGCCGGAACCGTGTCGAGGTGACCCGCCACCACCAGCCGCATATCCCGACCGGCCGTGGTCCTCGCCACCACGTTGTCGCCGAGCCGGTCGACCTGCACGTGTCCCAGTGCCCGAAGCCGTGCTTCGACGTGATCCGCCAACGCCGCCTCATGGTGGCTCTCAGAGGGGATGGCGACGAGGTCCGCGGTCCGCGCCAACAGGTCCATCACGCCCGCAGGCTACGGTCCCGGCGGCCATTCCGAACTTCTCGCTGCCCCCGGTGCGCCGCGCCTACCGTGGCCCGCCGTGACCGACGCGAGAGCCTCCGTTGCCGGTGCCTGGGGTGTTGGGCTGGCCACGTTCGCGGCCGACGACCGTGTGCTCGACACCTGGTACCCCTCCCCTGCGCTGTCCTCCCCCGCGGAAACGACCGCCGAGGCCGCCCGCCTCGGCGCCGAGATCCCGGGGTCGGCGCGGCTCGACCCGGAGACCGCCACTGACCTGTTGGGTGTGGACGTGGCGGCCGCCTGCGGGTCCGACCCGCTCCGGCGGGTCGAGCGCCGGGCGGTCGCGACGTTCATCGAGTCGCTCGATGACCCGCCCGTCGACGCTCACGACGTCTACCTCCGCCTGCATCTGCTGTCCCACCGCCTCGTCGCCCCCAACGGCGCCAATCTCGAGGACGTGTTCGGTCTGCTCAACAACGTCGTCTGGACCGACCTCGGGCCGTGTGCGGTCGAAGACTTCGAGCACGTACGGCTGGCATTGCGCGCCGCAGGGCGGCCCGTCCAGGTCATCGGGCTCGACAAGTTCCCCCGCATGACCGACTACGTCGTGCCGGCTGGGGTGCGCATCGCCGACGCCGACCGCGTGCGGCTCGGCGCCCACCTCGCCAGCGGCACCGTCGTCATGCACGAGGGCTACGTCAACTTCAACGCCGGCACGCTGGGGAGCGCGATGGTCGAAGGTCGGATCAGCCAGGGCGTCGTGGTCGGCGACGGCTCCGACGTCGGCGGCGGGGCGTCGATCATGGGCACCTTGTCGGGCGGCGGCAAGGAGGTCATTCGGGTGGGCGAGCACTGCCTCATCGGCGCCAATGGCGGCATCGGCATCTCGCTCGGAGACGACTGCGTCGTCGAGGCGGGGCTCTACGTCACTGCCGGCACGCGTGTGACGCGGCCGGATGGATCGGTGGTCAAGGCCGGCGAGCTCAGCGGTGCGGACAACCTGCTGTTCCGCCGCAACAGCACGTCGGGCGCTGTGGAAGTGCTACCCCGCGCCGGATCAGTCGAGCTCAATCTCGCACTCCACAGCAACGACTGATCGGCAGCCCGGCCTCGCCGTCAGCCCGCCGGCGCCGCTGCCAGCCGGCGGGCGACCAGCTCGAGCCGATCGTCGGGTTGCACCACCGCGATGCGGACATGCCCAACGCCGTCCGGTCCGTAGAACTCACCCGGAGACACGATCGCCCCGCCCACAGCGGCCAGCCGGTGGGCAAGCGCCCAGGCGTCTCCGTCGGGCGCAGCCACCCAGAGGTAGAACGTCGCCGGCGGGCGGACGCAGTGGACCCCGAACTCGCACAGGGACACGGCCAGCAGGTCGAGCCGCCGGAGGTAACGCTCGCGTTGGGCGTCGACGTGGGTGTCGTCGCGGAACGCCACCACTGCCGCGGCCTGCACGGGTCCCGGAACCATGAACCCGGCGTGCTTGCGCACCTCGGACAGGTAGTGGACGAGGTCGCGATCCCCGGCGTAGAAGCCGACCCTCGCTCCGGCGAAGTTCGACCGCTTGGACAGCGAGTGCAGGGCGACCACGCCCTCGGTGCCCTCGGCGAGGATCGTACGGCCGGCGCCGTCCCATGTGAACTCGATGTAGCACTCGTCCGACAGCACGGGCACGGCGTGGCGGCGTCCCCAGGCGGCGGCCTCGGCCAGGTCGACCAGCTCGCCGGTCGGGTTGCCCGGTGAATTGACCCACAGGCACAGCGCCCGCGCCGCATCGTCGGGGGCGATGCCGTCGAACGTCCGATAGGGCACCGCCCGGCAGCCGGCCAGGACCGCGCCCATCGCGTACGTCGGGTAGCTGACGTGCGGATAGAGCACGGTGTCGCGCCCGGGCGACCGCAGGTGCAGCCACTGGGGGACGCCAGCGACCAGCTCCTTGGTCCCGACGCAGGCCGCGACCTGAGCGGGCTCGACGCCGGCGCCGAAGCGCCGGCCGAGCCACGCGGCGGCCGCCTCCCGGAAGGCGGGCGTCCCGACCGAGGGCGGGTAACCCCGCTCGGCACCCGAATCCGCCAGTGCCGCGACGACGGCTGGCAAGGGCGGATCGCAGGGTGTGCCGATCGACAGGTCGACGGCGCCCCCATCGCAGGTGTCGGCCACCTTGTGGAGGTCGGCGAGCCGGTCGTACGGGTACGGGGGCGGCTCGAAGCCGGCGGGCTCGGGTGGGCGTACCGCAGCGTGGCGATCGCTCATGTGACGACGAACTCACGGAAACGACTGAGGGTGGCGTCGTCGAACCGGCCGCGGATGTGCATGCCCGACTCGCTGGCCGATTCGCGCAGCACCTCGCCGGCGCGGTGGGCCGCCGCCAGGACGTCGCCGCGGTCGAACGGGATCACCATCTCGACCACCGTCATCAGCGACCGGAGTCGGCCGGCGATCGTCTGCAACAGGTCATCGACTCCCTCGCCGGTCTCCGCACTCAACGCCACCGATCCTTCCCACACGTCGGCCAGGCGCTTGGCCGAACCCGGCGCCAGGTCGGACTTGTTGAACGCCAGGAGCTCCGGCACCCCGTCAGAGCCGATCTCGGCCAGGACGTCGCGCACGGCCCGGATGTTGCCTGCCGGATCGGGGGCACTGGCGTCGACCACATGGACCAACAGCTCGGCATCGACGGCCACGTCGAGCGTCGACCGAAAGGCCTCGACGAGCTGGTGGGGCAGCTTGCGGATGAAGCCGACCGTGTCGGTGACGAGCACCGCCTCGCCCCCCGGTAAGGACAGCCGACGGGTGGTGGCGTCGAGGGTAGCGAACAGGCGGTCTTCGACCAGGACCTCGGCATCGGTGAGCCGGTTGAGCAACGTCGACTTGCCGGCGTTCGTGTAGCCGACGATGGCCAGCCGCGGGAGCTGGCCGCGACGTTGCGCCTTGCGCTGCGTCTGCCGATGCTTGGCGATCTGGCGCAGTTCGGCCTCGAGCTTGTGGAGGCGGCGCACGATGCGGCGTCGGTCGACCTCGAGCTGCGTCTCGCCGGGCCCCCTGGTGCCGATGCGCGCGCCGCCGGCGCCGGCCGACATGCCGCCGGCCTGCTGCGAGAGTGCTCGACCCCGTCCCCGCAGGCGCGGCAGGCGGTAGCGAAGCTGCGCGAGCTCCACCTGCGCCTTGCCCTCCTGGCTGTGGGCGTTCTGGGCGAAGATGTCGAGGATCACCGCCGTCCGGTCGATCGCGGTGCGTCCGAGCTGCTTCTCGAGGTTGAACTGCTGGGCTGGGGTCAGCTCGTTGTCGAACACCACGGTGTCGCAGTCGGTTGTCACCGCAACTTCCCGCAGCTCCTCGACCTTGCCCTTGCCCACGTACGTCGGCGGGTCGGGCGCCTGTCGCCGCTGGAAGACGCGTGCCACCTCGTCGGCACCGGCGGTATCGACCAACAGGGCCAGCTCGTCGACCGACGCCTCTGTCTCCTCCATCGTCTCGGGCGGGATGCTGACGCCGACGAGGACGATCTTCTCGCGGAATGCCCGCTCGATCAGCGCCACGGCCACCCCTCCGGCAGCTCCACGGTCGCAACCATCGTGGCCGGGCCACGCAACAAGACGGCGCCATCGCCGCCGACGGTCACGTCGGCGGTCCCCCCGGCTTGCTCGACTGCGGCGCTGTCGTTGACGAAGCCCCAGGCGCGCGCGGCCACTGCGGCCGCGCAGGCGCCCGAGCCGCAGGCCGGGGTCGGACCGACCCCGCGCTCATAGGTGCGGATGGCGATGCGATCGCCGCCTCCCGGCATGAGGAGGTGGACGTTGGCTCCACCCGGCTCCTTGGCATTGACGCGCTCGCCCAGCTCGATGAGGTCGACCTCGTGGTCATGGCGACCCACGTCGAAGACGAGGTGGGGGTTGCCGACGTCGACCCTCAGGGTGCGGCGGATCGGTCCCCCGGCCCATTCCGGCGCCTCGCCCGCGATGCGCACCAAGCCCATGTCCACCGAGAGGCTGTAGGTCAGGCGGTCGGATCGATCGTGCAGCGTCACGACGCGCCGCCCGGCGCCGGTGCGGATGGGGATGGTGGGTCCGTCGGCCCAGCCTGCGAGGACCAGGGCCTGGGCGAGGCAGCGGATGCCGTTCCCGCTCGTCTCGGCGGGTGATCCGTCGGCGTTGCGCAGGTCCATGGCGGCAACGGCGTCGTCGGCGACGTCGAGCGGCGTCGCCCGGATCAGGCCGTCGGCCCCGACACCGGTGCGACGGTCGCACAGGGCGCGCGCGACATCGGCATCGAGGCGATGGGAAGCGTCGTCGTCGAGGAGGACCAGGAAGTCGTTGCCGAGCCCGTGGTGCTTGGTCAGGCGCATGGCGTGGTTCAGTCTGCCAGGACGGCCGGGCGACACCGACCGCATTCCCATCCGGGTCGCGTCAAGCCCCACCGATCCCGAGCTCCGCGGCCAGTGGCTCGACGAGGTCCGCCGGATCGTCGGCGCGCAGCCAGCGGATGCGGGGATCGCGCCCGAACCAGGAACGCTGTCGTCGGGCGAACCGCCGAGTCCTGCGCACGGCGAGCGCAACCGCCTCGTCGAGACTGCAGGCTCCGGAAAGGTGCACGAACAGCTCCTTGTAACCGAGGGCCTGGCCCGCGGTGCGAGATATGCCCCGAGGATCGACGAGCAACCGCCGCGCCTCGGCCACGAAGCCGGCGGCGATCTGCCGGCGATAGCGTTCCTCGATCCGTGCCGCCAGCGCGGCAAAGGGCAGCTCGATGCCGACCATCTGAAAGCGCGACGCCGGGTACACCTCGAGCCCTGGCCCGAACGAGGAGAAGGGGCGCCCGCTGCCGATCGTGACCTCCAGTGACCGGAGGATCCGCCGCCGATTGGTCGGCTCCATGCGCCCGGCCGCCACCGGGTCGAGCTCGGCCAGGCGACGGTGGAGCGCGCGGCTGTCGGGCTCCGCCTCGAGCTCGGCTCGGACCGCGGGGAACCGTCCGGGCACGGCCAGCTGGTCGATCACCGCCCGCAGGTAGAGCCCGGTCCCTCCTACGAGCAGGGGGCGGCGGCCGTGATTCTCGATGTCGACGATCGCCGCCCGGGCCCGGTCGGCGAATGCCGTGACGGTGAATTCCTCCCACGGGTCGATGATGTCGATGAGGTGGTGGGGCACCTCGGCCCGCTCGGCGGGCGTCGGCTTGGCGGTGCCGATATCCATGCGGCGATACACCTGCATGGAGTCGACGGACACCAGCTCGAACGTGGGGTCGGCCCGCGCCGTTGCCAGTGCCAGTGCCGACTTGCCCGACGCCGTGGCGCCGACGATCGCGGCCGGACCCGGGGTGGGACCGTTCAACGGCCCCAGGATGTCGGAGACGGACAGTGGAAAGGAGGCACCGGGCAGGGACCGTAGCCGCCGGCGGCCACGCTCCCAGCTGCCCAAATGCCCCTTTCGGTGGCCCGGCGGCACGCCTACCCTCGTCGCTACACGGAAGCACAGCCGTCGAGGCACCCGTCGTAGAGGTCGAACGGGGTGCCGTGGAGGTAACCATGGAAGCGCGTGTCGGCGACCATGTGGTGCTCGAGGGAGCGAAGGTCGGCCACGCCCGCCGTCGGGGAGAGGTGCTCGAGGTCCTGCGCGGCGCCACCGGCGACCGCTACCGGGTCCGCTGGGAGCAGGACGATCACGAGACCGTCCTGGCCCCCGGTCCCGACCTGCGGGTGGAGGGTGCCGGCGAACCCAAGCCCGAGCGCCTGTCGATGAGGGTCGACGTGTCGGTCACGGAGGATGCCGATCACACCGAGGCGCTCGCCCGCGTGCACATGTGCGGTCGCGAGTTCTCGGCGTGGGGACGTGCCCGTCGCAACCCGAACGACCCCACCACGCCCGCAGTCGGTGAGGAGCTCGCCGTCGCCCGGGCATTGTCCGAGATGTCCCACCAGCTCGTCGTGGCCGCGGCCGACTCCCTCGAGTCGGCGCTCGGCCGCCCGGTGGCGCTCCACGTTTAGCCACCGAAGGACAACCGATCACGGTCGCCCGGCCGCGCACCAAGGCCTGACCGGCCGCCGTCCACCCGATGAGGTGCCGGCAAGCGATGGCCGGGCGACCGTCATCCGGACCGACCCCCGCCCGCCTCCCCGTGTGGCATCGGTCGGACGACCGACTCGTCAACCTCCGGCGATGTCCTTGGCGAAGCAGGCCGAGAGCTCGCTCGTCGCGTACATGCCGTAGTTGGGGATGCGGTGGTAGCCGCTCGTCTGGTAGAGCGCCATCGCCTCGGGCTGGCGCAACCCCGTCTCGAGTTGCAGCCGCCCGTACCCGAGATTGACCGCCTCGAACTCGAGCCTGGCGAGGACCGCCCGGCTCACTCCCCGGCACCTGGCCGCGGGCGCTGTGTACATGCGCTTGATCTCGGCGACGTGGGTACCGGCCGCGGATAGGGGTCGTAGAGCGCCGCAGCCGACCGGTTGGCCCTCGCGGTAGGCGACCAGGAAGACGCCGCGTGGCGGCGTAACCTCGTCGACGCTCATCGCCCACGCGGCCTCGGGATCGTCGGCTCCTTCGTCGCCGGCGTAGCGCTCCTCGATGTCGACGATCATCGCGGCCACCAGCGCCTGTGCGGCCGGATCGTCGTACGCCTCCGGCCGGACCAGGACCCCCGCGTCCTCGCCGCCGGGGACATCGGTTTCATCATCGCTGCGATCGCGCCGCCCGGCGGCGGTGTCCTCGGACCGCCGGCTCATACCACGGCGACGGGGATGCGCGTGCGGTGGCGTGCGGGGATCGTGACCCGGGACAGGTCGCCGGTGAGGTGGTGGGGCGCGGCGGCGGTGACGGTCACCTCCGCGTAGCTACCGGGCCGCAGGGGCGCCGGCGAGCGGAAGTGCACGAGCTTGTTGTGGCGCGTGCGGCCGGTCGTGACGGATGGATCCTTGCGCGAAGGACCCTCGACCATGACCTCCTCGGTCGCTCCCACCCGGGCACGGTGGCGCGCCAGTGCGGAGCGCTCGACCACCAGCCTGAGGCGCTCGAACCGCAGGGCAGCTACCTCCGCGGGGACGAAGTCGTCGACCCGCTCGGCTGCCTCGGTACCGGGCCGCGGGCTGTAGATGAACGTGTACGCGCTGTCGTAGCCCGCCTCGGCCGCGACCTCCAGCGTTCGCTCGAAGTCGTCGTCGGACTCGCCGGGGAACCCGACGATGATGTCGGTGGTCACGGCCAGCTCGGGCACGGCGGCCCGAGCGGCGGCCAGGCGCTCGAGGTAACGCTCGGCGGTGTAGCCCCGATGCATGGCGGCGAGCACACGGTCGCTGCCGGCCTGGAGGGGCAGGTGGAGGTGCTCGCACACCGCCGGAACCGTCGCCATCGCCTCGATCGTCTCGGGCCGGAGGTCCTTGGGATGCGGGCTCGTGTAACGGACCCGCCGGACGCCGTCGACCTCGCCGACGGCACGGAGCAGCTCGGCGAACAACGGGCGGACCCGCACCGACTCGCCAGCCCGCCGCCGGGCGAGCATGAGGTCGCGGCCATAGCTGTTCACGTTCTGCCCGAGCAGGGTCACCTCGGTGACGCCATCGGCCGCCAACGCTCGCACCTCGGCGACGATGTCGTCGGAGCCGCGGCTGATCTCACGTCCCCGCACCGCCGGCACGATGCAGAACGCGCACGAGTTGTCGCAGCCGATCTGGATGGTGACCCAGGCCGCGTACGGCACCTCACGCCGGGCCGGCAGCGCGCTGGGGAAGGACTCGTGGTCGGCGGCGGCCGTCTCCTCCAGGATCTCGACGATCGATCGACCCGCGGTGCGCTGCTCGCCCAGGAGCTCGGCGGCCCGGTGCACGTTGTGGGTGCCGAACACCACGTCCACGTGGGGCGCCTTGCGG
>Ga0214469_1000293_pt1 | contig 16743 bp, 18 predicted proteins | sample RVTome_10_FD_187340 | JGI IMG/M metagenome (GOLD analysis project Ga0214469, IMG submission 187340) | Soil microbial communities from uranium-contaminated site in the Upper Colorado River Basin, Wyoming, United States - RVT153D57 HiSeq ... | reverse complement strand
CCGCCTCACCGGACGGGACTTAAAGGACGTCGGTCGAGGTGCAGTTTAGCAATCGCACAGCAGCCGCGCCTGCCCGACCCGCGGTTGGTCCGCGGTGCCGACTTCGCCGGAGAATGATTCGGCCGGCCGTCACATGGCACACTCGATGGCTGTACGTGGCACGCTGAATGGTCGTTCCAGCGCCCGAGTTGTGGCGGTTCGTGGAACCGTTTGGCGTGCCATGTAGGTGCACCGCCGGGCGCCTACCGAGCCAGAGTCGGCTTGATCTCGACCAACCGGCCCAGCAGCCCGTTGACGAACCCGGGCGAGTCGTCGGTCGAGAGCTCACGGGCCAGGGCGACCGCCTCGCTGACCGCCACGGCGTCGGGCACGTCGTCGCGGAAGAGGATCTCGTACGCGCCGATCCGGAGCAGGTTGCGGTCGACGGCGGGCATGCGCTCCAGTGTCCAGTCGACGGCGTAGGTGGACAGCAGCTCGTCGATGCGTTCGAGGTTCGCCACGACGCCCTCGACCAGGGTCACGGCGTACTCGCTCATCGGTGGCGACGCCGCGACCATCCGCCGAGCCAGCGTCGCGCCGGGCGCCAGCCCTTGGATCTCGGACTCGTAGAGGACGTCCAGCGCCCGCTTGCGAGCCTTGGTGCGCGCGGCCACGGAGTCCGGTCCGGCCGCCGGTCAGGAGGCCCGGCCGAGGTACGACCCGTCCCGGGTGTCGACCTTGACCTTCTCGCCGGACGTGATGAACAACGGCACCGCGATCTCGTACCCGGTCTCGAGCCGGGCCGGTTTGGTGCCACCGGTGGACCGGTCGCCCTGCAGACCGGGTTCGGTGTACTCGACGGCGAGGACCACCGAGGTGGGCAGTTCGACGGACAACGGCACACCGTCGTGCAGGCCGACCGTCGCATCCTGGTTCTCCAGCATGAAGTTTGCCGCATCGCCGACCGTGGCCGAACCGATGTGGATCTGCTCGTAGGACTGGGCGTCCATGAACACGAAGTCGCCGCCGTCGCGGTAGAGGTACTGCATCACGCGCCGGTCGACGTTGGCGGTCTCGACCTTCACGCCGGCGTTGAACGTCTTGTCGACCACCTTCCCCGACAGCACGTTCTTCAGCTTGGTGCGCACGAAGGCACCGCCCTTGCCGGGCTTGACGTGCTGGAACTCCACGACGGTCCACAGCTGTCCGTCGAGGTTGAGCACGAGGCCGTTCTTGAGGTCGTTGGTCGTCGCCACCGGGGTGCGCCTTCGAGTCCGGGCAGGGCCCCGACGCGGTCAGGCGTCGAGGACCAGCAGGTCCTTGGTCGTCGTCGTGAGCAGCTCCGGGCCGCCGGCATCGCGGACGACGAACGTGTCCTCGATCCGGACGCCACCGCGCCCGGGCAGGTAGACGCCGGGCTCGACGGTCACGGGCATGCGATCAGCCAGTGTACCCGTCGCCGACTGCCCCAGCGCCGGCGCCTCGTGGATCTCCAGCCCCACCCCGTGACCCGTGCCGTGCCCGAAGTGCTCGCCGTGGCCGGCGGCGTCGATCACCTCGCGCGCGGCCCGGTCCACCGCGATGCAGTCGACGCCGACGGCGAGGGTATCGGTACCGGCTCGCTGGGCCGTGGCCACAAGGTCATAGATCTCGCGCTGCCAATAGGCCGGCTCGGTGCCCACCACCGATGTCCGCGTGCAGTCGGCGTGGTAGCCCTGGTACATCGCGCCGAAGTCGATCTTGAGGAGATCTCCGGCACCGACAGTCCGGGCGGTGGGTCTGTGGTGCGGAACCGCGCTGTTCGGCCCGGCCGCGACGATCGTCTCGAAGGCCAGGCCGTCGGCGCCGTGGTCGTACATCCTCGCCTCGAGGTCTCGCGCGATCTCCTTCTCCGTTCGTCCGGCGAAGCCACCGGCCGCGTAGAGGTCCTCCAGCGCCCGGCACGAGATCGCACAGGCTTCGTGGAGCAGCGCGAGCTCGTGGTCGTCCTTGATCGCCCGCAGCTCCTCGACCACCCGTCCGAGGTGCACCAGCTCGGCCTGGTCCGCCGCCTTCCGGATGGCCTCGGCCAGGGCAAGGGTGACGTCGTGCTCCTCGACCGCAAGGCGGACCGGACCATCGGCGGCCGCCCGCTCGGCCAACGCGGTCGCGACCGAGCGGTCCTTGACCAGCTCGACGTCGGGCGCCGCCTCGGCGGCGGCCGTCGTGTACCGGCCGTCGGTCGCCAGCACTGCGCCGCCGTCCCCCCCGATCAGGACCGCTGCGTTGCTGCTCGCCAGCCCGGTGAGATACCGGACGTTGACCAACCGGGTGATCAGGGCGACGTCGGCGCCGCTGTCGGCGACGGCGGCCGCCACGCGGGCCCGGCGCTCGGCGTGCTCGGCAGGCATGGCGCCGACCCTATCCCCGCCTGACGAAGTGCACGCTCGTCCGACCTGGGCCCTTGTCAGCCCGGCGGTCGGCCGACGCATTGGCCAACGACGTCCTCGACGATGCCTCGAGCACGAGCCAATGGACCAGCACACCAGGGTGGTTCCCCGGTAACCCCGACATGCAGACCTCAGGTTGGCACAGCGATCCGCCGCCGATTGACGGGAGGAAAATCGTCATCGCGGACACCGACCACTTCGCGCCTGGCTGCGGGGACGCGCTGTGGGCGTGGAAGACGTTCCTGCGCGGCCACCACCCGATCCTCATGGACTTCGGAATCATCGCCGGTGTCAACCCGCCGGATCCGACAACGGGCGGCCCCATGGCCTTCGCAGGGCGAGGACAGGTCCGTCGAGATCACGGCACCCGTGCGCTCCCAGTCCCCGTCGCCGAGCCTGCTGTACCTGATTTCGATCCGACCACGTCAAGCCCGCGCATCTCCTGACCCGGCTCGCCGCTGAACGCCGGCCCTCGGCCGCGAACGGCCAGGCCCGGGCCCGGTGACTGCCGTCGTCGTCCGGTTGGGGCATGACACGGGTGCAGTGCGTGACGGTGGGCGGTGCGATCATGGCTCAGATGGCATACCGTCGCGCGGCTGATGACGGGTGCATCGTCGACGGTCCGCCAGCGGCGTTCGGGCGGGGTCGGCTGCAGACGCCCTGCACTACTGCGCATTGCCGAAGGGGGCGCCGAGTGCAATGACCTGGGGTCTGCTGGACGGCGACCCGTGGGCGACGACCTGTGCACGGCGGGCAGCATCCGCCAAGCTGCACGCGGAAGGTGCACTCCACGAGGTACCGTGCCCGGCCTGCGGGTATCCCACCCTGACCGAGCGGGGCGGGAACCACATCTGCGTGATCTGTCACTGGCAGGACGATGACTCGACACGCGACCAGCCCGACCGTCCCAGTGCACTCAACCACGGTCTCACCCTGCGGCAGGCCGCCGCCCACATCGTCGAGACCGGCGTATACGCCTCGCCGCGCTGGGCATGGACCGCCCCCGAGTACTTCACTCCCCGGGCCCGCGCGGCCCGCGCCCAGCTCGTAGCGGCCTACGAGCGGCTGATGATTCACCCGCGGGACGCCCTGGCCCGCAAGGACGTGCACGACGGGCGCTCCAACCTCATGTACGCCATCGTGAACGCGATGCGATGACACAGCTCCTCCGCGAACGTCCGCCTCGTCGTCAGTCACCCCTGGCGAGTGCGCGCAACGCCAGGACGTAGGAGTCGATGCCGAAGCCGGCGATCGTGCCCGTGGCAACGGACGCCACGACGCTGGTGTGCCGGAACCGCTCGCGGGCAGCGGGGTTGCTGATGTGCACCTCCACCAGCGGCGCGGTCAGCTGGGCACAAGCGTCGCGCAGCGCGTAGGAGTAGTGGGTGAACGCCGCCGGGTTGAGTACCACCGGCATGCCGCCGTCGGCGGCCTCGTGCAGCCAGCTCACCAGTTCGGTCTCGTCGTCGGTCTGACGGACGTCCACGTCGAGGCCGAGCTCGGCCCCGGCGTTCCGGCAGGCCGCGGCCAGGTCGTCGTAGGACGCCGACCCGTACACCTCCGGCTCGCGTGAACCGAGCCTGCCCAGGTTGGGTCCGTTGAGGACGAGCACACGCGTCATCGGGTCCTCACCGGGAGACATGCGCATACGCCTCCGCCAGCAGCTCGGGGTCCGGGGCTTCCAGGATGCCGGGCTTCGCGAGCCCGTCGAGCACGACGAACCGTAGCCGGTCGCCGCGGGCCTTCTTGTCCACCCGCATCGCGTCCAGCAGCGCCGGCCACGCAGCGGCGTCGTACGTCGTGGGCAGACCGAGCGCGGCCAGAACGGCCCGGTGGCGGTCGGCCGTGACCGCATCCAGCCGGCCGGCCAGCCGGCCCAGTTCTGCGGCGAACACCATTCCGATCGAGATGGCCGCGCCGTGACGCCAGCGGAACCGCTCCACCTTCTCGATGGCGTGCCCGAGCGTGTGACCGTAGTTGAGCACCTCCCGTGGCCCGACCTCCCGAAGGTCGCGCGCGACGACATCGGCCTTGACCCGAATCGAGCGCTCGACCAGCTCACGCAGGTGCGGGCCGTCCGGTCGCGCGGCGGCGGGGTCGTCCTCGACGAGGTGCAGGATCGCCGGATCGGCGATGAATCCGCACTTGACCACCTCGGCGAGGCCGGCGACGAACTCGTGCGGCGCCAGTGTCCCGAGCGCAGTCAGGTCGCACAGGACGCCGGCCGGCGGGTGGAACGCACCGACGAGGTTCTTGCCCTCGTCGGTGTTGATCCCGGTCTTGCCCCCGACGGCGGCATCCACCATCCCGAGCACGGTGGTGGGGAGAAGGACGAGACGGACGCCGCGCAGCCAGGTGGCGGCGACGAAGCCGGCCAGGTCCGTCGTCGCGCCACCGCCGACCCCTATGAGCGCGTCGGAGCGGGTCAGCCCGATCCGGCCCAGCACGGACCAGCAGAAGGCCGCGACGTCGGCGGTCTTGGCGTCCTCGCCGTCAGGGACCTCGACGACGTGGGCCTGCCGGCCATACCCGGCCAGTCGGTGCCGGATCGCCTCCCCGGTGCGCCGTAACGCCCGGGGATGGATCACGGCGACCGTCGCGACGCCGTCGCCCAGCATGCCGGGCAGGGTGTGGTGCAGCCGATGGCCCACGACGACGTCGTAGGGGTGGCTGCCGCCGACGGTGATCCGGGTCGGCTCAGCGGACACCGGTCACGACCTCGGCCACGACCTCGTCCGGTGTCCGGCCGGCGGTGTCGACGGTCAGCGTCGCGACCTGCAGGTAGAGCGGTCGCCGCTCGTCGAGCAGCCGTTTGAGCTGTGCCCGCGGGTTCCCGATCAACAACGGGCGGTCCCGGTTCAGGCCGACCCGGCTCGCGGCGTCGGCCAGGCCGACGTCGAGGAAGACCACCCGGTGGCCCCGGAGCAGTTCGCGGGTCTCGGCGTCGGCGACCGCTCCGCCGCCCACGGCCAGGACACCGTCGTGGATCGTCAGTGCGGCAGCGACCGCCTCTCTTTCGAGGGCCCGGAACGCCGGCTCCCCGTCGTCGACGAAGATGTCACTGATCGACTTCCCGGCGATCAGTTCGACGTCGTCGTCGGTGTCGCGGAAGCCCACGCCCAGTCGGTCCGCCAGCAGCCGCCCGACCGTGGACTTCCCCGCGCCGGGTGCCCCGACGAGCACGACCCGTGGTCTCACCGGGTGGCCAGGACGCCGGGCAGCGCGTCGAGGTACGCGGCATGGTTTCGCGCCGTCTCCGCCACGGAGTCGCCGCCGAACTTCTCCAGGGCCGCGTCGGCCATGACCAGCGCGACCATCGCCTCGGCCACCACCCCGGCAGCCGGTACCGCACAGACGTCGGAGCGCTGATGGTGCGCGGTCGCGGCCTCACCCGTGGTCGTGTCGACCGTCCGCAGGGCGCGCGGCACCGTCGAGATCGGTTTCATCGCGGCGCGGACCCGCAGCACCTCGCCGGTGGACATGCCGCCCTCCGTGCCGCCGGAGCGACCCGACGTCCGCCGAGCGCCCTGCCCGGTCGGGACGATCTCGTCGTGCGCAGCCGAGCCGCGGCTGCGCGCCAGGGCGAAGCCGCCGCCGATCTCGACGCCCTTGATGGCCTGGATTCCCATGAGTGCGCCTGCCACGCGCGCGTCGAGCCGGCGGTCCCAGTGCACGTGGCTGCCCAGCCCTGGTGGTAGCCCGTATGCCAGGACTTCGACCACGCCGCCGAGCGTGTCGCCGTCGGCGTGTGCCGCGTCGACCTCGGTGACCATGGCGGCGCCCGTTTCCGGGTCGAAGCAGCGCAGCGGGTCGGCGTCGAGTGCCGGCACGTCGTCCGGCCCGGGCATCGGGTCCGCGGGTGCCGAGACGGTGCCGATCTCGACGGTGTGGCTGACCAGCCGCACCCCGTAGGCCTGGCTCAGGAACGCCGCCGCGACGGCCCCGATTGCCACCCGCGCCGCCGTCTCGCGGGCGCTGGCCCGCTCGAGTACCGGCCGGGCTTCGTCGAACCCGTACTTCTGCATGCCGACCAGGTCGGCGTGCCCCGGCCGGGGCCGGGTCAGTGGCGCGTTCCGGGCCAGCCCGGCCAGCACGGCGGGGTCCACGGGATCGGGCGCCATGACCTCCTGCCACTTCGGCCACTCGGTGTTGGCCACCTCGACGGCGACCGGCCCGCCGAGCGTCGAACCGTGCCTCACACCGCCGAGGAAGGCGACCTCGTCCTGCTCGAAGGTCATCCGCGCGCCGCGGCCGTAGCCGAGCCGCCGCCGCGCGAGCGCCGCGGCGACGTCCCCGGTGGTGACCTGCACCCCGGCGGGCAGTCCTTCGAGGATCGCCACCAGAGCCGGGCCGTGCGACTCGCCGGCCGTCAGCCATCGCAGCATGCCGGCATCCTTCCACCCTCGTCTGTTCAGCCGCCCACGTAGGCGTCGACCACCAGGTGGCCCCACGCGACGGCGACCAGCGCACCGAGCAGCATGAACGGTCCGAACGGGATGGCGCTGCGCCGGCCGGCTCGCCCGACGAGCATCAGCCCGACGCCCGTGAGCCCGCCGAACAGAAACCCGAAGAAGGCACCGACCACGACCACACCCCATCCCTGCCACCCGAGCACGAGCCCGAGGACTCCTGCCAGCTTGACGTCTCCGAGACCCAGGTCGGCCGGCCGTAGCAGAGCCAGCGCGAGGAACGCCGCGAACATCGCCGCCGCGGCCGGCCACGCCCGCCCGTAGGCTCCCCACTCACCGGTCGCCGCTGCCGCCACGGCGAGCAGCGACCCGCCACCGACCAGGGCGGCGGCAGTGAGCGGGTCAGGGAGGCGGTGCTCGCGCAGGTCGACGTACGCCATCGCCACGCCGAGTGTGCCCACCCAGAGGTACGCCGGCAGTTCGGGCGCCCACCCCAGGCTGGCCGCCAGGACGCCCCACGTCACCCCGGTCGCGGCGCCGAGCAACGGCCGCAGCCGTGGCGCGGAGGCCAGCACGCGGTACGGCGTGCGGACCGGCTCCCCGTCCTCCGGCATGCGGTCGGGCAGGACCGCCAGCAGGATCGGCAGCGCAGTTCCTACGACCAGGCCGAGGCCGACCAGGACCGCGACGGTCACGAGTCCTCCCGGAGGGCGTCGCGCAGCACCGACACCGGAACGTCGTGCCCGGTCATGAGCCGGATCTGGCCGGCCGCCTGGTGGACGAGCAGGTCCAGTCCGCTGGCCACCGCTCCCCTGCCCTCGATCCAGCGCGCCGCGAGCGCCGTCGGCCACGGCGTGTAGACCACCTCGAGGAGTAGGCGGCCGGTCGTCGCCGCGCTCGTCAGCGAGTCCACCACACCGTCGACGGCGCCGGTCGGCGCCGTCTGCACCACCAGTTCGGACACCGCGCACTCCGGCCAGGTCCGCCACGGGCGGAGCGAGACCGACGTCCCCAGCCGCTCTCCCAGTTCGACGACGGCACGAGCACGATCCGGCTCGCGGGCGTGGACGTGAACCGCCCGGCCCTCGAGCGCCGCCACGGCGGCGAGCGCGCTCGCGGCGGTCGCCCCGGCGCCCCACATGCACACGGCCGCCACCCGCGGCAGGGCGCCCCGCTCGCGCAGTGCCGCCACCATGCCGGGCACGTCGGTGTTGTCGGCGTGCAGGTGCCCGCCCGGATCGATCAGCAAGGTGTTCGCAGCACCGACCGTGCGGGCCAGGTCGGATGCCGTGTCGGCCAGCGCCAGACCGGCCCGTTTGAGCGGCATCGTCAGCGAGAGACCCCGCCACCGCCGGTCCAGGCGGCGGACGAAGTCGCCCAGTCCGGCCTCGTCGACGTCGTGTGCGGTGTACTCCCAGTCCAGCCCCAGATGGCGGTACGCGGCACGGTGCAGCACCGGCGAGAGCGAATGCGCGACCGGCCGGCCCAGCACGGCGCACCGACGGCGCTCCCCCGCCCCTGTGGTCACGGCCGGGTCAGCACAGGTCGCTCTCGCGGCAGTACGCCTGCAACACCGCCACGTTGGCGTTGTGGTCGGCGGCGGTCACGGCGAACCTCGTCTCTCCCGACTCCAGATCGACCGTGGTGAAGTAGCAGTAACCGTCGGTGCTCGGGCTCAACGCCGCCGCGAGGGCCGCCTCACCCGGCGACGCGATCGGACCCGGCGGCAGCCCGTTGTTCAGGTAGGTGTTGTACGGGGAGTCGATGGCACGCTGCTGGTCGGTGGTGAAGACGCTCTCGGCGTTGTCACCCACGGCGTAGTGGACGGTCGAGTCCATCTGCAGGCGCCCGGCCGGGATGCCGTTCCCGCTGCAGGCGCCCGAGAGCCGGTTGACGACCACCTCGGCCACCATCGGCATGTCCTCCTCGCGCGCGACCTCGCGCTCGACGATGCTGGCGATGGTGACGACCTCTCGCGGCGTCAGGTCGCGCCCGGCGGCCCCGGCCTCGAGGTCCACGGTCTCGGCGGCCTGGCCGAAGCGGTTCAGCATGGCCTGTACGAGCGACGCGGCCGTCGTGTCCGGCTTGATGTCGTACGTCGCAGGGAACAGGAAGCCCTCGGCCTCGCCCTCGGCGTACTCGGGCAACCCCTCGGCCCCGTCGATCGCGGCCAGGACGTCGTCGGCGGGAAACCCCGTCTCCTCGGCGACGCGCTCGACGATCTGGGTCAGGCGGTATCCCTCGGGGATGGCCACCCGCCCGATCACGGTCGTCGCCTCGAGCATGGCGGCCACGGCGTCGGACGCCCTCATCTGCCGGAGCAGGACGTAGTCACCGGCCTGGATCGCAGAACCATCCGGGTGCTCCTCGGCGGCCGCGACGAAGGCCTCCTGGCTCGCGACGACGTCGGCGTCGGCCAGCGTGGAGCCGATCTCGCGCAGGGACGCACCGGATTCGATGGTGACCGTCACCTCGCCGGAACCCGGTCCGGGGTAGTCGGCAGCGGGAGCGAACATCCCGTCGAACATGCCGCCCAACAGGGCGCGCCCACCGAACAGGGTGATCACGACGATCCCGCCGACGACGGCCACCGACAGGATGACGGCCAGCACCGAGACCAATCGGCGACGTCTGCGCCGGCGCCGTTTGCGGCGTCGGTGACCGCGGGTGGTGCGCGGGCCGTCGTCCATCGTCAGCCCGATACGGCTCATCTACCCACCTGCACGATCTCGCCGGGAGGCCGGCCGCTGCCGCGCTCGGCGTCGAGCGCGGCCTGGAGGATGACCACAGCGGCGGCTTGGTCGACCGTACCCCGGCCCTTGCGGGCAGAAACGCCCCCGGCCTGCATGCCGCGGGTCGCGGTGACGGTCGACAGCCGCTCGTCGACCAGCCTCACCGGGCATGGTGCCACGTGCGCGGCCAGCGAGCCCGCGTAGGCCCGGACCGCCTGTGCGGCCTGCCCCTCGGCGTCGGCCAGCGTCCGGGGCAGCCCGACGACCACCTCGATGGCCCCGCGGTCGGCGGTCAGGGCGGCGATCCGGGAGAGATCGGCACCGCCCGGATCGCGACGGACGGTCTCGACCGGCGTCGCCACCATGCCGTCCGGGTCGCAACTGGCCACCCCGACCCGCACACTGCCCACGTCGACGCCGATACGGACTCCTCGGCGCACGCTCAGGAGCCGCCCGTGACGGTCTCGCCGACGGCGTGCTCGATGCGCTTCAACGCGTCGTCGATCTTGCTGGCGTCGGTGCCACCACCCTGGGCCACGTCGTCCTTCCCGCCGCCACCGCCGCCGAGGACCTGGGCTGCGTCGCGGACCAGCGTTCCCGCCCGCAGGTTCCACTCGCGACCGCGCTCGTTGACCGCCACCACCACCAACGGCCGTTCGCCCGCGACCCCGGCGACCGCGACCACCGCGGGCCGGTCGCCGGGCAGGCTGTCGCGCACCTGGAGGGCCAGCCGGCGCAGGTCGTCGGCACCGCCCCCGTCGGAGGCGTGGTGACCGACGTACGCGACGCCGAACACGTCGTGCGCCTGTTGGGCCAGCCCGGGAGCTGCGGCCAGCAGGCGGCCCTGACGCATCCGCTCGATCTCCCGGTTCGCCTCGCGGAGCTGGTCGAGGATCGATGCGACGCGCTCGGGCAGCTCCTCGGGGCGGACCTTGAGCGCCTCGGTGAGCTGCGCGACGAGGACGTGCTCACGGGCGAGGAACCGGTAGGCGTCGGCGCCGACCAGGGCCTCGACGCGGCGCACGCCCTGGCCGATCGACGACTCACCCAGCAGCTTGACCACCCCGAGCTGACCGGATCGGCGCGCATGGGTGCCGCCGCAGAGCTCACGAGCCCAGTCACCGACCGAGACGACCCGGACCCGGTCGCCGTACTTCTCACCGAACAGTGCCATCGCACCGGCCGCCACGGCCTCCTCCTGGCTCATGATCTCGGCGTGGACCTCGAGGTCGGCGATGAGCACGTCGTTGACCCTCGCCTCGACGTCGGCGAGCACGCTGCGCGGTACAGCGCCGGAGGCGGCGAAATCGAAGCGGAACCGGCCAGGCGAGTTCTCCGACCCCGCCTGGGTGGCCGTCTCGCCGAGGGCCTCCCGGAAGGCCTTGTGCACCATGTGGGTCGCCGTGTGCGACCGGGAGATCGAGCGCCTGCGCTCGACGTCGACGACGCAGAGGACACCGGCGCCCAGGGTGACCTCGCCCGAGACGACGCGTGCCCGGTGCACGATCAGCCCGCTCATCGGGGACTGGACGTCGAGGACCTCGAGCCGGCCACCGCCGGCCACCTCGAGGACGCCCTCGTCGGCGAGCTGCCCACCGCCTTCGGCGTAGAAGGGCGTCCGGTCGAGCACGACCTCGACGTCGTCGCCCGCACGAGCGGCGGGGACGGAGGCGCCGCCGACGACCAGCCCGTGCACCGTCGCCTCGCCGGTGACCTCGTCGTAGCCGGTGAAGTCGACCGGTGCGCCGAGGTCGTCGGCCACGGCGCGGTAGACGGACAGGTCGACCTGGCCGGTCTTCTTCGCCCGCGCGTCGGCCTTGGCCCGATCCCGCTGTTCGGTCATCAGCCGGCGGAACTCGTCCTCGTCGACCGACAGGCCCTGCTCGGCGGCCATCTCGAGGGTGAGGTCGATGGGGAAGCCGAACGTGTCGTGCAGGCGGAAGGCCGTCTCACCGGCAAGTGTCGGGCTGCCGGCCTCCTTCGTCTCGGCCGCGGCCAGGTCGAAGATCTGCGTCCCCGTACGCAGGGTCGCCCGGAACGCCTCCTCCTCGCCGTAGGCCGTGGCCTGGATCCGGTCGAAGTCGCGCTCCAGCTCGGGATACGAGGCGCGCATCGCGGCCATGCTCGACGGCAGGAGCTCGGGCAGGACGAGGTCGTCGACGCCGAGCAGACGCATGGTGCGCACGCTGCGCCGGAGCAGCCGCCGCACGACGTATCCGCGGGCCTCGTTCGAGGGAGTCACGCCCTCGCCGATGAGCATCAGTGCGCTGCGCACGTGGTCGGCGACGACGCGCAGCCGGACGTCGTCGTCGTGGTCGGCGCCGTACCGGACCCCGGCGAGCTCCGCCGCCCGCGCCAGGACCGGGTAGACCTCGTCGATCTCGTAGAGGTTGTCGACTCCCTGGAGCAGGTACGCGACGCGCTCCATGCCCATGCCGGTGTCGATGTTCTTCTTCGGCAGCTCCGCGACGACGCGGAAGTCCTCCTTGCTCCGGACCGAGTCGATCGCCTCCTGCATGAAGACCAGGTTCCAGATCTCCAGGTAGCGGTCCTCGTCCACGACCGGTCCGCCCTCACGGCCGTGCTCCGGGCCGCGGTCGACGTAGATCTCCGAGCACGGGCCGGCCGGCCCGGGCTGCCCGGTGTGCCAGTAGTTGTCCTTCGTCCCGCGGCGCTGGATGCGCTCGTCGGGCAGCCCGGCGATCCGCTTCCACAACTGCGCGGCCTCGTCGTCGTCGTGGTAGACGGTGGTCCAGATCGTGTCGGGCTCGAAGCCGTATCCGCCGGAGTCCTGGGAGCCGGTGATCAGCTCCCAGGCGTAGGCGATGGCACCCTCCTTGAAGTAGTCACCGAAGGAGAAGTTGCCGTTCATCTGGAAGAACGTGCCGTGCCGAGTGGTCTTGCCGACCTCCTCGATGTCGAGGGTCCGAAGGCACTTCTGGACGCTCGCCGCCCGCAGGTACGGCGGCGTCTCCTGGCCGGTGAGGTAGGGAATGAACGGCACCATGCCGGCGACCGTGAACAGCAGCGTCGGGTCCGTGGAGATCAGCGGCGCGCTGGGCACGACGACGTGTTCGCGCTGCTCGAAGAAGTCGAGGAAGCGCCGGCGGATCTCGGCGGTCTCCATCAGCGCGGGCCCCTCGGAGGACCGGAGCGGAACATCGCGCGCACGGTCTCGGGGTCGAGGTCCTGGGGCGGGCCGCCGTTGCCGTCGATGCCGAGCGCCTCGCGGAGCTCGCCGTCGCGTTCGGCCATCCCGACCCGCACGTCGTCGGCGAACTCGCGGACGGTCTGGGTGAGCCGGCCCAGGGCGCCGGACACCTGGCCGGCGGCGCCGTCCGGGGTCAGCCTGCTCGCCGCCCGGGTCAGCCGCCGCGCGACGAGGATCCCCGCGGTGGCTCCGAGCGCGACCCAGAACAGTCGCCTCACCGCGTACTCCCCAGTCGCTGACGCCGGCGCGCGAGCGCCCGGCGCACGCCGTAGGTGAACGCCGCGGTGCGAACCATCGGGCCGCCGAGCACCGCCGCGAACAACGAGGACATGGCCGCTGCGTTGCCCGTGACGGTCTGGGCGTTGGACGTGATCGCGTCGACGCGCTGGAGTTGCACGTTGGTCGATGCGAGCAGCGCGTTGGTCTCGTCCACCGTGACGCTGGTCTTCGCCACGTGCTCCGTGCGCAGGTCGCGCACCGTCAGCGTGAGCTCGTCGACCGTCTTGCCGAGCTTGACGATCGGCACGGCGAGGACGCCGACGAGCAGAACGAATGCGACGGCCGCGATCAACCCGGCGATCTCGCCTGCGGACATGGTGGGGACCTCTTCTGACGGTTCTCTCGGGAGGGTCCGACCCTACCCTGCAGCGGGACGCCGACGATCCCCGTATTCCGGTCGGGTCACTCGCCGCGGACGATCTTGCGCAGTCTCGCGTACCGCTCGGCGTAGTCGCGCTCGGCGCCGCGCGTGCCGGGCTCGTAGTAGACCTTGTCCGCCACCGCGTCCGGCGCGTACTGCTGCTCGACGACGCCGCGCGGGTCGTCGTGGGCATAGGCGTAGCCCGTGCCGTGACCGAGCTTCCGCGCGCCGCCGTAGTGGGCATCGCGCAACTGTGGCGGCACGGCGCCGACCAGGCCGGCGCGGACGTCGCCGAGCGCTGCGCCGATCGCCTTGACGACGCTGTTCGACTTCGGCGCCAGGGCCAGTGCGATGACGGCCTGCGCCAGCGTGATCTGCGCCTCCGGCCAGCCGATGAGCTGCACCGCCTGAGCCGCCGCGACCGCGGTCTGCAGTGCGCTGGGGTCGGCCAGACCGATGTCCTCGCTGGCGAGGATCACCAGCCGCCGCGCGAGGAACCGGGGATCCTCGCCGGCCTCGGCCATCCGCGCCAGGTAGTGCAGCGCCGCGTCGGCGTCGCTGCCGCGGATCGACTTGATCAGCGCACTGGTGACGTCATAGTGCTGGTCGCCGTCCCGGTCGTAGCGGACCGCTGCCCGGTCCACGGCGGCCTCGGCGGTCGGCAGATCGATGCGGGCTCCGCCGTCGCTGCCGACGGCCCCGGCGGCCGCTTCGAGGTAGGTCAGCGCCCGTCGTGCGTCTCCCCCGGCCAGCCGGACCAGGTGCTCCTTCGCGTCGCCGTCGAGGGTCACCGTGCCGGCCAGGCCACGTTCGTCGGCCAGCGCCCGGTCGACCACACGGGCGACGCCGGCCTCGTCCAGCGGCTGGAGTGTCAGCAGCAGCGAGCGGGAGAGCAACGGACTGGTCAGGGCGAAGAAGGGGTTCTCCGTCGTGGCGGCCACGAGCGAGACCCACCGGTTCTCGACGCCGGGCAGCAGGGCGTCCTGCTGGGTCTTGGAGAACCGGTGCACCTCGTCGACGAACAGCACCGTTCCGGTGCCGGTGCGGACCAGCTCGGTCCGGGCCGCGTCGATGACGGCGCGGACGTCCTTCACCCCTGCGGTGACCGCGGAGAGCTCGACGAAATGGCGCTGCGTGGCGCGGCTGACGACGTAGGCGATCGTGGTCTTGCCGGTGCCGGGCGGGCCCCACAGCACCAACGTCATGGGTTGATCGTTCTCGACCAGCTGACGCAACGGCGCACCCTCGCCCAGCAACTGGTCCTGGCCGACGATCTCGTCGAGCGTCCGCGGGCGCATCCGCACGGCCAGCGGAACGCCGTCGTGATCGGCGTCGGCACCGGCCAACGCACCCGGCGGTGTCGCCGCACGGCCGCTGACCTCGAACAACGCTCCGTCGTCGTTCACCTCGCCGAGGCTAGTCCGTCGAGACGGACGGTGAGTCGAGGCCCGCCAACAGGCGGTCGGCCAGCTCGCACAGGTCGGCGATCTCCGCCGTCGACAGTGCGGAGAACCACTCCCGCACGGCGTCGAGGTCGGACTCGTCACGCGAACGCCAGTAGCCGTCGTTGGCCTCGGTGGTCACGAGCAGCCGCCGACGCCGATCCACGGGATCCGGCTCGACCCTGAGGAAGTCCTTGCGTCGCAGCGCGCTCACCAGCTGGGCGACGTTCTGGTGCGTCGTCCCCAGCGCCGCCGCGGCCTCGGTCAGCGACGGCCGGCCGAGCGCGATGACCACCGTGAGCAGCGCCGCCTGCTGGGTGGTGAGCCCGTCGGCGCGCATCCGCTCGTCCATCAGATACCGCAGCCGGTGCGCGAGCACCAGGACGGTCCGGAATGCCCGCACGGGTAGTTCCAGCTCGGATCCGGTACCGATACCGAACGGCGAGGTCTTGACAGCAGACATGTGCAATATATTACCCTAACGAGTACTCCAATATATTGCGTGAATGGGAGGCGTGCCGTGATCTGCCTGCTGCCTCAGTGCGCCTACCTGTCCGAGACGACGCGGATGCTCGAGATCCACCGCGCCCTGCGGCAGCGTGGTGTGCCGGTTCGGGTCGCCACCCACGGCGGTCCGCACGAGTCGCTCCTCCGGGCCGCCGGCGTCGGTTACGACGTCATCGGGCCACCGATGGATGCGCGCCGGAGTGCCGAGTTCGTCCGCTCCGCCGTCGGCATGGGAAACGTCGGGCAGAGCATGTACAGCGATGCCGAGATCCGTGCCTACGTGGCCGCGGAGGCCGAGTACTTCCGGGCTCACGGCGTCACCGTCGCCGTCACCGGCTTCCTCCTGACCACGATGCTGTCGAGCCGGCTCGCCGGCGTCACGGTCCTGACCGACCACGGCAGCTGGGTCCCGCCGGTGTACGAGCGGGGCCTCGTGCCGGCACCGAGCCATCCCCCGTGGCCGATACTCCGGGCGCTGCCCGAGCGGGCGGTGAGGTGGCTGGCGAACGCCGCGCTCCCGCGGACGCGCTTCTACTGCGCGGGCTTCAACCGGGTCGCCGCCGACCTCGGCGTCGAGCCGGTGCCGAGCCTGCCCGCACTGGTGCTGGGTGACCTGGCCATGGTCACCGAGGTTCCCGAGATCCTCGGGGTACCGGCCGCCGAGATGGCCGCCTGGCAGCCGGCCGGGCGGCGCGGGTACCGGCCCGGCACCCGCCTGCGGTACACGGGTCCCCTCTACGCGCGGCTCGACGTCCCCCTGCCCGACGCGGTTTCCGAGTTCCTCGACCGGCCGGGTCCGGTCGTGTATGCCGCGATCACGTCGACCTCGCCGCACATCATCCGCGGTGTCGTCGGGGCGCTGAACGCCCTCGACGTCCGGGTGCTGGTCGCCGCCACCGTGCACGACGTCGCCGACCTCGGCGACGAGCGGGTCATGGTCGCCGGCATCCTGCCCAGCCATCGGGTGATGCCCCGGGTCGACCTGGCGGTGACGGCGGGCGGCCAGGGCAGCGTGCAGACCGCGATGGCCGCCGGCACGCCCGTGCTGGGCATCCCGCTGCAACCCGAGCAGGACCTCAACGTGGTGCTCCTCGAACGCCAGGGCGCGGCTCGCCTCGTCTCCCGACGCGACGCGCACGGGTCCCGACTCGCGTCCGTCGCGGACGACATGCTCCGCAACGACCGCTACCGGGCTGCCGCCGACCGGGTCCGGCGTCTCTACGACGCGGTCGATGGTCCCGGCAACGCCGCCGACGTCATCATCGAGGTCGCTGCGACCTCCGCCCGGGCCGGGTCCACCAGGTGACGGCCATGCTGAAGACACGCCTCGCCGTCATCAGCGTCGTCCACTTCGCGCTGGCGCCCGGAGTCGTCGTCGGACTGGTCCCGTGGGC
>Ga0214469_1000291_pt1 | contig 16820 bp, 14 predicted proteins | sample RVTome_10_FD_187340 | JGI IMG/M metagenome (GOLD analysis project Ga0214469, IMG submission 187340) | Soil microbial communities from uranium-contaminated site in the Upper Colorado River Basin, Wyoming, United States - RVT153D57 HiSeq ... | reverse complement strand
GATTGCCGAGGTTGGTCTCGCTGACCCTCTCGCCGGGAGTCGTCACCACTGTCGGCGGCACGTTGTCGTCGACAACACCACGTCTCGAGTTCAGCGGCACCTACCTCCAACCGATCGATGTGCGACCCGAGAGCTATGGAGAACGGGTGAGTTTCGGGTTACCCGAACCGGTCCGGGCCAAAACCACTCCCCGAGACTAGGCGAGTTCGGAGAGTGACGGCCGATCGCCTCCTTCCCTGTTCGAGCGCGTTCAGATCTGGACACGTAAGGTGGCGCTTGACCACTCAGAAGGAGAGCTCGTTGAGACATCGAATCCTCGTCGCACCGGCCGCCCTGGCAATGATTGCCGCCCTGTTCCCGACCATGGCATTCGCCGCCGACGCCACATCGACCGACGACTTGCTCATCTCCGAGTACGTCGAGGGCAGTTCCTTGAACAAGGCCGTTGAGATCTTCAATGGCACCGATGGCGAGGTGGATCTCACCGCCTACGCGATCGAGGTCTACTTCAACGGCGCCAGTTCGCCCGGAACGACCATCGCCCTCACGGGGACGGTCCAGCCCGGTGACGTGTACATCGTCGCCGATGACGGGGCCGACGCAGCCGTCCTCGCCGAGACCGACCAGACCACGACCGCCAGCCTGTGGAACGGCGACGACGCCATCGTGCTGACCGGCAGTGCCGGTACCGTCGACGCATTCGGACAGGTCGGGTTCGACCCGGGCACCGAATGGGGCACCGGGGCAGTCAGCGGCCAGGACGCAACCCTCCGCCGCATGCCCGAGGTGTGTGCCGGCGATACCGACCCCAGTGACGTCTTCGACCCGTCCGCCGAGTGGGACGGGTTCGCCCAGAACACCTTCGACGGGCTGGGCAGCCATACTGTCGACTGCGAGAACGGTGACGAGGAGGAACCGGGTGAGATCACGGCCCTCCTGCTGCTCACCGAGCTGGGCGTAACCCCCACCGGCGGCGAGTTCATCGAGATCCACAACCCCGGTACAGAGCCAGTCAACCTGTCGGACGTGTATCTCACCGACGCCACCTTCGCGGGTGGCGGGACCTTCTACTACAACATCGTGACCGGCACGAATGCCGGAGGCGGTGGCTTCGCCGACTTCCATGCATGGTTCCCGGACGGAGCGACCATCGACGGCGGTGCGTACCAGACCATCGCGCTGGCAGGATCCGACGACTACGCAGCCGCCTACGGAGCCAACCCGGACTACGAGTTGTTCGAGGACGGGGAGGCATCAGACGGCATCCCCGACATGCGTGAGGCGTTCAGCGGTTCGGTCAACGGCCAGGGTGGTCTCACCAACGACGGCGAGGTCGTCGTCCTATACCAGTGGGACGGCGCCAGCGACCTGGTCACGGATCTGGACTACGCCCTGTGGGGTGACAAGGACGAGGCGATCGACAAGACCGGCGTGGCCAGCGACGGGCCGGACGCCGACTCCGACGCCACTCCGTACGCTCCGGACACGCCCATCGCCGACCAGGACGTGATAGCCACAGGCTCACACTCCTCCGGGCAGAGCTTTCAGCGCGTCGACCTGACCGAAGGTCACGAGGTCGCCACCGGCGGCAACGGATTCGGTGGCGCCGACGAGACGTCCGAGAACCTGTCGGCCACCTGGACCACGGCGACGGCCACTCCCGGGGTCGCGATCGGTGAAGAGCCCGAGCGCGAGTGCGACGTGAGGTCGATCACACTCATCTCCGAGGTCCAGGGCGACGGGGCGGTGTCACCCTTGGCCGGTGATCCGCCGTTCGTCCCCGGGGATCCGGTCACGGTGCAGGCCGCTGTGACTCTGATCTCGCCCAGCCTGGGCGGATTCTTCATCCAGGAGGAGCCGGCCGACCACGACGGCGATCCGGGCACGTCGGAAGGCCTATTCGTCGCCGGGTCGGTCCCGACCGACACCGTGGCCGGAGACACCGTCGAAGTGACCGGCGGCCCGTTGGAGGAATTCGACCGGACTCAAATCAACGCCACCGCCGTCGTCGATTGCGACCGCGACCCGGTGACGATCGACCCGACCCCGCTGTCACTGCCGGCGGACACGGCGGAGCGGGAGACATTGGAGGGCATGGTGGTCGAGACCGCACAGGACCTCTTCGTGTCCAGCCTGTTCACCGCCTACAACTTCGGGGAGCTCGGAGTCGCCCTCGACGGGCCGCTCACCCAGCCGACCTCGGCGTTCGCGCCCGACGATCCACAGGCCCAGCAACTGGCCGACGAGAATGCCGAGAACCTGCTGTTCATCAACGACCGCGACGAGTTCGGATTCCAGAACGCCCCGTGGTTCCACGACGTCCGCCGACGTGCCGGCGATGTGGTCGAGGCCGGGGCAGTGGGCGCGCTGAACTTCAGCTTCGGCGACTTCCTCCTCGAGCCGCTGGATGAATTCCCCGAGATAACGCAGGTCGAGCCGCGACCTCCAGCTCCCGACCTGGCCGAAGGCAACGACATCGCGGCGTTCAACGTCTTGAACTATTTCAACACGTTCGGTGACAGTGACGTGCTCCGCGGGGCGCGAAATCAAGCCCAGTTCGACCTGCAGTCGGCCAAGATCGTCGAGGCCATAGTCGAGCTGGACGCGGCGATCCTGGGGCTGATCGAGCTGGAGAACGACTACGAGGATCACTACGACACCGACCCGTCGACGGTGCCCTCCATCCAGACACTGGTGGAGAAGCTCAACCTGGAGGCGGGAGCCGGCACCTATGACTGGATCGTGCCGCCCCAGTCGATCCTCACCGAAGAGGGCCTCGGCGGGGGCGGTCTCGGCCCAGACGCGATCGCCCAGGGCATCATCTACCAACCGGCAGAGGTGACACCGGTCGGGGAGGCGGCGACGTTCGACATCGACGCCGAGCTGACGGGGGAGGAAACGAACAAGAACCGCTGGCCGCTCGCCCAAAGCTTCGAGATCGACGGCCAGGTGGTCACGGTGGTGGTCAACCACTTCAAGTCGAAGGGGTCGTCCTGCGAGGACGTGGGCGGGCCCACGTTCGATATCGGCGACGACGTGGAGACATTCCTGACGGGAAATTGCAATCTGACCCGTGAGTACGCCGCCCAGCAACTCATCGAGTGGGTCGAGACCAAACCCACCGGAGTGAACAGCCCGGACACTTTCGTCATCGGCGACCTGAACTCCTACGAGGAGGAGGGCCCGATCGAGCTGTTCATCGACGCCGGCTACGAGGACGCGGTTCAGTCGCACGGTGACGACGCCTTCACGTTCAAGTTCGACGGCCGTTACGGCCGTCTCGACTACGTGATGGCGTCCCCGTCGGCCAAGCGGCTGCTCGACGATGCCGCCGTCTGGCAGGCCAATTCGCCGGAACCGTACGGGTATCTGTACTTCAACGACCCGGTCGACACCCTCGAGACCGCCACCGCGTACGCCTCCAGCGACCACGATCCCGTCGTGATCGCGATCGACCCACCGGGACGGTCGGGCAGAGGTAGGTGATCTCCGTCCTGTGCGGGTTTTGTGGCTCTCAGCCCCGAAAACCCGCACAGAACGGCTCAGCCGAACAGTGAGGCGCCCTCGGCCAGCACACGCATCTTGGCGAGCGCGACCTCGCGGGTGAGAGGCACCATGCCGCAGTTCGTGGACGCCACTACCCGCTCCAGCGGCATGTGCGCGGCCACGGCATCGATGGTGGCGGCCACCTCGTCTGGGGTCTCGACCCGATCGGTGGCCACGTCGATGACACCCGCCTGGACGGTCTTGTCACCGAGTAGATCGAGGACTTCCAATGGGACGTGCGACCCGGCGATCTCGAGCGACACCTGATCGATCGACGACTCTGCCAGCACGGGAAAGGTCTGTTCGTACTGCCGCCACTCGGGGCCGAGCCCGCGTTTCCATTCGATGTTGGCCTTGACCCCGTAGCCGTAGCAGATGTGAACGGCGGTAGTGGCCTCGACCCCATCGACGGCCCGTTCCAACGCCTCCACTCCCCAACCGCCCACATCGTCGAGAAAGACGTTGAAGGCCGGCTCGTCGAACTGGATGACATCGACGCCTGCCGCCGCCATCGCCCTGGCCTCTTCGTTGAGGATGTCGGCGAAGATCATCGCCAGGGTGGGGCGGTCGCCATAGTGCTCGTCGGCAAGCGTGTCGACCATGGTCATCGGGCCGGGCACCTGGGTCTTGATCATGCGGTCGGTGATCGACCGGAGAAAGCGGGCGTCGTCGACGAAGACGCCGCCCTTGCTCGACACCTCGCCCACCACCCTCGGCACCGATGCTTCATAGCGCTGCCTGATCCTCACGGTGGCCCGGTCGACTGCATCGACACCGTTGAGCCCCTCGATGAAGGTGGTCACGAAATGCCGGCGGGTCTGCTCGCCGTCGGAGACGATGTCGAGCCCGGCCCGCTCCTGTTCGGCCACGGCCACGCGTACTGCGTCTCTCTTGGCCTCCTCGAGGCCATCCCCCTCGTGCATCCACCCCGCCCAGAGCTGATCCCGGGAGGCGAGCCAGCCTGGCTTGGGGAGGCTTCCTGCGATAGTCGTCTTTGGTCTCACCGACCCGAAGCTAGCCAGTGGCCCGGAATGCGACGGCCCCTGCGGCGATTGAACCTGGCATGACCGACCTCCCCAAACTCGCCATAACAGGCTCGACCGGTGCGGTCGGAGGGCGGGCGGCACAGCGACTCGCCGCGGCTGGTGTTGCCCAGCGACTGGTGGTGGGCGACACCTCGACTGCACCCGACCTCGAGGGCGCCGTCTCCGTGGAGGTCTCGGACTACGGCAACTACCACGAGATGAGGGCCGCCCTCGAAGGAGTGGAGACCCTGTTCCTGGTCTCGTTCCGGGAAGCCGACGATCGGCTGCAGCGGCACTTCAGCGCCGTCGACGCCGCAGTGGACGCCGGAGTCGAATCCATCGTGTACCTGTCGTTTCTCGAGGCTTCAGCCGACTCGACCTTCAAGCTCGGCCGCCAGCACCACGCCACGGAACAGCACATCAGGGACAGAGGAGTCGGGTTCACCTTTCTCCGCTCGAGCCTGTACGCCGAGTTCGTTCCCTTCTTCACGGGAGACGACGGGGTCATCCGCGCTCCGGCAGGAGATGGCAAAGTGAGTTGGATCAGCCGTGACGACGTCGCGGACACGGTGGTGGCTGCCGTGCAGACCCAAGAGTATGCGGGCCAAGCTCTCGAGAACACCGGCCCCGCGGCCCTCGACTTCCACGAGACGGCCGCCACCCTGAGCAGAGTCACCGGGCGTGACATCTCCTACCTCCCCGAGACCGAGGCCGAGGCCTGGGAGTCACGACGACCGACCGGAGCACCCGACTGGGAGATCGAGGGCTGGGTCTCCTCCTATCTGGCCATAGCCAACGGAGAGCTCTCGATCGTCTCGGACACCGTCGAACTACTCACCGGACATCACCCGGCCGACCTGGAGACCGTCCTGAGGAACGACCCCGGTCTCTGGTCCCATCTCACCGGCTGATCATCCGCAGGAGACGATGATCTCGTGAAGCAGAACGACCCCGGTGCGGAGACCGGGGTCGTTCCGACTTCAGAGTCGTCGTCGCTACTGCTTGATGAGCTGACCCTCGATCTCGAGGACGACGCCCTTTGACACGAGCCACCCGCCGCCTTCCAACGCAGCGTTCCAGGTCAGTCCCCAGTCCTCTCTGTCCAAATCGGCGCCGGCGCTGAAGCCGATGCGTTCGTTGCCCCAGGGGTCGGTGACGGTTCCCTGGTATGTGGCGGCGAGAGTGATCGGCTTGGTGACGTCACGGATGGTGAGGTCGCCTGTGATCTCGAAGCCCTCGTGGTCACTTCTGATCTCGGTGGAGACGAAACCGAGGTGTGGGTAGTCGGCCACATCGAGGAAGTCCCCTGAACGGAGGTGTTCGTCGCGATCATCCGCACCTGTGGTGATGCTCGAAGCATCTATCTTCACTTCGATCCGGGAGTCAGCGAGATCGTCGCCGATCTCGACTGTCCCCTCGAACCGGTCGAAGTGGCCCCTCACTTTCGTCACCATGAGGTGCTTGGCAACGAAACCGATCTTGGTGTGCTGGCTCTCGAGGACCCACGTTCCTGCCTGAATGTCAGGGCGGGTGGTCGTCTCTGTCGTCACGGTGGCCTCCTTGTCGTATGTTCCGTGATTAGTTGCCTACTACAACCATTGCTAGCGACAACTATTCCGCCTACGATGAGAGCGATGTCCAGCCCCACGCCCGAGAGCGTCCGCGCCTGGCGCGCACTGATGCACGTTCATTCAGCGGTGACCAACGCCATCGACGAGACCCTGCGCGCCGAGGTAGGCATATCCGGCAGCTGGTACGAGGCGCTCGTGGAGATCGCACTCGCGGGAGGGACCATGAGAATGAACCAATTCGCGTGCGAGACCACCCTCACCAAGAGCGGTGCCACCCGCTTCGTGGATCGTCTCGAGAGAGCTGGCCTGGTGGAGAGAACAACGTGTCCCACCGACCGGCGCGCCCACCAGCTCGTCCTGACCGCTCGGGGGAAACGTGCACAGAAGAGGTGCGACCCCCACGTCCTGAGGATCATCGACGAGCAGTTCGGCCGGCACATCACCGAGCCTGAGGCCAGGATGGTCTACGAGGCGTTGAGTAGAACGCGCCGCCCGATGTCGCCACCTAGCCTGCAGACATGACCGAACCCATCGAGGTATCCGGAGACCAACAGACCTGGCGCGTGGTCGCACACGCCTCGGCGTTCATCCAACTGGTCGGTATCCCGTCGCTCGTCGGCCCGCTCGTCGTCTGGCTGGTGAAGCGCGACGACCCGGTGGTCGAGCCTCACGCCCGTGCCGCCCTCAACTTTCAACTCTCCATCCTCATCTACTTCGTCGTCGGCGGGCTCGTCGCTGTCATAGCGCTGGTCACCATCGTGGGGATCCTGCTCTCGGTGCTCATCGTCCTCCTGCTGGTCCTCCTGTTCTTCCTCGAGCTGGTGTTCGCCCTGCTGGGGACCTTGGCCGCCTCGAGAGGCGAGCTCTACGAATACCCGGTGAGCCTCGATCTGATCAAAGGCTGACGACCCGATGAGGCGGGCAGCCCGAGGACACGCCGATGTCTGATCTCCTCACGATCTCCGCCGTGGCCATCGCCATCCTGATGCTGGCGACGTGGGTGGTCAGCGTGATCGTCGACGACGCCTCCATCGTCGATGTCGTGTGGGGTCTCGGCTTCGTCGTCGCCACCTGGGCCGCCTACTTCGCGTCGCCGATCGACACTACGACCGATAGGTCGCTGCTCATGTTGATCCTGGTGACGGTGTGGGGGCTGCGACTCACCGGCTATCTGGCCTGGCGCAACGTGGGCAAGGGAGAAGACCGGCGCTACCAGCAGATGCGGAAGAAGAGCCCTGACTCGTTCTGGCTCACGAGTCTCTTCACGGTCTTCGCGCTGCAAGCGTTGCTCATGTGGATCGTGGCCGTGCCGGCAGTGGTCACCCAGGGCAGCGAAGGGACCCTCTTCTGGCTGGACTACTTGGGGACCGGCATATGGATCGTCGGCCTCTTCTTCGAGACCGTGGGAGACCTCCAACTCGCCCGCTTCAAGTCGCGGCCGGACTCGAAGGGCCAGGTGATGGAAAGGGGCCTGTGGCGATACACCCGTCATCCCAACTACTTCGGCGACTTCTGTGTCTGGTGGGGAATCTACCTCGTTGCGCTGGCCGGAGGCTCCTGGTGGGCCGTTGTCTCACCTCTGCTGATGACGGCTCTCCTGATGCGGTTCTCCGGGGTGGGGCTCCTGGAGAGGACGATCACCCGCCGACGCCCCGAATACGAGGAGTACATCCGGACGACGAACGCCTTCTTCCCGGGTCCGGCGAGACAGCGGACCTAGACAGAGACGTTCGTGTCCCGACCCAGCCAATAGAGGGCGAACCCACCGATGACGGCACCAGCGGGCAGGCCGAAGACGACGGTGACCGCGGCCGCGGCGAGATCTCCGAAACCGTCACTCGAGGCGAGCGACACCGCGATCACACCGACGCCGGCAGCCAAGGCCATGCCGGCGAGGGCCCCCATCACAACACGGACGAATGGGTGAATTGTGCGCAGGCGTTCCCTCATGTCGATTCACCAGATGTCCGGATGCCCAACTGTCCCAGGCCCTTCTGATCGGTGGACGACTGAAGGGTCAAGCACCCAGCTTGGCGACCATCGCCCACAACACGACCAGCAAGACCGCCATCTCGATCGCGGCGGTGCGATTCGAGGCCTTGATCTCCGCACCCGCCTGCCCTCGCTCCACCGCAGCGAGCAGACGCTCCTGGTCCTTGGAGGAGACCAGCGGCTGGAAGAGGGCGGAGAAGACGATAGCCCCGATGCCCATGAGCACGAAGGTGTCGCTCCAGCCCCAGGCGTCCTGGGTCCACACCAGCGCAATGCCGGTGAGCAGGGTGAGTCCTACCACCGGTCCGAAGAAGCGGTCAGCCCTTTCCGCGAGAGTGTGCAGTGCCCTGCCCGACGAGGAGGCGTTGCGCGCCAGTTGGACCTGGGAGAACCATCCGAACAATCCCCCTCCGATCCATCCGGCCGCGCCGAGTATGTGCAACACCAGGAGCCCTTCGCGCATGTCATCCTTTCGAGGCAGCGGCAGAAGCTACACGTGTCAGCCGGTGAGTTGGCGGTCACTACTCCATGTGGGCGGCGAGGTCGATGAGCACATCGCGGAACTCGTCACCATGTCCGGATTCGACACCGTGGGCGACTTCATGCAAGACGGTCCATGCACGGGCCGGGCTCTCGATCGAGATCGAGCGAGCCACAGGGTCGTACACGCCCCCAAGACGTCCATCGAGAACCTCTACCACCTGCAGCCCGATCGGCTCGATCCCCAGATATCGGGTGAGGTCGTTGGCCAATGAGCGAGCCTGGTTCTCGTCGAGAAAGGTGTTGGCGAGACGGCTCATCGTGAGATCGAGGCCGGCATCACGGACCGCCTCCTGGACGATGCAGTAGTCGAACCCGCAAACCTCCAAGCCGTTCTCGGCCACGGTGCGTGCGAAGAAGACGTTGTAGATGGGGACGATGGCTATGGCAATGGCCGTGACGACAGCCACCGCGATCAGGAGTGGTCGGCGCCATGCGGGGGGCGACGAGGGCTGCGGGTCGTCGTCATCGGGATCCCATCCCTCGATGGGGAAGTCCTCGGAGTCTCCCGATTCGATCACTCAGACGATGGTACGGGTGATCCCAGGTCATCGAGAGATCGCGACGCCCATCGCCAACCCCTCGATCAGGGACGGTGGTCAACGGTGGAGGTGGGGATCCGTCTGGACGGCCCGACTGCGGATCGTGTAGACCGAATCACCCGACAGCACGCCTCCGCGCCCGAACAACCGCCCGAACTGCCAATTGGAGAGACCCAACTCGGGGCGGTTCAGCGCATACTGGCCGTCCACCCACCTGGTGAAACCGTTGCCCACGAAGGGCGCGTCGATCAGCTGGAAGAAGCGGCGATGCTCCTCGTCGTCATTGGACAAGAGGCTGGCGGCGAACCGGGGGCTGCGCTCGTTGAACAGCTCGACGGCCGCGTCCACGTCCGGGACCAGGGTCAAGGTGACCTCGGGGCTCCCCTCCCATTCCCACTCGAGCCCCAAGTGCTCCTCTTCGATCAGCTCAGTGCGGGACTCGGTCACCGCACCCCCCGCGCGCACGATCGAAGAAGGCTCGAACCAGGCGGGAGGCACCAGATGGCTGACTTTGGTCGTGACGTGGAGCTTCGATGTGGCTCCGACTCTCTCCCCCGCCTGATGGACGGCCTCGAGGAAGAGGGACACCAGGTCCTCGGCCCGGGACTCGACGATACAAGCAGTGTTCAGTGTGTTGCAGACCTTGCGATCGAGAGAGTTGAGCACCGCGGCGCCGAAAGCTCTTGGGTCCGCGGATTCGGCGGCGACGATCCAGGCCCCACCAGTGCCGTGGAGACTCACGGGTAGACCGGTTTGGCGGGCCACGGAGCCGAGTTGTGAGACTGCGGTGCCGGACCCCCTCGCCACAGCCAGCCCGAGACGGGGGTCGGAGAACATGGCCCATCCCGCGGCCCGGGAGGGTGTGTCGATGAAGGAGACCGCTCCCGCCGGCAGACCTGACTCCTCCAAGGCGGGCTCGAGGGCATGGGTCATGATGGCGCGCGCCGTTCCCAGGGCATCGGAGCCGATCCTGAAGACCACCGTGTTGCCACCGACCAAGACGCCGGTGGCGTCGGCGAAGACGTTGGGTCTCCCCTCGAAGACGAAGCCAACCACCCCGAGACCCGATCTCACCTGCTCGACTCTCCAGCCGTCGTGATCGATGGTCTCCACCACTCTGCCCCGACCACCCTCGCTGTCGGCCCACATGCGGAGACCTCTGATCATCCCCTCGCGCATCGAGTCGTCGAGAACGAGCCGTGTGGTCGACCTCCCCCGCCCCCGGGCGCGGTCGACGTCGAGCTGATTTGCTTCGGAGATGGGGCGGAAGATCGAGTCGTCTTCCAACCTGTCGGCAAAGACGGCGAAGAAGCGGCGCGTGCTGCCGGCATCGACGACGCCCATCCTCGAGAAGGCGGCTGCAGCCGCATCAACAGCCATGGTGGCTCGCCCCCACTCCTCCGCAGGGATGTGAAGCAAGGCTCCGGTGTCCTGCACCACCACGAGCCGGTCTCCTTCTCGAAAGACGCCGGCCAACTCCTCGCCGACGGTGGCCACCCTGTTGCCGCCGTAGACGATGGGCATCCCTGCCTCGAGACTGGTCAGGAGCTCGCTCATCTGCCGATCCTAAGTCAGGACCACGAGATCGTCGCGATGGATGACCTCGCCGCCCGCCACCGAGGTGTGCTCTCCCCTCACTCGGGCGATCTCGGAGGCCGACATCGCGCTCAGGCCTTTGGCGATGAGCCGCCCGTCGAGGGTGACCTCGACCGCCGCCCCGTGCGGGAAGGAGCCTTCGACGCCGGTGACACCGGCTGGCAGGAGCGACTTCCCCGAGTCGCGGAGAGCGCGGGCCGCCCCTTCGTCCACCGAGATCTGGCCCTCCGAAGGTGACCCGAATGCGATCCAGAGCTTCCGTGCGGAGAGACTCGACTCTCTCGGGTCTACCCATGTCCCGACATCCTCTCCCGCGATGGCCTTGGCGACGATGCGGGGCTCGGAGGCCGAAGCGATGACTGTGGGGACCCCCGACCAGGCCGCCATCCTCGCCGCCGCCACCTTGGTGGCGACACCTCCCGACCCGAATCTGCCCTGCGTGGAGTTGACTCGAAGCTGGTCAAGCACCTCGTCCGTATGGCGAACCGCAGTCAGAAGCTCGGCGGTGTCCGACATCCACGGATCGCCGGAGAAGATGCCCGGGGTGTCGGTGAGGAGCACCAGCATGCCCGCCCCAATCAGATGGGAGACGATCGCGGCGAGACGATCGTTGTCGCCAAAGCGCAGCTCGTCGACGACGACGGTGTCGTTCTCGTTGACCACCGGGACGACGCCCAGGGTCAGCATCCGCTCGAGGGCGGCGCGGGCATGGAGGTACTGGTCACGGCGGGCCAGGACGTCCCTCGTCAACAGCACCTGTCCCACGGTGCGCCCGACCTCCTCGAAGGCTTGCGTGTACGCGGCCATCAGATGGTTCTGCCCGACGGCCGCAGCGACCTGGAGGCCGGGTATGTCGACCGGGCGGTCGGCCAGTCCCATCGCCGGCAGCCCGGCGGCGATGGCACCCGATGTCACCAGCACCGTGGGATGACCGGCGGCCCAGGCGGACTCCACGTCGGCGACGACATGTTGGATCGCCTCGCCACGGATCTGAAGGCCCTCCCCGGTCAGACTGGAGGTGCCGATCTTGACCACGACGGGAGATTTGGGGCCGGCAGCTCTTCTCATCCGAAGCGGGCACGGTAGTGGTGGGCCGTGCTCAGATCTTGGGGAGGCGGTATCCGGATTTCTCGATGACATGGCGACGCGAGTCGTCGGCCATGCGCATCACGGCGGGCCAGTCCACGTGGAGCAGTTTTCCCCTGCGCTTCATGACCCTCCCCGCGATCAGAACGGTGTCGACGTTGCCGGTGTCCATCCCGGCCACGACCGCGGTCACCGGGTCGTTCAGCGGGGTCACGTTGATGCGGTCGGTGCGGAGCATGATGATGTCGGCCTGCTTGCCCGGGGTGAGGGTTCCCACCTTGTGGTCGAGGCCGTTGGCGCGAGCCCCCTCGAACGTGGCCCAACTCAACACGTCGCGCGGTGACGCCGAGGTCTTCTCCTGAGCGGTGGCGAGGGCTCTCTGCAGGGCGAGAACCGAGCGCATCTGGTTGAACATGTCGGAGGGAACGTTGGTCTCGACGTCGACGCTGAGACTTGGGGGGAGGCCCCTGTCCAAGAACTTCTGGATGGGCGGCATACCGTGACCCATCATCATCTCCACCGGCGATGCCAGCGAAATGGTCCCCCCGGTGTCGACGATCATCTGGATCTCGGTGTCGTTGAGGGTGGTGCAATGGATGTATGTGGTGTCCGCCCCCAGCAGGCCCGCATTCCCGAACTCCTCGACCTTTCTGTCCTGGCCGTAACTACCCACACCGACATGAGTGGTGATCCGGGCGCCGGTCTCACGGGCCAACTTCCAGTGATCCCGGGACACCTCGAAATCGGTGAACTCCGGTCCTGGCGCAGCCAGGGCGAGTGTGAGCATCTGGTCCTTCGTCGTGAAGTGCTCGGTGGCAGCCCTGACGAACCAACTCGGCTGCCGTTCCTCCCACTTTCCCCACCAGGGGAAGCCATATGCGAACACTGCCCGCAGGCCCGAGTCCTCCAGAGCCTTGACCACGGCGTCGGTATGGGCGGGTGAGCCCTGGATGTGCGACCAGTCGAGGAGGGTGGTTATCCCGGCGTCGATCGCTCCCAGTGCCGACACCAGATTCCCCACATAGGCATCTTCGGGGCGGAATGCCGGAGCCAGCTTGTGAAGCACGAAGGAGATGTAGCTGGTCCGCCCCTCCAGGGGCACGTCGGTGCCGATGTTGCGCAACAGCCCCTCCCATATGTGTCTGTGGGAGTCGACGAACCCGGGCATCACGATCGTGTCCGTCGCGTCGATGACCTCGGCATCGTCGGCCGAGATGCTGGCAGCGATATGGATGATCCTGTCACCCTCGATCAGGACATCTCCGGGAGAGAAGTCCCCGACCTCGGGGTCGAAGCTGAGCACGGTGCCGCCCTTGATCAGCCTGCGGCCGGCGTCGGGAGTCCTGAAGTCGATACCGGACGGGTAGAAGTCGGGGATCGATGCGACCGTGTCGACCCGGCTCCCCAGGACGATGCGGCGCACCCTGCGGAAATTTCGCTTCACCAGCTCCTTCAGGTCTCCCGCCTGGAAGAGGATGACGCCGATGAGGACCAGCACACCGATGATCATCGAGCCGTCGGTGGGAGTCAGCCCCAGGAACGGCAGCACGGTGAGGATGATGGCGAGGAGTACCGCGGCCACGCCGCTGCCGATGAATGTGGCCCGCCCCCCGGCGAGTGAAGCCCCGCCCAGCACGGCAGCTGTGATGCTGTTCAGGGCGAAAGGAGCTCCTATCGACGAGTTTCCGATCGGGGAGCGCGCCATGACGAAGAAGGAGGCCACGGCGGCGAGGAGGCCGGTGAGCAGCAGGGCCCGCACCCGCACCCAATTGGTCCGGATTCCCCCACGCTTCGCAGAGCGCTCGTCGTAGCCCACCGCCCGCACGGCCAATCCCGATCCTGAGGCATGCAGCCAGAAGTCGAGGAGACCCGCGCCCACCACGATCAGGATGAAGGCGATGGGTATGGGGCCAACGGTGGCGGTGAGGACCGAGACCAACTCGGAGCTGATCGTTCCCTGTGCAGTCGGCCGCAATGTGAGCGAGATGCCGTCGAGGATGCTCAGCGTGGCCAGGGTGGCGATGATCGAAGGGATCTTCAATCCCCGTATCAGACCGGCGTTGACCAGTCCGAGGACCAGACCGCATCCGAGGACGGCACCGACACCGATCGCGATCTGAGCCGAGCTCGCCTCTCCACCGATGAGAAAGGACGCCACAACGACCCCAAAGGTGATCATGGCCCCGACCGAGAGGTCGAGATAGCCGACAAGGATCGCATGCGTCTGGGCGATGGCGGCGATGGCCAACGGCATGGCCAGGAGGAGGATGTTGTAGATGTTCGAGTCGTTGAGAAAGCCCTCGAAGCGAGTGTTGGTGTACCAGAGGAGGCCTCCGATCAGGACCAGTTGCAGGGCGACCGGCATCCATAGACGGAACTTGACGACCTTGCGCCACTTGTTCTTGTCCCTCGCGTTGCGAATCCACTTGCGGATCAGCTGGCGCGTCGAGTCGATCCTCGTCGTCGTGGGTGACGCAGTCATGAGACGTCCCGGCCGCTCGAGGCCTTGGGCATGGCCACGCCCAGCGGCGACCGTGCCGCCTTCGACATGCCGGGGCCCCTGACGATGGACTCGACGATGCGCACCTCGTCGAGCTCGTCGCCCGGGATCTCCTCCACGATGGTGCCACGCGACATGACCAGCACCCGGTCACAGAGACCGGCGAGCTCTATCGGGTCGCTCGACTTGACCAGGATGGCGGCGCCGGCGTCGCTGCGACTGCGAAGCGCCTCGTAGATGTCGAAACGTGATCCGACGTCAACACCTTGAGTGGGCTCGTAGGCGAGGATCACGGACGGGTCCTCGAGGAACGAACGAGCCACGGACACCTTCTGTTGGTTACCCCCGGAGAGAAACTCGACCGGTTGGTCGAGCGACGGGGTCCTGATCTCGAGCTGCTCGATGAGGTCTCTCACCGCCTTGCGCTCGGCCCCTCTCTTCAAGATGCCGAATTTGGTGAACTTTGGGAGCGACTGGATGGTGGCGTTGACCCGGACGCCGAGCACCCCCATCAGAGCCTCACTCTTCCGGTCGCCGGGAAGGAGCATCATCCCGGCCCCAACAGCCTCGTGGGTCGAGATCAGGGTGAGCTCTTCATCGTCACACACCACACGACCGGCGCGCGGTGGGGTCCGGCCCGAGAGTGTGTCGAAGAGCTGCGGTTGGCCGTTGCCTTCGGCGCCCGCGATCCCCACGATCTCCCCCTGCACGAGCGTGAAGCTGACCGGCCCGAACGACTGGCCCTGGAGACCGTCGACGACGAGCACGTCATGGGCTTCGACCTCGCTCGGCGCCGGGGTGGGAAACGCAGTCTCGAACGGCCGACCCACGATGCGCTCTACCAGCTCGGGCTCACTGGTTGCCCCGGCCTCGAAGGTCCCCTGGTGACGACCGTCGCGGAGGACGGTGACGCGGTCGGCGACCTCGAGCACCTCGGGAAGACGATGGCTCACGTATACGACGCCAACACCACGGTCCTTGCACGCCAGGACCGTGCGATGGAGGGCCTCGACCTCGTCGGGGCCCAACGCCGTGGTGGGCTCGTCGAGCAGCAAGACCTTGGGATCGGTCACCAACGCCTTTGCCACCTCGAACAGCTGCCGCTCCGCCAAAGTGAGGAATCCCGCCGGCACATCAGGAAAGAGCTCGATGTCGAGGTCGAACTCGGCGAGGAGGCGTCTTGCCCATCTCTTTCTCTGCCGGTAGGGCGGCCTCTGGTCAGGCGGAGCCGCGAAGTAGAAATTGTTCTTGACCGGCTCGGCGCCCACGGCAGAGCCATCCTGATAGGCCATGGCCAGGCCCAGCCTTCGTGCCAGAGCCGGCGAATCACGGCGAAGGGGCTCGCCCCCGATCCGCACGTTGCCTCGATCGGGATCCACGAACCCTGACGCGATCCCGAGGAGAGTCGACTTGCCGGAGCCATTCTCGCCGACCAGGGCGTGAACCTCGCCGGCGCGGCAGTCGAAGCTGACATCGGACAGCGCTCGAACCGCGCCGAACTGACGGGACACGCCCGTCAGTTCGAGCACCAGCTCGCCGCTCATCGACTCTCCCGCGGGATCGTCACCTCTACTCGCCGCTGAACATCAGCTGGAGCAAGTCGTCAGGCACGAGGGACGTGCCCGACACGACCGGGTTTGGCCGGTCGGGGTTGCAGTCGTCCTCGGTCACCTCACGCATGACATGAGGAACGGTGATCTCACCGGGGACCTCAGCACCCTGCAGCGTCAGCATCGCCGCCGTGACGCCAACCCTCGACTGGAAGTTGCCTCCAGCCGTGTAGAAGATGTTGTAGGTCGGCTCGCCGCGCTCGGCCCAGTCACAGAACAGGCTCTGCTCATCCGTGCGCAGGGCCAGGGTGAGGTTCTCGACGGGAATTTCCAGCTCCCCGTACGCCTGCAACCCGGAGAGGATTCCGTCGGCGTACTCGTAGGCGTAACCCCTGATCTCGGGGGTGGCCGTGAGCAGGCCCCGGAAGACGTCCGGGATGATCGGGTTGAACCAGTTGGTATCGCCCGTCGTGCTGTTCTCGTCCTGTGGTGGGTTCACCAGCTCGAGATCACTCGAGAGGGCGTCGATGGTGCATCGTTGCCAACCCAGCGACAGTGCGTTGCCAGGCGTGCCCCCGAGAAGGGCGACCTGGCCCTCGCCGACGCCGGTGTTCAAGGTGTCGGCGAAGCTGTTGCCCAGCTCACACAGATCCTCACCGACGACCGAGGTGTAGTCCTCACCTGGGGTGAGAGCACCTTCCTGGCCGGGCAGACCCACATAGCCCGCAGAGAACGGGACGTACGGGATATCCGCAGCCTCAGCCTCGAGCACGACTGGAGCCAACAGGGCGCCCATGTCGGGGTACCCGACGATGAAGTCGACGTTGCTCTGAATCAGGAACCTGATGTCGTTCTCGTGAACAGCAGGGTCT
>Ga0214469_1000290_pt1 | contig 16823 bp, 15 predicted proteins | sample RVTome_10_FD_187340 | JGI IMG/M metagenome (GOLD analysis project Ga0214469, IMG submission 187340) | Soil microbial communities from uranium-contaminated site in the Upper Colorado River Basin, Wyoming, United States - RVT153D57 HiSeq ... | reverse complement strand
TGAATACCTATCTGCCGAGCATCAAAAAAAATCAATGAACTTATCACAAGATAGTAGTGTAACTTGCTAAATGGCAAAGTTGTTAGTATAAAAAATCCAAGATATGACTAGTGACACATATTTCGAATGGATTAAATAGTTATCACACCTTATTGGTATAGAATAACTGTTATTATGCCATTCTATACGACATAATTTCTACTTGTATGATATTAGGTATTAATATCCCTATACTGTTACTGTGAGGTATAGAATTTCTAGGAGGCATATTTGGGGGTACTGATGGCGAGGAAGAAGTAGATGACAAAGTTGATAGAAACAACAGAATTAAACCATTAGCTTTTGCAGATCTTTTGGATAGCATACTTATCAACTATGGCAATGCTTACGCCGTCCGACTTTGATATGACAGATATGTCAAACATGGTTATGATGGGAGGAAATTCTTCTATGGTAATGAGCAGTATGGCTACTAATGGCGATAACAATAATAGCAGTAACAATATGAGTTCAATGAATATGAATATGTCTTTTTAACACTCAACTTAGGCTCATAGTACCTACGAATGAAACCGGTTTCGTTAGCAATTTAGACGAGGGACTCACACAACTTAACGATTTGATTAGAAATAAAGCATCACCTATGGATATCATGATGATAGTACATACCCAGATTCATCCAAACCTTTTGGAAGCATTTAACTTGCAGTTACGTTAAACAAATTAACTAACTGATCATGACAGAACCCTACTGATTCTTCTTCCCTGCTTGCTCTTTTTCGATCTTGCTGCAACTCGTAACTACCTGAAGTGTTTGCATCACTGCCAGAAGACATTGATGATACTGATAATGAGGACTGCCTAAAGTTTACATTTAATATATCCCGGATAAATCCAAAATGAACTAATCAACTCTTAGTATCAATACAGCTCAGTGCCTCCTGATCCATTCGATAGTTGTTCCACAAACCTTAATAGATCAGAGGATCATTTTTGAATAAATGAACTTTCGGATAAATGTGATAGTAGTATCAGGCATCCTCACCATACTCATTCTATCGACACTGAATATATCTAACGCAGGAAATCTGCAAGTCAATGCTCAAGAGGAGGAACATGGAGCGGAGGAGACAACGACAAATGCTACGGAAGGAAATATAGTAAGAGATTCCGAAGCAGTTTTGTTAGAAGGACTGACGATCCCATCTCAAGGATTCATTCACCTATATGATAGTACACCATATATGATTACCAACGGACACGTAGCAGCAAACATCCCTTGTGAGGATAATTCTACTGCTTCACTTAACATACTAATCGGGCAGGCACCAAACCTCACGAATGCTGAACTTGAGAATTTACCAGAATTATCTAATCCAGGAACAATGTGTTTGTACCATGCAGACATCCCTCCAGCGCAGAATTTTACAGTTACAGACATAGCAGTTCAGAATCCTGCTGATTCAGACCTAGAGCTCCCTGCAAGCAGTACGGTTGTAATAGGAGTAAATGAAGTTATGTCTGCTGCTGAACACCATGATGAGTAAGGAGTGAGCTTAATACAGGATAAGAGATCTGGGATGAATAGAAAAGAAGAATCCTACATTCATCATAAAGACAATTTCAAATAAGAAGTTCAAAGTTACTACATTTCCTTATTTTTATTGAAACTAATATGTTCGAATACGTTAGATTTAGACGTAGTATGATACAGTTAGAATTTTAGCTGTAGAAGGGGCTCGAACTATACCGTCAGATAATCATAACTCTTCCATCATATTGGTATAGTTATCAACAATCTTGTCTGTGAAATTCTCTTTATACTTGAATAATATGTGTGCGATTGTCTCATGGTCTACGATAGTATATAACTTATGTTCTTGACCACGTATCACCGAAACTATCCCTGCATATTTGAGTCTTTTAAGATACCATGATAAAGTAGATGGAGATTTGCGTATATGGTCTACGATTTCATCGAAAGTACACAGGTCATTTTCTACTATATACATAGTGATTTGTCTAGATATTTTATTTCTAATGCAGCCTATGATACGAGATTCATCTTTTGAAACATTGGGTGTATAATACCTAGTTACTCTTTTGCTTCGCTGCCTATCGATCCTAATTTGATTCATCTTTTCTAGAAGAGAGAGATGGTAAGTTAATACTCCATTTGAGAATCCTGTTAACCTGGAAAGTTCTCTATACCTTATTCCAGGATTTCCATGAATATGGTCAACTAGACTTCGCTTAACGTCATCTGTATAAAAGGCTGCTGTCTCTAATAGCTCTATTTCCTTCCTAATCGATGTCAAAATTATTTACTATTCACCTTAAATATTCCGATACCAAACAATGTTAGCATGCCAAACAGAATGATATGAGTGAGTTCTATTTCGACTATATCAATCATTATACTATGCATTCCTCCACTAGAATAAAATAGGTAGAATATTTCTACAAGTACGAGAGATGCAAATCCAAGTGACATAAACAATAGCCTAGTACTTTTATTTCTGAGATACGCTGATATAGCAACTATAGCAAGAAAAACAGCGATATCAAGACTTGCTACGTGTAAAAGGATATGATATATCATATGAGTATGGGTTAAGTGTGGAAGGATAACAGGAATTGCTAAAATAGATACAGTAAGCAAGGAAATGATAATGAATAATTTTGGCTTGTCAGAAGTAACCCTGTCAAATGGTCTTCTTACTGATTGCATAACCAAATCTATATCCAGATCCACGAATTTAAGTCATATGGTACATTAATCGAACTGCATTTCATTATATGAAGAATATTAGAAGTATTTGAAATGTGACGGTTAGCTATAATCTTTGCTTATCACATTATCTATTTTTCATTTTTTACATTGACCTTTGCATGTTTCTTGAGCATATCTATCGAAGAAAAAAATAAAGAAGTATAATAATAGTCATGCTAACAATCCTTTTATTCATAGATGTTGCTTTTTTACTCCTGCGATACCATGCTAAGAGTTTCGAAGAGAAAAAGTAAGAAGAAGACGCTAAAGCTTGATGAAAAAGATCATTATATAGTTGATATAATTTCTATGAACCCGGGCATTCGATATAGGGAGTTGTTGAGATTAACAGGTCTCTCCAATGGAGTATTATCATATCATATCAAAAGACTTGAAAGATGCAAACTCATCAATATCAATAGGGCTAGGAACAGATTTACAACTTTCTATCTCACAGATGTTAATCGCAAGGAATCTGTTTTAAATGATTATATGAGAAGCAGTAAGACTGCAACACAACTAGTCGAATTACTTAATAAACAAAATAAATCCAGCTTAAAGGAATTTGTAACATTTACAAAGAGAGTACCATCAACGATCACTTGGCATATTAAGAGGCTGGAAAGGGCAGGTATCATCTACTCTAGGGTTTATGGAAAAAATAGACTTTACATGTTGAAAAACAAGAAAAAGATATCTCACATACTTATTAACTTCCCAAACCATAAATCAACAGTAAATATTAAATGATCAAAAATCTGACTTCGATATTTGTACTATAACGTTTAAAAGATAAAAGACTTCATTATCTAGGAGATGATAAATAACGTATATCTCATTTTATGTTATACTGGTGTGCTTATGTCTTTAGTTGTACTAGCATTTATAACAGAATATCCTCAGATAAGTCCTGTTTATGCCCATGCAAGTCCTGTATCATATTCTCCTCAGTCTAATTCAGTTTTAGTACAAGGAGGAGAACCATTACCAAATAATGTTATAATAGCGTTCTCCGAAAGGCCTGAACCAAAAGCAAGCTATATCCGTGTAACAAATTCAGAGGGTGAACGAATAGATAACAATGATTATAGAATTACTGGGAATAATGAGAGACAGGCGACAGTATCTTTGGACCCTGAGAAACTTAAGCCTGATGTATATAGTGTTTCTTGGTTGGCATTATCTCGTGATGATGGCCATATCACTAGAGGTTCGTATATTTTTACCATAAGAGAAGCTGCACCACCACCTACAGAGGATGTCATTGATAATAATACATTCAGCGAACAAGTTGAAATAGATAATGTGTTACTGAAATATGAAATCTCTCCTTTTTATGCTGGTGTAAATAATAACTTTATGCTAACCCTATCAGATACCAGTGCAGATAATAATCCTCCTATCAACTTAAGAAATGTGACGTGGTTGTTTACCAATGAACAAGCTGGAATAGGACCGATAGTAGCTACATTGGAAAGAGTAGATAATGGCACATATAGTATTGATGGCGGATATCTAAGTCAAGCTGGCGAATGGGATATCAGAATCGTAGTTCAAAGAACAGATGCATATGATCTTAATCACAGCTTTGATGTTCAAGTGAATTCAACAACTAATACAACCACTCCTTCGAATTCTTCAAAATCCTTATCGACATGAATTTTATAGATAACACTTGCCATATTCAGAAAAAAGAGTTATTATCGATTTTTGATGCCTTCATCTATAATATTTATGAAATTAAACATTGTCTGTTGTAATTCGATAGATGTACCAGAGTTCTTAAATAGTGCAGTTAGAATATATTGATTGCATTGATATCTAAAAATTTTGTGGTTAGTGCAGTAGCTATTAGCACTATTACTATGTTACTTGTAGCATTCCTAGGGACCCAAATTGTTTCTGCACACGAAAGGAGACTCTATACTATAGGAGATCAAGATTATCTTTTTGTCGTTGGCTCAATAAATGAACCCGTATTTGTGGACGATAGGTCAGGAGTTGAAGTGTCTGCATCATGGCCAGATCCTACTGATCCAATGAATTCTCAAGCGAATGGAACAAAACCTATTGAAGGATTAACTCTCAAGATAGATGTGACTGCAGGAGGAAAGAATATGACCCTAGATCTGGAACCAGCGTTTAGAGATCCAGGACATTATGAAGCTACATTCTATCCAACAGTGCCAACCACATATAGCTATACTGTGTATGGAGATATTAACGGCACTGCGTTCCGTGATACGTTCACATGCTCACCTGCTGGAGAATCAGAACCTGCCCAAGACAATTCAACAGTAGCAGTATCAGATGGTGTTACCAGAATAGGACAATCTGGAGGATTTGGGTGTATTGAATCGAGAGCTGATGTATCATTCCCTGAACAATATGTATCTAATTACGAGCTTCAACAGATGATAAATAGTCAGGAAGGATCCTCTAATTCGACGTCAATGCCGTAATTAGGTAGTATCGAATTCGTGACAGGCTGCTTGATGCCTTACCTCTCATTTTCTTTTTGTATTCTCTTTTGAATTGGATCTGCTATGTAGTAAGGAGCATGTGACAAGACCCTGTTTACCTATCCCATCAGGCACTTAGTAAATTTCTTACCTATCATATCAGTTTTTATTATACCGATCATATCTATCCAGGCTTTCAATCAGCCAGTTTTTTCTCAGCAGGATGAAGAAACAACCATGATGATGTCTCATTCAGATTCTGAACAAGCCATTACTTCATATAGTGATGCCTTGGTCAAAGCTCCATTATTAGTTGCTCAGTGTGCAATAGTTGGAATAGTTTTTAATCATATTATGCTCTCAAGAGTATTTCAAAAACGCATTCTAATAGATTCTGATAAATACAGTGATATAATGCAAACAGATTTTGGAATAGCTAAAAGACTATTCCTAATTCTAATTTTATCTGTCACGGCCTTGATCGCTTCTGCTACTGGATTGTTGATCCTGCAGGTATACAATTTGTCATCAGAGTTGGGCTTAGGTTTCTCTGACACCCTCCCAATAGTAATAGATACATCTGTTGGAACAGTCTGGCTTTTAAGAGTTGTTACTTCTATCTTGATCTTTGTTCTTGCAATAGTGTACTATGTATTATCAAGGAGAAATGTATTCGCGAAGAAGATTGGCCGAAATAGTACCAGCAAAATCAGCAACACAATCTTGTTTGCTATCCTGATTTCAGGGTCGATCAACATAATCTCAAATAGCATGGTAAGTCATAACGCTGCAGCTGAGTTCCTTCCATGGCTAGCAATATCTATTGATTGGTTTCATGTGATGGCTGTTTCCATTTGGCTTGGAGGACTATTCTATATGTCATTGATACTTCTTTATGCAATAAGAATTTCAAGTAAGAGTCTGGATTATGGAACAGAGTCAAGTACAAAAGAGGAGCTAGTAGTAAGAAATTCATTTTCTCTTGCAATAATGCTACCTTATTTTTCAATGATTGCAATCATATGCGTAGGTGTGATTGGTATAAGTGGATTGTACATGGCTTGGCTTCAACTTCAATCAATAGGATCCCTATTTGATTCTGTGTATGGAAACATACTAATTCTTAAATTATGTGTTATTGCACCTATGATTGCATTAGGCGCTTACCATCAGATTAAACTACATTTTGTCATGGTACAGATTGCCCAGAGAGGATGTAAATCACAGGAACAATTTGAGATTCTATCAAATACCAGTCAGAGAAGAGACTCCAGAGATTCACATATCGGCAGAGGAGATCATTACGATCCATTTAGACGATTTTCCAAAACAATTAAAATCGAATCTTTAATCGGAATTGCAGTCCTTGTCATATCGGCGTTTCTAACAATTACATCTCCTCCATCTATGGTACAATCTGACTCTCAAATGCAAATGCAAATGCAAGGATCAGAATCAGTTAACAACAATCTTGATAGTAATAGTGGTGGCGATGAGAACGAAATTAGACCTAAAATTATTGATGGATTCACTATTGCAGCATTGATCTTAGCGGCCATCGTATTGATTTTAAGTCTGTATTACTACCGAAAGAGCAAACAAGAATTAAAGGTAACTGTAGATCTATTGAAGAAGAAAGAGAAATAAGTCGGAAGGGTTTAGTTTGAGCTATCTACTAAACCAGATTATGTCTGTTAAACTAGACGCTCCTGGTACAGGCAGTAGGGGCCTAAATCACTCAAATTTAATCCCGCTGTCAAACAACAGGTAAGGCGACCGCCATTCAAAACCAAACTCTTGGTCGTCCTACCTCTTGGTTAACTCTTTTCCTTACTAAGACTGCCCAAAGTTTTATGAAAGTATTAGAACATCAGTGCAAAATATAATACTGAGGATTAAGAGCTGCGCACAATATTTGGGTTTATAGGGGAGCGGTTTCTGGTCTTCCCCCGATTACTATGCCCTATAAATGATCAAAATGTTTGCATTGCTGAGGTGAGCTATGACAGAAAAGCAAACTATGATTGGAACATGTTCCAAACGCTGTATTATTTGATTGGAAATGTGACATGAATGATCCTATTACAAGAAACGTGGTTGCTAAGGATGAATGTGAGAAACTCTTGCAGAACGTAGGAGTGAATGAGGATACAATACTGCGTTCTTATCGTGAATTGATTGCCGGATCTACCCGGAATTTCTGTTACTTTGCAGAATGAATTTAATTCAACTAAATTGGAAAAAATCTATAGAAACCATATCAAAGTGTAAAAGACATGACAACAGGGATTAAAGTTTATAAGAATTAAAAAATGCAAATACGTGAAAGCAGATGGCACAAATAACTCCAAAAGTATACTCAATAGAAGGAATATCTCACCCCGATCCGCGTGGAAAGGTCTTTCCTTACTTGTTTGCAGAAGATCAAGATGATTTGACATTAATCGATCCCTCATTTCTTTCAAAATTACCAGTACTTGAAAAGTACCTTCTTGATGAAGGATATGATATCAAAAATGTAAAACGCATAATCCTAACTCATGTGCATATGGATCATTCACAAGCTGCTAACGAAGTGAAGAGGAAATCTGGTGCCAAGATTTATTCCCATTGGATCGAGGCAAGATATCTTGGCCATAATCCACCATACCAAGGTCCTCCTTCTGCGCAAGAAACCGCTGAAAAATTAGAGAAGCTTGGAGTCTCAATGAAGACAGTACTAAAGGAATACGGAACTTTCGACGTAGAACCAATTAGTGTCGATGAACAGGTGACAGATGGCGATATGATTGGAAGCCTTAAGGTCATTCATACTCCAGGGCATACGCCAGGACATATATCACTTTATTATGAAAAGGATAAACTCCTTCTTGGAGCAGATAGTATATACAAACACGTATTTGGAGCAGAGGGCATGTATATATCTGCGCCACAAGTATCAATAGATCCAGTTACAGCAATAGTATCGGCACAAAGGCTCTCCAAAGTTAACTTTGATAAGTTATTGATGGCCCATCAAGATTCTCCATTACTGGAAGGAGCTAGAGGAGCTGTCGAAACACTAGTTGCAGAGAGTATACAAAAACTAAAGAGATAGAGGATTAGGGCGTACAAGAAGCTAGCTACGACTTGATTCTATGGACTGAAACACTTTTTAGCTAGCATATCTCTCATCCAGATGATGAACCCCCTTACCTGCGGGAATTTTTACCCCCCCTTAAGCTAATCAGTATTTTTGAAATGTTTAATATGCCTTTAAACTGTTGTGGAATTTGATCCATCAATCAATCAATGCTCATTTAATTGGTACTGACCATAGGCGGCTTGGGCCTGAGTAATTGGATGTATTTAGTCGGTAATGACAACAACTATATTACATAGCCCGAGTTCTGAATAAGATGGTTATCGTCAATCTAGATACCTGCGGGAGGAAACATGGATTCCTGAATGTATTAATAGCAATTATTGCTATATCTTTATTTGCTTTGTCATTTTCATTTCTCAATGAATCTACTTTACATCATCACACAACTGTTACCGAAGTGTACGGTCAAAACGATATACAGACTGTGAAGCACAGAGACCTAACCATTGACCTTGGTAGTGGATTGAAGACTAAAGCTCAACTAACTATTCCTACTGTGGGCGAAGGCCCGTTCCCTGGTATTCTTCTCATACCTGGTTCCGGTCCTGAGGATTTAAATGAAACCGCTGGTTTCATTCTAGTTGACAACGAGACTGGTTCAAAGATTTACCCAGCTGCTCAACCGCTCTTTCAAATAGCTGAATATTTCTCAGATAGAGGCTTTGTAGTACTTCGATACGACAAGAGAGGTGTTGGGGCGAATTACACACTGGATAGCAATGTTTGGGGCAATCTTACAATCAACGATTTGATACAAGATGCAGATACGGCTTTATCATTACTCTTGCAGCAGCCGGAAGTCAATGCAACTAAAAAGGCAACATTAATTGGGCATAGTGAAGGTACTACGATAGTACCAAGGGTTGCCGTCGGAAACCCCGACAAAGTCAAGAATGTAGTACTTATGGGACCATTAGCTCAAAACGCAATAAACGATGTTCAATATTACCAAGAAGTTGAGGCTCCTTATGTTTATGCGCAAAAAATATTAGACAAGGATCATAAAGGATTCATAACTTTAGAGGAAGCATCAGAGGATCCAATTTTTCAGCGTTTGATTAATCAAGCTAGTGGAACCGACCTAGCTGATGTCCTTCTTTTTACCCAAAGTAATGTTACTGATACCCAGAATAGAACGGCGCAGCTACAGCCTACACCCGACAAATCTAATGCTAATTTTATAAATATTGAAAATGAGCTCAAGTCTGCACTCATAGCATCATATGAAAATCATACATCGGCTCCAGCCTCTGTAGCCTCAGCTAAATGTCTAAATCTAATTGGGTGTCCTGCATGGATCAGATCGCATTCTATTTTGGAAACTACGTTGAGCATGATAGGAAATGTGTCTTCAGGTACAGGTGTCATCATAATGGTAGGAGAAAATGATAGTCAGACCCCCGTTGAACAAGGGTTACTACTACAGCAAAGACTGACAGAGGTAGATCATCCTGACCATCTTCTTGTCACCTATCCAAATCTTGGGCATACTTTTTCTCCTTCCGATGAGTGGGTAACATCAATTGGCCCAATAGAAGGTTACGTTCTACAGGATCTCTTTGAATGGCTTGTATCCCCAGCAAGAGATGTCAATTAAGAGGTACGGTAAAAAAAGACCTTGGCACTAAAGATATCAACTATTCGGTATCTTTCATTGAGAATAGTAAAGTGGTACCATGATGTATAGATGGTCGAACTAGAGCAGCAGCATGGTTCTATAGGCTGAAACGTTTTTTATCAGTAAACCAGATATATCGCTGCTAATGGTAATGAGCCCCCTTACCTGCGGGAATCTAACCCTCCTTGGGCCCATTTACTACGTGGGTTCATATACTTTTCATAGACAATAGAAGCGACAAACAAAAGCAAAACGTGTCTTCACTGACTTCTATTCACTCCGATTCACTCCGTTATCTCTTCGACAAAGCTCCTTCATACATAAGTCTAATATGATCTACTTGTCATGTAGAGCAAAGCAAGTAAAAGAACGACAGAGCATAAGTCACTAGCCATACAAGCATATGATCTTTTTTCTAAAGAAACCCACTAGAGGCCAAGCATTCTCCGATATTAAAAAATTATAAAAAAGGGTGTGGATGGCTACTTTAGTGTATTAGTGTGTATTAGTGTTTGGTATACCAGTCTCTATTCTTATCACACGACAATCATCATCATCATCACCTTCAACACATATAATACCACCATTGCTATTTCTTTTCACAATACACTCTCTTAAGCCTTAAAAAAAGGAGCTGATTACTCATAAGTGGTGTTGAGAAATCATAGTGGAGTATGAGTAAGGTTCAAATCACTGTTTAGCGTATATATAACATACGCTTACGACGATCCTGTGTTTAATATTTGTGATAAGTGTGTAGAAAGAATGCTTAGATAATTCAAGTTGCAGGCAACTTAAAAACTGTTTGCAATGTTGACAAGCGATCACTTACCCTTTTTAGTTACTCTCTAGGATTCGTCATATTTCTAATCTAATGAGAGGGCTAACTCGTAAGAGATCAATGGGATAGAGTGGTAAATAGAAAAACTACGATAGAGGAATCAGATCAAATCTGTCCTCGTCGATTTAGTGAAAAAGATAGAATGTGTGGAATAGTTGGTGTTATAAGCAAAAAAGGAGACAATGTTGTTCCTCTTATACAGGAAATGCTTACTAGTATCGCCTGTAGAGGTCCTGACGGAGCCGGAATTGCGGCATCAAGTCGGATTGCCTTAAGTGATTCAATTTCAGGTTTAAGTAAGGGTATGAAATTAAGTAGCGACGCCGCCTTGGGACATGTTAGACTGGAAGTTGTTGGTGGAACATATGGACAACAGCCTTTTAGAAGTTGTGATGGAAGATTCATCCTCGAACACAACGGAGAGATATATAATTATAAAAAGCTCAGAGATAGGCTACGTACAAAACACGACTTTGTTACTGACACGGATAGCGAAGTCATAGTTCATCTGGTCGAAGATCATTTTGAAAAGACAAGAAATCTACTTCTGTCCATAAAAAAGACAGTTTCTGAATTGGACGGTGTGTACGCTATTGTAATAAGAGATGAAGAAACTGGTGAGGTTGCTCTAATTAGAGATGTTATGGGGGTGCGGCAACTCTACTATGGCCAGAATTCGCAATTAGTGGCCTTTGCATCTGAAAGAAAAGCACTGTGGAAGATTGGCTTAAAGGAGCCAACTCTAAGAATTCATCCAGGCTCTGCTTTGATTATTATGCCTAATGGTTCGTTTGGTGATCAGCAGAAGGTTACAAGGAATCCTGTAATTGATCAAAAGATTCGGTACAAGACGCTGAGCTCTGCAATTAAAGCGTACAAAAGGGCCTTAGTTTCGTCTATGAGAAAGCGCACCCAGGATTTTGATCGAATAGGCATCATATTCTCAGGAGGAATTGATAGTGTAATAATTGCTTGGCTTGCCAAGAAGATGGTGCGTGAAGTTATATGCTATACAGGTGGAGTGGAAGGATCAAGTGACATAGCATTTGCCAGAAAGATTGCAAAAAGACTGAATTTGAAATTAAGAGTCAATGAATTAACCTACAATGAGGTAGAAGAAATGATCCCCGAGGTAATTAATACAATTGAACCCTATTTGGAGGGTACTCGTGGTACGGTAAAATAGTAAAAGACGGAGGAGGATATGCTGGTTTGCGTCATTACATGAATGAGGACATACAGCTGTTGTATAAGGAGACTCTAGAGAGAGAGGATAAGATTACCATGGCTCACAGCATTGAAATGCGAGAGCCGTTTCTTGACTTGAAATTGATCAGACTAAGCATGAAAATAGATCTACGTTTGAATGTCAAGGGTGTGTCAGACGCATTTGGCAAGCATGTTCACAGAAAGCTCGCACAAGAATTGGGCATTCCGAGAGATATTGCTTATCGTTCTTGACAGTATTTCCAAAGTATTGTCATCGCTCAAAGTATTGCCAACGCTAGAACAAAATGTTATTGCTAAAAGGAAATCCACATAAAATGGATCGGGTTAATGATACAATTTGCTAAATATCTTGTCTTATTCCCCGCCTAGAAAGTATTATTTGTTATAGCTGGTACATGGGAAGGGAGGTAAGCAAATAATAAATAATGCTCGTATATCGAGCTTGCAAAAATTAGAACGGTACCATACACTAGCAATGAGGCCGGTCAGTAGAATCCGCGTGTTTCTTATATGACTGTAGTTCTTCCCATTATGTCACGAGTATGAAATTAACGAATAAAGCCATGATTATTATCCCATTAATTCTATTAATAATCATACTAGCGACGTTTATTTTCTACTACAGTGAATTCTTCGAAAAGATAGGTAGCAATATTATACCGAATGAAAGATCTCTCAATAAATCGATAGATAGTTTGGCTACAGTATTTGATAGAACATTCAAGATCTCTGAGACATTTATTAACGATTTGTTAAAGTCTTCTCTTTCGCTATTTGTAGTCATCAATCCTGTTGGGAGCATCGCTTTGCTCATATCCATGACTGCAAGAATGGATACATCTGAAAGAAAAGTTGTTTCAAAGAATATTATGATTACAGCAGCTGGATTATTGATCGCATTTGGAGTAGCAGGTACTCAGTTACTATCTCTATTTGGTATCGAACTCTTCAGCTTTCTGATAGCAGGAGGGATACTTCTTTTTATCATATCGATAGAATTGCTTACTCATGGAACGTGGAGATATGGAGATTTCACATCCACTGACGTTGGTGTTGTTCCGTTGGCCTTTCCTCTACTTACTGGGCCTGGAGCAATCACATCTGTCATAATTTCTTTACAGGGTTATGGCTTGTCGGTTACGCTTTTGTCTATTGCAGTAGTACTCTTAGCTACATACGCGATTTTACGTTCGAAAGATAAGATATTTCGTGTACTAGGTAGAAGAGGGTTAATTGTAATTACTAGAGTATTAGCAATCTTTCTTGCAGCAATTGCAATTCAATATGTCATTGAAGGTTCAAGACAAATATTGTTTCTATAGAATTATTGCTATAAGCAATAGAAAATAAGGGAAGTGTTTGTAGGCATTGCTCCTTGATTTTAGTGATGCCATATTGGAGGCAATATCAAGATATCGTTGCTAGACACCTTTTTACCAATATCATTTGATAACAGAATCATTAATCACAATGAGAACTCTTATTATATTGATAATGGCTTAGCTTTTATCATATGTATTTAGCTTCTCTCAATCAAAGAATAGGCGATATAGCTCAAAAAGATTTCATATCTTTAGATGAAAACACAATAGTTGCAGACGCAGTTAGAACAATGAAAGAAAGAGGTATTTCGTCTGTATTTGTCAGAAAATCGCCTTATTCCAATTCAAAACAAGTGACGCATAAAAATGATGAACGTCTAATTCATCATAATCCTATTGTTGGAATTGTTACTGAAAGAGATATATTATATAAGGTAGTCGGCCAAAATAAAGGTCCGTATAAGGCTACACTCAAAGATGTTATGAGCTCTCCAATAATCACGATAGATAGAAACGCTTCAGTCAAGGATGCGATATCTCTAATGCGAAATAAACACATTAGAAGACTATTGGTAACTGAAGAAGCGCCGGTTTCTGGCTCTGAGGAAGTAAAACGAGAACAAAGAGATCATGGCGATTTTAACAATAAAGGTGTGAATATTCCGATAGGATCTGTAACGCTTATGACTATGGTAGGAAACTTACCAGGAGAAAGTGTCGACCTAGCTGAAATAGAATCTCCTTCTCCGGGGAAGGCGATCAAGAATGAGATAAGTATCGTCTGTCCTTATTGCGAATCCAAATTTGAAAACAAGGATGATTTATCAAAACACATACATGTAGTCCATCTCGAATCTGGATGACCTGAAGAAAAGGAACAAGAATAATGCTCCTATAATCTATATGATTTAGACTTCTGAATTGATCTAGATCAATCGGAGATTCGGGTCCGAAGCCATTCATTTTTTATAATTTACTCTGAAGCTAACAAATACTGTTTTTAACATTCTTGACTAGTTGTGATCTTGAACACTAATACTGGTGGATGCGAGGTTCCTCAGCCTTCGAATGAAGAAACAGCAGCAGCACCGCTTGCAGATGTTCCTGCTGGGAATACAGTACAATTTAATTGACACCGCTGGAAACGATTACTCCATCCCAGGGCCCAACCGAACCGCCCGGTGAGACTGGCGTTACCGGTCTAAAAGGAGAGCGTGGACTCGAGGTGAACCATGTCCGATCCTACAGAATCCATCTATACAAGAGTCGCTTCAAAGGTCGCAATCACAAGATCCAGCAGATGTACGACTACAAACATATCCTAATGCAATTACCAAAGATTTTTGGGATTCGGTATTTGCGCTTGAACGGTGACAGAAAGATGATTAGACTTGACTGCCTGCGTGTCAGCGGATTGTAGCGAGATTCCAAGACCGCCTTCTTACTGTTGAACAGGCTCGAATAACTCGATCGGGTTACCATCCGGGTCTTCAACTTGAATTTGCCTGCCGCCGGGGCCCACTTCCATCTCATTTCTGAAATGCACTCATTCTTTCTTGAACTCAGCAATACGAGCAGGTAAGTCCTACACTTTGAGGACTATCCGATTCCAGCCACCAGGCTGTTGCTGCCGGCCATCAGGCATCGGTCGAGAACCCGAAGCTCCAGGACCGCTGAGAATAAGTTTGAAATTGCCGATAGAAACCTGACCGAAAGCAGGCAGATTTTGCTGATCCAGATTGAATCCGAGTATCTTAGTATAGAACTCAATCGAGAGCTGAACAACTTTCACTTGGTATCGAACGCCCCAAAGTCATAAGATGAAATTCTGTTTCTTTGTTGATGAGTCTTCCATGTTTTACTTGTACTCGTTGGAGAATGTTTTTCCTTGTGATACATAAGAATTTCTATTGATGAGTAGACAGCTCTATATACTACCAAAATGCATTTCTGGTGCTTAATGCATTTGCAATACAGGAATTTTTGAATGTAATCTGAAATATCTATAAGGTAGTAGAACTTTGACTTCTTTAACCTAGTACCGAATATCTTAATTACTCTTCTTCGTTATAAAGTTAAAGATGATCGATTTACCTTCTTACGAGGTAGAAAATACAGATTCTCTGCATGACGATGTAAGAAATCTGTTCGAGCTTCAGTACGTGGATTAAAAGCATCAAAATCCGACTGAGCGATCCTGTTTACTAATCATTAGTATAGCAGCTACTCCTTAAACCTCCTTGTGCTAATTCAATGTTTGAATGCACTTCTGACTCTCATTGATAATATGTTCGTACTATGATTGTTATCCTTGCTACCTCCATAATACGGCTTGTTCGGGCAACGATATGGCTCTTCTATTTTTATGCTATTGACATTATCGTACTGTAATGGGATCCACCTATCAGAGGGAGGATCACCCACTTTACTATTTCTGTCAAAGTATATTAGTCTCCGCAATTATTTTTACATGGTTATAGTTTTCCGAATTTTGACATCTGTATTATTGCACTTCTGTTCTACAAGTACCACTGGGAGTACCGCTTTATCAGACTAATTCTAATATAGAAATGATCTTAACTGGTGAATGTTTCTTAAAGGGAGAGAAATCAGGAGCAACAGTGTATTCTCAATATAGCAAAAGTGCTACATTCAGACTTCAGATCTTGAAGAACTGGAAGAATCAAAGATTATTAATAATTGCCAGTTTACAGATACAATATTCTTTAATCCACTGCTCTATCGTATTTGGGTATTGTTGCCTGTACAAAGTAGATTATTAGTCTTTCTCTTTCTATTTCTTAAACCTTCTAAACCTTTTTAGATTATTCTTTAGCATCTGTTGAGTTAACAGCTCTTGACATTATAATATGATATGTATACGGGTTTGTTTCAGTTCCAAACCCGGACAACTGAACAGAGTCAATGATGTAACCTGCCTCTTTTATCATATCAATCCCTTCCCAAATTAAATCGTTAGTTGTATATCCAATGGTATCTTCTGTTAATCTTAATAATTTGCCTTCTAACACTATTGTGTATGGACTTTGATACTCAACGTCAAGATACAAAGAGCAAAAATCTAGTCCACATACTTCTTCACTAGTCAATTCGTCGTCGAAGAGATCTGTGAAGTTAGTCATTCTTCAATCTATCTGATCAAATTGTGAAAATACTTTTGACAGATCTGTAAATGGTAGTACATATACCATGATTATCAAAATTATGAAAGAGCAGCTCAAAAAGTACATATGTAATGATAATGTATTATGATTATTTGGTTCTGCGATCTTGTCCAATATTTAATTATTCTGAAGTCGGCCACAAATATATCGATCTAGATATTTGTCCGACACACAATACTCTTTTTTAAGTTCTTTGACATCTATTTAGTTATTCTTCTTCTGAATTAAATTCATCATTAGAAGGGAT
>Ga0214469_1000289_pt1 | contig 16849 bp, 17 predicted proteins | sample RVTome_10_FD_187340 | JGI IMG/M metagenome (GOLD analysis project Ga0214469, IMG submission 187340) | Soil microbial communities from uranium-contaminated site in the Upper Colorado River Basin, Wyoming, United States - RVT153D57 HiSeq ... | reverse complement strand
AGACCAGCGCGCCGTGCCCGTCCAGCGCCGCCGTCACCGCCGCCTCGAGCGCCTCCCAGTCCCCGCCGGCCAGCGCCGGTCCCGGCTCGTTGAGCACGGTGGCCCGGCCCGGCTCGAGGATGACCGAGGTCGAGCGGATCTCGCCGCTCACCTCGACGCCGGTCAGCGCCACGCCCTCCTCCGCGATCAGCGCGCCGGCCGCGCGGCCGGTGTGGCCGGGCAGGAAGGCGACGAGGGCGGCCGGGACGCCGAGCGCGCGCGCGGCCCGTGCCACGTTCAGGCCCTTGCCACCCGGGGTGACCGCGACGTCGGTGAGCCGCAGCACCTCGCCCGGCCGCAGCTCTGGGATCGCCGCCGTGCGATCGATGGTCAGGTTCGGGCCGGCGATCAACATCGCCGCGCCGCTCAGCCTGCGCCGGCGGGCAGCGTGCCCTCCAGGACGGCCGGGCCGGGACGCTCCGCGTCCGCGTCGGTCTCGCGCGTGACGAGCACCTTGTCGTACGTGGCGAACCAGGTCGGGAACCTGTCGATGTCGGCCTGCTGCGGGCCACCGGTGGTGAGGATCCCCTCCTCGCCGACCGGGGTCTGGGCGAAGCCGAGCCGTCGCGGGCGCCCGTCCTCGCGGGTGAACCAGACGGCGTAGACCTCGCGGCCCTCGTTCGGCGGCACGTTCTGGGCGGCGATCGCGAACTGCACGGCGCCGTCGTCGCGCCGGAACAGCCGCATGAGGCCCTGGGCCTCGGAGTCGCCGGACCCCTGGAGCACGATCTGGTTGGCGTCCGCCGCCGCCGTCGGGGTCGCCGTGGCCGCGGGCGGCGCCGCGGCCGGCTCCTGCTCGTTGTCGCGCAGGACGAAGACCCACAGCAGCGTGGCGCCCACGACCAGCGCCACGAGCCCGATCACGATCGCCCCGCCGAGGCGCGACGATCGCGGGGCGCCGGCCGCGGGCGCCTCGCGCGGCGGGCGCGGGAGGGCGGCGGGCGCCGCGCGGTCGCGCAGCGGCCTCGGACGGGCCGCGGCCGTCGCGTCGTCGCGTTCCCGCGGGCGGGGCGCCTCCGCCGAGTCGTCGCGTCCCCGCGGGCGGGGCGCCTCCGCCGAGTCGTTGCGTTCCCGTGGGCGGGCCGCGTCCTCGGCGGCCGGCACCGATGGCATCGCGCCGCCGAGGTCGCCGAGCCGGCCGGCCGCGGTCTCGGCCCACGCGCGCGCGGCAGGGCTGCGCGCGACCGCCGCCCGGGTCCGCTCGGCCTCGCCGTCGGGCTGCTGGCCGAGCAGCCAGTCGGCGATCCGGCCGCTGTCGACCCCGTCCGCCGGCTCACCCGCCAGCGCCCGCAGGCCGGCGTCGGCGCGCGCGCGGACCTCGCGCTCCGGGATCGCCAGCAGCTCGGAGAGCTCGCCGTAGGATCGGCCCTGGCGGAGCACCAGCTCCAGCACGGCGCGCTGGTCGGGGGCAAGCGTGTCGAGCGGCGTCATGCCGCGCTCCAGGGTAGTGTGCCCGGCCCCGTGGCGACCCCGTTCGAAGGCTTCCCGGTCGGCTTCGACCGCCTCTACGGACTCGAGCTGACCGACCTCAGCGACAGCGAGGCGCGCGCACAGGTGAAGGTCCGCGACGAGCTGCGCCAGCCCGCCGGCCTCGTGCACGGCGGCGTGTTCGCCTCGATCGCCGAGACGCTCGCGTCGATGGCGACCTGGGTCGCCGTGCACCAGGACGGCAAGACCGCGCAGGGCCTGTCCAACCAGACGAGCTTCCTGCGGCCGATCGTCGACGGGACCATCCACGCCGTCGCCCGGCGCCGCCACCGCGGTCGCACGACCTGGGTCTGGGAGGTCGACATCACCGACGACCAGGAGCGCCTGTGCGCGCTGGTGCGGATGACCGTCGCGGTGCGCGACGCGCCTACGCCGTGACGCCCGGCCGGCGCCGCGGCCGGTAGGCGTTGGTGATCGGCATCCGCCGGTCGCGCCCGAACGCGCGCGGCGTGATCTTGATGCCCGGCGGCGCCTGCCGGCGCTTGTACTCGGCGCGGTCGACGAGCGCGACCGCGCGCTCGATCGCGTCGGCCGGCAACCCCATCCGCTCGAGCTGCTCGGGGTCCAGGTCCTCCTCCACGTAGCCCTCGAGGATCGCGTCGAGCGTGTCGTAGTCGCCCAGCGAGTCGGCGTCCTTCTGGTCCTCGCGCAGCTCGGCGCTCGGCGGGCGGTCGATGATCGAGCGCGGCACCGGATGGTCGGCGTCGCGGGCGTTGCGGAAGTCCGTCAGTCGGTAGACGAGCGTCTTGGGCACGTCCTTGATGACCGCGAAGCCGCCGGCGGAGTCTCCGTACAGCGTCGAGTAGCCGACCGAGTTCTCCGACTTGTTGCCGGTCGTCAGGACGAGCCAGCCGAACTTGTTCGAGAGCGCCATCAGCAGGTTGCCGCGGATCCGCGCCTGCAGGTTCTCCTCCGTGATGTCGGGCTCGCGGTCGGCGAAGTGGTCGGCGAGCAGTTCGTCGTACGCCTGCATCGCGCGACCGATCGGGATCTCGAGCAGCTCGACCCCGAGGTTCGCGGCCAGCACCTTGGCGTCGTCGCGCGTGCCCGACGACGAGTAGCGCGACGGCATCGTCACGGCCACCACGCGCTCGGGGCCGAGCGCGTCGACGGCGACCAGCAGCGTGAGCGTCGAGTCGATACCGCCCGACAGCCCGATCACCACGCGGCCGAAGCCGTTCTTGGAGACGTAGTCGCGTGTTCCGAGCACGAGCGCGGCGTAGACCTCGGCCTCCGGCTCGAGCAGCGGCGCGACCTCGCCGCCCACCATCGCGTCGCCCGTGTCCGCGGACCGCGCCAGCGGTCCGAGCCGGCGGACCTCGGGCAGCGCCCGGCGCACCGGCGGCCGCAGCCGCGCGTCGCGCAGCCGCGCCGTCAGCGCCGCCTGCAGGTCGACGGTCCCGACCACGAGCGCCTCGGCGAACTGCGGCGCGCGGGCGAGCACGCCGCCCTCGTGGTCGAGCAGCAGCGAATGGCCGTCGAACACCAGCTCGTCCTGGCCGCCGACCAGGTTGCAGATCGCGACTGCGCAGACGTTGTCGCGCGCCCGCTGAATCAGCATCCGCTCGCGTTCGACGCCCTTGCCCGCGTGGTACGGCGATGCGGAGGCGTTGAGGATCAGCGCAGCACCGGCCAGCGCCTCGTCGGAGGCCGGCGGACCCGGCGTCCAGATGTCCTCGCAGATCGTCAGCCCGAGCCGGGCGTCCCCGAGCTCGAGCACGGCCCCGCCCTCGCCGAACTGGAAGTAGCGCTGCTCGTCGAACACGCCGTAGTTGGGTAGGACGGACTTGCGGTACACGGCCTGGACCTTGCCGTCGGCGAGCACCGCGAGCGCGTTGTGGACGTCGTCGGCCCGCTCGGGGAACCCGACGAGGGCGACGATGCCCTGCGCCTCGCGCGCCAGCTCGGCGACCGCCTCGGTGGCCGCCTGCAGGAAGTGCTCCTTGAGCAGCAGGTCCTCGGGCGGGTAGCCCGTGACCGCCAGCTCCGGGAAGAGCACCAGCTCGGCGCCGGCGTCGCGCGCCTCGTCGATCCGCCCGGAGATCTTGGCGGCGTTGCCCTCGAGGTCGCCGACACGGCTGTCGATCTGCGCGAGAGCGAGGCGGAGCGGCTGGATCAGACCCATGCCGCCTATGTTCCCAGGCCCCGCCCGAGCCACGCCTCGGTGAACTCGAGCAGCCGTGGGTCGGCGGGGTCCTCGGCCTGCAGCGCGCGGCGCCAGGCGAGCGCCGTCGCGGCCCCCGCGCCGGCCCGGCGGGCGAGGATCACCGCCTGGCCCGCGGCGGCCAGCTCGGCGTCGAACGGCCCGGCGACCTCGTCCTGGAGCGCGAGCAGGCTCGCGTCGGGCTCGGGCGCCTCGTACAGGATCACGACGTTGCCGAGCTCGAGCGCGTGGATGATCTGGTCGTCGGTCAGCCGCCGGCGGTCGCGCGTCACGAGATCGGGCCGGTGCGGGCCGCTGGTGGGGAGCCCGTCGACCTGTGCCGGGCCGCCGTGCCCCGACCCGCGGTCCGGCTGGGCCTCGCCCGGGCCCTCCGCGGCGCCGGACAGCGGCGCGTCGTCGCGCGCGTCGAACGCCAGCGCGAGCGCGATCAGACCGCCGACGGCGATCACGACGCCGGCCGCGACGAGCCCGAGCCGCCTCAAGCCCGGCTCTTGGTCCGCCGAGTCGGCTTCCGGGCCCGCCCTCCGCGCCGCGACCCGTTGACGGGCACGCCCGCCGCGGTCGACAGCTCGTCGACCGCCGCGCCGAGGTCCGCGGCGAGGTCGTCGAGGTCGGCCATCGCGTCGAAGTCGCCCAGCAGCCCGAAGAACACCCGCCCGTCGTAGGACATGATCGCGATGCCGAGCGCGGTGTTGAGCACCAGCGGCACCTTCGGATAGAAGGCGGCGAGCTTGCGGCCGAGCATGTAGAGCGGGAACTGCGGGCCCGGGACGTTGGTGACGGTGAGGTTGAACAACCGCTGGCGCGACTGCAGCCGCGCGGCCTGGTTGAGGATCGTCGGCACCGCGAAGCCGGCCAGCTGCGTGATGCGCTCGGCGCCGATCGCCTGAGCGGACGACTTGAGGTCGCCGAGCGCCTCGTGGACCGCGCGGAACCGCTCGAGCGGGTCGGCGAGGCCGACCGGCAGCGGCGCGTACATCGCCGCCACCTGGTTGCCGAGCGCGCCGCGCTGGTCCTCGGCCCGCACCGACACCGGGACCATCGCCTTGAGCTCGAGGCCCGACGGATCAACGCCGCGACGCTCGAGGTGCGCCCGCAGCGCGCCGGTCACGACCGCCAGCACGACGTCGTTGACGGTGCCGCCCAGCGCGCCCTTGACGGCCTTGAAGCGGGCGAGATCGGACTCGACCCAGGCGAACCGCCGGTGCGGGCCGATGCGCGTGTTGAGCGGGCTCGGCGGCGCGCCTCCCATGCCGGCCGAGGCCATCGACGCCAGGCCCGCGAGCGTCCGCGCCGCCTGCCCGGCGGCATCGCGCGGGTCCGCCGCCAGGCCCGCGGCGGCGCGCGCGGCGCCGAGCGGCGTGGCGGCGCGCTCGAGCAGCGCCTCCGCGAACAGCGTCGATCCGCTCGGCTGCGGTCGCGGGTACCACGGCGGCCCGGGCTCCTGCTCGGGCGGATCGGGCTCGAGGTCGAACAGCACGGTCATGATGTCGACGCCCGAGATCCCGTCGACCAGCGCGTGATGGGTCTTGCAGACGAGCGCGAAGCGCTCGTCGCCGACGCGGTTGACGAGCCAGATCTCCCACAGCGGCTTCGTGCGGTCGAGTTGCTGTGAGAACACGCGGCCGGCCAGCCGCCGGAGCTGGTCCTCGCCCGCCGGGTCCGGCAGCGCGGTGTGGCGGACGTGGTAGGCGACGTTGAAGTGCGGGTCGTCGACCCACACCGGCCTGGCCTGCGCGAGCGGCGGGAACGCGAGCTTCTGGCGGTAGCGCGGGACCAGGTGGAGGCGGCTCTCGATCTGGTCGAGGAGGTCCTGGTACGGCGGCGGGTCGCCGTCGAACACGAGCACCGAGCCCACGTGCATGTGCGCGCCGCTCTTCTCGAGCGCGAGGAACGAGGCGTCGAGCCCGCTGAGCCGATCGGGATTCGTCACGGGGCCGATTGTGGCGCGTTCGTCGAGCGGTCGCCACCAGTGAAGGCGGCTCGTGTGATTGCGCTCACAATCACTGGCGGCCGGCCGCGCTAGCTTCACCGGCCGATTTTCGGCCATGCCGAGCCGCGCAGCGCACGAGGCGCGCGCGGCGCCGGGAAGCGCGCTCGCCGCGCCCGCAGGCAACCGGCCCGACCACGAGGAGGTCCCTTGCGACCGCGACCGATGAGGCGCGCCGTGCTGCTGGCCGGCGCGCTGACACTCACTCCGGCGGCGCCTGCCGCCGCGCAGTCCGAAGCCCAGACCGCGACCGTCGCGTCCGCCGGCGTCGCCAAGAAGCGCCTGCACGTGCGCTCCGGCCGGCGTGTCGCCGTCGTCGGCGCGGCACGGCCCGCCGCCGCCGGCCATCTGGCCACGCTGCAGATCCGGCGGCGCGGGCGCTGGAGCACGATCGACCGCGACCGCACGGCCGCTTCGGGCCGCTACGTGCTGCGCGACCGCCGGCACGCCACGATGAGCGCGCCCGCGCGCGTGCGGGTGGCCGACGCGGGCAAGCGGCTCGGGCGGCTCTACGTCTACCGCTGGGCGCACGCGTCCTGGTACGGGCCCGGGCTCTACGGCAACCACCTCGGCTGCGGCGGGAGGCTGTCCGCAGGTCGTGTCGGCGTCGCGCACAAGTCGCTCCCGTGCGGCACAAGGCTGATGCTCCGCCACCGCGGCCGGTCGCTGCGGGTGCGCGTGATCGACCGCGGGCCGTATGTCGGCGGCCGCGAGTACGACCTCACCGAGGCCACGGCGCGGAAGCTGCGGTTCCGCGGCCACGGACCGATCCTCACCACGCGGTAGCAGTCGGGGCCCGCCCAACGGGCCATTCCGTGTCGAGCGATGTCCCGTCGGGCACCCCGTAGCGGTCCGGCGCCCGGCGTACCGTTTGCCGGGTGCCGTCCAAGCGCGTCATCGCCCACCTCGACTGCGACGCCTTCTACGCGACGGTCGAGCTGCTGCGCCGGCCCGAGCTGGTCGGCAAGCCGGTGATCGTGGCCGGCACCGGCCCGCGCGCCGTGGTCACGACCGCCAGCTATGAGGCGCGCAGGTTCGGGGTCGGCTCGGCGATGCCGGCCTCGCGCGCCCGGCGGCTGTGCCCGGACGCGATCTCGATCCCGCCCGACTTCACCGCCTACCGCGAGACGTCCAGGCGCGTGTGGGCGGTGGTCGGCGAGCGGCTCGACCGGGTCCAGCAGCTCGGGCTCGACGAGGCGTACGCCGACCTCACCGGCGTCGAGAAGCCGCTGCGCGTGCTGCGCGAGGTGGTGGAGGCGGTCAAGCGCGAGACGGGGATCGTCGTCTCTGTCGGCGTCGGGCCGTCGCGGCTGGTGGCCAAGTGCTCGAGCGACCTCGGCAAGCCGGCCGGGTTCGTCGCGATGGGCCGCGAGGAGGCGTGCGTGCGCTTCGCCACCGCGCCCACGAGCCGCATCCCCGGCATCGGCCCGAAGACCGCCGACCGCCTGGCCGAGCTCGGGCTGCGCACCATCGGCCATCTCCAGAAGGCGGACGAGGCGCGGCTCGCCGCGCGTTTCGGCGCCAACACGGCGCGCTTCCTGAAGGCGCGCGCGAACTTCGAGGACGACTCGGAGGTCGACACCGAGTCGGGAGCCGCCAAGTCGGTCTCGACCGAGCGCACGTTCGACCACGACGTCGACGGCCTCGACCAGCTCGAGGGCTTCCTGCGCGAGATGGCGCGCGAGCTGTGCGAGGGCGTGCAGCGGCGCGGCCGGCGCGGGCGCACGATCGCGATCAAGGTCCGGCTCGACGACTGGACGACGGTCACGCGCGCCCGCACCGTCGAGGCGCCGACCAACGACGCCGCGCTGGTGATCGAGGTCGCGATCGAGCTGCTGCGCGCCTACGCGCCGGCGAGGCCCGTGAGGCTGCTCGGCGTGCGCTTGGCCGGGTTCGAGGACGTCGAGCCCGAGCCGCGCCGCGCGGCCACGGCCCCGGCGGGGCAGCTCGCACTCGAGGTCTGAGCGCGGCCGGGCTCAGTACAGCGCGCTGGCGAGCTTGCGCCGCGACTCGCGAGCTAGGGGGTGATCTACGCCGAGATCGTCGAGCACCGCCACCACCGCGCGGCGCAGGTCCTCGCGGCGGTCGTCGCCGTCGGCGGCGATCGCCGCGATGAGCGCGTCGAGGCCCTGCTCGGTCTCGCCCGCGTCGAGATGCGCGAACGCCTCGCCCAGGGCGGGGTCCTGCTCGAGCCGGATGCGGGCGGCGAGACCGTCGGCCGCGAACGAGCCGGCGACGTTGCCGAGCAGCTCGAGCGCCTCGTCGTCCTCGCCTCGCTCGTGCAGGATCCGGGCGAGCGGGACGGCGGCGTCGGCGCGGCCGGGCTCGAGCGCCAGCGCCTGGCGCAGCGCGGCCTCGTCGCCGGACACGACGAGCGCGTCGGCCTCGGAGGGGACCAGCTCGTCGAGGAAGCGCTCGACGTTCGGGGGCGGCTGGGCGCCGACGAACTCGGACACCACGCGCCCGTCCTTGAACGCCTTGACGGCCGGGATGCCCTGGATGCCGAAAGCGGCGGCGAGCCGCTGGTTGGCGTCGGTGTCGAGCTTGGCCAGCGCGACCTTGCCCTCGCGCTCGGTCACCAGCTTCTCCAGCACGGGCGTGAGCTGGCGGCACGGGCCGCACCACTCGGCCCAGAAGTCGACGACGACCGGCATCTCGTGCGACCGGTCGATGACGTCCTGCTCGAACGTCTGCTCGCTGGTGTCGTAGATCACGTCTACGAGAATAGACCGCATGAGCGAGTTCAAGATCGACGGCCTGGCGGGCGAGGAGGCCGGCGAGGGCGTTCCGGTGGTCCTGCTGCACGGCCTGACCGCGACGCGCCGGTATGTGGTGATGGGGTCCCGCAACCTTGAGCGCAGCGGGCATCGCGTCGTGATGTACGACGCGCGCGGGCACGGGCGATCCGATCCTGCGGACCGATACGGCTACGACGCGTTGGCGGACGACCTCCTGGCCGTGCTCGACGACCGCGGCATCGACCGCGCGGTGCTGGCGGGCGCCTCGATGGGCGGGCACACGCTGCTGCGGCTCGCGCTGCAGCAGCCGGAGCGAGCGGCGGCGCTGGTTCTCGTCACACCCGCGTTCGACCCGGACGCGGGCGAGCGGGGGCTCGACCGCTGGGACGCGCTGTCGCGCGGCCTGCGCGAGGGCGGGGTGGAGGGCTTCCTGGAGGCCTACGGCGAGCCGCGGGTGCCCGAGTCGTTCCGCGAAACGGTCCGGACGGTCCTGCGCCAGCGGCTGTCGGCCCACGAGCACCCCGAGGCGGTCGCCGACGCGCTACGCGAGGTCCCGCGCTCGCGCCCGTTCGAGTCGTGGGACTCACTGGCTGCGCTCGACCTCCCGGTCACCGTGGTCGCCAGCCGCGACGAGGCGGACCCGGAGCACCCGTACGCCACCGGCGAGCGCTACGCCGAGGCGATCCCGGGAGCGTGGCTGGAGTCCGAGGAGCCCGGCAAGTCGCCGCTGGCGTGGCAGGGCGGACAGCTCTCGCGGGTGATCGCCGAGACCGCTGCGAAGGTCTGAGCGCCGGCCCTGGGTGGGATCATCGGTGCAGCGGCATACTGGCGTCGTGGGATCCCGATGGACCCTCTCCGCGGTGAACCAGCTCGCGTCGGGGCTCACGCACTTCGGGATGCGCGAGTTCATCGAGCGCCGTCCCGCCGGCCTGGAGGGCGCGCCTGCGGCGTTCGAGTCGCCTTCGGACACTCTCGGCGCAGCCGAGCCGCGGACCGCCGCGGACGCGGCCAAGCTGCTCGTGCTCGCAACCGCCTTGCTGATCCTCGGCTCTGGCGCCGTCGCCTGGTTGGGCGCGGTGGTCTGGCGGCTGGCCACGGGGCGCGGGCACGGCGGGAGCCTGATGGCGGCCGGCGCAGTAACGCCGCGTCCGTACAGGTTCCGCTACAGACCAGGGACGGCTCGCCAGCGGGCGTAGGCTAGCCGGCCTCGACCGCCGCGTCGATCGTCACGGCGCCGCGCGCCCGCGCGACCGATACGCGGTGGTGCCCGTCGCGCACCGCGTACGCGTTGCCGACGCGGACCACGGAGATCGGCGGGAGCACGACGCCACGGTGCTCGGCGAGCCACAGGCGCTGCCAGCGCGGGCGGGCGGCCGCGGCGGGGCGGAAGCTGGAGTCGAACAGCTTCGCGCGGCTGGGCTCGACCGTGCCCGCGATCGCGTCGAGCGGGATCTCGCGCACGCGCGGCAGGCCCGCGTCGTGCCGCGACTCGTCGTAGACCGCGAGCCGTCCGCGATCGCCAGGCTCGCGCCGCAGGCGCCGCGCGATCGAGGCGCGGCGCCGGGCCCGCGACTCGCGCGCGAAGGCCAGCTCGGCGTCCATCGGTGAGGATCCGGTCAACAGCATGGACCACATGGTGCACGCCGGAACGGGCCGTTTCATCGGCAATATGGAGCGACGTGAGGCCGTGCTCCCTTACGCGCTGTCGACCGACCCCTTACCGCCTCCCGAGCCTGATCCGCAGGACCTCGCCGTCGCCCGCCTCGCGCGAGCGGTTGGAGACGTAGAGCGTCCCGTGGCGGCCGACCGCGATGCCGCCCGGCTCGGTCAAGGTCCCGGCGGGGAGGGCGATCTTGCGCGGGGCGCCGCGGCGCGGGACCGCCCACAGGCCGCCGTCTTTGCTCCCGCCGAGGATCGAGTCGCTGTCGATCTCGAGCACGTACAGCGTGCCGTCGTCGCCGAAGTCGAGGTCCATGATGTTCGTGAAGCCGGTCGCGTATGTGCCGTAGCGCCCGCTCTTCGGGTCGACGCGGAACACGTTCGCGCCGCCGACCGGGAACGGGAACCCGGTGAGCTGGCTGACGTAGTAGGCGCCGTCCGGACCCTCGACCACGCCGGTCGGCACGGCCTGCATCGGGATCGTCCCGAACGGGCTCGCGGTCGGGATGTTCGGGAAGATCGTGAGCGCCTCGAGCCGGCCCTTGTGGCCGGTCCGGATCACGCTGTTGCCGCCGGCGTCGGCCATCACGAAGCGACCGCGGTCCTCGAGCACGTCGACCGGGTTGCTGTCGACGAGCGCGTTGGCGACTCCGGCGTCCGGGTTCTCGGCGTTCTCGAACGCCCACGCGTCGGCGATCAGCTGGACGCGCCCGAACGGCTTGACCCGCAGCAGCGTGCCGTAGAGCCGCGAGATCGGGTCCTCGGAGACGAGCGTCGGGTCGCGCGGGATGATCACCTCGGGGTCGCCGCGCCACGGGCCGGTCGGGCCGCCGTTGGTGACGTACAGGCGGTGGCCGGAGACGTACACGCCGTGCGGGCCGATCGCGTTGTCGCCGGTGACGGGCGCGAACGAGGCGAGCCCGCGCACGACGCGGTACTGGCCCCAGCGGCCGATCTTCGTCACCGCGCCGGTCCGGCCCGTGCACGCGAAGCCCTCGGCACTGTCGAAGCAGGACCGGGCCGTGGCGTGGTCGCCGCCGCGGCCCGACTCGGCGACGTAGACGTCACCGTCCTTCGCCACCGCGACGTGGCGCGGGTTGTCGAGGCCCCGGGCTATGACGTCGACGTCGATCGCGTGGGCGCCGGCGGGCGCGGCGACGGCGAGCGCCGTCAGCGCGGCGAGCGGCAGGCACCAGCGTGTACGCATCGCTCCTCCTCCTCAAGTCGGGCGAGAGGCGATCCTCTCAGAAACGGCCGACCGGGCGGCGGCGCGGAGCCGCCGCCCGGCGTCGTCTCGGGCATCGCGTCCCCGTCGGCGTAGCCTCCTGCGCGTCGATGAGCGGCACCCCGTACAGCGGCACCCCGCTGCCGCGCAAGCTCGGCATCAAGCCGGGCCACCGCGTGCTGCTGCTGTCCGCCCCCGAGCGGTTCGAGGAGGACACGCTCGGCGAGCTCCCGGACGGCGTGGCCGTCGGCCGCTCGGTCCGAGGGACGGCCGACGTGATCGTGTCGTTCCACACCCGGCGGTCCGACCTGGCGCGGCGGCTGCCGCGGCTGCGGGCCGCCATGGAGCCCGCCGCGGGCCTGTGGATCGCGTGGCCGAAACGGGCCGCCAAGGTCCCGACCGACCTGACCGAGGACGTAGTGCGCGAGCTCGCGCTGGCCAACGCCCTGGTCGACAACAAGGTCGCGGCGCTGGACGAGCGGTGGTCCGGGCTCCGGCTGGTGATCCGGCTGCGCGACCGCTAGCTTGATTCTCATGACGGACCCGCTTCCCGAGGACCAGCGCCTGCAGGAGATCTCCCCGAAGGCGTTCGAGCATCCCGCCGATCGCGCCGCCACCGCGGCGCTGCATTCGATCCCGATGCTGGACGTCGTCGTGCGCAAGCTGATCGAGTTCGGCTACGAGCGCGCGCTGCGGCAGATCCTGCTCGCCGGGTCGCTGAAGCTGGGCTCCGAGCAGCTGCCGGAGATCTGGGCGTCGCACCGTGCCGCCTGTGCGCGGCTCGACCTGCCGGAGGTCCCCGACCTCTACCTGACGCAGTTCCCGATCACCAACGCGGCGGCGATCGGCGCCGACCGCCCCGTGGTGCTGCTCAACTCGCGCACCGTCGAGGTGCTCGACGCGGAGGAGCTGCGGACCGTGCTCGGCCACGAGGCCGCCCACGTGCTGTCGGACCACGTCCTCTACCGCACGGCGCTGATGATCCTGCTGTCGGTCGGCACCCGCGGGCTGCCGCTGATGGCCGGCCTGCCGCTGCTCGCGGTCCGCCTCGCCCTGCTCGAGTGGTTCCGCGCCTCCGAGCTGAGCTGCGACCGCGCGGCGACGCTCGTCAACCGCGACCCGCTCGTCACCAGCCGCACGATGATGGTCCTGGCCAGCGGCGTGAAGTCGCGCAAGCTCAATCTCGACGCGTTCATCCGCCAGGCCAACGAGTACGAGGAGTGGGGGCCCGGCTGGGACCGCATGTCGCGCCTGCGCACCGAGCTCGGGCAGACGCACGCCGCCCCGGTGCGCCGCGTCTCCGAGCTGCTGAAGTGGGTCCGCTCGGGCGAGTACGACCGCATCGTCCGCGGCGAGTACGTCCGACGCGGCGACCCGGTGAGCCCGCGCGCCGAGGCCGGCGATGCCGCCGAGCACTACGCCGAGCGCTTCCGCGGCTTCTTCCGCGACGCGGAGGAGAGTGCGAGCAAGGCCGCGGAGAAGGTCGGCGGCACGGCCGACAAGGTCACGGACTGGCTGCGCGACCGCCGATAGGCCGCCGCTCACCGCAATGCGTCCGTCGGCGGTCCCGTGCGCGACCGCCGCTGACGGCGGCCGCGCAGCGCCGTCGAGCTACTCCGCCGGGGCGATGGGGTGGTTGGAGACGAAGACGTCGCCGGGGTCGACGGCGGCCTTGATGTGGCGCAGGTGGCGGTGCGTGACCTGGTCGTAGAAGCCGCGTGAGTCGATCGGGCTCTCCTCGAAGTTGAGGTAGCCGCGGCCGGCGTCCCAGGGCGCCATCGACGCCTTGAAGCGCGGCAGCTCGGCCTTCAGGCCCGCGACCATCTCGGGCGTGGCGGCCAGGCCGCCGCCGAAGAACAGGTAGCCGGCCTCGAGCGAGGCGAGCGCGCCGTGGCCCGGGCGGATCTCGCCGAGCGCACCGCCGAGGTGGCGGATCTCGGCCATCATCAGCGTCGAGCCCGAGTCAGGGCCGGCGACCGCGACGAAGGCGTCGACCGCCTCGGCCGGCAGGTCGGCAAGCAGCCGGTGCTCGGTGAGCGCCGGCATCGGCTCCTCCGGGTCCTGGTGCAGGCGCGAGAGCGCCACCGGCGGCACCATGTCGAAGGTGTCGATCTCCGGCTCGAGGTCCCGCAGGGCCTGGACGATCCCGGCGCCGGACGCGCGGTCGCCGATGATCGCCGCGTCGATCGTCACGACCGAGCGGCCGCGCAGGGGCTCGGGGATCTCGGGGATCGGCGGGAGCTGCAGGATGCGCGCCGACGAGGTGACCTCGTCCGGCACGGTCAGCGTCCATTCGCGCCACGCGTGCATGACCTCGGAGGCCCGCGACCAGTCCCAGAACATCGCGCCCGCGTAGAGCTCGGGCAGGGCGTGCAGGGCGATCTCCATCGCGGTCACGACGCCGAAGCTGCCGCCGCCGCCGCGCAGCGCCCAGAAGAGGTCCGGGTCGTTCTCGTGGTCGACGCGGCGCAGCCGGCCGTCGGCCGTCACGAGCTCGATGGCCAGCACGCTGTTGGCGGCCAGGCCGTGCTTGCGGGCGAGCCAGCTCACGCCGCCGCCGAGGCAGTAGCCGATGACGCCGACGTCGGGCGAGGAGCCGGCGAGCGGGGCGAGCCCGTGCTCGGAGGCCGGCTCGGTGACCTCCAGCCACAGCGTCCCGGCGGCGACCCGCGCGCGCCTGCCCTCGACGTCGATCTCGACGCCGCGCATCCGCGACGTGCTGAGCAGGATCGTGTCGTGCAGGTCGCCGAGCGGGCCGGCGTTGTGGCCGGTGCCCTGGGGCGCGACCCGCAGGCCGTTGGCGCGGGCGTGCTCGACCACCGTCACGACGTCCTCGGCGCTCTCGGGGAAGGCCACGAACGCGGGCCGCTGGTCGTGGGCGAGGTTCCACGGCCGCCGGGCCTCGTCCCAGCCCTCGTCCGCCGGGCCGACGACGAGGTCGCCGATGCGGTCGCGCAGGGCGGGGACGTTGCGTTCGCTCTTGAGCATGTGGGGATCTCCTGGGGAAGCGGGGAGGGGGAGGAGACGATCCTCCAGCGCGTGGCCACCCACCGCATCGGGGGAATCCCTAGTGGACCTTCACGTTCCGAGAAGACCCACTGGCGGGCGTACACTGGCGTTCTGATGTGCATGCAGTGCATCGCGGGCGCAATGGCCGCCGGGGCGGGCGCGACCGGCCTGCGCGCCTGGCTGGCGGTCCGGCTCGGCCCGCGCCAGAAGCGGGCGCTCACCGGCGTCCTCGTCGCGGGGGGCGTGCTCGCGGCCGGCCTCGTCGGCCCGACGCCGTAGCTTGCCGGCGCGCGACGTCATCGCGTTCGTGCGCGCGGCGCTGCCCGCAGCGCCTGCCCGCGTGCTCGAGGTCGGCGCGGGCGACGGCGAGCTGGCCGCGGCGCTCGTCGCCGCGGGCTACGACGTCGTGGCGATCGACCCCGACTCGCCGGCACCCGAAGTGCGCGCGGTCGCCCTTCACGAGCTCGACGAACTGCCGTTCGACGCCGCGGTGGCGGTCCTGTCGCTGCACCACGTCGAGCCGCTGCACGAGTCCGTGCGCCGGCTCGCCGACCTGGTGCGGCCGGGCGGAGTGCTGGTGGTGGACGAGTTCGACGTCGACCGCCTCGACGAGCGCGCCGCGCGCTGGTGGCTCCGGCACAGCGGCGAGGCGATCGAGCCGCACGAGCTCGTCGCGGGCTCGCGCGAGCACATGCACTCGCTGGCGCTGCTGCGCGAGACGCTCGGCCGCTGGTTCGAGCTCGGCGAGCCGGTCCGCGGCGCCTACCTGTACCGCTGGAAGCTGCCGCCGGGGCTGCGCGAGAGCGAGGAGGAGCTGATCGCGGCAGGCGAGCTGCCGGCGATCGGCGCGCGGCTCGTCGGCGTCAGAAGACCTTGATCGTCCGCCGGCGCTTGATCCGGCCGACCTTCGTGGTGATCCGGTACTTGCCGCTCCGGGGCGGGCGGAACCGCGCCCGGTAGAGGCCCGAGCGGACGCGGACCAGCCGGCGGCGGTGGCGGAGCCAGCGGCGCGGCCGGCGGCGCTGGACGGTGAGGCGGACGTGCGTGGCCGGGTCGGCGACGCCGGTCAGGCGCACGCGCTGCCCGAGCCGCAGCCGCTTGCGATTGAGCGAGATCGTGAGGCGGGCGAGCACCGTCACCCGGCGCGGCGGCGACTCCAGCCGTGCGCGTGTGGCGTCGCCGGGGAACACCGCGCGCACGCTGCCGCTGAACGGGAACTCGACGGTCGAGCCCCAGCTGCCGTCCGGGCCGGCCACGGTCGACGCCAGCGTCGTCCAGTCCGACGTGCCGGAGCGCAGGTACTCGACGACGATCGCGGCGCCCGCCGCCGCCGAGCCGTCGGGGAAGCGCAGGGTCCCGGACACGTCGGCCGGCTTGACCCCGCGGATCTCGCGCGCGGCGTAGAGGCTGAGGCCGAGCGCCGGGCCGGCGAACTGCGCGGCGGCGCTGCGCAGCTCGTCGAGCTGGGTGTAGAGCACGTTGCCCGGGCAGGCGGTGTTGTTGCCGTCCCGGTGACCCGAGATGCGCTCGAACGTGACCGGCGTGCCCGACGGGTAGCGGTTGCTCGTGCCGCCGGCGGAGATGACCGTCACGGTGCCGTTCGTCGGCACCGCGTGGAGCGACAGCTTCCAACCGATCAGGCGGGCGAGGACGTCCATGGCCAGCGGGGTCTGCGCGATCGACGTGAAGTCGCCGAGACAGGCGATGCCGGTCGAGACGCTGTTGTAGCCCTGCGCCTGCGCGCCGACGACCGGCTGATCGATCCCGCCGGCCCGGCCCTCGAACACCTGGCCGTACTTGTCGACGAGGAAGTTGTAGCCGATGTCGTTCCAGCCGTTGGAGTTGCGGTGGTAGCGGGCGATGCCGAGCACGATCGCGGCCGAGTCCTCCGGCCCGTAGTCGTTCGCGGTCACCGTGTGGTGGACGAACGCGATCTGGACCTCGCCGTAGAGGGGCGTCGTACGCGGCGGGACCGAGTCGCCGCCCCATTCGGCGCGCGAGATGATCAGCGGCGGCGCGCCGGCCTGGGCGCGGCGGGCACGCCCGCGGCGTCGACGGCCGAGCCGGGTCGCCACGCGCGCGGTCGGCAGCGCGCGCACGAAGCGCGCGCGCAGCGCCCGCGGGGCGCCGCGCAGGCGCAGCTGGAACTCGTCGGCGGCCCCGACGAACGCGGGGTCGGTGCCCGCGGGAAGGCGACCGCTGTCCGGTCCATGGTCGCCGAGCTCGTGCAGCGTCACCCAGGCGGTCCAGCGGCCGCCGCGGCGGCGGGCGCGCAGCTGGGCCTCGGCGCGCGAGCCGCGCGCCCAGACCAGGCCGACGAGGTCGAAGCGGCGCGGCGCGCGCAGGACGCGCGTGGTGCGCCAGCCGCCGGCTCCGGCGGCGGCTGCGCGGCCGTCGAGCGCGCCGTCGAGGCGCATCTCGAACAACGGACCATCCCCGCCCGCCCGGGCCGCGATCGCGGGCACCCCGGGGCGCAGGCCCGTCACCGCGGCGGCGGCGGCACCGGCCTTCAGGATCTGCCTGCGGGTGAGAGAACG
>Ga0214469_1000288_pt1 | contig 16879 bp, 14 predicted proteins | sample RVTome_10_FD_187340 | JGI IMG/M metagenome (GOLD analysis project Ga0214469, IMG submission 187340) | Soil microbial communities from uranium-contaminated site in the Upper Colorado River Basin, Wyoming, United States - RVT153D57 HiSeq ... | reverse complement strand
AATATTGATATTATTATCTTGATGTAAGTCTATATTACTACCCGTTTTTAAAAGATTTACAGGAATTCGGATATCATAAATAAATCTCATAATAATAACCCAAAGAGTGAAAGCAAATGGCACAATTAACAAAAATGTGAAATGCCATCCTAGATTTTGAATTATATTTGCTCCAGCTACTAATCCTACTACCGACCCTCCAGCGAACATTGAACTAAATATACCCACACCTATTGCAAGTTTATTTCGAGGAAATTGATCCCTTATCATGCCAAATGCTAGGGGAAGCATAGAAATACCAATCCCTTGAATTGCTCTACTGATTATTAGAGATGTTATATCAATAGATAAACCCCCTAAGGATGTCCCGATTATATAGACTAACATTACCACTACGATTATTTTCTTTCTTCCATAGATATCAGATAACTTTCCTCCTATTGGAGTCATAACAGCTCCTGAGATAAGATAAGATGTAAGTATCCATGATGCAGAGCTATATGAGATGTTAAATTCTTTGATTATGTCTGGAATAGCCGGTATCAACATAGTCTGGCTGTACATAATAATTAGAAGTGTTGAACCCAAGATAGCTAGGGTTAACCAAGCAGATGGAGAGCTGGCTTTGTTGGAAGGAGGAGACTGATTATTAGGTGGCTCATTACTTTTCCTATTTTTTCCAGGTCTTTTACCTTCGGTCATAGTAATAGAATAGACATAGAAGTACGTTGCCGCTAATTGACTGGATCCATCCATATTGTCCCAATAGAAAAGGAGTAAAGCATCTTAAATTAATGCAAAGAATCTAGAATTAAGCCACAAAACACTGGAAAATGTTTAAAAATATAATCTTCCCAGAAAGGGTTTAATTTTCGACTTTTCCCAACAGGATCATTTGGACTTAGAATTCTGATCCAATTGTTATCCTCATACTTCCTTCCGTGATCTCGCTTTTTATAATAAAGATCAGGAAAAGTACTACGGAATCTCTTGACAGTATCTATGAATTCTTCAGGTCCTCTAAGTTGTGATCTGTACGAATCGTTATGTGATTGTAATTCTTTATTAATATATTCAGAACTTGTGAATTCATCAAAATTGCTCATATTTCCTATTTTAAAAACCGCAATAGCATGCCTAACTGTCTTTATATTCTCTTGAGATGACACATTTTGCCTTAAGAGATTCTGATATATAACAATTGAATTGAATGGAATGTGACTTTGAAAAGAAAGATCTTTCATTTTCTAAAAATCTTATTGAATCTCAAAACAAAGAAACTTCTATCGATTACTTATCATTCATATTGCAAAGAACTCCTAGTATGGTGTCTCTAGTAGGGTGTCTAGTCTGTTTAGTCAAGGGAAACATAAATCACGTTAAGTTCCTGAGCTGTGCAGTTTGTATAGCCGTACTAACATCATGGATAAATTATTTATTTACAATTTGGAAGTACAATGACAAAAACTAATTCAGTACTCAAACTGTTGTTCACCACAACAGCGGCTGTATATATGATAGCAATTACATTGTCTATCAACCAAAATATGTCACAGGCATTGGCTCAGAATGACACTCCATATGACACAGTAGTACAGGAAAGGACTAGTTCAATTGAAGAAAATAAAGCATTAGTCAAATCAGCTATAGGAGAAGTATTTAATCAACGTAATATATCAGCGGCTGATAAGTACATAGCAGAAGATTTAATTAATAACAATCCACTCGCAGGACATGGACGAGAAACACTTAAACAATACTTTGACAATGTTTACTTTACAGCATTTCCAGATTCTCAGACAACAATAGAACAGATACTTGGTGAGAACGACAAAGTTTTGGTGTTTCTTAATTGGACGGGTACACACGAAGGAGAATTCTTTGGTAAACAACCTATTAACGAAGAAGTGAGTATGAGAACAGCCCATATTTTCAGGGTCGATGAAGGCATGATTGCAGAACAATGGGAGATAGCCGATCAGTTGGATCTGCTAAGAGAGACAGGAGTTATCGCCTTCAATTAGGAGAAGATGAATGGATCGATGACAAACATTAGTAGCAACATAAATTTATCCTCCTCATTTTTCGAAAATAGGGTTCTATACGGAGAAGGAACGATAAACCAAAAGACAAAAGATCTGATAACAATTGCAGCGAAGGGAGGCGAATTGATATAGATGTTAAAGATGATAATTGGCTTGTTTCTGGTCGCTTTCCTTTTATGAGTTTTCGTGAAATGAATCCTGGTGAATTCTTTAGGACTTGATTTGACCAACTGAACCATTCTCTAAATTCTGTATCCTGCTCTGGATTTATCGACGGAAATCTTACAATGGCTACAAACATGGGGGAGTGATATACCTTATTTTTCCTGAGAAATATTAGGCTTAGTCTATTAATGAGCATGTGGTGGAGGCGCACTACCCTTAGCTAACGCCTCATTGAATGTACCTGCGGCTTTTTCATGATCCTCTAAATTAGCTTGGTCTACTTTGATTGCTTGTGGTGGACAAACTGATACGCAAGCCATACACCAGATGCAGTCGTGTTCTCTTATAGGATCTGATTTATCCGTGTAATCTTTTCGTCCATCTCTATTCTCGTTATCACCTGTCCCCTCACTTGTAGCATTTGTTAATTCGATAGCAGGAATATCATTTTCTGTTCTATACCACTGGAATAATTGTACTGGACAAGCCTCAATACAAGCCCCATCTGCATAACATGAGTCCCAGTCAACTGCAACCATTGTTCCATGAACTCCTAATGGGACATATTCCTCTCCTCTGGTTTTGTACGCCTCTTGGACTTCGGGTTTAGTGGCGGTTTCAGCATCTGATCTACCTGGGCCCCATACAAAATGATAATGCTCACCATCTGGAAGTTTATGTTTACCTATCGCTTGGTGGTTCTTTGGAAAGTCCGGATCTATTGGCATTTATATCGTATGTATTTCTTTTATTCGGAAATAAATATAACGTTTATACTGCAAACACATGCAATCGCTTAGTCCTAGGCTACAGAATTAGCTTTTTGCTATGATTGCTGACGCATATGAAGATGCAAGCCTGAGACTGCCTGCTGCGTTAACAACATCTTACAGCTGTTGATATCGATATTCTTTAATGTCTTCGATCCCGACGAAGATTTCCCTGGCCTCCCTTTTTTAAAGAAGCTCTTTTTGACTTATCCTAGTAAATCGAGAACTTCTGACACCATTATATGAAAACATTCTAAATTCGAGATAATTCTTATTATGAAGTAAAGCCTCTTTTATAATATAGATGCATTAACCTATGGGCAATTCTGTACGGACACCGCTGAATGAAAACTATGAAGAGTCTATCTTAGAAGTACCATACATTGTTTTGGCATTTACTCAAGAACAAGAAAAAGCACAATTATTACAGGCTATTGCGACAGCCATTAACGTTCAGCTTACTCTGGGTGAAGATACTCGTATTCCCTTTATCGCGCCGTCCAATTTCCAGCAAGCCAATAACCAAGACAAATTATTTTCATATGGCCCAGGCGGCAGCGGCAAGTCTAGGTTAATTTTCGAACTCGTAAAGGCCAAGTTAAATGAAAAAATTAAGAGATTATATATTATAAATCCCCGTCAAGCCATAGATAAAAACATACAAAGAACTCATTTAGTTCAGTTAATTGATCGGTTTACTAGTGAAGATATAGTAGTGTGGGACAATTTTCCAGATGGATTGATCAAGAAAGACATTGATACAAGCAAACTGGTCCTTGAGATAATCAGTTCTAGTGAAGCAAAAAATATACTTATTGCTTTGAAACCAAAATTCTTAGAAATATACCGGGGTATTACCGATGGCATCCCAGAATTATATGGATATCAAGTTAGTTATGATTTCAATCAGATCAGAGAAATAATCAAGTTATACGGCACCGAAACAGAACAGTATAGAGAACTCTTTACCAAGCAAATAGCCAATAATATCACAAGTATTGCCAAAGTTTTATGGCAGAAAGAACCAATTCCGATGACTGTCCTTAACTACTATCGAGAGTTACTGGGTAAGGAAAATGATACAAAACAGCTATTAGATGCTGTTTCTGCGGCACAGAATATACAGTATCCATCAAGTTACTATGAATATCAATTTGAACATCTTGTTAAGTCCAACACTAGAGTATGTGATGCAGAATTTCTATATACAATAAAACTATGCTACGATCTGATGTTAGATCGGAAAATGAGTTTGGTTGAGAGCCTCCAATCAAAGATATTTGGAAGTACTCCCCCAAAGGAAGTAGCAGGAAATCTGGGCTCATGGATTTATCTATCTGGACAATATGTGTCCATGCACGATGTGCCGCGGGATGCAATAAAATTTAATAATCAAACAATATTAAAAATTATGAATTATCTAACTAGCAATTTTTCAGATGTAGTATCAGATGATGAAAATCAACTTACCTCTATTGGGATATTTCTTGGTAGAAATATACAATTACTTTTGCAATATGAACAGAATGAGCCTAACCAAGAATACTTTTTGCCATATAATATTCATCAACATATGAAGTCACAAAGAGCTCTTGAAATGGCAATTGGTAGGGGAACGGGAGACGTATTCTATATGTTAGATCTTCAATTACAGGAACAAATTCTTAGTAGGATAGGAATTGATGGGGAATTTGCAAGGGGACTAGGAGAAAGCCTTGGAAATAATTTTGAAGATTTAGATTACCAGATCCGGACAGATATGCTCTCTAAAGGAATTAACCAGAGTATTTTGTTTGCACGGGGACTTGGAGAAAGCCTAGGTAGCAACTTCTATAAATTTTCTAAACAACTCCAGGATGAAATATTTCAAATTTCATTGAAAGAGAAGAATTATTACTTTCCAAGAGGTCTGGGTGCAGGGTTAGGTCGCACATTTAGGTATCTTGAGAATGACGTTCAAAGGCACCTTATCAATTTGACTTCAAAACATGTTGCTTTGGCAATTGGAGTTGGATATGGATTGGGTTTTGTTTTTTCATCTTCTTCTTCTTCGTTATCTGAGGAATTTCATGACTATATTAAGAGAATAGCAAAAGGAAATGGAGAGATAACTAGAGGACTCGGAATGGGGCTAGGACAGAACTATCCTTTTCTAAATGAAACGCTGCAGAATGAGATATTGAAATTGACGGAAAAGGATCCACGACTTGAATTTGGTTTTGCGTATCAGGTGAGCTTACTCTTTACTTCACTAACTAAAGAACACCAGAATTTCATTCTCGATCGAGTAGAACGAAATACTGAATTTGCCTATGGTTCAGGGTGGGGTTTTGGAGTAGTTTACACATATCTTCAGAAACAGATTCAACGAAGGCTATTAGATTTAACAAAAAATAAAGTGAGGTTTGCGATTGGTCTAGGTTCAGGGCTAGGCAATCATATTCAATATTTGACAAAGGAAATAGAAGAGGAGTTATTTTCAAACATTAAGAATAATGAGGGATTTGCAATAGGAGTAGGTTTTGGAATTGGACGTTCTTTTACATTTCTCGACCAAGAATTACAGGTCAGGGTATGGGGTCTAATGAGAACCAATTACATGTTTTCAGTAGGACTTGGTTGGGGTCTGGGATTTATATTTCCATATTTGAATGAGAGTTTGCATAGTAAGATCCTTGAATATATTCATAAAGAATTAGGTCTTGCAACCGGTTTTGGTTGGGGATTAGGATTTATGTTTGCTTATCTTTCCAAAGATCTTCAACACAAGTCAGAACTAATGGTATCACAGAACCAGCAGTTTGCTTTTGGTTTTGGCGTGGGTCTTGGTAGTTTGTTTAAGTATCTTCCACAAAGGTCTCAAATGGAATCATGGAGTAGAGCAGAGAATAATATACAATTTGCAATTGGATTAGGAACTGAGCTGGGCTACTTGTTCGACTATCTGCCTACAGAATTGCAACAGGATATTCTATCTAGATCCGGCTCTAGTTTTTCTATTGCAAGGGGGTTAGGCTGGGGTCTGGGTCATATTTTCATTTCTGTATCTAAGGATAGACAAGAATATTTTCTTCGAATAGCACAAAGTAATCCCCAATTGTTAAGAGGGTTAGGCTGGGGTCTGGGTCATGTCCTGTCATACTTGTCTGCAGAATTACAAGAATTGATTATAAAAATGGCAAGTACTCATGTACAGTTTGCAATTGGATTAGGTGAGGGTTTAGGATATGTTTTTCAATATCTAGACAATCAACTCCGACAGACTACTATCCAGTTGTGTGACAAAAATAATGCATTTGCAAAAGGACTAGGCAGGGGCCTAGGTCATGTGATAAGCTACCTTCAGTTGGAATCTCAGCATGAGTTATGGAGAAGAGCAGAGAACAATGTACAGTTTGCAATTGGATTAGGTGAGAGTACGGGAGAAAACATTGGATTTTTGTCTTCGCCATTTCAGAAGCAAATATTATCCAGATTAGAACAAAATGCACCTCTATCGCGCGGCTTTGGATCTGGACTGGGAAGTTGGCATTATTTTTATCCTACAGATGAGAACATTACGTCTGATAAAATAGCTGATTATATTAAGAAAAATAAAGAATTTAGTAGAGGGTATGGAGAGTGTTTAGGTAGACTATTCAGTTATTGGACTGAATCCATATTAAATGATATCATCATGCCTAATATCGCATCCAACACACAATTTGCTATTGGGTTAGGTGAAGGAATAGGTCAATCATTACCATATGACATATGGAAATCTATTGTTAACAAGAATATGTCTACTCATCCTCAAAAAACTGACAAGAATATTACTATATTAGAGAATCTATTTGCGACAGATGTTTTCTCATATGGCGTAGGCATCGGGTTTTTTAGTATAATAGACTGTGTACCAGAGCAGATTAGATCTGTAATTCTTAAGACACTCGTACCAAAATACCAGAATTTTAGCTTCGGATTTGGATATGGTATTGGTCGAGCTTTTTTATCACTGAGTCAAGAGCTACAAGATGAGATGTTAGAGCTTGCAGGAAAAAGTGATGAATTTGCAAGAGGATTTGGACAAGGAATAAGTTTTATTTTTAAAAATTTGGAATCAATAACAAAACAAGGATTACTTCTTTTTTTGGAAAAGAGTTTTGGGTTTGCAAGAGGATTTGGACAAGGAATAGGATATGTCTTTCCAACATTGAATCAAGAGCTACAAGATGAGATGTTAGAGCTTGCAGAAAAAAGTGATGAATTTGCAAGAGGATTTGGACAAGGTATTAGCCATAGTATTCCTTATCTGAATGAGTGGTCGCAAAAAAAACTGCCAGTCAAAATAAAGGATTATATAAAAAGCAATCTACTTGCTGAAATGAAAAATACAAATATCATTACAGAATTTGATCATTATACTAATGATTACTTGATCTTTCTACCTCAAGATGATTATACACCACTATCGGATACAGACAACAGGGTAGTTCAACAAAAGTCAGATTTATCAAAAGAAAGATATCTAGACGACGAAATCTCGTTTTCTGGCAGGAGAGAAGAATATTGTATGTGTTACATTGATATGATGAACTCTACGCAGGTATCTTCTACGCTTAATGATCTGCAGTTAAGCAGATATTACAGCACCTTCCTGAATTCTATGGCCACTATAGCAAAGAATTTTGGAGCTAGAATTATAAAAAATGCAGGCGATTGTTTGATATATTATTTTCCTCACACATTAAAATCTGGAGGACAAAATGTATTCAAGAATGTAATAGAATGTGGAATTACAATGATTTCAGCTCATCAAGCTATCAATACCAAATTGTTTGATGAAGGGCTTCCTCCTTTGAATTATAGAATAAGTGCAGATTATGGCAAAGTCGAAATTGCGAAATCATCTAGTTCACAAACTGAGGATCTGTTTGGTTCATCTATGAATGTATGTGCAAAAATAAATTCAAAAGCTCCACCTAATGGTATGGCGATAGGCTACAACTTGTATAAGATAGTTAGTATTGTTATGCAAAAAGAGTATAATTTTGAGAGAGCAGGTGAATATACAGGTTTTAAGGAGATCTACCCAGTTTATTCTATAAAATTAAAACAGAAGCGAAATATTCTTAACCCATTTAGGCGAGTGGCAGAACCCCTTTTCGATTCACACCTTGATAGTTCACACTTCGATAGGAATGAAGATAATTACTTTGTGAATCATTAGCTTGTTTTCCACTAACAATTAAAGGTGCTCGATTTAGATTATTGTCCGTAGAACTTGAATGCTATACTAGATTCTTTCAGACTTGCAATAAAGCACTATAGAACTCTGCTGTACGAGGACTGATTGTCTACAGAGGCTATCTTACATATATGTGAACAATTCATATAGGCTTCGGCTATCAGATTATTAATAGTCACGCATAACCAATAGCGGGTACAAGGCTGGCCATTGAGACATAGAATAAAAGGCTCTTGGGACGCACATGCATATGATCAAATTTCATATCCCGTTCAGTATAGATGGGGCCAACAGGTCATTGAATGGCGAAGATGGAATGGGAATGAAGTTGTTATGGATGCTGGATGTGGTACGGGATTGCTAACCAGAGAACTAGCCAAGAAAGTTCCAAGAGGAAAAGTCTATGCTGTTGACATTGATTCTAATATGATACAACAAGCAATGACCAATCTTCAATTTTTTGACAATGTCGAAATAGTTCAGTCTAGTTTTACTGATGTGAAGCTTGCAAGAAAGGTAGATGTTATTTTTTCTAATTCTGCATTCCACTGGGTGCAAGATCACGGAAAAGCATTTCAAAGTTTTTGGGAAATTTTGAAGCCATCTAAAATCCATAAAGGAGATGATAGCAATTATGCCAGCCAAACTGATAGCAGCGGCCAATTGTTGATCCAGTGTGGAGCGTATGGAAATCTACAAGATATTATCACGGTGCTAGAAAGAATTGCATATTCGCATCAATTTTATGCGTACTTCACAGATTGGGAGCAACCATGGCATTTTGCTAAACCGGATGAGACAGACAAATTGTTAGAAGAAGCAGGATATGTAAATAGAAATGTACACTCAACCAAAGATCACGCAGTTTTCCCAAATCGTAATGTATATGCCAAGTTTATAAAAACAGTAATAATGAAATCTTATCTGGAACAGCTTTCGTTAAGCAGTAATGATAATAATACTAATGATAATGAGAAATTAAAAGCTCTATTTTTTGATATGTTCCTAAATGAAATTAAGAAGTATAGTAACAGACTGGGTGAGCAGTGGCGCCTTGACTTTATCAGATTAAACATTATTGCTCACAAGCCTTAGCGCCTCCCGTGTCTTTATAACCGTATGTCATGATGTAATTTCTTTTGCATGGATCATTGTGCATTATACACAGAGCAAACTATCAAAAGTCTGGTGAAATTAAGCAACGGGTCCTGATTGGACCATTCAGTTTGTTCCAACTCCTAAGGAATTTAAAGCATCTGCAGATAGGGGAGTAGAAATTATCTTTGATTGTAAGTAGGACATTAGGGATATCCTGTACTGTTTAGATGTTCTTCCATTTTTATTTTTTACTAGCCTTGTTTCCTTGATTGTGAAATTCCTGATATCCTGAGCCATTCGACCTTTATTGGCTTGTGAAGAACGACAATTCCGTCTCTCTTTCCTCACCATATGAAGTTATACTAATAAGTGGCATATTCTTATGCATGCATATACGAGTATGAACAAAACAAAAGGTATTGCATTAACCGCAATAACAGTAATGTTAGCATCTTTAGTAGGTGCTACAATGACCTTGGCACCCATGAATGTGAAAGCAAGCAGTGAATTTGCTTTCGAACAAGATAAAAGCTCTACTCATGAAAAGAAGGACGGTACTGTAATTACAAAGGAAAGTCGCCGGCACTCAAATGAAAACTCTGCTAACGCAGCAGTTAGAATAGAACAAGATAGAGACCATGATGTAAACGTTAAGGGGGATGACGATGATGGTCCTGCACTTACTATGAATAAAGAGTCTTCAAACCCAAGTGGTGAAAGAGGTATTGACATACAATCTAGTGAAAACTCAGAGAACTCTGCATCTCAGATACAGAGTACCAATATATTAGATGTAGATAACACTAACACAAACTAAGCAGAAAACGGAATAGATATTGTTATTGACTCAGACAGTGAGCAGGAACAAGACTAGGAGTCTACAATTTACCCGATGAATAGATTAGAGGGTACAGCGACGATGATAGTCCAGCACTTACAAGGAGTATGAGTATTGACACTACTAGTGATGATAGTCCAGTCTGGAAGCTATAATGTCACCTATGTTAGGACGTACAACAGCTAGGCAATAAACTCAACTGAATCAAGGACGGGTTTTATACAAGTGTATGATCTGAGAGTTTCAGCCATTAACAATTGAGTTCAGATGTAGATCTAATGCAGCCGATATTGTGTTCACTCCATATAGAACCGCTTTCCCTGCCGCTAGTAGAAGTTCGTTTAAGGTTGATGACCCTTTTGCCACCTTCACAGAAGTTGCAGTCCACTTTGTCATCGCCTATCATTGAAGGTTCGCCTCCAAAAGTTCCTTACAAACCTCTTCTAACTCATTTTCAAGCAGTACTATCGCTCTATCTTTTTCATATAGTTCCTGTTCTACATCTGAGATTTGCTTTTCTAATGCTTTAATTATTTCGTCTTGTCTTTGAATCAGCCAGTTTTCATTTTCATAGGAGCCTGTTACGGGATTGACCTCTACTGGGTTTTCCTTTGATGTTTGCTTCTGTAGTTCAGTACTTTCTTGCGAAAGCTCGTTTCGGGAACAATCTGCAAGCGCAACAGGGGTGATGTTCGTATGAACACAAAAAAACATCCCCGTGTCGAACTTTGGTGTTGTTTCATCGTCAACCATTTTATTTTTGAATTGACTTTTCATGTCAACACTGCTTTGAAACCATTGGTATTGTAAGGTCAGGCGTAAAGTGGATTAACAATCGTATCTCTATCGTTGCGATCTCGTTGAACTTTCGTTGTATTAAAAAAGGGTTATCAGGTACCCAATTATGTATTATATAGTAGTGCCATCTGGGAAATTTAAAAGCAAGGCAGATTTAATGTTAAGAATTAAGCAAGTTAGACTGCTATTAAATGGTAGATATCGTGATGGAACTAAAGCAACTTTTGTTTCAGATTTCAAATTTACGAGGTATGCTATTATTCTGTTGGCCGCTATAAGTATATCTAACTTTGAATATCATACGAGGAGGATTAAAAATACTACCTTTATCAGTTATTACAATTTGTATAAGATTGCAAAATTTTTAGGGCTTGAATTCGAACGCACAAAGTCTGCTCCGTATGTTTACAAAGAATTAATTGAAAGAGGACAAGTAAAACTTATTGTCGAGAATAACAGAACGTTCATTACATTTACGGAAAGAGGAAAGAAAAATTGTGAGGAAAAACTTCAAGAATTACAAGTTTTGAATGAATACTTTAGTTCAAATCCTATAGAGGAGCAAAAATACAAACAGGAGAAAGATTGGGATATGAGATTAGTCAAAGGAGCGAAACTAGCATCTCATCGAGGAGTTGAAACAGAAACTGATCAATTAATTAAGAAAATATCTAGTTGGTAATACTTCTTTAAGAAGCATAAAGCATATTTTGAGACAATCGACTCCTAAAAATAAGATCAGTATGATTAGAGTAGCGCTGCAGTTAAATTCAAGTGTAAAAGATTATTTATTCTAAGGGGATGATGGATATTAGAAAGCAGAAAAAGAGCATTGATAATCGGTATTAGCGATTACGATAGCCTCGAACCTCTAACATTCTGTAAAAACGATGGTAATGCTATGATTGATCTTTTATCCTCTCAAGGATATCAAATCAATAATAACCATAACTTAATCGGATATGTAACATGGCAAAAGATGCGAGACGGAATAATCAATTTCTTCACCGATTCAAGTATAAGACCTACAGATACACTACTATTCTATTATTCTGGTCATGGTGTACCGGACGTGGATGGTGATCTTTATTTCGCTACTTCAGAAATTGACCATTATTCTCCTTACAAGCGAGGTTTTTCTTTTAGTGAACTAGCGAAAATGATTCAACGAACTATATCAATTAGAGTAGTAGTAATTTTGGATTGCTGTTACAGTGGAGCTGCAAAACTAAGTAAGGGAGGGAGTGAAGACAATTTGACTATATTAGGATCTTCAGCGATTAATAATGCTTCAAAAATTTTGAAAGATGGTGGTAAATGTATCTTGGCTGCTAGTCAAGGACTTCAAGAAGCCTATGCACTGGAGGAGCATAATCATAGCTTGTTTACGTATTACTTGTTGGAGGGTTTGAAAGGAAATCCATTATCCATTGATGACAGAGGATATGTAACTGTAGATTCTCTCAGCAAATACATATACAATGCTATAATATCATTACCTGATGGTAGCAGGCTAAAACAGCAGCCGATTAGAAAGATAGAAGCATCAGGAGATATTGTCCTTGCACATTATCCTCAACTTGCTGAAACAATCAGCCCAATGTTCGCGCAGGATAATCTTGGAAAGGCTATGATAACATTTGTTGAAAACGCTAAGAAGGCTAATAGTCAACCTGCAAAGGAGCTTCGATTTTCAAAATTTCTAAGAGACGTGTTCCACATAGAGCCTGAACAGTTAGAAATGGAGGTTCCAGTATCGAGTAGAGTTCTAATGGTGAAAGGAAGAGTAGATACAGTTTTTGGCGATCTAATAATAGAATTCAAGCTCTCGGTTGAGCGAGAATTAGATGATGCAAAAGCTAAATTGACATTATATTTTCAGACATTTCTAGAAAAGTATCCACTACGAAGATTTATCTGAATAGTAACTGACGATTTAAAATATATCGTTTTCACTCCAAAAATTGAGCATGGTCTAGTGACTGATCTACAAGAGATAGATCGACTTGATATTGAGCAAAAGTTAAATGATCCAGAATTTGTGTATTTGTGGTTTGATTCATACTTCTTTGCTTCGAAAAAAATCATACCGACATCTATAGACATAAAACGCCGATTTGGGGTAGACAGTCCGACCTATAGCTCTTTTGCAACTGTTCTATCTGATCTCTTTGCACAAGTCGGTATGATTAATAGAGTTAATGTAAAGTTCGCAAATTGGCAACGATATCTAGAAGTTGTTTATGGTGATAAACCCCAAGGAACAAAGTTATTCATAGATCACACGTATCTCGCAACTCTATCTAAGTTATTAATATACTTTAGGATTTCTGGAGGGAAACCAATTACAAAGGAAGAAGTCAGAAAGCTAATTTTTGGAGATATATTCAAGGTTTATGGATTAATGGATCTAATTGAAGAGGATTTCTTCACATGGTTCTTTTACAAGACCACTTATGAGTATTCTACCGATCTCGTCTTCAAACTCTCAAAAGAGCTCCAAATATATGATTTGGATGCATTAGATGAAGATGTCCTCAAGGAGCTGTACCAAGAATTAGTTGGGACTGAGGTTAGACATGCATTAGGTGAATATTATACTCCTGATTGGTTAGCAGAACGAATTGTTTCGGAGCTCGTTAATTCTGAACCTACTGCAAGTTTTCTCGATCCAGCATGCGGCTCAGGTACATTTCTTTTTTCAATAATTAATCAGGTAATCCCAATCCTGAAAAAGAAAGGATTTTCTCGAGAAAAAATCTTATGTCATATTTTAGATAATATAGTAGGTGTCGATATAAATCCACTTGCGGTAATCATCGCAAGAACAAATTATCTTCTAGCACTTAAGGAAGTTATAAAGTCTAGAAAAGGAGAAATTAGAATTCCAATTTATCTTAGTGATACAATAAAGCTTCCCGAATTAACTATGGGTATGGATAGTATAATACCTTATTATAAAATGCCAGCACAAAACAAGCTTTTCGCAATTCCTGAATTGCTGGTAAAACGACCGATACTGATGGACAATATTATGGAAAAAATGAACGAACACGCAAAAACCTATCAAGAAACAATGGAGAAGGCTCTGAAATACACAGGCGATACTGAAAAATTACGAATGGGACTAGTAGAATCCTTCGATCGTTCTATACGAGTATCTGATGAAGGAGTTAGACTTATGCTTTCAAACAACATGAAAGTTATGTTTGAATTAATCGATAGTGGAAACGACTCTATTTGGTCTTATATTCTAAAAAATATCTTAAGGCCAATAGCATTGAAAAGTAGGAAATTCCGTTTTGTTATTGGAAATCCGCCATGGATCGCTATACAATTCATGATGAATTCCAAGTACAAATCGTTTCTTAAAGAAGAAACCTTCAAATTTAATCTAATTCGCAAGAACGAGACTCATTTTTTTTCTCACATAGAAATGGCTACTCTCTTCTTCTGTAAGATATCTGACCTATATCTGGAAGATGGAGGAAAGATTGCATTCGTAATGCCAAAATCTGTACTGACCGCTCGTCATCATGCTAATTTCATTAAACTTGCATTTAAGAATGATTCAACAGGAATCAATCTTCAATTCAGGTTAGAAAAAATATTTAATCTTGAAGATGTAAATCCTTTGTTCAACGTACCAAGTTGCGTACTGATAGCAGATAAAGGTGCAGAGACAGTTTTTCCTGTTAAGATGATATCGATGTCCGGATTATTGAAAACAAAGAATGACAGGTGGATTGTCGCTAAATCTCATCTTACATTTACAGAATCCGATTTTATGTTAAATCTTTCTGTTCCCTCAACAACAGGTAGCTATTATGAGCTCTTCTTCAATGGTGCAACTATATATCCGCGTAACTTCTGGTTTATCTCATTCATTACACATACTATGGTCGGATTTAATCCAAACTTACCTTATGTAAGAAGTGATAAAGATAATGATACCAAAAAACCATGGGATAAGGTACTTGTTGAAGGAATTGTCGAGGTTGAGAGTCTGTATGCTACACTAATAGGCCGGGATATCTTACCATTTGGCCATAAGAGGGTACGTCCTGTAGTCTTACCTATTATTATTAAAGACAACACAATAAATATTTTCAATTCAACTATTTCAACCATTATTTTTGCAATCATGTTTTGAGCTTTATTTAGAGTAGGTATTGCACCTTACCGAACCTGGACCAATGATTATCTCTCCTTCTGGTATGGAAGAAGCAGCTTTAGTTTCAGTTAGATACGAAGTAGATGATATTATTCTAAAAGCCACATATAATGTGGCTCATTGCCAGCAGTATCCATGGATAAGCCAATACTATTATTTAGTAAAGACAATGATTCGGTTTGCGTATTATTGAATAATATTATTCCATGGAAAACCCAACGATCATCTACGAGTCTTCCTATATCAGAAGATATCCAGGCAATACTTTGTCCATCTGGAGTCTCGAATGTTCCATTACCCATGCCCTGAAGTAGTTCATCAGATAAGTAAGTACTTATGAAAGTCTGATTGTTAGTAACATTTCCTACACCTTTTAGAAATCCTTGGTCAGAGTAATGTGTTTCAGTCATTCGGTAAGGAGTAAATGATATGTTTTTTAAACCTAATAATTTGCTTGTATTAGCGCTATAAATCGAATCGGCTACGTCTAAAGGCAGAGTGACGTGTTCGTTAACACTTGGCTGAGGAGTCTGGGAAGTTTCTGCCTGACATGAAGTACTTACACTACCATCAGGACAACTCATCATTCCTGGTATTTCATCAGAAGGTGGTACTGCAGTTGAACATAATGCCTGCCATGTAGCAGGACCAACAATTCCATCTGCAGTCAAGCCATTATCTGTTTGAAATTGTTTAACGGCTGCATCTGTACCGGGTCCAAAATCTCCATCTACATAATCTCCATCTACATACCCTTTTTCTACTAATAGATTTTGTAATGTAACAACAATCTCACCTGCGTTACCTTTCTTAAGTGTTTGAGTATTAGGATCACAGGTTATAGTGACAGGAGTCTGGGCTAACAAATCTGTGCCAAAATGAGGTAAAACTGCTACAGTGGAGGTAATCAACAAAAATAGAGGTAATGACAAGCTCGTTATTCTATTCAAACGGGTTCTATGAAATATGGTGGTTTATATAGATTTAGGATTGCGGTAAGTCTGTTAATTTAATAATGGCTCATGCCCGCTGGTGAAATAATAAATGAGGAAAGTGGATGGTAATTCTATTTCGGGGTTTCCAATCGAATTGCAGTTAGCAATCTCTCTACTTCATGGAGCGGAACATCCAGCGCTATAGAGATGGCTGGTCCAAGTAACATGTCAGGCAAGGTTAATATGGATACTATTAATCCCTTAGACTTTTCACAAGGTCTTCCACCCATGATGGCCGTTGGCCATACAGATTCTGCAGCCGAAATAAATCAACGTCTACTTCCCGAAGCTAAACTCGTCAAGGCATTTAATATTGTGGGAAATCCACATATGGTTCATCCAGATTTTCCTGGTGGTCCTCCTACCATGTTCATTTGTGGAAATGATGTAACAAGCAAAGAAGATGGTTACTGAAAATATCTTGACTCCATTTGGATGGGAAACTATAGACATTGGAGGATTGCAGGGAGCTCGCCTTCTTGAAGCACTTGCAATGCTTTGGATGCCCCACTTCTTTAGAACTGGAACAGGAAATCATGCCTTTAAGTTGCTAAGCAAATAGTGAGCTTTAATTCAAGATAAGAAATATGAAAAATAGGTTGAAGCCGACTATCGTAGTAGTGATACCAATGGTTGTAATACCACTGGCAGAAGCCCTAGCAATTATCTTTGCTCTTATCGCTAGTGACATTCTGATTTAACTGTCCCCTTGCATTATATGGGGCCAGTGGGATTCGAACCCACGACCGCCAGCGCCCCAGGCCTATAC
>Ga0214469_1000287_pt1 | contig 16881 bp, 20 predicted proteins | sample RVTome_10_FD_187340 | JGI IMG/M metagenome (GOLD analysis project Ga0214469, IMG submission 187340) | Soil microbial communities from uranium-contaminated site in the Upper Colorado River Basin, Wyoming, United States - RVT153D57 HiSeq ... | reverse complement strand
TTGCGGTAGTCCTCGATCTGCTGCCACGGGTCGATGTGCTGGCGCGGCTCACCCGTGCTGGCACCCATGTAGCGGTAGTCGAAGACCAGCGCGGCGAGGCCGCGCTCGGCGAACACGCGCGCGTAGTTGGGCTGGACGAGCTCCTTGACGTAGCACCAGCCGCCGCCGAGGACGACGCACGGGTGCGGGCCGTCGCCCTCCGGGAGGTAGAGGTCGGCGGCCAGCCGCTCTCCCCCGCTCTGGACCTCGACGGACTCGGTCATGAGCGGAGCATGCTCTCGCGCGGGCCACCGAGCCAGGCCGTCGGTGCCGGAAGGTCCTTGACGGTCAGCAGGCCTGGCCCGGCGCGAATCAGGCCGGGCAGGCTGTTGACGAGCACGGCCGCGGTGGCCAGCACAGCGTCCAGGCCGGGGTTCAGGCTGAGCCGCACGGGGTGCCGGCCGTCGATCTCGATCGTGTCGGCGGGCTCGTAGCCGGCCTCGCGCGGCCGCAGGTGCAGCAGCAGCTCAAACTGAACGAAGTTGCGGCCGCCGACGACGCCGGTGGCGCGCTGGACGAAGCCCTCGGTGCGGCCTGCGTCGACCTGCCCGTACCGCGTCGGCGCCGGCGTCTCGGCGACCAGCGGCTCGAAGCGCTCCTCGACCGGCCGGTCGAGCTGAACGCCCAGCCGCTCGCAGACGATCTGGATCGACTCGGGGAAGCCGACGTGCCCGGCGATCGTGCCGCTCGCGTGGCCGGCCTCGAACTCCTCCGGCGTGTAGCCGATCCCGAGCCGCAGGTGGATGTTCTGGCCGAACTCGACCGTGTCGACCACGCGCCGGCCGCGAATCGCCGTCACGTCCCAGCAGACGGCGCTCGCCGTCGCCACCAGCGTGTCGAAGATGATGCCCGGGTTGACCCCGCTGCCGAGGATCGTCGCGCCTCCGGCGCGCGCCGCCTCGTCGATCTCGCGGGCCGCCCCGGCGTCGCGCGTGAAGGGGAACGCGAGCTCCTCGCACGGCGACACGACGTTGACGCCCGCGCGCGCACACGCGAGGACGTCCTCGCGGACATCCGGCAGGAACGAGCCCGTGGCCAGGACCACCGCCTCGGGGCGCCCGTCGAGTAGTGCGCCGACCGAGTCGGCCACCACCGGGCCGCCGGAGCCGAGCCCGAGCACCTCGTGCAGCGGCCGGCCGATCTGCGCCTCGTCCTTGCTTGCGGCGCCGACCAGCTCGACGCCGTCGCGGCCCTCGATCAGCAACCGCGCGACCTGGCTGCCGATCGTCCCGAGTCCGCAGACCGCTGCGCGCATGGACATCAGTATCCGGCCAGGTCGCGCAGCAGCGCCTGGATCCGCTCCGTGGTGGGGACGACCTCGTCCTCGAGGTGCTGCTGGACGGGCACGGGCGAGCGCACCGACCCCAGCCGGGCGACCGGCGCGTCGAGCTCGTCGAACCGGTGCTCGGCCACCCAGGCTGCGAGCTCGCCGCCCCAGCCGCCGAACTCGACGGCCTCATACACGACCGCGAGCCGGTTCGTCGTGGCCACCGAGGCCGCCACGGTGCCGGTGTCGAGCGGCCAGATCCAGCGCATGTCGATGACCTCGGCGTCGATCGACTCGCCCGCCAGCGCGTCGGCGGCCACCAGACACTGATGCGTCATCCGCCCCGCCGTCACGACGGTGAGGTCGGCGCCCTCGCGGCGCACGCGGGCGCCGAACCCGCGCGGACCGCCGTTCTCGTCGACCTCCTCGGCGGTGCGGAAGTACAGGTGCTTGCTCTCGAGGACGATCACCGGGTCCTCGCAGGCGACCGCCTCGCGCAGCATCCAGTAGGCGTCCGAAGCCGTGCTCGGCATCGCCACGACGAGCCCGGGCACGTGCGCGAAGATCGATTCGAGGCTCTGCGAGTGCTGCGGGCCGTGGTTGGTGCCGCCGCCGCCCGGCATGCGGATCACGAGCGGGACGCTGAACTGGCCGTTGCTCATGAACCGCAGCTTCGCCCCGAGGTTGACGATCTGGTCGAGCGCGAGCAGCGAGAAGTCCGAGAACATGATCTCGACGATCGGCCGCAGGCCCTCGGTCGCGGCCCCGATCCCCCACCCCACGAGCGCGTTCTCGCAGATCGGCGAGTCGAGCACCCGGTCCGCGCCGAAGCGCTCCTGCAGCCCCTGCGTGACCGTGAACACGCCGCCGAGCGCGCCGACCTCCTCGCCCAGGAGCACGACGCGCTCGTCGCTCTCCAGCTCGGCGGTCAGCGCCGCGCGGATCGCCTCCGCGTACCTGAGCTCAGCCACGCGCCTCGAGCTCCGGCGTCGCGTACCGGTGCCGCAGCGCGTCGCCGGCCGGCGTTCGCTCGGCGGCCTCGGCCGCAGCGAGCGCCGAGGCCACCTCCGCCTCGACCTCGGCGTCGATCCGGTCGAGCTCGGTCTCAGCGGACGGGCCGAGCGTCGCGCGCAGGTGCTCGATCGGGTCGTTGACGGCGAGCCATTCGTCGCCGGCGCCCTGCGGCCGGTAGCGGTAGTCGGGGTCGGCGATGCTGTGCGGCCGGACGCGGAAGACCTCGCACTCCAGGAACGCGGGGCGCCCGCCGCGGACGTGCTCGACCAGCTCGGCCGCCACGTCGCGGACCGCCAGCACGTCGCGCCCGTCGACGTGGCGCGACTCGACGCCGGTCGCCTCCACCATGCGCGCGATCGCGCCCGGCTCGCCAAACAGGCTCTGCGCCGGCATCGAGTGCGCGAGCCCGTTGTTCTCGCACACGATCAGGCACGGGCTGCCCCAGTGGCGCGCGAGCAGCAGGGTCTCGTGGAAGACCCCTTCACCGGCGGCGCCGTCGCCGGTGAACGCGACGGCGACGCCGGCCTTGCCGAGCCGCTGTCGCGCCCAGGCCGCCCCGGCTGCCCACGGCAGGCCACCGCCGACGATCGCGCTCTCGCCGAGGAACCCGCTCTCGCGGTGATGCAGGTGCATCGATCCTCCGCGCCCGCCGCTCACCCCGGTGACCCGGCCCCAGAGCTCGGCGAGGATCCCCTCAATTGGCACGCCCTTGGCGACCGCGTGTCCGTGGCCCCGGTGCGTGCTGGTCACGACGTCCTCGGGCCCGAGTGCCGAGCAGACGCCGACCGGGCACGCCTCCTGGCCGATCGACGAGTGGAACGAGCCACGCATGAGGCCCCGCTTATGCAGGGATTCGATGGCCAGCTCGACGCCCCGGACGAGCTTCATGCCGCGGTAGAGGGCGAGCGCTTGCAGGCTTCCGGCGCCGGAGGCTTGAAGCTCTGTCACGCCTGTTCTCGACATGCGGGCATCGGTACGTATCATGAACACGCCCTCACTGGGTGTCAAACCAGCGGAAGCGCCACCGGGCGCACGGGAGCGCCCGTGCTTCCGGCGAGCTTGAGCGGGAACGCGAGGAAGGCGAGCTCGCGAACCCCGGCCGCCGCGAGGTCCTCGAGCCAGAGGTTCTCGATCACGGGCACGCCGGCCTCGGCCAGCAGGTACGAGTGGACGGGCAGGAACGTCCCAGGCTCGTCGGGCGGCAGCGCCTCGCCGCCGGCGTCGACGCCGACGCACATGACCTCGGCCTCCTCGCAGAGCCGGCGCGCCGCCGCGATGCCGAGGCCGGGCGGATCGCGCATGAAACCGTCGTGGTCCGGCCAGCGCGTCATGCGACCGGTCCGGACGAGCGCGATGTCGCCCTTGCGGAGCGCCCCCGCGCCGGACTCGGCGAAGTCCTCCGGCGTGATCGCATAGCTGTCGGGCAGGCAGTCGACGCCCTTGGCCCGGGCGACGTCGAGCAGCACGCCACGGGCGATGATCGGCGGGTACCGGCCGCCGACCCGCCACGCGCGGCTGCCCAGGTGCTCGTCCTCGTTCCAGCCGTTCCAGAAGCGCCCGTCGCGACCCAGGTGGTTGAGGCTGCAGATGTGCGTGCCGACGTGCGTGTACATCGAGATCGCGGTCCCCGCGTAAGCGTGCCCTTCGCCGCGCGGCGTGTGGGTGAGCCAGATGTCGTACTTGGGATCGCCGAGCTGCGTCCAAGCTGGCATCCCCATGAAGTAGTCGACGGCGAGGTCGAACGGGCGCGAGGCATCTGCGTTCGCCAGCACCTCCGCCTGCGACTCCGGGGTCATCCAGTTGAGACGGCCGATCTCGTCAGCGGGGCCCCAGGGGCTCCCGGTCACGGCGCCGGCCCCAGGTGCACGCGCTCCTCGATCCGCGGGCTCTGCATCAGGGTCTCGCGCACGCCGCAGAGCGTCCGAGCAGCGTGCTCGAGCTCAGCGCGGTCATGCTCGTCGACGTCACCCTCGAGGTAGAGGTCGATCTCGAAGTCGCTCAGGTATGGCGCGACATCGTTGCCGCGCAGCCGCGCCTTCGTCGCGACAACCGCCTTCACCGAGCGGAGCTCGATCCCATCAAGCTGCGCCCTCGCGAGCAGCGTGTTCAGCAGGCACTGGCCGAGCGCGGCGCTGAGCAGGTCGAAGCCGTCGGGACCGCTGCCGGCACCGCCGTGCGCCACGTGGTTGTCCCCCTCGATCGAGAACTCGTGATCGGCCCAGGTGATGGTCGTACGCCGGCCGCCGGCGGGCTCGCGCGCCTCGACGACGAGCAACGGGGCCATCCGCCTCATGACGAGTCCGCCGAGTCGAAGGTCAAGCGGTACACGCGGAAGCCGTGGAAGCCGCGAATGTGGTCGACGTGCTCGTCCCAGCCGACGGCCGCCTCCCATTGCGGGCTGTTGAACGGCCGCACGGGGTCGTCGAGGTCATAGAGGGCGAGGAATCGGGGCTCTCCGTCGACGCATTCGTAACGCCGGTTCGCCCTCCAGCCCGGACAGGCGAGGATCTCGGGCACGTGGACCTCGTTGTACCAGCGGCTGAACGTCGCGGCGAACACTTCCTCGACATCCACGGTCACGGCGTTGAGCCACTCGGGCCGCTCCAGGTGCTCGCCCGCTGAATGGACTTCGCGCCAAGTGCGGGCGTGGTAGTTGCGGATGCCGCGCGTGGCGAACCGATTGCTTCGGAACGGCGCCTCCGAGAGGTGCGGGACCACCGGTAGCGCGTCATCGAGGTCGTAGAGCGCGAGCTGTAGCTGTCCGTCGGTACAGCGGTAGCGTCGCATCCTCCGCCAACCGGCGCGCGCCAGCATCAGCGGCACGTGCTCGGCCTCATACCACCGTGTGAACTCATGCTCCGCGTCGGCTTCGAGCTCGAATACGGCGAGATGGATCACGTTGACGTCGCCCGTGTGTTCACCATTCGACCGCTTGACCGTATCGCGAACGGTACAGCATGCTCCCCGACTGGCGGCCTTGTCGACGCGTGCGACGTCAGCAGTCTCTGCGTGACGCGCTCGGCGAGCCCATGCCGCGCGCGCACGGGCATATCGGCGCGGCAACATCCAGAAGTCCGATGCGGCATATCGTCCGGATTCCCGGACAGATCGGACGGTCTGGCGCGAAACGACACCGAGGTCACCAGGTTGAGGCCTGGTCCGGGACAACCGGGTGGAGGTTCGAGTCGTCTTCGGCGCTTAGAGCGAACGCCCCGCACGGCGGGGTCCTCCACAGCGCAGCAAGAGCCGCGGCCGTTGCGTGCCCGGTCACGGAAGCTGCTCGGGCAGCACTGGGACCTCGTGGGCGGCGACCGCCTGATGAAGGCGGCGGTCCCAAGTCGCGACCGTGAGGTCCCGGCGCGGGAGAAGCAGTGCGGAGGCGAGGTGCAGCGCGTCGAGGCCGCGTAGGTCGCCAGCGGCGGCAAAGCCGGCCGCGTCCTCGACCAGCCGCTGATCGATCTCGATCACGCCGAACGACGGCCACTCCGCTGTGAATCGCTTCACGACGCTATCGCCGGCTGCAAGCGCCACCGCGCGGGCCGTCTCGACGAACCCCACGCGGCAGATGAACCAGCCGCCCGCCTCCTGCATCGCCGAGCGGATCAGATCGCTGCCCGGCTCGGCGACGTAGCGCTTGACCAGCGCGCTTGCGTCGAGGTAGAGGTTCAGGGCCCGTCCTCGCGCTCGGCCAGCACGAGCGCCGACGCGGACTGTTGACCGCGCGCCAGCCGAGGCGGGCGCGCCGGTCGCGGGCGAGCCGGCGGGACGAGCCGGCCCTCCGCGATCAGCGCCCGCAGGGCGTCATCGTCGCTCGACGCACCCGCGGGAACGATGTCGGCCACCGCCCGGCCGCGCATCGTGACTCGGATCTGATCGCCACGACTGACGCGTCGCAGTACCGCACTCAGGGTCGCCTTCAGCTCACGCACGCCGATCTCCTGCATGTGGTCACCATATCAACCGTCGTGACCACATCGCAGCAACCGAGGATCCCGCGGCGATCAAGGGCCTCCGCGTGGCGACGCTCATGGCAACGTCCAGAGCGTCCGATGCGTCCGTATCGCCCGCGTGTCCGGACGGATCGGCCGATCTGCCGCGAAAGGGACGGATACGAGCACGCGGCCACGGACCGTCAGCGGGACCCCCACGGATACGAGCACGCGGCCACGGACCGTCAGCGGGACCCCCAGCTGATCCGCGCTTCGTGCACCCCTGCGAGCATCGTGAACGTCGGTGTGCATGGTCGTCCGCGATCTGCGCGTCTACGCCCAACCGATCGATGGACTCGAACAGGAACCCGAAGTCGTTGAAATCCTGGAGGGTGGACGCCGTCGCGTGCAGGGCCGCGACAGCCGGCGACGGATCGATGAAGTGCCGCGTCGGCGTGGTGCCAAGCGCGTGACTTGAGCGCAGGTGCGTGTTCCAGGCCGGCTGATCTTCGATGATCATCAGCCGCTTGAGGGCGTTGAGGTACTCCGACACGGTGTCGTCGGACTGGCAACTTCCGCGGCAACGTCCAGGTCCTGCGATGCGGGTGCCGCGCGGGCGAGTCCGAGTTGAGTCGCCGAGGATCTGCGCCCACTCGGGCAGGCCGCCAGGAACACCCCGGCCGGTGGCAACATCCGCGGTGGAGGTTCGAGGCCTCTGCGGCGCAGGAGCGGAGGCCCGCGTGGCGGGGCTCCCGGCGCGAGTCGGCGGACACGCTCCGTCAGATCCAGCCTTGCTGGCGGAAGTGCGCCAGCGTGCGCTCCACGCCCGTGGCGAACGGCGTGGGATTCCACCCCAGCTCGGCCCGCGCACGCTCTCCCGAGGGCCGAGCGCCGCGCTCGAGGAACTGCAGCACGCTTCGGGGGATCATCGGCGGACGGCCGGTGACGTGTGCCACCCGCTCGCCCGCCATCGACACGGCCCTGGCGATCGCGAGCGGCATGACCCGTGGCACCTTCGCGCGGGGCTCATCGGCGGCCACCGCTCGTGCGATGTCCGGGAGCGACTGGAACGACTCCGCGAGGATGTAGCGCGCGCCGACCGGAGCCTGAGCCGCCGCTCTGAGGTGGCCGTCGGCCACGTCGTCGCTGTAGGCGACCCCCATGCCCCCGGGCAGCAGGGCAGGGGTCTTCCGCTTCGCGAGCTGCATGAGGAGATCGTTGAGCCCCTTCACGAGGAACGGGGCCGGTCCGTACAGGCCCGCGGGGTGCAGGAACACGGCGGGGAGGCCGCGGTCCAGGGCCGCGGTGACGATCCGGTCGGCTTCCTGCTTGGAACGCTGGTACGGCGTTTCGCCCGGGTTCGGATTGATGACGGATTCGTCGAACGACGCGCCGGGCGCCTGCACCAGCACGTCGTCCGTGCTCGTGTAGACGAACCGTTCGACCCCCGCCGCGAGCGCGGACTCGACGACGTTGCGCGTCCCCTCGACGTTCACACGCGTGAACTCGCCGGCGTCCTGGCGCCACTGTTCCGGTATGCCGGCTGCGTGGTACACCGTGGCGCAGCCGTCGAGCGCAGCACGCAGGGACGGCGCGTCGGTCACGTCGCCGAACACCGGCTGCACGCCGTCCGGCAGCACCCGCGCGCGCTCGGGCGAGCGCACCAGCGCACGCGGTTGGACCCCGTCGGCGGCGAGTCGTCGCACGATCGCGTGACCGACCTGGCCCGTCGCGCCCGTGACCAGGACGGTCACTCTGCGAGCCCTCGCTGCCGCCCGTGGGCGCGATCCGGTTTCCGGCGCCGACCGCTCAAGTCGGCCAGAAGCGCCGTGCGAGCGGCAGGAACACCCCTCGCGGGGCGTGCCGGCCGGACACGGCATTGACTTTGTTGAGGGCGCCGGGGATCACCGTCCGGCGGCCCTGCTCGAGGCCGTCGATCGCCTCGCGCGCCACTCGGTCGGGGTCGACGAAGTATGCGGAAGGCATGCCCTCGATGATCCCGGCGAACTCCGTCTTGACCGGCCCGGGGCAGAGCGCGGTGGCGGTGACGCCCGTGCCGTGGAGATCGAGCGTCAGGGCCTCCGTGAACGTGAGCACGAACGCCTTCGACGCGCTGTAGGTCGCCTGCTGCGGAACGGGCATGAAACCGGAGACCGACGCGACGTTGAGAATCCCACCGCTGCCGCGATCGACCATGCGCGGCACGAACGCGCCGCACAGCGCCACCAACGCCTCGACATTGAGCCGGACCAGCTCGATCTCCCGCGCGACAGGGAGCTCTTGGAAGGGCCCATTGGTCCCGATTCCCGCGTTGTTGATCAGCAGGTCCACCACCTGTCCGCGCGCGGCGATCTCGGCCGGGAGCCGGTCCCGTTCGGACGCGTCGGCGATGTCCAAGGAGATCCACTCGACGCGGACGCCGTGCTCGCCGCCGATCTTGTCCGCCATGTCGCGCAGGCGGTCGGCGCGGCGCGCCACCAGGGTGAGCGCATGGCCCCGGCGGGCGAGCTCCCCGGCGATCGCAGCGCCGATGCCCGACGACGCCCCGGTGACCAGCGCGGTGGTCGTGGGCTGTGTGTCCTCGTCGACGGTTGCCGCCCCGGGCTCCGCTTCTGCCGGGGACGTCATCGCCCAGACACTCCCTCGTTCGGCTCAGACCTGCCGACCTCGACGCGGGCCGACGGCGCCGCGACCGCCCCCCGCTCCTCAGTGAGGGGGTCGTGCCCGAGCGTGTAGAGCGGGATCTCGCGTTGCATGGGTGTACTCCGCCTCCACGAGTTCAGCGGCGGCCCCGCCCCCAGTGGTCGCGCCACGTGGCGCCGACGGTGCCGTTTACCGTAACCACGCCGTTCCAGCAGAGTCAAGCCGGCGGTCAAAGGACCATCCGCCGGCGGCTGGTCGATAGCCCCCGCTGGATGAGGAGGCCCTGAGCCGTGGCAATGTCCAGATCGTCCGTTGCGTCCGGATCGTCCACGAGCCGGGACGATACAGACGTTCTGGCGCGATTCGGGCGGATATGACACCCGGGTCACCGGGTTCAGGGCCTGGTCCGGGATGACCGGGTGCAGGTTCGAGTCCTCTCCGGCGCTCAGAGCGAACCCCCGCGTGGCGGCGCTCTTGTCGTTGTAAGCCCATGATGGCCGTCCACCAAGACCGAGCCGCGGCAAGCACGTCGTCGTCCCACGGCAGGTCAAGGCTGTCCCTGGCGCCGACGAGCTTCATGACCGACGCGCGCGGATCATGGACAGAAGGTCCATTGCGCGAACTGCGCACCGCGCGGAAACTGCCGATAACCAGGGAAGGATCCCGAAACGAGGACGAAGCGCATGGACTTGGGATGCACGGATTGCAAGCAGGTCGAGCTGGGCTATCCAGAAACGTGTGCGCCCTTCGCCTGCCCACTCTCGACCGCCTCGATGGCGCCATGACCAGAGCGGAGCTGATCGCGCTCGCCTCGCCGCCCTGCCACGCATGCGGCGCACCCGTGCAACGCGTCGAGGGTCGGTGGCATCTTGACGACGACTACCGGTGGCGTCCTGGTCCGTACTACATGGTCTGCGCCGATGATCATCGGGTGCTGGTAGAGCTGCTGTCGTGAGCTTCCTGCACTGGCTGCTGGTCGTCGCCGCCTGCATCCTGGTCGTCTACGCCGGGTTCGTCGTGACGCTGATCGTCGCCGGGCGCCGGCCGAGCCTGTGCGATGTGGCGCGCTTCATCCCCGACTGCATCGTGCTCGTCGGGCGCCTGCTCCGCGACCCGCGTGTTCCCCGGCGACACAAGCTGCTGCTGGGAGCGCTCGTCGGCTACCTCGCCCTCCCGTTCGACCTCGTGCCGGACTTCATCCCCGTGGCCGGGTACCTCGACGACGCGCTGGTCGTCGCCCTGACGTTGCGCGCCGTGCTGCGGGGCACCGGCGGCGAGCTGCTGCGCGAGCACTGGCCGGGGCCGGAGAGCTCGCTCGCGCTCCTGCCGCGGTTCGCCGGCGGCAACGGCGGCTAGCCGCGCGAGCGGATCACTCGTCTCCGTATCCCTCGAATGGCTCGGTCAGCAGACGAGCCTTCATCGGCCCGTACTCGAAGACGTGCACGATGCGGACAGTGGGGTCGGTGCGCTCGACGCGGGTCTCGACCAGCGTGAGCTCCGCGGCATCGCCGAGCCCGAGCCGATCGAGCCGCTCGGCTTCCGCCCGGCAGACATCCCCTGGGGTGGGCCGGCTCGCCGGATAGGCATCCTCGTGATGCCGGATCAGGGCCTGCCAGTGTTCGTCTCCGGCCCGCTCCACGGCTTCACGGACCTGCGACCTGGTGTAGGCCATGTCAGCCCCTTGGCCGGCGGTCGGTCGCAGCCTCGTCGTTGCGGCCGTGCCGGCGGTGCGTCACCTGGGCCGCCCCGCGAGCCTGGACACACCTGCCCGTCTGGACCATCCGCTTGATTCCTGAGCCGAGCGTGAGTCCGGCCATGACGCTCCTTTCTCGGGCTTCGCGAGAGTGTCCCAGACGCCGGGAATCACGCCTGATCCGCAGGATCGAGTCGATCACACGGGCAACGGCTGATCGTCGCGGCGCGCGAAGCACCCCCCGCTACGCTCCGGAGTCGATGGAGCCGACACGTCTCCCCCGGGTCCACGACGTGCAGGCATCGGCCCCGGCGATCCCCTTGTCGCCGTCGCGCGTCGGCGTGACGAACATCGAGAAGGTCACCCGCATCGGCCCCCGCGGTGCCGAGCAGCTCTATTACGCGAAGCTCGACTGCTTCGTCGAGCTCGGACCGGAGCACAAGGGCGCGCACATGTCGCGCTTCGAGGAGGTAGTCAACGACGTCATCGGCGAGGTCGTGCTCGGCGCCGGCGGCTTCAAGGCCGAGCAGCTCGCCCAGCGGATCGCCGTCGAGGTGCGCGAGCGCCAGGGCGCCCTCCGCGCCGAGGTGACGATCGCCGCCCGCTATCCGGAGCACAAGCCCGCGCCGGTGTCCGGGATCCCCACCCAGGAGATCTACACGCTGCTCGGCTCGGCCGTCGCATCCGAGCGCGGCACGCGCCGGCTGGTGGGCGTCGCCGCGCAGGGAATGACGGCATGTCCGTGCGCGCAGCAGCTGGTCGCCGGGCGTTCGCGCGAGCGCCTCGCCGACGATGGCTTCAGCGACGATCAGATCGCCACCGTCTTCGAGGCCGTGCCGGTGGCGACGCACAACCAACGTGGCGTGGGCACGCTCCACCTCGGGCTGCCCGAGGAGTGCGGCACCGACGTGGACGCGGCGGACCTGCTCGCGATCGTCGAGGACTCGATGTCAAGTGAGATCTACGAGCTGATGAAGCGCTCCGACGAGGGTGCAGTGGTCGAGAAGGCCGCACGCCGCCCAAGGTTCGTGGAGGACTGCGTGCGCGAGGCGATCCGCGGCGCGATCGAGCGCTTCGGCGACCTGCGCGACGACGCCTTCGTGTCGGCGCGCCAGGAGAACCTCGAGACGATCCACCAGCACAACGTCGTCGCCGAGCATTTCGGGCTGCTCGGCCAGCTTCGCCGCGAGCTCGATGGCGGCCGGCCCGCGCAACAACACACCACGATGCGCGAGTGGCTCGACGGCTGATCAGCGCAGCCGGATCTGGTCGGCGCCGTGGAGCCTGAGGTGGTCGAGCGCGGAGCCGCTCGCATCGCGCACGCCCAGGCGCTCGACGAGCGCGGCGTGGCGGCCGCCCGCCAGACCGTCGGCCAGCACCGCGGCGCCGTGGGCGGCGGCCTTGCCGACCGACCGCACGGGCGCCACGTGCGCGAGCCGCGTGCCGAGCGCATCGAGCACGCCTGGGGCGTTGCGCCCCGTGATGAGGATCTCGCGCGGGGCCGGCGCGCTGACCGTCAGCGCGAGCGCGGCCTTGGCTGCGCCCTCCTCGAGCGCGAGCCATCCCGCCTCCGACCGGGCGGGTTCGAGCGCGCCGCCGCTGAACACGGTGCGCTTCGACAGCGCGCCGCCGAGAAGGTACGCGACCTCGGCGTCGAGCGCCCCGCACGCCCGCGCCCCGATCGGCCCGGCGGAGCCGCCGAGCCCGTCGACGATGCGCCCGCCGTCGACGGCGAGGGCGGCGCTGAACGCGCCGCCGAGCTCGAGCATCACGAACGAGGTGTCGGCACAGGCGACGCCGAGCCGGCGTGACTGGTCGGCGATGCAGAGCGCTGCGCTCGCCACCTTGTCCGCGGTGCCCAGGTCGATGCGGTTCCACTTCCGGTGGGCCGGGATCGTCGGCAGGTGGATCGCCCCCGGCCCGAACACGAGCGGGAGGCCGGCGGCGATGAGCGCGCGGATGATCGTGCGCATCCCGGCGACGCCGGCACGGCCTTCCGGCTCGTCGGCGCGCACCAGGACCATCAGCGAGAGCTCGTGCTCGCCGACCTCCTCGGCGCGAACGAGCGGCAGCCCGTAGCCGGCCGGGCCGAGCACGAGGTCGAACGGGCCGTGGCCGGTGAGCGTCTCGACCAGCGGCCCCGGATCGGCGCCCACGGCCTCGGTCGAGAAGCTGCGCTCCGCCACCACATCGCCGTCGTCGAACACGCAGACGTCGAACGAGACCGTCCCCGGATCGACACCGGCGACACGCGGGCCGCGACGGCCCGAACGGTCCGCGTCGCCGCCGGCGACGCGGGTCAAACGAGTTCCTTGGCGATCTCGTACACCTCGTCGGTGTCGAGCACCGCCTCGTTGCTCTCGAACAGCCGCCGGACGCAGGTCTTGTGCACCTTCATCTTCGGGCCGCCGATCGCCAGCGCGCCGAGCACGAGCTTGCCCTCGTACTCGGCCAGGTCGTCGGTCGCCTTCGTGTCCTCGATGCCCAGCGGCTCGGCCGCGTTGTAGTCGGCGAGCAGCTCGATCGTCGGGTGCTGCGACCAGAAGTCGCGCCGCAGCACCGGCACGCCGGCCGGCCCGGCGGAGAGGACGATCTGCGCGTCGTCGAGCAGCGCTTCGAGCTCGGCGCGGTCGGCCGGCTCGCGGGCGTCGAGGCCGATCCGCTGCGCGACCGCGAGGCCGCGCGGGCGGTGATAGGGGCGATCGTCGCCGAACAGGTCGGACGGGAGCGCGGCCACCAACACCTCACAGCCCTCGTTCCGCAGGAGCACGGCCGACCGCAGGCCGACGGCACCCAGGCCGATCACGACCGCGCGGTTGCCGGAGAGGCTGCGCGCCTTCGCGATCCGCGCGATCGTCGTGGCCGCGGTCGTGTTGCAGCCGTTCGAGTCGAGCATCACCGAGACCCGGAAGGGGCCGAAGAACGCCTTCTGCACCTGGGCGAAGATCTCCTCGCCGTCAGCCACGTTCTTACCGCCGACCCACACGGCCATGGTGTCGAGGTCGTCCACCCCGCGGGTGAAGAAGGCGTCCTGGGCGAGCGCGCGCGCGGACTCGGCCTTGACGCCGCTATGCGAGAGCAGGACGTCCACGCCGGCGTCGTGCGCGACGATCGCGTCGAACGGGCTGGGGTGCTGCTCGGTGTCGAGCTGGAGCAGGACTTTCTTCACGATGCCTCCTCGTCGGATGGCCTGCGAGAGCGGGCGGTGAGGCGGACGCGCTCGCGGCGCGGCTCGTCGAAGGTCAGGTAGCCCCAGTCGAGCGGGGACTCCTGCCGGTAGTTCTTGCCCAGCCCGCGGGCGATGGCCGCCTTCATGAGCTCCTTGCCCAGATAGAAGGCGTGCGTGTGCTCGTCGACGCCGAGCTCGTCGAAGATCTGGTTGATGTCGGTGCCCTTGACGAAGCGGTCGGCGTTGAACGCGTAGATCCAGTCCGCGTCCGTGAAGATGCGGATGTTGGGATCGGTGATGGTGGCGTGCAGCTCCCGCAGCTCGGCCTCGGTGTAGGGCCGGACCTCCTCGTCCTTGATCGTGAGCAGCCGGCCGTCGACGTGCTTGGGCGGCGTGCCCTCCTGCTTGGCGAAGTGCATGAGCTGAGCGGCCAAGACCGCCTCGCGGACCGCGCCGCGCGCCCAGTCGATGACCTCGGTGGTCAGCACGTTGCGGATGCCGAGCTCCTGGCAGAAGCCGAGCAGCATCGCGGTCACGCCGGTGGTGTCGGCCTCGGTGAGCTCGGTCAGGTTGCCGATCCCCATGAACATCTCGACGTCGGGATGGCGGCGGCGGACCTCCAGGTAGCGGCCGAGGCTGGCGGCGAAGCCCGAGCCGATCGGCTCGATGATCGGGTCGGCCATGAACGGCTTGCCGAGCTCCTGCAGGTGGGCGATCGTCGCGTCGAGGCTGTCGAGGTCGTCGGGTGTGTCGGGGATAAGCACGGGCGTCGCGCGCAGCTTGTGCGCCACGTGGCGGTTCTGCCCGTTGAGGCTGAGGACGTAGTCCACGCCCGCGGCATCGGCCATGAGGATCTCGTCGGGGTCGAGCGTGTCGATGCTGAGCGTGAAGCCGCGCGCCTTGAGGTCAGTGATGACCTCCGGCCCCTCGTCGAGCCAGTTGCGGTCGAGCGAGAGCCCGAGGTCGATGACGTCGGCGCCGCTCTCGCGGTAGTAGCTCGCCGCCTCGACGATCTGCTCGCGGTCGAGGTGCGGCACGTTGTTGATCTCGGCGAAGACGAGGATGTCGCGCCCGCCGTAGCGGGAGCGCGCGTCGGCCTGGCCGAAGAACGCCGGCAGGCGCTTGAGGTCGGCGGGCCCCTTCTCGGCCGCGACGTCGAACTGCTCGCTGAGCACCGTCGCGTCGCCCTGGCAGGAGCCCGGGATCATGATCCGCGTGACGCCGGGCGGGACCTCGAGCCGGCGGGCGATCCAGTCGGCGGTCATCAGCGCGGCGACCGTGATCCGCATGACCGCGACCTCGTAGTCGAACGGCAGGTCGGCCCGCCGCAGCGTCTCGCGCAGCGCGGGCGCCGCGAGCTTGCCGGTCACGAACAGGTATCGATCGGCCATCGCGGCGCCCGCGGCGCCAGGGCTAGCGGCTGCCCTTGCTGTACACGAACTTGTTCGGCGTCCCCTCCAGCGGGCTGTCGTCGCCGGGCCGCCACAGCACCGTGTCCTCGATCTGCCGCGCCACCGCGAAGTCCTTGTCGGTGATGCCGCCGGCGGCGTGGTTCATCAGCTTGACCCACAGCTTGCCCCACGTCACCGAGAGGTCGGCGTGGTGGTAAGCCGCCTCGCAGACGAAGCCGACGGCGTTGACGACCATGAGCGTCGTCGGCCAGCCGTCGGTGTTGTACTTGCGGCGGATCCAGTCACCCTCGAGGTACCAGTCGTCGAGCCCGTGCTCCTTGAGCTTGGCCTCGACCTCGTCGGGTTCGTAGGTGGTGGGCTTGGCGCTTGCCTCCATGGTTTGCCTCCTTCGCGGTCTCCGCTGACTACAGCACGCCCGGCGCTACATCACCACGCCGCCGTTGACGCCGATCGCCTGGCCGGTGACGAACGCGGCCTCGGGTGAGGCGAGGTAGGCGGCCGCGCCGGCCACGTCGTCGGGGCGGCCCCAGCGCCCGAGCGGCGTGCTGTCCGCGACCGCGCGGTGAAACTCCGGGTCGGCGTGCTCGCCGAAGGCGGTCTCGATCCAGCCAGGACACAGCACGTTCACGCGCACGGCAGGCGCCAGGCTGCGAGCCAGGCTCTTGCTGAACGCCAGCACGCCGCCCTTGACCGCGGAGAACAGCTGCGGGTTCTCGCCGGCCATGCCGGTCGCCACGTGGTCCCAGCTCATGTTGACGATCGCGCCGCCGCGCTCCTGCTCGCGCATGACCTCGCCGATCGCGTACGAGCACGCGATCGTGCCCTTGAGGTCGACCGCGAGCAGGAGGTCGAGCTTGCGCTCCCACTCCCACGCAGCGGCCTCGCCGGTGAGCACGTCCGCGCCGGCGTTGTTGACCCAGACGTCGACCCGGCCGAGCTCCTCGCGCGCCTCGGCGACCAGGCGCTCGCAGGCGTCCCGCGTCGCGAGATCGGCCTGGCGCACGAGCGCGCGGCCGCCGCGCGCCGCGATCGCGTCCGCGACCTCTTGTGCGCGCTCGCACGACGCGCGGTGCGTGAGCAGCACGACGGCTCCCTCGGCGGCATACGCCTCGGCGATGGCACGCCCGATCCCGCTGCTTGCGCCCGTCACGACGGCGCGCACGCCGTCCAGCCGGCCCGGGCGGGCCGGTTCAGTCGGATGAGCCGTGGCCGGCTAGCCCTCCACGCCCGAGGCGAACGGGTGGCGCGCCGTGGCCCCAGACTCGAGGATCGCGCTCACGCTCGGCTCGTTGGCGAGGGCGCGCGCGATCGCCTCCTTCGTCGCCTGGTAGTTGTAGTCGAAGATCTTCTTGTCGTCCGTGGCCTCCCAGTGGATGAACACGCCGGCGATGATGCAGAGGTCGTCGACGTCGCCCTCGCCGATGACGCCCTCACGGACGGAGTCGACCACGGCGCGGGCCACAGCCGCCTGGGCGGGCCCGAACATCTGCACCGCCTGTGTGGCGCCCTTGATCGTGACCTTGTTGGACATGATCGTGTCGGGCTTGGCGGGGAGGTTCGGCGCGACTACCGCGAGGAGGTTCGTGTGACCCTCCTTCTGGTTGACGAGGGAGTTCGCGAACGCTTCGCCGACCGGCCCGCTCTTCGAGCCGATCAGGAGGTCGACGTGCGCGACCTCGTTGCCCTCGCCGACAAGCGACTCTCCGACCAGCAAC
>Ga0214469_1000285_pt1 | contig 16947 bp, 13 predicted proteins | sample RVTome_10_FD_187340 | JGI IMG/M metagenome (GOLD analysis project Ga0214469, IMG submission 187340) | Soil microbial communities from uranium-contaminated site in the Upper Colorado River Basin, Wyoming, United States - RVT153D57 HiSeq ... | reverse complement strand
GGCTGCCCCGAAACACGTCGTGGCCGACCACGCGCGCGTCGGCGGTCGTGTCGCCGAGCACATCGAAGGGGCCGAGTGGGTCGAGGACCAAGGCGGCGGCGTCGCTCCTCGGCCCCCGCTCGACAAGGGCCGCCCGATCGATCTCGACCCAGTCGCTGGGCGCGCGCCCGACGGCGGCGGCCATGGGACCGCCCTCGGCGTACACCACGTCGCCTGCGGCGACCATGCGGGCGGCAGCCGCGAGGTCGCTCCCGGCCGCCACATCACGGTCGCCAAGGGCGGCGGCGACGCCGGACATGTCGGTCTCGACGCCGACCCGGCGGGCACGCCGGTCGAACGCCACGCGGTACGTGGCGACGGTCAGCAGGCCGCCGGGGGGCGCGTCGGGCTCGTCGCCGAGCCCGGTGAGGACCGTCGCCACCTCCAGCCGCCCGCTCTCGACGGCGCGGGTCGCCCCAAGCGCCCGGATGAGCGTGAGGTGGTCGACCCGTCCGGACATCGGCGCGGTGGGCTCGGCTGATCGTCGGTCGCCGGTCGACCTGCCACCGCAGCTGGCCGCTGCCACGACCATCACAGCCATGGCGAGCACGGCCGCGGCCAGCACGAACGATCGATGGTGTGGACTCCGCATCTCGGCACTCCTCGCGTCACGGCGGATGAGGAGGCGGGAGATGCGACGACGCCCGTGGGTCGATACCCCGTGGGTCGTCGTGGGGAACGGCTGCCGGCGCCCCACCGAGCGATCCGGCGAGGGTCACCCTATACGGAGGTTGTGACAGGCAAGCGCCGTAAAATGCCGGAAACCCCGACCGCGATGCCAGCGGCCCGCGCGGCTAACTTGCGCAGGCGGTGCGTGGCGGGGAGCGCCAGGGCAGCCGGTACCGATGGCAGCCAACGCCCGGTGGCCCACGGAGACACAGCGGAGAGGAACGGTGACGAGGAAGCAGGCGGTCACGCTGGGCGTGCGCATCGCCGTGAGCGCCGCGATGTTGATCGTTCTCGTCGCGCAGGTGCCCTCGTTCGACATGCACGAGCTGGTCCCGGAGTGGTCGGCCGGCACCGCCGCCTGGCTCGGCGTCGCCGCCGCGCTCACGCTCGCCGGCATCCTGCTCTCGGCGCTGCGCTGGCAGAAGGTGCTCGAGGCCCTGGAGATCCCGGCCCGGCTCCCCCGCCTGGCGTCGTACTATCTGGCCGGTCAGTTCGTCTCCAACGTCCTGCCCACGACCATCGGGGGCGACGTGGTGCGGGTGAGCCGGCTTTCCCGTGACACAGGGGAATCGCCGGGGACCTTCGCCTCGGTGGTCCTCGAACGACTCACGGGGTGGCTCGTGCTGCCGCTGATCACCCTGGCCGGCTTCGCCGTCAATCCCGGCCTCCGCCACCTCGGCTCGGCCACGCAGGTGGCGCTGGTCCTGGCGTTCGCCACCCTGGCCTTGCTCGTGGGTGTGCTCGTGGCCGTCGGCAGCCGGCGCATCGGTGGACGCTTCGCCGCCCGCGCCGGTTGGCGTCGCTTCGCCGGCGCCGTCCACCTGGGCGTCAACCGGCTGCGCTCCGACCCCAGCGCTGCTGCCGGCGTCATCGTCGCCGGGTTCGCATACCAGCTGGTGCTGGTGCTGGCAGCCGTGGCGGCCGCCAACGCGCTCGGCATCCGGCCCGCCGGCCTCACCGCGCTCCTGGCATTCCTGCCGGCGGTGCTCATCGCCCAGGTCCTGCCCATCAGCATGTCGGGCCTGGGGGTGCGCGAGGGGGCGTTCGTGCTGTTCCTCCATCCGCTCGGTGTACCCCGGGAGGATGCCATCGCCCTCGGCCTGCTGCTCTATCTGCTCAACGTGGCCGTCAGCCTGCTCGGAGCGCCCGCCTTCGCCGCCGGGGGACGCGCCCGATCCGCACCCGAACAGACCGGCACCAGCCCGACCGTCGCGGCATGAGCGAGCGTCCCGTCAGGGCGAGAGAGCGAGCCCCCGGCCAGAGCGGCCGGGCGCCGCAGGCGCCAAGAGCGGGGAGCGCACGCCGAAGCCCGAGCGGCCGACCGCCGGACCCGTCAAGGACGAAGGGCAGCACACCGGAGCCCGAGCCACCGGCTGCCGGGCAGCGGGAGCGAGGCGCGTCGAGGGCGCTCGACGAGCCTGTGCCCGAGGAGCGCGCGCCCGGTCGAGACTGGGGCCTGCGGTGGTGGCGCGAGCTGATCTACGTCGTGCTCGTGTACGCGGCCTACTCCGCCGTGCGCAACCAGTTCGGGTCGGGGGGCGGTGCAGTCGACCCGGAGCCGGCGTTCAACCACGGCAAGGCGATCATCCAGCTCCAGCAGAACATCGCCCTCTACTTCGAGGACAGCCTCCAGCGCTGGTACCTCGACCTGCCGTGGCACGGGCTGATCCGCTTCTGGAACATCTACTACGGCCTCTTCCACTTCGTGGTGGTCGCCATCGCCTTGGTGTGGATGTTCCGCAAGGCCCCGGCGCGCTACCGCCTGTGGCGCAACACGCTCGCCTCCACCACCCTGCTCGCACTGGTGGGCTTCGCCTCGTTCTCGCTCATGCCGCCGCGCCTGCTGGACGACCCCGGGACCTACGGCGGATGCCAGATCTACGCCGCCGGCCAGGACCTGCCCGACGAGGCCGGAGAGCCCCCGTGCGACGAGTACGGGTTCGTCGACACGGTGGCCGAGTACGGCGGCTGGGCGTCGTTCGGCAGCGAGGAGATGGCGGCGGTGTCGAACCAGTACGCCGCCATGCCGAGCATGCACATCGGCTGGTCCACCTGGTGCGCCCTGGTGCTGGCGCCGCTCGTGCGCCGGCGCTGGCTCCGCGCCCTGGTCATCGCCTATCCGTTCCTCACACTGTTCAACATCATGGTGACGGCGAACCACTACTGGATCGACGGCGTGGGCGGGCTCATCTGCCTCGGCGGCGGCTACCTGGTCGCCCGCGCCGGCACCCGGTGGTGGGCGTCGCGCCACGGGATCCCTGCTGCGACAACGGTGGCCGGGGCCGCCGACCCCGGGGCAGGTGTGCCGGGCTAGGCAGGTGTGCCGGACTGAGGCCGGCGGCCCCATTGGACCGGGGTGCCGTGATATCCGCTGGTGGCCAGCACCTCCTCATCGCCCCCCGGCCACCACGTCAGCCGGAGGTCGGCCACAGGCCCGGCAGGCTCCAACCGCAGCCACGCCAGCGGGGCGTCGTCGCCGGTACCCCGGCCGGCCTGCCGCAGCGCCGCCCGCATGCGGTCCCGCGACTGCCCTTCGACGTACTGCCACACGCTGGAGTGGTACACGACCGTGGCCCGCCCCGGCGCCGGCCCCGCCAGCCGGGCCTCGAGCCACTCCCCCAGATCGGCCGCCTCGACGCTCGCCGGCACCCGGGCGGCGATGGCGAGCGCGGCGTCGAGGCGGGCGCGGCGCTCGACCATGTCGGGCCACAGGTAGGCCCGCAAGCTGAGCCGACCGTCCCCACGCGTGGGATCGATCGGCGACCTGTCGCAGCCCTCTCGCGTGGCGACGCCGACCGCCACGTCGTCGAGCGCCGGCGGTGGGTCGTCCCAGACGCCGACGAACCGCACCGCACTGGACGGATCGCCGAGCGTCGACGCGCCCGTGTCGTACCAGAAGCGGTCCCACCGGAGGTTCAGTCCGGCGCTCGCCCCCAGCTCCAGAAGCCGCAGGGGCAACCCGCTGCGGCGGGCGACCTCGACGAAGCCGCCCACCAGCGCTGCCGAGCGACCCACCTCGTTGGTCTGCACGCCGTTGCGGACGCGGGCCTCGATCTCGGGTCGCAGCTCCGCCACCGTGGCGACGAAGTCGTCGGCCAAGCCCGGTCCCGGTGTCCCACCCGCGGACGGATAGTGCGCCGCCAAGCGAGGCGTACGGCCTTCGAGCACCAGACGATGGACGGACCCCAGGAACCGCAGGGGTAGGGCCGAACCGAAGGGATCGCCCTCGTGCGGCCGCAGGACCGCGCCGCACGGACCCTCGGAACCCACGTCGGCAATGACGGCGTCGAGCACCTCGGCGTAGAGGCTCGAGCCCAGATCGGCGCACGAGTTGCGCTGGAACACGAGCGCATCGACCAGTGGGACGACGCGCGGCCATGCGGGCATCCACCTCTCCTACCACCATCCGCGTGATGTCACGTCAAGTGCGACGCATCGCTGCCTCCTGTCCCGCTCTTGGCGCCTTCGGCGCCGGGCCGCTCGGGCCACGGCCTCGCGTGGGCTCGACCTCAAGTCACCAACCACACCCAGAGGCTCGGGACGGTGGCCGCATGGTCGGGTCAGGGGCGCGGCGAGTAGCGTTGGTCGCTGCTCGGGGCTCGGACGGGCCCATGATCCACGCCGCAACGGAGCTGCATCGATGCTGCTCGATTCGATCAACGACCCAACCGACCTGGGCAAGCTGTCGTACGAGCAGCTCGACGCGCTGTCTGCGGAGATTCGCCAGCACATCATCGACGCGGTATCGGCCGCCGGTTCGGGACATCTGGGACCGAACCTCGGCGTCGTCGAGCTCACCATCGCGGTCCACCGCGTGTTCGAGTCGCCACGCGACATCCTGCTGTGGGACACCGGCCACCAGGCGTACGTCCACAAGATCCTCACCCGGCGTCGCGACGACTTCGCCACGCTGCGACGGGCTGGTGGCCTGTCCGGATACCCATCGCGCACCGAGTCCGATCACGACTGGGTCGAGAACAGCCACGCGTCCACCATCCTCTGCTACGCCCACGGCTTCGCCGAGGCCCACAAGCTGCAGGGGATCACCGACCGCAACGTCGTCGCAGTGATCGGCGACGGCTCGATGACCGGGGGCATGGCGTTCGAGGGGCTCAACAACCTGGGCCACTCCGACAGCCGCGCCGTCATCATCCTCAACGACAACGGCCGTTCCTACGCCCCCACCGTGTCGCGGCTGAGCGAGAGCCTGGGCCGCATACGCCTCAATCCGGCCTACGTGCGCAACCGCGCTCGGCTCGACAGGCTGCTGCACGACCTGCCGCTCCTCGGCGACAAGCTCGAGCGGGGCGTGGAGGGCGCGCTGGCGGCGGTGCGTGAGATGTTCGAGCCGCCGGCGTTCTTCGAGATGCTGGGCGTGCGGTACACGGGCCCGTTCGACGGCCACGACATCGCCGGCCTGGAGCGGGCCCTGCGCAACGCCCGCGAGTTCGACGGGCCGATCGTGGTCCACGTGCTGACCCAGAAGGGCCGCGGCTACGCGCCGGCCGAGAACGACCCCATCAAGCGGCTGCACGACCTGGGCGAGGTCAAGCCCGGCAGCTACACCGCCGCCTTCACCGAGGCGCTCATCAAGGAGGCCGAGCACCGGCCGGAGGTGGTGGCCCTGACCGCGGCGATGCCCGACTCCACGGGGCTGTTGCCGTTCAAGGAGCGCTTCCCCGACCGGTTCTTCGACGTGGGCATCGCCGAGCAACACGCGGTGACCGCGGCGTCGGGCATGGCGATGGGTGGCCTGCGCCCGGTGGTCGCGATCTACTCGACGTTCCTCAACCGGGCGTTCGACCAGGTCAACCTGGATGTGGCCATGCACGGCCAGCCCGTCGTGTTCTGCCTGGACCGGGCGGGCATCACCGGCGACGACGGAGCCAGCCACCACGGCGTGCTCGACATGGTCCTGCTGTCCAAGGTGCCGGGGATGACGATCTTCGCACCCTCCTCGTACCGGGAGGTGGGCGTGATGCTGCACGACGCCCTCGAGCTGTGCACCATCGGGCCGGCGGCCATCCGCTTTCCCAAGACCATGCCACCCGACGACACTGGGGCCGCCGGCGACGGAATCGACGAGGTCGGCTCCGGCCTGTCCGCACGCAAGGTCCGTGCCGGGCGCGACGTGTGCATCCTCGCGGTCGGCAAGACACTCGGCCCGGCTCGGGCCGCCGCCGAGTCGTTGGCCTCGTCCCACGGGGTCGAGGCCGCGGTGTGGGACGTGCGGTTGGTCAAGCCGCTCGACGAGGAGATGCTCGCCGAAGCCGCAACCTATGCCCGTGTCGTCACGGTCGAGGACGGCTACCGGGAAGGTGGTGCCGGTTCGGCCATCGCCGACCGATTGGCCGAGATCACGACCGACCGCGAGGACGGGGACGGCCCGTCGGTGACTGTGCTGGGCGTACCTGTCCGGTTCATCCCCCATGGCAAGCCCGACGACATCCTCGCCTCGGTGGGGCTGGACAGCGCGGGCATCGCCGCCACGGTGCGTGCGGTTCTGGCCGGCCCGGGGTAACCGCCGACAGACGCGACAAGGCCCGGACCGGCAAAACCGGCCCGGGCCTCTCCCCCTGGTCGCCCCCAGCGGTGATCGGGGTTCACCATAGCTGAGCTAGGTGTCGCCTGTCACATGTTGTTATCGATGGACCGCACGGCGACGTTACGGCCAGCGCGAAACTCACCGTGCCGGCCTCGCGGACTAGGTCACGTATAGTAGGGGTTCTCTCCCATCGAGTGGTCGGTCGTGTCGACCACCTCGGTGACCTCGTGAATGGCCTCGCGGATGGATCGCGAGATGCCTTCGCGCAGCGTCATGGCCGACACCGCGCATCCCTGGCAGCCTCCGCCCATCGTGACGTAGACGACGCTCCCCTCCACCCGGTCGAGGCCCGCGAACCCACCATGCATCGCCAGCGCGGGGTTGATCTGACCGTCGAGCAACTGGCGGACCTTCTCGTCGATCGTGCCGGACAGCTCGATGTGCGCGCCGGAGAGCGGGTCGGGGCGATTGGGGTTGCGGAGGACGAGGCCGTTCTGCCCACCCGTCGCCGGCAGGTCCAGGGTGGCGCCCCTTAGGGCGTCGAGGCTGTCGACCGGGATGATCACCGGTAGCGCACCCTCGTGCTCCACCACGTCGCCGGCGTCGAGGTCGGCCTCGGCCACCGGGTCCAAGGTGAGGTCGTAGGTGTACTCGACGCCCTGGACGCCCGTGACCTCGACGCGCAGACCGAGCGCGTCTGGGTCGTCCTCCTGGGCCCGAAGCTCCAGGATCTTCTCCCGGGCGGGCTCGGTGACGATCATGACCATGGCGTCAGGCTAGCGCCGCTCCCCTGCGGAACATGCCTGCTGAAAGCATCAGCGGATAGGCACGTTCTCATGGCCTGCGGCGGTCAGCGCTGCTGGGAGGCCCAGCTGTTGAGCTGCGACCCAGCAACAATTCCCACGCGGGCGTGCCCTTCGGAGCGCCCTATCCGCTGGGCCTCTGAGCGGCGACCCGACATCTCGTCCGACGGACCTCGCCGATGCATGGGGCATCAGGGTGTCAGGCCGACCGACTCCGCCTCCTCGGCGAGGGCGAGCCAGTGCTCCTCGGCCGCCGCCAGCTCGCCGCTGACGACCGCCAGCTCCTCGCCCACGCACGCCAGCGCGACGTGATCGCCCATGGCCCCAGCCAGCTCCGCCTCGAGCGCAGCCTGCCGATCCTGAAGGCGGCGCATCTCTGTTTCCGCCCGGCGCAACAGATGGCGGAGCGTGCTGGGTGTGCGGCGCGTGCCGCCGCCCCGCGATTGGTCGTTGCTCCGGCGCCGTCCACGGGCCCGGGCCCCCGGTGGCCCGGCCCGCGTGCCGGCCTCTACGCGGGCGCCGACGCCCGCCACCTCGGCGGCGCGGCCGCGACGGCGGGCGGCTCGCCAATGGGACTCGTAGGCCGCATACCCACCGGGCACCTTCCGAGCCTGGCCCCGGCCATCGAGCACGACAACGTCCTCGACGGTGCGCTCCAGGAACGCGCGGTCGTGGCTCACGACCACCAGCGTGCCGGGCCACGCGTCGAGCATGTCCTCCAGGGCCCTCAGGGTGTCGAGGTCGAGGTCGTTGGTCGGCTCGTCGAGCAGCAAGACATTGGGTGCCTGGCGCAGCACGAGAACGAGCAGGAGGCGTCGGCGTTCCCCACCGGACAGCAGCCGGATCGGCGCCCATTGCGCATCGTTGTCGAACCACAGCCGCTCCAGCAGCGCGGCGTCGGTCCAGTCGGGCTGGCGGGTGGGGCCGGCGACGACCTCGCGCACACGCCGCTCGAGCGGTAGCTCGGCGCCGCGCTGGTCGTAGTAACCCAGACGAACCGTGGATCCCTGCACGATCCGGCCGGCGCGGGGCCGGCGCCGGCCCGCCAGGAGGTCCAGCAGGGTCGACTTGCCGCTGCCGTTGATCCCGATGACCCCGAGGCGCTCGCCGGCACCCAGCAACAGGTCGACGCCCTCGAAGAGCAGGTGGTCGCCATAGCCGTCGCTGACCCCGTGGAGCTCGACGACGGTGTCCCCGAGTCGCGGGGTTTGCACGAGGTCGGCCAACGGCAGGTCGTCGGCCCGGGCGGGTGCGGCCGGCCGGCCCTCGGTCATGAGCCGAGCGGCGGCGACGTCGGCCTTGGGCTTGCGGGTGCGGGCCGGGGCGCCCCGGCGCAGCCACGCCAGCTCGGCCCGAGCCAGGTTGCGCCGCTTGCGTTCCGCGGCCGCCTCCCGTTCGGCCCGCTCGACCCGGGCCTCGAGGTAGGAGGCGTAGCCACCGTCGTGCACGTGGGCGCGGCCGCGATCGAGCTCGAGGATGCTGGTGGTCAACCGGTCGAGCACGTGGCGGTCGTGGGTGACTAGGACCAGCCCGCCGCGGAAGCCGGCGAGGCGCTCCTCGAGCCAGGCGATGGCGTCCATGTCGAGGTGGTTGGTCGGCTCGTCCAGGACCAGCAGGTCGCCCTCGCTCGACTCGCCCACCGCCGCCAGTGCCCGAGCCAGCGCCGTGCGCTTGGCCTGGCCGCCCGACAAGCTGCGGACGTCGGCGTCGGCAAGGGCGGACATGCCCACCCGGTCGAGCAGCGCCTCGGCGCCGTGCTTCCCGCTCTCGGCGCTCCGCGCCGGGCCGCTCGGGCCCGGCGCTTCCCAGGTCCCGCCCACGGCCTGGCGAACCGTGCCCTCGGGTAGCGCCGCGGCCTGGTCGAGGGCCACCACGCGGGCTCCGCGTCCCCGGCGGATGGCGCCGGTCTCGGGCTCGACGGTGCCGGCCAGCATGCCGAGCAACGTCGACTTCCCGGACCCGTTCACGCCCACGACGGCGAGCCGGTCGCCGCTCGCGACCGTGACCGACAATCCGGCGAACAGTGGCTTGCCGGGCCGGCTCGCGGCCAGGTCCGCGGCATCGACGAGGATCACCGACGGCGACGGTACCGGGTGCCGTCGCTGGGAGGCGCTTCGACAACCATCCTCAACGACCAGCGGGTTCAGGCGGCGCTGCCCGAGACCGACGACCGCGCCGCCCGGCGCAGGGCCCGATCCAGAACGACCGGGTCGCCGAGACGGCGCCGGAGCTCGCGTTCGAGCCCGGCGATCGGGTGCAGGTTCTGGGGGGCGCGGGGATCGTTGTGCGGCTGGCTGGCGAAGCGGGGCAGCGTCGTCGTCAGGAGGTCGGCCAGCTCCACCGCCGCGGCGCGGGCCAGGTCACCCGATGCCTCGCACCGGACGATCCCCCACCACGGGTGCGTGGCGGCACCGGGGAGGCGCAGGTACCAGGAGTACCGGAAGCGGCGCTCGCCGATGGCGAACAGCGGGGTGCGGTCGCCGACGCCAAGGCCGGTGGCCACCGGTTGCAGGGCGGCCGGCAGGTAGGAGACGTGGTGCGTCTTGACGTAGCCCACCGCCCCGGGGATGTGGCGCCGGTCGCCAAGCGGACCGTCGACGACCAGCAGTGGGCCCTGACCCTCGCCCGACGCCATGGCCTCCACCGCCACCCGGCCCTCGAGGTCGCCTCGAGCGCGGCCGAGGGCCTGGGCGACGGGGTCACCGCTGGTGTCGGGCACTGGATAGTGTCGGTAGTCACCGTGACGGGTGACGATCGGTTGGACCGCGGGGCCCGGGCACAGCACGCCCCTCCGCACCTCGGTGGCCACGACCCGGGCGCGCTCATCACACCGCACCATGCCGGCCGCCCAGCTTGCGCACACCCCCTGGCGCGTCTGTTGGTCCGCTTGGTCGCCGGTGATCCAGATCCGCGCGTCGATGCGCTGGACGCCGTCGACGAACAGGACACATGCCGCCGGTGCCACGCCGGCCGGTGGCCGGACGGGAGCCCATGCGGGGGGATCACGCTCGACCGCCAGGTCGACCTCGGCGTCGGAACCCGCCAGGGCGGCGCGGTCCACCGATGCCCCATAGTCGGGCGCCCACGTCTCCACCGCGAACCTCACCACACCATCATGGACAGACGGTGTGACAAATGACGGGATACCTCGCGGCGTCGCCCGGTGCCATGATGGTGCTGATGTGTCACATCTCCCACCATCGCTATCGCGAGGACGTCTGGTCCCGCGGCGGATGGACGTGGATCGAAGAGGCTGACGAGCCGGAGCGGCGCGATCCGGATCTGCGGGTGTCACAGGCCGAGCGCGACGAGGTGGTGGCGGCCCTGGCCGGCCACTTCGCGGACGGACGGCTCACGGTCGAGGAGTACGAGGAGCGGGTCGAGGCCGCCCTTGCGTCGCGGATCGGACGCGACCTGGAGCCGCTGCTGGCCGACCTCCCCGCGGCCGATCCGCCGCCTGCCCCGACTCGGTCCCGCCGCCGGCTCGAGCCGGGATCCGTTCGGGCGCCTCTGATCCCCGCCCGACTCTTGGCGGTCGCCGCCGTGGTCGTTCTGGCCATCGCGACGGGACCGTGGGCCCTGTGGCTGCTGTGGCCCGCTTTGGTGTTCACCGGAGGCTGCGGCTTCGGGCGCCGCCACGGGCGCGTCCGTGCCGACTTCCGTGCACGCGCCACACCGGAGCTGCCACCGGTCGTGCAGCGCCTGTAGCTTCGGCCAACCGGCGCCGGCACGTAGCGCCGTGCTCCTGGGGCGTCAGGATGGGCAGGCAGCATCGCGCCCCCGACCGCCCCGGGGCGGTCACAGGTCCTACGTGTCGGCCCCGTCGACCCGCTCGACGGTGGCGCTACCGCCGACCTTGCGCACCTCGAAGCGGACGGGCAGTCGGTTGGCCAGTTCCCGGACGTGGGTGACCACGCCCACCATCCGGCCGCCGGCGCCGAGCTCGTCGAGGGCGGTGGCCACGACGTCCAGCGTGTCGGCATCTAGGGTGCCGAATCCCTCGTCGAGGAACAGGGCGTCGAGCCGGGCGGGCCCGGTGGCGGCGAGCGTCGTCCCCAGGTGGTCGGCCAGCGCCAGGGCCAGCGCCAACGAGGCGAGGAACGTCTCGCCCCCCGACAGCGTGCGGGCGGGCCGCGTCTGGGACGCGTTGGCGTGGTCGACGACCAGGAACCCGCCGCTGCGGGGGTCGACCGCCAGTGCGTAGGCACCGCCGCTGAGCTCGCCCAGGACCTGGGACGCGCCGTGCACGAGCTGCTGTACGGCCTCGTCGAGCAGCCACTTCTCGAACCGGTTGGCGGCCAGGTGGGTGGACAGCGCTTCGGCCACCTGCTGCTGTTCGATCTGCCGCCCGCGGTCGGAGCGCAGCGCCTCGGCCTCGGCGATGTCGGCGTCGATGCGGCGGAGGTCGGCCTCGGCCCGGGCATGAGCCGCGGCCACCACCTCGCCCGGCCACGTCGCCTGCTCGTACCGCTGCCCGGGCGGGCCAGCGCGGGGCACATCGACCCCGACGTCGCGGCAGAGCCGCACGAGCTCGTCGACGAGCGATGACGCCTCGGCCCGGGCGCCATCGGCGAGCCGGCGGTGGCGGTCTGCGCGTTCGACCGCTGGGGGGCGGCGCCCAACGGACCAGCCCACCAGCTCCGCCCAATCGGCGGCCAGGTCGCGACGCTCGGCGGCAGGGGGGTCGAGGACCGCGACCGCGTCGCGGGCGGCGTCGAAGGCCCGGCGGGCCTCGCGCTCGCGCGCCGACAGCTCGTCGTGCCGGCACCCGACCTCGCGCTGCGCGGCACGGGCGTCGCGCGCTGCCTGGAGGGCCTTGGCCAGACTGACCTCGGCGGCCGTGACCACCGCCAGCTGGTCGTCGAGCGCCTCGGGCTCGGCCGCCCCGGCGAGACGAGCATCGAGGTCGGCCAGGTCGGCACGCAATCGCCCGAGCTTCTCGTCCACCCTGGCCTGGTGGGCCGTCGCGTCCTTGACGGCCGCGGTCGCCCGCTCCACCGACCGTTCCGCCTCGGCCAGGCTCCGCTCGGCTCGACGGAGGTCGGGTGCCCCGCGGGACGTCGGCAGGGCGTGCACCGCCTGCCCGCACACCGGGCAGGGCGATCCGACCGCGAGCTCGGACGTCAACGCCAGGGCCCGCGACTCGACGCGCAACCGGTCGAGCTCGGCGGCGCGAGTCTGCCGGTCGCGCCGGGCCCGTTCCTCGGCGGCACGGGCCGTCGCCAGATCATCGCCCGCCCGGGCCTCGGCTGTCCTCCCCCGCTCGAGGGCCTCGGCCAGCTCCCTCCGGCGGCCGTGGTCGCCGCGTGACGCCTCCAGCGCGGCCCGGGCGGGGAGTCCGGCCAGCTCGGCCTCTGCGACGGTTACCGCCTCGGTGGCGTCGTCCTCGAGCTCGGCGCAGCGCTGCCGCGCCGCCGTGACGGTCGCCAGCGCCGTCGCCAGCTCGTCCACCCCGGCCGGAGCATGCACGCCGTCGAGCAACCTGGCGTGCGCGGTCGCCTCGTCGGCCCGGGCCTGCTCCTCGGTGGCCCGTCTCGTCAGCTCGTCGAGCCGTGACCGTTCGGCGGCGAGCTGGCGGGCCAGCGCCGCCAGCTCGTCGAGCCGAGCGGCAGCCGCCGCACGAGCTTCGGGCGTGGCCCCGACCAGCCGCGCCAGCTGTCCGTCGACGACGTCGGCCCTGTTGCGAGCCAGTGCCGCTCTCTGCCGGGCGGCCACGGCCACCCGGTCGTAGAGACCCAGGTCGAGCAGGCGGACGAGCAGGTCCTGGCGCTTGCCGGGCTCGGCGTGGAGGAACCGGGCGAACTGTCCCTGCGGTAGCGACACGCACTTGGTGAACTGGTCGAAGCCGAGCCCGACCACCGCCTCGACCGCGGCCGTGACCTCCTTGGCATCGCCGGCCAGCACCTCGGTGCCGCGCTGGAGCCGCGCCTCCTTGGTGGTGGCCCCCCCTTTGGTGGCCCGCACCACTCGCACCGCGGTGTAGTCCTGGTCGCCGACGCTGAAGTCGAGGCGCACCCGGGCCTCGGTGAGGTTCTGGCTGATGACCGGCGCCACCGCCCGCCGGTCGTCGAGGCGCGGCACGCTGCCGTAGAGGGCGAACGTGAGTGCGTCGATGATGCTGGTCTTGCCGGCACCCGTGGGCCCGACCAGTGCGAACAGGTCCACGCCGGTGAAGTCGAGCACGGTCGGGCCCCGGAAGACGGTGAACCCCTCGACCTCGAGCCGCCGCGGCCTCACCGCGAGGCCTCGCTGACATCGCCGATCAGTTCTTCGACCAACTCGTCGAACAGGGCCATCACGCGCTCGTCGTGGGCGTCGAGCCCGCCGAGGTACTCGGCCACCAGCTCGTGCGGTGTGCGCCCCAGGCGATCAGGATCGGACGCAGGGGGCGCGTCGGCATCGTGCCGCGGTGCCAGCACCACCTCGACGGTGTTGGGCAGTTGGGCGCGGATCTCGTCAGCAAGCCCCGCCCGGGCCGGTTCGTCGAGGACGACCCGAAGGTGATCGTCGGCCGCACCGTCGGCGCCGGCGACCACGTCGGCCAGCGTTCCCCGCAGCGTGCGCAACCGCCGCCCCGCCGTCAGCACTTCCGGGTGAACATCGGCAGGCAGCCCCGGGTGCACGTCGACGAGGTTGACCACCGGCTCGTTGGTGGTCTCGCCGAAGTCGAGTTGCAACGGCGAACCGCAGTAGTGCAAGGGCGCGGGACCTGCGAGTTGTTGGCGCCTGTGGAGGTGCCCGAGGGCCACGTACTGAGCGGCCGCGGGAAAGGCGGTGGCGGGCACCCAGTAGTCGAAGATGGTGTGGGCGCCGCGCTCACCGCCGCCCATCGTCCCTCCCATGACCATCAGGTGGGCGACGACCAGGTTGACGGTGTCGGCCCGGAACTGCTCGGTGAGGGCCCGGAGGATCCGCACCACGCGATCGGCGTAGGCGGCGTGGGCATCGGCGGCATCGCCCGACAGCAACAGGTCGGCGGTGACGATGTAGCGCTGGGAGGGGAAGGGCAGGAGCGCCACCAGCGCCCGCTCGCCCCCGGCGGCGATCTCGACCACCCCGCCGTCGTGAGGTGGGCGGACGGCCGAGGCGACGTGGATGCCGCTCGCCTCGGACAGCGGTGCCACCGCCCCCAACCGCTGCGCCGAATCGTGGTTGCCGGCGACCAGGATCACCGGGCGGCCGCCCTCGGCGAGGTCGAGCAGCCCCCGGTAGACGATGCGCTCGGCCTCGGGCGTGGGCGTAGCACTGTCGAAGAGGTCGCCGGCCACGATCACGAGGTCGACCGCGTCCCGCCTGGCGATGTCGGCGATCTCGACCAGCACCGCCTCGTGCTCCGCCGCCCGCGAGCGCCCGCGCAGTGCCTTGCCGACGTGCCAGTCGGACGTGTGCAGGACCCGCATCGTGACCGCCTACCGCCCTACCCCGCAGGGAACCCGGCGAACGGATCGGCGACGGCCGCCGCAACGGCCATGGCACGCGCCTCGTCGGGGTCGGCCCGGTCATGCGTCCCGTCGGCCGCCACGGCCTCTCGCTCGAGCGATGCCTCGGCGGCTCGAGTCGCCCAGGCGGGGAAGGGGAACTGCACGACCAGCGGAACCGGTAGCTCGGGCTGAGCCACGAGCATTGTGCCGGGTTTGAGGATGGTGGCCCGCTGGCGTTGCACCGGAGGCAGGAAGCCGTACTCGCCTCGGGCCGCCTCGGCAGCGTCCAGACGTCCCACCACCCGCACGGCCGAGTTGGCCACGATGCGCCGTTCGACCTCGCTGGCCGTCTGCTGGGCCCCGATGAGGATCATCCCCAGGGAGCGCCCACGCTCGGCCACGTCGAGCAGGATCTCCTTGATGGGGCTCGAGCCCTCGCGGGGTGCGTACTTGTTGAGCTCGTCGAGCACCACGAACTGCAACGGCCGCGCCTGCGCGGAGCGCTCCTTGCGTTCGAACGCCCGCTGGAGCACGACCCCGACCACGAATCGTTTGGCCCGATCGTTGAGGTTGTGGAGGTCGACCACCGTCACCTGCGCCCGGTCGAAGTCGACGCGGTGTCGTTCGGGCCGGGGCACGTCGCCCCGCACGAGGTGGCGCAGGTGCGGTCGGGCGCCGTGCAGCCGGCGCAGGAAGGCGTTGACGGTGCCGGCGCCGATGGCCCGCCCGGCCCACTGGTCGGGACCGTCGGGATCGACCTTGAGCTCGATGAGCTCGACCAGATCGTCGAAGCTGCGCACGACCTGGCCGTCGACGTTGACCCCGCCGTCGCCCACCGGCTCGGCGTGGCGCAGCCGGGCGGTCACGTTGTGGACCACCATCGTGTACTGCTGGCGGTCGTCCTCGGCATCGGCGAACAGGAACGGCAGCAGCTCGTCGCGGCAGAACTGCCCGATGGTCCAGAAGAAGGACGTGACGTCGTGCTGGCGGGCGGCGACGTCGGGGCTGGCGTTGGGGTCGTCGCGCACCGGCGGGGCGAAGCACGCGACGGAGCCGAAGGGCCCGGCCGGCAACCCGAGCCGCGCGTAGCGGGCCGGCTGATCGTCTCCCAGCTTGGTGTTGGCATGGTCGAGGAAGAGCAGGTCCTCCCCCTTGACGTTGAAGATGAGTGCCTTGGTGTTGGCGGCCTCGGCGCCCAACACCCCGGAGTGGAACAAGCTGTAGAGGAGGAAGGTGGCGTAGCTGGTCTTGGTGGCCACACCGGAGACGCCGCTGATGTTGACGTGGGCGCCCCGGCTGCCGTCGACGAACTCGAGGTCGAGGTAGAAGGGCTCGTCGTCGCGGGACAGTCCGGCGGGCAGCCGCGCCGGCATCTGCGAGAACAGCAGCGCCGCGTTGCGCTCGGCCCCCACCGCCTTGCGCACCTCCTCGCCCGGCAGCGGTGGGACGAACACCTCGGGCTCGAACCGGATGGCCAGGACCTGGGCCGCCTCGCTCACCTCGGCCGGAAGGACCCCGTCGGCCACCAGGAACACGTCGCTGTCCATGCGGGCGCCCTCGTGGCGGGCCCGCACCTGCGACACGACACCGGAGATGCTGAGCCGTTGGCCGTCGGGCAACAAACGGTCGACCACCACGACGTCGTCGAGCTGCAGGTACGCGCCGTTGGCCACCCCCACCCAGAACTCCAGCGGTGTCGCCGGCTCGGTGCCGATGACCCGCCCCACTACTGGCGACACGGCCGCGGACGAGCCCATCGTGGGTGCTCGCACGTCGCCGGTGTCCATTGGGAGCGACGTTAGCGAGGAGGTATGACAGTCGAGCGGATGGCCCGCACGTCGCATCTGGCGGCGATTGCCATCGGTCATGGCCTCACCCTCATGAGCATCGACACCGACTTTGCTCGCTTCCCGGCGCTGCGGTGGGAGAACCCCCTCACACCTTGAGCCCGGCCCTATGAGCGGGGCTCGAGCCGGACCGTGGTGCCGAGGATCTCCTCGCGCGTCATCGTCCCCAGGTACGGCGAGTCCACGTACTTGCGCTGGTAGCCGGCGTTGGCGCGCCCGATCGACTCGACGTCGGGGGCGGGCACGGCGTGCACCGGCACCGCCTCGCCCTCGACGTGGATGACCGCATCGGGGCCGGCCACGAGCTCCTGGTACCAGCGACCCGCGCTCCCCCGCAGTGAGCGGACATAGACGTCCCCGCCGTCGACCACCGGCCAGATGGTCGTGCGGTGGACTTCGCCGTGCGTGCTCCGGGTCTCGATGTCGATCTCGGGCACCGTCTCCAGGTCTGAGGGCCACTCCATGGCCGGCAGCGTAGGCTCGTCCGGTCGGCAGGGGAGGGCGACAGGATGATGACGGTGCCGTACCACCGAGTCCTGGTGTGGTGCGCCGCGGGGCTGGCGGCGCTGACCCTGGCGGCGGCATGTTCGTCCGGCGACTCCGATCCGTCGGACGGCGGGGAC
>Ga0214469_1000282_pt1 | contig 16976 bp, 13 predicted proteins | sample RVTome_10_FD_187340 | JGI IMG/M metagenome (GOLD analysis project Ga0214469, IMG submission 187340) | Soil microbial communities from uranium-contaminated site in the Upper Colorado River Basin, Wyoming, United States - RVT153D57 HiSeq ... | reverse complement strand
CGCTGCGGCTTGGGGGATGTCGGTCTCGCCCTCGGGCACGAAGGCGATCGTGTAGCCCTCGCCGTCGCTGCGGAAGCGGATGTCCTCCAGCCCGCCGGCGAGCAGCGCCGGGTCCGCGCTCTCGTCGGACACGTCCTCCCATTGGGCGACCACCAGCTCGGCATCCTCGCCGTCGCACTGGTCCTCGCCCTCCTTCCACGTCTGCTCCCCGATGGTCAGCTCGTTGTCGGACAGATCGATGTCGGTGTCCTCGAGGAAGGTGCCCAGCGTGGCGTTCTCGCCGGCCCCGCTCTGCGAGAACGGGTGGATGTGGATGACGCCGTCGCCGTGGGTGTGGACGCCGGTCGTGTTCTCGAACTCGGGGATGTCGGGCTGCCACTCCCCGCAGACGTAGATCCCGAAGGCGGCGTGCCAGTGATCGCCGATGACCGGGGGGACGTCGGTGGCGCCCTTGCGCTCGTCGGCCGCGTACCAGACCAGCGCCGACCCGAACAGGACGATGGCGCCGATCACCCCCGGGAACAGGAGGTTGCGCTGGCGGCCGGCGGAGGAGCGGCCTCCGGCGCGGGCCGCCCGGGCGACCTTCTTGGCGGAGGATGCCTTGCCCATAAGCGCACAACGCTACCCCGCGGCACCCCCGTTCGTGGAACCGGCCCGCCGGGTTACGGGCGGCTCGCGAGCTCCTCGAACAGCGCCTCGTAGCGGCCGGCGACAACCGCCGGCGAGGCCCAGCGCTCGACGAACGTCCGACCGGCGGCCCCCATCGCCCGGGCGCGGGCGGGGTCGTCGAGCAGGGCGGTCAACGCCGCCGCGAACGCCTCGGGATCGTCCGGCGGCACGGCGAGGCCGGCTCCGGCCTTCTCGACCACGCGGGCGACCTCGGTGCCCTCGTCGACGCTTGCCACCACCGGGCGACCCGCCGCCAGGACCGAGTACGCCTTGGACGGCACGCTGGAGCGCGCCAGCCCCCCCCGCAGCGGCACCACGTGGATGTCGCCGGCGGCCAGGACGTCGGCCAACTGCTCCCGGGGCTGGAAGTCGACGAACCGCAAGTTGTCCAGCCCCGCCGCCTGGCGCTCGAGGTCGGGACGGGCGGAGCCACCGCCGTTGATCACGAACACCACGTCCGACCGGTCGACGAGCGCCCGGGCCGCCCCGACGAGCAGCTCCAGCGACTGGGAGAAACCGACGTTGCCGGCGTACATCACGACTTGGCGGTCCCCCAGCCCGTGCTCCCGCCGGTAGTCGCGCCCGCCCGGGGTGCCCATCCGGTCCGCCGGAGCGATCCGCGCCGTGTCCACGAAGTTGGGGATCACCCGGACGCGGTCGTAGGGGTCCGGCACCGATCCCTTGATCTTGGCGACGAGGTTGTCCCGCAGGTCGTCGGACAGCACCGTCACGGCGTCGGCCCGCCGGTACGTCCAGCGCTCGAGCCACGACGCGAACCTGATCACCGACCGGTTGGTGATGGCGCCCAGCTCGACCGCCACATCGGGGAACACGTCCTGGATGTTGAAGACGAACGGCACCCGCCAACGCCGGGCGGCCAGCCAGCCGGCGACGCCGAGCGTCAGCGGTGGCGACATGGCCAGGACGACGTCGGGCGGGTGACGCCGCCAGCCCTTCAGCGCCGTGACGGCGGCCAGACCGGTGAACCCGGCGAAGCCCAGCGCCCGGGCGGGGATGTTGCGCTTGTCGGTCGGGAACGGGTGGACGCGCGTGACGCGCTCGCCATCGCGGTCCTGGTGGCGGACCGGCCTCCCGGTCCATCCCGGCTCGACCCGGTGGTGCAGGTACCAGGGCAACGAGGTCACGACGTGCAGCTCGTGCCCGCGGTCGACGAGCTCATCGGCGATGCGGGTCATCACCTCCCCGGTCGGCGCCGTGTCGGGCGCGTAGTGGGGGCAGATGACCAGCACCCTCACGACGCAGCCTCTTCGGCCTCTCCGGCACCGTTGCCGGCGACCGCGTCGCGGTAGGCCGCCAGCGTGTCGCGGGCTGTCGTCGCCCACGAGAAAGCGGCGGCGCGCTGGAGACCGGCGGCGATCAGCCGCTCTCGCTCATCGCCGTCGTGCAGCAACTCGAGCATCGCTTCGCTCCAAGCATCGGCGTCGTCGGGGTCGAGCAGTCTGCCAGCTCCGTCGACCACCTCGGGCAACGAGGCGGCGTTGCCGGCGAGGACCGGCGTGCCGACGCTCATCGCCTCGAGGACAGGAAGGCCGAAACCCTCGTAGCGGGAGGGGAAGGTCAGCGCGACCGCTCCCCGCACGATGGCAAGCATGTCGTCGCGGCGGATGCGCCCGGTGCGACGCACGCGGCCTCGCAGGCCGCTCCTCGTGATCTGCGCACTGATCTGACCCTCAGCCTGGGCCTCGCCGCCGGTCAGCACCAGCATCACGTCGTGCTCCCGGGCCGCCACCGCGGCGAACGCCCGGATCAGCAACTCGTGGTTCTTGTGCGGCCAGGTGACCGCGTTGTTCACGAACCAGCGCCGGGGCAGCCCATAGCGGGCCTGGACCTCGCCGACCGTGACCTCGGCACTGCGCACGTCGACGCCCCACGGCACGGTCCGCACCCGGTCGGGATCCACGTCGAACCTGTCGATCACCCCGTGGCGGACGAACTCGCTGGGCGTGAGCACGAGGCGCGACCGGCGGACCGAGCGTGGCACCGACCGGTGCACGTACGCCCGCTTCACCGGGTGGAAGTTGGCGGGCATGTCGAAGGGCTGCAGGTCGTGCACGGTCACGACCCCGGGGATGTGTCCCATGAGCGGCAGGACCCCGTGCAGATGGTGGACCAGGTCCAGCCCGTCCCGCCGGGCCTGGCTCGCCAGCCACGTGTTCTCGGCCGCCACCCGCAGCGGCTTCAGGCGACCGGTCAGCGGCACCACCCGCGTCGGGAAGTGCGTCACGATGTCGGGGTAGGTGACGGCGAAGGCGTCGAGCACGTACGGCCGAAACTCGACATCGTCGGGCTGGTGGTCACCGATCTCACGGAGCAGCGAGACGATGGCGGTCTCACTGCCGCCCACAGCCCCCGGGACGAGCCACAGCAGGTTGCAGCCAACCCTCATTGCTTCCCGCTCTTGCTGCTACGCAGCGGGCCGCTCGGGCTCCGACGCGGTGCTGGCCCGCTCCCACGGCCGCTCGGGCCGGGCTCGCTCTCTCGCCCTCCGGGACGCTCGCTCATGGCATCATCATCCCCCCGCCACCTCCTCGTAGGCGGCGATGGTGAGCGCCGCGGTCGTCGCCCACGTCGTCTCTGCCGCGCGCTTGCGCGCTGCCCGGCGCAACCGATCCGCCAGGTCGTCGTCGTCGAGAACCGTGGCCAGCGCGCCGGCGATGGCATCGGGATCGCGGGGGTCGACCACCAGGCCCACGCCACCGGCCACCAGCTCCTCCGTGGCGGTGCCGGCCGAGGTCACCACCGGCGCCCCGGCGGCCAGGGCCTCGGCCACCGGCAACCCGTAGCCCTCCCAGAGGCTGGGGTAGCACACCACGGCCGCGCCCCGGTACAGCGGCGCCAGGTCGCCGCGGGGCACGAATCCCACCAGCCGCACGCGATCGCCGAGCCGGGCCACGGGTTCCGCCAGCGACTCGCCCCACCCGGCGGGGCCCACGACGGCGAGGGTGACGTCGGCATGGCGGGCGTCGGCCGTCAACCGGGCGAATGCCTCCAGTAGGCGGGGCAGGTTCTTGCGGGGCTCGAGGGTCCCGACCGAGAGCACGTAGCGTCCGTCCAACCCGTGGGCCCGACGCGCGCGGGCCACATCGACCTCGCTGATCTCCGTGTCGAGGGTGCCTCCATCCATGCCCCAGGGCACGTGGCGCAGGCGGTCGTCCTCGATCCCGGCCGCGGCGCAGTCTTCGAGAGTCGCCTGCGAGGGGCAGAGAACCAGGTCGGCGTCGGCCGTCACGCAGCGCAGCCCCGCCTCGAAGAACCGCACCCCGTTGGCGGTGAACATCGACGGGTCGCGCCGCCAGGCCAGGTCGTGGATCGTGACGACGAGGGGCCGGCTGCGGGGCGGGATGGCGTAGCCGGTGGCGTGGACGACGTCGACGGAGCCGGTCGCACGCTCGACGGCGGGACGGCGCCAGCGGTGCCAGGTCTGGTACAGGGCGGCGCGGGGAAGCGGCAGGTGCCGGACGGGGATCGCGGGCCGCCAGGGTTCGGGCGGGGGGTGGCGGTGGCGGGCGGCCACGCCCACCTGCTCGACCCGCCCGGTCGACGCCACGGCCGCCACCTGGTCGACGACCGCCCCGGCGGTGCCGCCCGGCACCCGGTGCCAGCACTGTTCCACGACGACGGCGACACGCACGGCCGGTGATCCTCGCACGTCGAAGTGCTCCGGCGGTATCCGAGGCGCTCGGGTCCGACCGTTAGAGTGGCACGCCATGATCGAGGACTGGTCCGCCGTCGCCGTGCTGGTCACCGGGGGGCGTGGCTTCCTCGGGAGGGCCGTGTGCGCCCGGCTGCGGGAGCGCGGCGCGGCCCGGATCGAGACGCCGACGTCGGCCGACTACGACCTGCGCCGCCTCGACGACGTTGCCCGGCTCTTCGACGACGTCCGGCCCGACCTGGTGATCCACCTCGCCGCTCGCGTGGGAGGCATCGGCGCCAACATGGCCCGACCGGCGGACCTCTACCTGGACAACCTGCTCATGGGGACCTACGTCATCGAGCAGGCCCGCTTGGCGGCCACGCCCAAGACCGTGGTCGCCGGGACGATCTGCTCCTACCCCAAGCACACACCGGTCCCGTTCAGCGAGGACTCGCTGTGGCAGGGCTATCCCGAGGAGACCAACGCCCCCTACGGCATCGCCAAGCTGGCCCACCTCGTCCAGGCCCAGGCCAATCGGGCGCAGTACGGCCAGAACGTCGCCTACGTCATGCCCACCAACCTCTACGGCCCCGGCGACAAGTTCCATCGGGCCGTCAGCCACGTCATCCCGGCGCTGATCAAGAAGTGTGTCGACGCCAAGGAGGCGGGGGCCGACCACATCGACGTGTGGGGCACGGGCTCGGCGTCGCGGGAGTTCCTGTTCGTGGACGACGCCGCCGAGGGCATCGTGCTGGCCGCCGAGCGCTACGACGGGGCCGAGCCGGTCAACCTAGGCACCGACGAGGAGTTGCCCATCCGCGACCTCGTCAAGCTCATCGCCGATGCCACCGGCTTCGAGGGTGAGATCCGCTGGGACGCCTCCAAGCCCGACGGCCAGCCGCGGCGCCGGGTCGATCCCAGCCGGGCGGCCACCGCCTTCGGGTTCGAGGCTCGCACCGACTTCGCCCAGGGCCTGCGTCTGACCGTGGACTGGTACCTCTCCCACCGGGCCGAGGCGGAAGCCCGCGACCATTAGTCGTGCGCTGGTAGCTCTGCGCTAGGTCGACCGCACCGTCAGCGACAGGGCCTGCCCGGTGCAGGCCACCAGGTGCTCCACCTCTGCCTCGAGCCCACCCATGGGCACATCGGCTTCGGGGAACAACCGCACGTCCACCGTGGCGTCCGCCGGCTCCCACACGCCCACCACCCGCCCCTGGTGGACCACGACCGGCGAGATCCAGCCGGCGGTGCGGCTCACCGCCTTCCGGCGGTCGGCGGCCACGATCCGGACGTCGCCCGTCCCCGGACCCAACACGTACTGGTCGAACCCCGCCAGCAGCCGCACCTCGCGCGAGGGGCGTGTGCGAGCGAGCCTGTCGACGTCGGCCGCCATCATGGAGCACTCGACGCCGTCGACCCCGACGGTGGCCAGCTCGTCGCCGAGCGACGCGAACCACGAGCGGAGCGCCGCCTTCCGGGACACGCCCCGCGTGAGCCAGGCATCGAACGTCGCCGGAGTGGCCGGACCATGGGCCCGCAGGTAGGCGGGGATGACCGTGCGGGCCGCCTCCTCGGGGTCGGGGACGCCCGGCCAATCGGAGATCCAGGAGCGCGGCGAGGTGAACGTGACGCGCGCGCCCTGGGCCGGGCCATGGCAGATCCGACCCGTCCACGCCAGCGGCTTGAGCACCGCGCTCCAACCCGACGTGAGCTGCGACTCGAGGTCGGCGAACCCCTCTCGCCCGATCAGAGCCGCAGTGAGTTCCTGGCGGGTGAGCACCCTGCCGTCGAGCACCTCGTCGACCGCCTCGCCCAGGGCCTCCATCTGCGGCGGTGTCACCCCGAAGGTCCGCTGCCAGACCGGTTTCTCCCAGGTCCGGGCCGCCGCCACGAGCGAGAGGTAGGCGCCCACGTGCGACGCCCCGTGAAGATGGAGGGTGCCCCGGACGGTCCACGTCTTGACGACCGTGCGGGCCTCGAGGCGCATGGCGACCGCACCCTGCTCGGGCTTGCGCTGGCGGGTGGCGATGGCGAGCTCGGCCGACGAGGCGACCTGGGCCTGCACGCCGGCCAGCCGTTCCACGATCTGCTCGACGGTGGCGCTGATGCGGGGCGCCAAGCCCTGCTGCCGCAGGCGCCAGGCGAGGACCTGGTCGTAGGTCACGTCCATCGGCAGCCTCGGGTCTCACTCGGGCGTCAACCGCAGCCCCGCGCTCCGCCGGAACCAGTCGGCCGTGCGCTCCAAGCCCTCCCGTAGCGGCACCACCGGCTCCCAGCCGAGCCGCTCGCGGGCCAGGGTTATGTCCGGCTGGCGCTGCGTCGGGTCGTCGACCGGCAGGGGCTCGTGGACGATCTCGGACCCGGCCCCTATCACCTCCAGCACAAGCTGCGCCAGCTCGGCGACGGTGAATTCGCTGGGGTTGCCGATGTTGACGGGACCGGGCACGTCGGCGTCCAGCAGAGCCAGGATGCCCCGCACCTCGTCGTCGACGTAGCAGAAGCTGCGGGTCTGCGAGCCGTCGCCGTAGACGGTCAGCGGCTTGCCCTCCAGGGCCTGGACGAGGAAGTTCGACACCACCCGCCCGTCGTTGGCTCTCATCCGAGGGCCATAGGTATTTTTCGCCATCACACCGTTGCCAGCCCAGAAGTTCTCGCGCCCGGGCACGGAGAAGTCATAAACCAGTTCGGTCGCCGGGACCTCCTCGATGCTCGTTACCGACGCCCAGACCAGGTCACCGGTTCGGCGTGCTCGCAGATGCTGCTCAGTGCCCCCATCCCATTGAAGGGGACTCCACGGCCGCACATTGGAAACTCGGATCTGCCAGTAGGGGTACCTACGATCGCCCGTCCGCTGACGGCAAGTTGTCGTATATCGCCCGATGCCGGGACAGATTCCAAAGCGAGCGAGAGCAACGACCAGATCATCCTTGAGCGCCTCGCTTGTGGTGCTGAACACATGGGTCTTTCGGGAGTCAAACCTCCGACCCGAATGGACGCCGTCGCCTTCGCGATATCCCTCGATGAACCACTTGAGCCTTGCCAGGGGCAGGCCGAGGATCCACCCCGGAATCGCCTTCGGTCCCGCGCCGAAGCCCAAGTGACTCAGGATCGCCAGCAGGAGCTGGCCACGAACGACGATCGCGCTGGAGTGGACATCGCTGGCTACCACTCGGGCCGGCTCGAGCCAAAGGTCGCGGTGAATGATCTTCGCCGCCCGGTCCCGGGTCACGTCGTCACAGGAGATGGTGATGAAGGCATCGTGATCCGTCTGCTGCCAGCAGCCTTCGGCCACATAGAGGCCGAGTGCCCAGAGCAGCTCGTCGGTGATGCGAAGGCTCGCCGGCAGCCAGTGGGAACGACCGCGAACCCGGCGCCGGACCATGGCAGTTGCGGGGATCCGCAGGCCCAGGCGCCGTGCTTCCGCCAGCGTCAGGACGTCTCGGTCACGACTGCGAACAATGCTCCCCCAGACCGATCGACGAGCCTCGATCCGATGCGTGGCCCGGGCGAGCCGCAATCCGAGCAGCTCCTGGCGGCGCTCCCACACGACGGAACCGAGGCCAGGCCACGTGACCTGCAGGTCGTGTGCCGCCCCACCGATCGACTCCCACGCCTCGATCACCGATACCTCGGGCCTGTCGCGCTCGGGCACCACGACCCGGCCGGCGATCGCTACGCGGTCGCCGACCGCGAGCTGACTCACGGAGCGAGCGACCGGTCGCCCATCGTCCCCCTCGACGAAGAGACTGTGGTCTCCGGTGACGCGGATCGACCGGCCGTAGCGCGTGCGGACCTCGAAGGAACGGCCGGTGGGTCTGTGGCCGACGAGGGCGACCGCATCGGCGGCCGCGATGTCGCCCTGCCTGTCGAACGACGGCACCCGGAAGCCGGCGAGGTCGACGTTCGTACCGACACGAGCCGCCAGATCTCCGACGCGCTCCCGTCGTAGTTCGTGCCCGTCGTCGTAAAGCACCTGCTCATCGGCGAGGATCGAGTTAAATATGCGAACGATTCTCACTTCGAGGCCGTGATAGCGGTGGTACGCCATCGTCATGGCCTCGGCGAAGCGCTTGGCCTCGTCGTAGACGCCGCGGGGGCCGACCGGGTTGACGTGGCCCCAGTAGGTCTCGGGCTGGGGGTGGACCTGCGGGTCGCCGTACACCTCGCTGGTGGAGGCCAACAGGAACCGGGCGCCCTTGGACTTGGCCAACCCCAGGCAGTTGTGCGTGCCGAGGCTGCCGACCTTGAGCGTCTGGATGGGGATGACGAGATAGTCGACCGGGGATGCCGGGCTGGCGAAGTGCAGCACGGCATCGACCGGTCCGGGCACCCAGACGTAGGAGCTCACGTCGTGGTCGACGAACGTGAACCCGACCCGGGCGAACAGGTGCTCGATGTTGTCGACGCTGCCGGTGACGAGGTTGTCGATGGCGACCACCTCGTCACCGCGGTCGAGCAGCGCCTCGCACAGATGCGAACCCAGGAAGCCCGCTCCACCGGTGACGACGACCCGGGTCATGGCGCTTCGTCGACCGCCGCAGGCTCAGCGGCCGATGCCGACGTAGCTGAACCCCCGCCGCTCGAGCGCCGGCCGGTCGAGGAGGTTGCGGGCGTCGACGACCCGGGGGGTCTCCATGAGCCCGGCGACCTTGTCGAAGTCGAGCCAGCGGAAGTCGTCCCACTCGGTCAGCACGGCCAGCACCCGGGCGCCATCGCACACCGAGTAGGGATCGTTGGCGGGCATCACGCCGCCGACCGGTCCCTTGACCGCGGGATCGTACGCCTGGACCTCGGCGCCCTGTTCGGCCAGGAGCGACACGACCCGCAACGCCGGCGACTCCCGGATGTCGTCGGTGCGGGCCTTGAACGTCAGACCCCACACCGCCACCTTCACACCCTCGAGCGATCCACCCGCCATCTCCCGCACCTTGGTTGCCACCCGGTGGAACTGGTCCTCGTTGACGGTGATGACACCCCGAAGCAGGTCGAACGAGTACCCGGCGCTGTCGGCGATGTGCACGAGGGCCTGGGAATCCTTCGGAAAACAGCTGCCACCCCACCCCGGGCCCGGCTTGAGGAACTCGTGCCCGATGCGCTTGTCGTAGCCCATGCCCAGGACGACGTCCTTGACGTCGGCGCCGACCGCTTCGCACACGGCCGCGATCGCGTTGACGAAGCTGATCTTGGCGGCCAGGAAGGCATTGGAGGCGTACTTGATGGTCTCGGCCGACGGAGGATCGGTCACGATGATCGGTGCGGTCACGCCGATGTAGAGGGACGCCACCCGCACGGCGGCGGACTGGTCGTCGCTGCCGATGACGATGCGGTCGGGGTTGAGGAAGTCGTGCACCGCCGAGCCCTCGCGCAGGAACTCGGGATTGGACACCACCACCACGTCGTCGCGCCCCAGTACCCGCTCGACCACCCGGGTCGAACCCACCGGCACCGTCGACTTGTTGACCACCACGGCCTCGGACGGCAGCAACGGACCGATCTCACGCGCGGCCGCCTCGATGTAGGACAGGTCGGCGGCGCCGTCGTCATCCTGGGGGGTCGGTACGCACAGGTAGGCGAACTCGGCGGACGGCACGGCGTGGGCCGCGCCGACCACGAAGCTCAGCCGTCCACCCTCCAGCCCCTCCCGAACCAGCGCATCCAGGCCGGCCTCCACGATCGGCACCTCGCCCCGCACCAGCTGGGCCACCTTGGCTTCGTCGATGTCGGCACAGATGACGTCGTGCCCCAGGTGGGAGAAGCACGCCGCCGTCGTCAGCCCGACGTAACCCGCCCCGATGACGGCGATCTCCGCCATGAATTGGACCTCCGACTGCAATCGCCCGAGCTAGCGGTATTCGAAGCGGCAACGCTAGCGCCCGCGGCACCCGCGAGGGCGATCGGTCCGCCGAACCGGGACACGAGGCGAGCTACTACCCTCTGCCGACGTGCAAAACGCGCTGGGCGCCGTGCAATCGCTGCTGGTACTCGGCGGCTCGTCCGACATCGGGGCGGCGATCGCCGAACGGCTGGTGCCCGATGGCTGTAGCACCGTCGTCCTGGCGGGCCGGCGACCCGAGGCCATGGAGCCCCTGGCCGAGCGGCTGCGCTCGGCCGGCGCCAGGGTGGCCATGACCAACTGGGATGCCGTCGACGTCGGTGGTCACGCCGACGCGGTGAAGGCGGCATGGGACGCGGCGGCTGTCGACATCGACTGCGTCGTGCTGGCGTCCGGCGTGCTCGGCGACCAGTCCCACCTCGAGGACGATCCCACCGCCGCGGCCGAGTTGGCCGTTGCCAACTACGCCGGGCCCGTGTCCACGTTGCTGCACGTCGCCCGCCGACTCGAGGAGCAGGGCCACGGCATGTTCGTGGTGCTCAGCTCGGTGGCCGGCGAGCGCGCCCGCCGCTCCAACTTCGTCTACGGCTCGTCCAAGGCGGGGCTGGACGCGTTCGCCCAGGGGCTCGGCGACGCGCTGGTGGCCCGCGGTGTTCGGGTCGTCGTGGTGCGGCCCGGTTTCGTCCGCTCGTCCATGACCGACGGGCGCGACCCGGCGCCGCTGGCTACCACGCCGGCCGCGGTCGCCGAGGCCGTGGCCCGGGCCATCGCCTCCGGCAGGGGGACCGTCTGGGTCCCCGGCAGCCTCCGCTACCTGATGGCGGCGCTGCGGCACTTGCCACGCCCCCTGTGGCGCCGCGTGTCGGCCAAGATGTAGGTGGAGCAGGTGGATCCGATCACCACCACCACCTCACCGTCGAGCGCCCGCGTCGCTCAGGGCGACCAGAAGCACGACGGCGCACCGGGTGGCCCGGGCGCCGAACGGCCCGCCCGCGGGCCCCGGTCGCTGCTCCGTGGATTGGTACTGCTCGCCCGGCCCCGGCAATGGACCAAGAACCTGCTGGTCTTCGCCGCCCCGGCAGCCGCCGGCGTGCTCGACAACACGGAGCCGGCGGTGGACGCCCTCATCGCGTTCGCCGCGTTCTGTTTGGCGGCCGCAGGCACCTACTACATCAACGACGCCCGCGACGCCGATGCCGACCGGCTCCATCCGACCAAGCGCACCCGCCCGGTCGCCTCCGGCGCGGTGCCGCTGGCGGTCGCCTACGCCGGCGGGGCGGTGCTGCTGGCGGGATCGGTGGCGCTGGCCCTCGCGGCGAGCCCCCAGCTGGCGGCCACCATCCTCGGCTACGTGGCGTTGACCACCGCCTACTCGGCCGTGCTGAAGAACGTGGCGGTGGTTGACCTGGTGGCGGTGGCCGCCGGGTTCGTGCTGAGGGCGGTGGCGGGGGCGGCCGCCACGGACGTGCCGATCTCCGACTGGTTCTTCATCGTCACCAGCTTCGGCGCCCTGTTCATCGTGTCGGGCAAGCGCGGGGCGGAGGCCAGCGAGATGGCGGGCGCGACCACGTCCGATGCCCGTCGGTTCCGCGCCGTGCTCGGTGCCTACAGCGAGGGCTACATGGCCTACCTGCGGTCCGTGACGTCGGGCGCCGTGCTCGTGGCGTACTGCCTGTGGGCGTTCGAGAGGGCCGACACCGCCGTGGACCAGTCGATCCCCTGGTACCAGCTGTCGATCCTGCCGTTCGTGATGGCGGTGCTGCGGTACGCGCTGGTGCTCGACAAGGGGGACCGGGGCTCCGCCCCCGAGGACATCATCCTGGGTGACCGGACCCTGCAGTGCATCGGCGTGGCCTGGGCCATCGTCTTCGCCATCGGCGTGTACACCGCATGAGCGAGCGTCCGTTGAGGGTGACGGGGAAACAACGAGAGAGCGAGCGTGGCCCGAGCGGCCCGCTGCGAAGCAGCAAGAGCGGGAAGCAATGAGCGGGCCCGCCATGGGCCACGGTCCCGCCGAGGACGTCGAGATCGTCACCGGGTGGGGGCGGAATCCCTCGTCGGCTGCGCACGTGGTGCGCCCGACCGACGCCGACGAGCTGGCCGTGGCCGCCAAGGCCGCCGGGCCCCGGGGAGCCGTCGCCCGCGGGCTGGGGCGGGCCTACGGGGACTCCGCCATGAACGCCGGCGGCCTCGTCGTCAGTTCGACCGGCGTGTCTGGCCTGCTCGAGCTCGACCACGCGCGCGGCACCGCCAGAGTCCTGGCCGGCACCTCCCTCGACAGCCTGCTGCGCGAGATCGTGCCGCAGGGCTGGTTCGTGCCGGTGACGCCCGGAACCCGCCACATCACCGTTGGCGGGGCCATCGCCGCCGATGTCCACGGCAAGGACCATCACGCCACTGGGAGCTTCGGCGCCCACGTCCGGTCGCTGGTGCTGGGCCTGCCCGACGGGACCCGCCGCACGCTCACCCCCCACGAGGACGCCGCCGAGTTCTGGGCCACGTGCGGCGGCATGGGCCTGACCGGCACCGTCGTCGAGGCGACGATCCGCCTGCACGCCATCGAGACCAGCCTGCTCCGGGTCGACACCGACCGGGTGCCCGATCTCGACACGCTCCTCACGCTGCTGTCAGAGGGCGGTCGGCGGCACCGTTACTCGGTCGCGTGGGTGGACTTCCTGGCTCGCGGCCGCTCGCTGGGCCGGTCGGTGCTGACCCAGGGCGATTTCGCCCGGCGGGACGAGCTCGCCGGCGCTGGCCACCGCGGCGTTGGCCACCGCGGTTCTCGGCGCCGCGAGCGTGATCCGTTGGCGTACACAACGGCTCCCGCGGTCCCCGCACCCCGCGTCATGCCGGGCGGCGTGCTCAACAAGGGCAGCATCCTGGCGTTCAACGAGCTGTGGTATCGGCTGCACCCCCGCCGGCGCCGCGACGAGCTCCAGTCGATCTCCCGGTTCTTCTACCCGCTCGACTTAGTCGACGGCTGGAACCACATGTACGGGCCCCGGGGCTTCCTGCAGTGGCAATGCCTGGTGCCGTTCGGCGCCGAGGATGTCCTGCGCCACATCGTCGAGGCTCTGGCCGATCACCGCGCGCCGAGCTTCCTGGCCGTCCTCAAGTACTTCGGCGCCGCCGACCCCGCGCCGCTGACGTTTTCCGGCCCGGGCTGGACCCTCGCCCTCGACGTCCCCACCACCGACACGACTCTGGGACCCCTGCTCGATCGGCTGGACCACCGCGTCGCCGAGGCCGGCGGCCGCCTGTACCTGGCCAAGGACAGCCGGCTCCGGCCGGAGCTGCTGCCCGTCATGTACCCCCGGCTCGACGAGTGGCGGGCGGTGCGCGACCGCCTGGACCCCGATCGCCGCCTCAACAGCGACCTCGCCAGGCGGCTCCGGTTGTTGGGCTGAGCAAACCTGCCGCGGATCTGGTTGCCCCGGCCACCGATCCCGCGGCAGGAATCATGGAAAGGCCCGGCGGTCAGCCCGTCAGCCGCTTCACCAGGTGCCTCAGGCTCTCGCGGTAGTGCGGAAGCAGGGGGAGGCCCGCCGCCCGCAGCGCGGCGTTGTCGAGGACCGAGTTCGCCGGACGGGGCGCGGGACGGGGCGGATCGAGATCGGCGGTGGCGATGGGCCGCACCTTCCCGGGATCGTGCCCGGCGGCCGCCAGGATGTCGCGCACGAACTCGTACCAGCTCGCCACGCCCTGGTTGGTGACGTGGAACAGCCCCGGCAGCCGGGAGGCGGCCAGCGACCGGATGGCGATGGCCAGGTCGGCGGTGAAGCTGGGGCAGCCCCGCTGATCGTCGACGAACGCCAGCTCGGGGCGGTCGGCCAGGCCGAGCACGGTCTTGACCATGTTCCCGCCGTGCTCGCCGCACACCCACGACGTGCGCACGGTGCAGGCCCCCGGCGCATGGGCGGCGACCTCGTGCTCGCCGCCCAGCTTGGAGGCGCCGTACACCGACCGCGGCCCGGTGGGATCCCACTCGACGTAGGGCCCAGCCTTGGTCCCGTCGAACACGTAGTCGGTCGAGACGTAGCACAGGTGGGCTTCGGCCCGGCGGCTGGCGTCCGCAACCCAGCGGGTCCCGAGGGCGTTGACCCGGAACGCACGCTCGGGGTCGCCCTCGCAGGCGTCGACGGCCGTCCAGGCGCCGGCGTGCAGCACGACGTCGGGCCGGACCGAGAGCAACGCCTGGTAGACGGCGTCGCGGTCGGCTACGTCGAGGGTCGCGCGGGTCGCGGCCACGACCTCGTCGCCCATCGCCTCGCAGTGGATTCGCAGGTCCTGGCCGAGCTGGCCACCAGCCCCGGTGACCAGCACCCTCATGTGAGGCCCGCCCGCTCCTTGAGGGGACGCCACCACCATTCGTTGGCCCGGTACCACTCCACGGTCTCCGCCAGCGCCTCGTCGAGCGTGCGGGCCTTGCGCCAGCCGAGCGCCGTCACCTTGTCGATGCAGACCGAGTACCGACGGTCGTGGCCCAGACGGTCCTCGACGTAGTCGACCATCTCCTCGCCCACGCCGAACAGCGCCAGCAGCCTGTCGACGAGCGCCCGGTTGGGCGTCTCGTTGCCGGCGCCGATGTTGTAGACGTCGCCCACCGCCCCCTTCTCCAGGACCAGCGCCACCCCGGCGCAGTGGTCGTCGACATAGAGCCAGTCGCGCTGGTTGAGGCCGTCGCCGTACAGGGGGACGGGCCTGCCGTCCATCAGGTTGGTGGTGAACAGGGGGATGACCTTCTCGGGGAACTGGTACGGCCCGAAGTTGTTGGTGCACCGGGTCACGGTCACCGGCAGCCCGTAGGTGTGGTGATACGACAGGGCGATCAGGTCGGATCCCGCCTTCGACGCCGAGTAGGGCGACCGAGGTTCGAGCGGGTCGGCCTCCAGCGACGATCCCTCCTCGACCGAGCCGTACACCTCGTCGGTCCCGATGTGGATCACCCGGGGGATCTCGAGCCGCCGCGCCGTGTCCATCACCACGTTGGTGCCGAAGCAGTTGGTGTTGACGAAGTCGTCGGGGCCGGCGATCGAGCGGTCGACGTGGCTCTCGGCCGCGAAGTGGACCACGGCGTCGTGGCCCGCCATCGCCTCCTCGAGCGTGCCCGGATCGCAGATGTTGCCCTTGACGAAGGCGTAGCGGGGATCGTCGTCGACGTCCCGCAACGTCGACAGGTTGCCGGCGTAGGTGAGGGCGTCGTAGACGGTCACCTGGTCGTCGGTGTTGGCCAGGACCCAGCGGACGTAGTTGGAGCCGATGAACCCCGCCCCGCCGGTCACGAACTGCCTCATGCGATCTCGCTCTCCTTAGAGATTCCCGGGCTGCTGCGCCGAACCGCGACGGGTGAGAATCTGTGCGGCGGGTCTGGCTGAGCTCGGTTCGCCTTGGTGCCAGTGAGCCCGACTTAGAGATTGACGCTGGGGGCCTTCCCGGCACTGCGACATGTTGCTTCGAGCACGCCTTACAGGTTCGATGATCGGTTGGCCCTGCCAGACCCGTCTCATCGTCGAGCGAGAGGGTAGTGCGATGGATGTCATCGTCGAGCGTTGCGCCGGGTTGGATGTCGGCAAGAACGAGGTGGTGGCGTGTGTGCGAACGCCGCGGCCTTCGGGCAAGGGCCGCCAGGCGCAGCTGCGAGTGTTCCCGACGTTCACGTCGAGCCTGGAGGAGCTGGCGGACTGGCTGGCGGCCAACGGGGTGGTCGAGGTGGTCATGGAGGCGACCGGCCCGTATTGGAAGCCGATCTGGTACGTGCTCGAGGACCGGGCCTTCGACTTGAAGTTGGTGAACGCCAAGCACGTCAAGATGGTCCCGGGTCGCAAGACCGACATGGCCGACGCCGCCTGGTTGGCGGAGCTGTTGGAGCACGGACTGCTGCGCGGTTCGTTCGTGCCGCCACCCGTGATCCGCGAGCTGCGGGATCTGACCCGTTACCGCAAGCGCCTGATCCAGACGCAAACCGCGGAGCAGCAGCGGGTGCAGAAGACCTTGGAGGACGCCGGCATCAAGCTCGACTCGGTCGCGTCCGACGTCTTCGGTGTGTCGGGCCGGCAGATGCTGGCAGCGTTGATCGCCGGCGAACGCGACCCCGACACGCTGGCCAACCTGGCCAAGGGAACGCTGCGCAAGAAGATTCCGATGTTGCGCGAGGCGCTCAGGGGCCGGTTCGGTGACCACCACGCCACGATCCTCAAGATCACCATGGACCACGTCGCCCATCTTGAGGAGGCGATCGCGTCCCTCGACGCCGAGGTGGATCGGGTGATGGTCCCTTTCTCGGCCGCCCGTGATCACCTCGACACCATCACCGGTGTGGGCAAGCGGGCCGCGGAATGCATCATCGCCGAGATCGGAGTCGACATGACCCGGTTCCCGACCGCCGCCCACCTCGCGTCGTGGGCGGGGATGTGCCCCGGCAACAACATCACCGGCGGCAAACGCCACTCGGGCAAGACCAACAAGGGCAACCGGTGGCTCGGCGAGATTCTCGACCAGTGCGCAATAGCGGCATCGCACACCCGCGACACCTACCTCGCTGCCCAGTACTGGCGGCTCGTTCGGCGCATCGGCAAACGCAAGGCCGCGGTCGCAGTTGGGCACTCGATCCTGGTGATCTGCTGGCACCTTCTCACCACCGACTGCGACTACCAGGACCTCGGCGGTGACTGGTTCGCCCGGCGCAGCGACACCGACAAACGACGCGACCACCTCATCCGACAGCTCCACGACCTCGGCTACGGGGTCACCCTCACCAACCTCGCCGCCTGACCCACGGGGGATTCTCCTTACAGGCCCAGCGGATAGGGCGCTCCGAAG